>Ga0210025_1004693_pt1 | contig 11544 bp, 12 predicted proteins | sample CryGeyme20150102_FD_183989 | JGI IMG/M metagenome (GOLD analysis project Ga0210025, IMG submission 183989) | Groundwater microbial communities from Crystal Geyser aquifers in Utah, USA - Crystal Geyser metaG 2015-0102 (SPAdes) (version 2) | ecosystem: Environmental > Aquatic > Deep subsurface >...
CTGGGTCTGAAGGACCTTTCTATCTTTTATCTTGAAATCAATCCACCTTCGTAAACAGCACTTCTTTCTGTTTGAATTTCAGCTTCACTACGTTGATAAGTGTCAGATTTGCACCTCAAATCATCCTAACCCGATATAGATATATCTTGGAAAAGTCCATTTTAGCCTGACTTTTGGCTTTTGACGAGACTGATTTACAACTAATCTCTGGCAGGCTTTCTGGAATGTCCAAATTCAAAGGATCCTTTCACATGTCCAATATCCTAAAAATCAACTGGCTACTCAATTTTGATAGCTTGTGATCCAGCCAATTTTCTTTAGTGATCAGCCCTCATCTTTTCATTAACGGCCTTTTATTTTTCGAGTTGGTTTCTAAGATAGTTGCACTCAGACTCTAATTTTTCAATGACATTAATAGAGTTTTTGTCTTCCTGACTGAGCTCGATCAGCATGTCGTTCTTTTGACGCATAACAATAATTTATGAGGACCATTTTTCAAATTATCTCTTGAATAATGTATTTGCCTCGGCCAGCTAACTCTTGGAAAATTATATCTGTTCCTTCAATGATGTATTTTCTTGCCTCATTCTGTTGATGAGCTCTTCTTGATCATGATATTTTTCGACATTCGTTTTGATCCAATCAATCTCTCCTGCTAATTTTTAGTTGTCAGCCAGAATCTCTTAGATACTAGCCTTTGCTTTGACCAACTCTTCAGTCTTACTCTCCAGTAATTTTTTTATCATTCCATTATCTTGTTTGAGTTTGACAATCAGCCGACCTTGCTTTTGAATGATGTCATCACTGATGGAACTTCTCCTGATGACAACTGTGCACTTCTCGTAATCACTGTTGCTCGACTAGGACATCTAGTAGTGGTAGCTTTCGTTGGGGTGCTCTATCATATTTACCAATAAATAATTATCGAATCCAGCTAGCTTGCAAACTTAAAATACCCAATATTGTTCAAATTTTCATACAATAGCTGTACCCATTGACCTTACTGGTTCATCCTTAACTAAAGTCCTTTCGAAGCTTGCATCATCATAGATCGCAATAACTTTGTTGTGTGAAGAATCATGTTAATCTAGAGTTTGTTTTATTGGAATATTGAGCTAGTGTATTAATGGAGGCATATTTGAGAATTTTATAATTCATATACTTCAACTTATGTTTAAGCAAGAGGAGACCAACAAGGACAAAAAACCCGAAGAGCACAAAGAAGAAGACTCAGGTGACGAAGACGAAGACGTCGAGAAGGAAGTCGTCGGCAACTGGAAGCTTGTCGATCTCCCTGAAATGCCCAAGGTCACTGGCGAGGAATAGGAAGAAGAACTCTCCAAGTTCCGCTCCAAAATCTACAGATTCAGAAAAGAGTGGAAAGAAAGAGGAGTCGGCGAGCTTAGATTCCTCAAACACAAGACCAGTGGCTACGTTCGTATTTTGGTAAGAGCTGAAAAAACTCACAAATGCATCATGAATCACTTTGTCATCAACAAGGACATCTTCTGTCAGCTAGAACAACTCAAAACAAGCAACAACTCATGGACTTGGGCTGCCTATGATATATCTGACGAACAAGCCCAATCAGAGAAATTTTGCGCGAAATTCACATCTAAGGAAGACTTCGAACGTTTCGAGGCTGAGTTCAAGAGAGCCATCGAGTTGAACAAGGAAGTCAATGCCAAGAAGGAGGAATCAAAACCTGCTGAGGAGAAACCTGCTGAAGAGAAACCTGCTGAAGGAGAAACCAAGAAAGAATGAGTGATTGAAATACCATACATATACCTAAACATCACATAGTATACAATTTTTATCAGACACCGCCTTAAGATCACAATTTCTTTAACAATTTTTTTTCGCGAACCCAAGACTTGTTTTATCATAAACTATTGATGAATCACTTGACGAAAGTTTGACGGATCATTCTCATGTGAGGGTGGGGCATATTGTACCGATACTATGGCTGACGGACGGTATGAGGTGTAATTCTAGTGTACTTTTATCTGTCATTGTTTGCTTTAAGATTCATAACTTGAGAAATTGGCTGAAATATTTGGTAATGCTAGAATGTATTTCCTCTTACAGGTTCAGGCCTCCTTTGCTAGGGATGGAAGTTTTCAACAGGTGATCTGAAAGGGGATTGCCTTCTTTCAGGCTCATAAGAATGTCTATTAATATTATCAGGATGTCCATTGAAGTGAATCTTGTAGCGCTGAGGCTAAATTTATCGAAGAGACCCCCTTTTTTCCATCAGAGGAACAGGACCATGAAAACCTGGAGGAGGAAGGCCTTGATGCCTAACTTGCTCATTAAGTTCAGAATTCTCAACAATTATGGGCATTTGAGACTGAACAACAGAGCCATTATTTCTAACGCTTTGAGGAGAACCGTTGAAGAAAGGTTTTTGACTCTGGATAGCCTGCTTCTACTGTGGAACTACAATTATATTTGATGATCTGACAGATCGCGGAGGTTGGTTGGGAATATGGAAGTGCTGCCCTGCCACTGGAGTCATATGTCGAGGCCCTGAGAAAAATGTGTTTGATTGAGTCATGGGGGTAGTAGGAAGGTTAATCATAGTAGAGTGCTTAGCCAACATGGGTGGTGGTGGGTACTACTGCTGGTTTTTGACTTACTCTTGTCTTCGCTCATGCTAAATTGGCCTTCTATGAACTATTTGCTTAGCTGAATTGAGTTCTACGTTTTAGACTCTCCCTAAAATTGGCTGTTGTAGCTAGTGTTTATGTTCATGAGGAGGCATGTTTTGAACATGGAATGAAAAACCATTGGCTCTTTGCCCTTGACGATGGTCAAATCTGTCATTATTTCTGTTCTCATTTGGTTCTCCTAATCTTGACTCTGTTTTCAAACCTCTATCGTTTATATGCCTTTCTCTCAAAGCCTGCCGATCCTGAGGCAAAATAACTGAGTGAAAGAGCACTCGTGGTCGACCCTGTGAAATTTACTTTATTGTGGTTCTAAGCTAGGTTTGACTACTATCCTTTTCCATGGTATTCTATGGAGGATAATTCAGTATCACTTCTTTTCGGACTCTATCAACTCCTGTCCGTTAGTGATGATTGTATGCCAGCATAATGCTAATGAGGTGTTGGTGGAACATTCTCAGCTGCTTAGGAAGGGGCACTCCCCGATGTTCTAACATGTCCAAGTATTATTCCATCGACATTCCTTTATCACAGGTCGAACCCGTCAACATTTAGTAAAACATGACTCCGATGGCCCAAATATCACTTTTTTATGAATACTGGTTTTGCTTATAGGCCTCAGGAGCCATGTATTTTGGGGACCCGACGTTGTAAAACATGTTGGGCTTGTTGGGTACCTCTTCCATCTAGCAGTATCCAAAATCAATGATGGCCACTGTTTTACTCTGGTTGGGGGACCTCTTGAACAGAATGTTATCAGGTTTGAGGTCTCGGTGCACTATTTTCTTGTCCTTTATGAGAGAGTATCCTTAAAGTATTTGCTTGAATATATGGATTGCCTCCTCTTCAGGAAGGCCATTGGGGTTCTACTTGATATAATCTGACAACGTGCCGCCTTCCAGCAGCTCCATGATGAGGTAAAGGTTCTTTCTCTCCATCACGATATCGATCAGCCTGACGATGTTTTCATGGCCTGTGTTCTCCATTTTGCCCAAATTGCTTAGTGCAGCAATTTCGCAACTAAGGAGGTATCGTGTGACTTCATTGTCGATCGTGGAGAGGTCAATGCTTTTGATGGCTACTCTGAAGCTCGGGTCGTGATTGCGAAAGCCTAGATAGACGTTACCGGTGCTGCCTTTGCCCAAAAGTTTATGCTCGCAGATAGAGTATGCCTAATTGATGGGTCTGATTTGCTGCTGCATGAGGGTAGATAGTAAATATAATGCGATAACTGATTTAGAAATATATCGCTATTACTACACGATAGACTTACTGACCGATAGTCAGCATCGAGATTAATTGGTTATTCAGCCTTGTAGCTATTTTCAATTGAGTTGATAAGATTATTTTTGTTCATTAGATGAGGAACTCCCAGTAGCTCTCTGTTAAATTTATTACAAAGTAACAACATGGACACTGCTGACCTCAGCTAACACTCTCTTAATGTATCGACGAGTAAGCAAAAATACTCCTTTCCTAAATAACCCCGCTTCCACTCCAGAAACAAGCCTCTGTATGACTAAACCTACTCAGCTGCTAATCTTTCTATGATCTTCCTTCCACCAGGGCACGCAGAACTTGTGGCTTGGGTTACGGCAATAAAAATATCGGTCTGACTGACAACAAAATGCCACCGCCAAACACCTATACTCTCCCAAGCGATATCAATCCTGAGAAACGCAAATACAGCATCCCATCTTTTGGAAAGGGAAGAGATGTACGAATATTATCATTCAGTAAATGGAAGCAGGAGGGCCTCTTGCACAGGTCAAACACCTTGGAAAATTGCCAAGTCCAACTGCTTATACTAACATCCATATTCGGGATTTCAGAGCACCATCTCTGAAATCACGATTGCCTGACAGATCTGGTGACTGTGTCGCAAAGGTAATTTTTTTTTGAGTCAGAATCCTGGTCCCGGTACCTATGCATTGTAAGAGATGGGCCAGGCAAAGTACTATATCAGCTCAAGACACCGCAACTTCACGAACATCAAGATTTCATAAACACCAAGGTTAAATCCTTTCGTACGAAATTCAACAGTTGGGCCTGGATAGTACAAACCAGTTGACAGCATCAACCTGGTGGGAAGGTACAGCTCCTCCAAACATGGCAGCGCTAGCTCAACTGTATTCTCTAAATCCCCAAGACAAGGTCTAGCCGACACAACCAAATCTTTCGTGCCTGGTCCAGGTCAATAGTACATATAATTAGACTCAGCAAATCTTTTTCGGGCTTCAGTTGATCCTCATGTTTCCTTGCTTTATTCTCAGTGCTTTCATATCATTAAATATTAAAATCATTTCATCGACTTGATTAAATTTCTCATACGGACAGCATTTGCCCTCAAAGTTGGTTTGATGTTAACACTGCTTAAATGCCTATGCTAAGGCGTGCTCTTCTGGTACTACTGCTGAAGCTCGACCTACACACCGAAAGGTTTCTGTCTTGATTGATTGGGAATTCGAGGTAAGACCAAACATTATTTTTTTTTATCAACTGGGTTGAAAGCATTCTGAGAAAAGTCTTCTTCTTCGTTGGCTATATGCTTATTAGAAAAACTGCTTAGTTTATAATTTCTGATTAAATCTTTCTCCTAGCTACAGTAAGTATGCTAGACCCTTTCGAATTTAGCGTCTGGAGCGTGTGTGGCATAGGTTAAGCTCTACTGATTTTTATTAAGTTGAAGGTCATTCAAGGCATATTTTTTGAGAGTTGAACGAGTATTTCCAACAATAGAATATATTTTTTTGCGTTCAGTCAGAGGAAAAGGATTGAAGTTAAGGTTAAGCTGCTTTGCAAATTTGAAGCTGGCTTGATTAGATCTGATCTAATCAAAATAGTTTGATATTTGAGGTGTTGGCTCAAGCGTCGATTTGTAAGATCTAGTGAGATGGCCTCTTTATGGAGAAGGCTCAAGGGTTTGAGAACCTTGCCTGGCACTTAAAGATAGGTCTCTTTTCTATCTTCGGAGCTTGACTATTGAAGGATTTGGACAGAATGTTGGAGGTTTACTTAGACTATTTTCAAAAGGATTGATCAGCTATTTTTACTCTGTATTGCAATCAAAGGCAGGGGTAAAGGGATACTTCTTGAAGAGAGGCTCATAGTAAGATTCCTGAATGATACTACTGATATGTCTGATTTTCTTAAACAGAAAGTAATCTATTTGCCTGAACCTTTCCTCCTTCTCAACCAATTACTTGCAGATCTCTTCCCTCAGTTGTTGAATCGCCTTATTTGCTAAATTTTTCAGTCCTGTTACTGAGTTTAACTCTAACGTTCTCAGAAGGGTAACCATTATGCTCTATCCATGCCTTCGATAATCCTCAGTTGTGAATATCTTCTGTGTGCGGCGATATTAGCTATAGAATTGATTATCTTCCTCGCTCCGTGTTTTTGTAGAACAACCGTGATAACCCATTTCCATGGTAAAGACTAAAGGATTACCCAGGAGCTTGTACATTTGAACTCGAGCGCTGCCATCTTTTGTTAGCAGCTCATTAGCATCTCGGCTGCTCATCTGACTTGTAGAGAAATTGCACCAGTTGTATCCGAAACATTAACTATTTAGAGAAAGCAACTTCGCATATAGCTGTGATTCAGTCTGCTCTTAGATCTGGCTGTGACTGTTTCCATAGATGAAGGATCCTTTGAAAGGATGTGGGTGGGAATGAAAATCCATGAAAAATATGATTCTGGAGGCGTAATAAGCAGCTATTGTCTGTATGGCAAAAATTGAAGGTTGTTTATGAGATAGGGCCGTGCCGTAGAATCTGTTGAGATTATGCCCAAGCGTATCCATTCTGTAAGTTCCATGAAATACTCCATCAGGATTGATCATAGGAACGATTAAAAATACACTATATTTAAGAAGCATTTTGGCCCTTTTGTCGTCCGATAGAAGAAAATTTATGACTCCCTCTAAAGCATAACTGGAAGACGTTTAACCTGGATGAACTCGGCATGTCAGCAGAACATACGGCTTGCTAAATTTAGTTGGTCGTCCGTCTAACTCGTAAAAAGGAAATAGGGATTTGCTTATTCTCGATTATGGCTCCAGTTGACTCCTGGTGTTATTTTAAGTGAGAGTAAGCAAAGTAACTGCTCTACTTCCTGTACTTTCAATGAGAAGCTATTTGCGATAATATATATTTGCTCCCTTTTCGTTCATACTATTAATCTTCTCTTTAATGTTCTGCATATAAGTCTGGCATTTTTCATATGAATAGGGGTAATGATAGGCTATAAAGAGCTATTAGCCAGCTTCCAACTAAACCTCAAAGTGAAGCTAGTAAGATCCCTACAACTCCACTCTCCTCATATTTTTGGGTTTTTCCTTGGTATACGTCTCCGGCGTCGGCAAACTCTTCGTTTCCCTGCGACCATAACAAATCCTATACAGCTCATCGAACTGCTACTCCTAAATTAAATCATATCTACATTGGCAAAGTATTGTAGTATTTTCATGTTTTTTATACACAGAGAAAGAGTGACTGTTTGATTGCTGTGCAATCGGAAATGGAAGAATGTTTTGGAGGACTGTTTGGTGGAGTACTGATTATTCATGGGATCTAGTGAGGGAGTCAGTGTTAGTTTGTGTCCACAGAGGACAGCCTGTTCGATATTACCTGAATCAAAATCTGAGTCTATCTTTAAGATGCCTTCTGTCAAGGGGAAAGTAAAGGTTTTATGTCTGGCCTGCATTATTATTTTATATTGATGCCTTACATCTTTTACCAAACCGAATAAGCCTTAATTACTCTTAAAAAATAAAAAAAACCTGAAAGAAAGAGGCTACTTCCCTCAAAGAGTCATAATGACATATGAATATCTTGATGATTGCTTATGCTATAAAATAGAATATATATAATCAGAGTAGCTCATTTAGTTTTTTTTGCAACATTGAGGTATAGTTAACATCTTCCTCCATCTCTGATACACCTAGCTCAGTTTGGGCCCTCACATAGGCTCGCTTGTTATTTAGCTCATCGAAGTATATGGATACTATGAGGTCATCGTACTTATTGTGAGCATACAGACTAGCAGTAGCTAAGCTGGTTTCACAATCCTCCAGTTGCTAGAGATACAGTTCGGCCTTAGCCTTTGAGAGCCACAATCTGTAATCCCTGGTTTTGAACATTGACGAAAGCGCGTTGTCGGCCAATTTCAACCCCTCTTGATATCTCTTGAGGCGGATGAGCTCGTCAGCCAAAGGTTGGAGATAGTAGGATCCGATGAAGGGAAGATCGGTGAGCTAGCTGAGTCTGGTGAGAACCTAGTAATTCTATTCGAGGGATGATTGTGAGTTATCGAGGAAGGCCTTGGTCTGTTTGTGAAGAGCTTGACGGTAGAGGCCAATTTTGGCAACGACAAAGATGAAGTAGCCGATTAAGACAATCTTTACCAGGGTTGTTATGTACTTATGCATCTGATATATTATAGTGGAAGAAAGGCGGCTCTACTCAATAAATAGCTAAACATCCTTCAAAAATGAAATTTTGTAAATGAAAGTAGCAACAAGAAGGCAGACTGAGGTTTAGGATATCTACTGAAATCAACTTTAAAATGAGAAGAGGCGTCTTGGTGTCGCTGGAACTGCACAATGAAATCGTAGAATCCAGTGCGATAAAAGGTGTTTAATCAAGGGTTATCAAACATTTTTATAATCAATGTTCAGATTTCTTCTTCTAGCGTTACTCCTCATAGGAGCTCTTCAACAAGGAGAAGTGCTCACCACTTCTGCAGACAGCACATATTAAGTGACTGCCAATTCTCAGGGAAGTTCCAACCTTCTTCCTTCAAGCAATCCGCCCACATCATTCTCTGCTAGTGGAGCTCAAGCTTTAACAAGAGCGCCTACTCAACCGACAAGCTGGAATTTCTTGGATACAAATACTTTAGGCGGCAATGCCAGATGGGTTACTCCCACATCTGACAAGATCGTCAGACCACTGAGATGGCTAGTGACCTATACCATCACCTTTACAACTGACTGCCCTCAAAATGATGTCATTCTTAACATTGCATCCACTGGTTCTCTCTTCATTGAGCTGAATGGCAAGATCATTAAATCTTGGCTAAGTCCATATCCGGTCACTCACCAAATCAAGCTCAGCCAACCAGATCTGATCTGCGGTTGTAATAGCGTCAAAGTGATGGTCTACAACTATTACTATGCATCTCCAGTCGGTATGATTTACTCCCTCACTCAAGACAAATCTGGCTGCTATGAATGTCAGAACTCCGGAGACGCTTTCTACAACAGAAACACCTGCCAATGTGAATGCTCCTTTGAAGCAAACTGTAAAGATTCACATCTTCTGAAGGTCTGGAGAGACTATCCTACTTGTGGATGCCGATGTTCGGTGCTTGCTTATTGCACTAATGAGTTTTACTGGAATAGCAAGACTTGTGGTTGTGAGTGTAAGAAAAAATGTTGCCCCAAGGACCACGTTTTAGACCCTAGCACTTGCAAGTGTGTCAAAAAATGTCTGATTGATGCTTCCAGCTGCACTGGAAATACCTGGTTCGATGACATTAACTGCAAATGCGTATACAAATGTCTGCCCTTCGCTCCATGCCCAACAGGAAAAGAGTGGAACTTTAAGACGTGTAACTGCGAATGTTCGACAACTAAATCATGCAACAGCATTCAAAGGTGGAATCCCAATACTTGTAACTGTGACTGCCTGGCTTTACCGTTATGTATAGCGGGCTATGTATTTGACCCAGACACTTGTTTGTGCAAACCAGGCTCAGGATCAGTCGGTAGTTTGAGTTCAACAGTAACTATCAACGGAGGCAACTGATTGGATCAACTATTTTATCTATTGAAAATGGTTTGACCAGTATCATTTTTTGGATGTTTTATCATAACCGTGAACTACTACTGCTCCGGTCAATAAAAAAATAGCCATTTTATATTCTTGCTTCATTTTTTTTGACTTGTTATTCATCAAATCCGAGCTGATGTATTTTGTCATCAATAGTCGGTAGTATCTCAACTTTTCTCGGTGCTTAGCAGTCTGATTTGAGATAAAGTAATGTGGTTGCGGATAGCCCCAAGGTTTCTCAGGTGATAGCAATGTTGAGCTTACCCAACCAAGCTCCTCTCCTCCAGCTGACTTATATTCTTTATTTGACATATGTTGATCATATATATATCTTGGTCAAAGACCAAGAGTTGATATTCCATCTATCACATTTTCCCTCACCCACGACTGACGCGCCTCCAAATGGCATTGCGGGTCTGTGACCGAGGGTCACTCTGACGTCTTTGACCAGGACTCCTGACCCGGGAGACTGCAAAGGGCAAGGCTGATCATCTGGAGCTCGATCGAATGCCCACTCCTGAAGTCGTGGAAAGGCCTGTTTTGAGCCGGACTGCGATGGAAGGGTGGGACGACATATGTTGATCATATATATATCTTGGTCAAAGACCAAGAGTTGATATTCCATCTATTCCATCCATCTATATGCTTTATTTGTCCTTAGGTCTATTATTTATGCTACTTTGAGTAATTATAAAGTAGATCACCACAAAGAGGACATTCATTAAGAAAATACTACAATAGTGACAAAATACTTTCGAAATACGTATACCATCCATGTCATCAAATATTACTCATTTTTAATATTTATTGACCGAAAGGATAATTTGGGAAAGATAGAGGTTGAAAACTACTATAGGTATAATATTACCAAAGATCGCATTGAAAACAATCCGTCTTCTCTTCGATCTTCCTCATGTCTATGTCGATTCTAGCAATAAACATCAAACTTGGGGTATGTCAACGGAAATATCTTAGATTGAATACTCAACTCAGGTCAAGTCGACGAAAAATAGGTAAAAAGCCAGAAACGGCAATCCTATATCCTTAGATGGCAGATCCAAGAGGATGGACCTCATGAGGAGTCATATCTGATGTGCAAATCTTGACTTATATTGAATTTTCAGTGAGCTATAGTATTTTAAGTGCTATTAATTCAATGGTGGTTATAAACCCATATGTACAAATCTTTGATTCTGCTTCTCCTGTTTACTTTAACCCTCCAACAGGTCAGTATTCAAGGTCGAATTGAATCAGTCGCTCCAAAAGTAGACCTTACTCCTCCAGAAGGCAGCAGCATGATCGGTTACTCTGGAGATGGAGATGCCTCCATTCAGCTACTCGATGGGAGACCTTCAGACATTGGAGAAACAACCTCAGCACAATATTCTACAAGATCATCCATTGAGGCTGCTGTCCCTGACCCAACTGCAACCATGCAAGTGGACGTCAAACATGAAAATGAAGCTAGCTGGATCTATCCCAAATAAACAGGGGTTCAGCCATCTTAATCAAACCAACTTTCCCTCAGCATCAGCCCTCCTTGGAGATGGGCCCGTTACGATTTCAATTTTTACACAGAATGTCCACAAGTTGGAGCTTGGATCTGGGTCAATGCCCCTGGCTACACTTGGCTACTTGTTAATGGAAATCTTGTATCTGGAGGCTTCTGGCCCTATCCTGGAGGTCGATGGGTCTTTATCTCATCCATATATCTAAGATGTGGCTGCAACAATGTCCGAATCTATGTTTGGGGAATATATCCATGGTTAACCTACGGTCTTTGGCTCCCTCCTCAGAATTGTGCTTAAAAATGTGAAGCCTCCGGTCTCGCCTTCTACAACCGAAGATAGTGTAGATGTGAATGTCTAAGATTATGCTGTAAAGAGGGATTCTACAGGTCAAGCTATCTTCCTTGCTAATGCCGCAGAAACATTGTCAGTATTGCTACTGATTTCAGAGCAACAACACTGCCTGGAAACTGATCTTCAAACCTGTTTGTTTGTTACAATTATGAATATTCAAATGATGTTCTAAAAGGG
>Ga0210025_1004697_pt1 | contig 11534 bp, 9 predicted proteins | sample CryGeyme20150102_FD_183989 | JGI IMG/M metagenome (GOLD analysis project Ga0210025, IMG submission 183989) | Groundwater microbial communities from Crystal Geyser aquifers in Utah, USA - Crystal Geyser metaG 2015-0102 (SPAdes) (version 2) | ecosystem: Environmental > Aquatic > Deep subsurface >...
CTACGCTGATAGCGCTTGAAGATGTCGGTCGAAAAACTACCGTCACGCGTTTGAGGCACTTGCAGGGTGACCGGACCTACGCGCGTGTAGAGCGTGCGCGCCCGATAGCCGTTGCGGTAGCCCTGACGCTCGTCTGAACGCTCGTGCCGATCTGCCCCCAAGGTCTCCGTTACCTGTGCCGTAAGTCACTGGTTGAGCACGGCTTCCACCAGCTTTGCCAGCCCATTCTGACCACTCAACAACCCTGGCAATAAATCACGACCCACGTTAATATCATATCCAGCCATCGCTTCTTCTCCTTTGGTTTGTGAAATGTCTTTGACAACGTCACAAACCAAACCGGAGCGGTGGCTGCCCACCAATTATTTACAGCAGTTTACGGACTTAATCCGTGGATGCCGGTCAACTCTCTGCTGATCAAGACCTTGATGAAATTTCATCATTATCTGGGCGATTGTTTCAAGATCGAAGTGCCGTGCGCGGACAACTGCAAAATGACGCTGCAAGAAGTTTTCTGTCTGCTGATTGATCGGGTGACGGGGGTGTTTCGGCGAGAAAAAACGGCAATATTCCGGCATTTTCATCTGATAGCCCCCATCAAAATGACCCATTATTGGCAAGACTTCCTGCTATTCAGCGAGTATTATCACGGCGAAACTGGACAGGGGCTGGTGCATCGCACCAGAATGGCTGGATCGGATGTGTGGCAAATCTGTTGTTGATGAAACGTTGTGAGCAAGAAACATGATGTTGTAGAGACTGCACTGAATCCCTCGAATCCCTCTGTTTACCAGCAAATCGAATCGTATAACCCATAAGGATAGTGATATGAAACCCTTGGAACCCTGCACGCTGACTTTTTTCGGCGCGGGCGGAAACCTGAGTCGCAAAAAATTGATTCCCTCGTTATTCAATCTCGAAATCGCGCAGCGTTTGCCTGAACATCTAGTCATTTTGGGCTGTGATATTGCGCAGTATGAACAGGAAGTGTGGCTGAAATTTGTCAGCGACATTTTGCATGATCTGCACGGAGAAAAAATTGACGAAACCGCGCTGCAACGATTTTGCGCGCGCCTGCATTATTTCGCCTTGCCGCTGGGCGACGATGAGGCCTATAACCGGTTGCAAAAACTGCTGGACGAAGACCCGGATTTTCCGCCCAACATCATGTATTACATGGCGGTGCGCCCGGCTGATTATCCCGGTATCGTGGATAAACTGGGCAAGGTGGGGTTGCTCAAGCAGAACAAAGGTTGGCGGCGCGTGGTAATCGAGAAACCGTTCGGCTATGACTTGTTGAGCGCACAAACGCTGCAAGCCAGCCTGTTCCGACATCTTGACGAGCCGCAGATTTACCGGATTGACCACTACCTCGGTAAAGGTACGGTACAGAACGTGATGGTGTTCCGTTTTGCCAATCTGTTGCTCGAACCACTGTGGAACAACCACTACATAGATCACGTCCAGATCACCCATTCCGAGACGATGGGCGTGGAAGGGCGTGCCGATTATTACGAAGGTGCGGGCGCTTTGCGCGACATGATCCAGAGCCATTTGATGCAGTTGCTGGCATTGGTCGCGATGGAGCCGCCAGTGTCCATGTCTGCCGAGCATTTGCGCGACGAGAAAGTCAAAGTGTTGCGCGCTATCCGTCCCATCACCCAGAACGCGGTCCATGCCCATGCGTTTCGCGGCCAGTATGCCAGCGGCACGATAGACGGGCAGACCGTACCCGGTTATCTGGAAGAAAAAAACGTCGCGCAAGGTAGCACCACCGAGACCTATGCCGCGATGAAGCTGTTTATTGATAACTGGCGCTGGGCGGGCGTGCCGTTTTATCTGCGTACCGGCAAACGTATGAAAGAAAACAGTTCGGCGATTTGCATCCGTTTCAAAACGCCGCCTCAAGACTTGTTCCGCCATGCGCGCAAAGGTTCTCAGCAACCCAACTGGATCATGCTGGGCATTCAGCCGGATGATTGCCTGCAAATGGAAATGCAGGTCAAAGCGCCGGGACTCGATCTGCAAACCCGCACCATCAGTCTGGATGCGACTTACCACAACGAGGGGGATCAGGAATTCGATGCTTACGAGAGTCTGTTGCTCGATGTCATCATGGGCGACCATTCCCTGTTTCTGCGCATAGACGAGGTGGAAGCCGCCTGGCGCGTGGTGGATCCGGTGCTCAAGGTCTGGTCTATGGAACGCGAATTCATCAACACTTATCAGGCCGGAAGCTGGGGGCCGCGCGGCACTTATCGCTTATTCGACCGCGAAGATCAGTTCTGGCGGCATTCATTACATCCGGAAGGCGCGAAACTTGAAGGATATTGAGCGCGCCACGATGGCTGCGGATAAGTTAATAAGTTTAATTTAATCAAGGAGATAGAGATGCAAATAGGAATGATAGGGTTGGGGCGCATGGGCGCTAACATGGTGCGCCGTTTGCATCAAGGCGGACACGATTGCGTGGTATTCGATCGCAGCCGTGCAGCCGTGCAAGGCTTGGCGGCAGAAGGCATGACCCCAGCCAGCAGCGTGCAGGATTTCGTGAGCAAGTTGAGCCGCCCGCGCGCCATTTGGCTGATGCTGCCTGCCGCCGTGGTGGATGCCAGCATTGCCGAACTGACACCGCTGCTGGACGCGGGCGACATCATTATTGATGGGGGTAACTCTTATTATAAAGACGACATCGCGCGCGCAAAAAGTCTGGCTCCAAAGTCTATTCAGTATGTGGATGTGGGGGTCAGCGGCGGAACGTGGGGATTGGAGCGCGGCTATTGCCTGATGATGGGCGGACAAAAACAAACGGTCGCGCACCTGCAACCGATCTTCGCCACACTCGCCCCCGGCGTTGCTACCGCGCCGCGCACCGAAGGCTGCTCCGGCGAGCCGAGCACGGCTGAAATCGGCTACCTGCATTGCGGTCAGGAAGGTGCAGGGCACTTCGTCAAGATGGTGCATAACGGCATCGAATACGGAATGATGGCGGCTTACGCTGAGGGTTTTAACCTGTTGCGTCACGCCAATGTGGGCGGCGTGTCTTTGCATGTTGATGCGGAGACGACCCCGTTGCGCGAACCGGATGCCTTTCGCTATGAAATTGATGTCGCACAAGTTGCCGAATTGTGGCGGCGCGGCAGCGTGGTGAGTTCCTGGTTGCTGGATTTGACTGCACACGCCCTGCAAAGCGATGCGGATCTTTCCAAATTCAGCGGTCAGGTTTCCGATTCCGGCGAAGGTCGTTGGACCAGCATCGCCGCGATCGAGTCCGGCACACCCGCACCGGTGCTGACTGCCGCCTTGTTTAACCGCTTCACCTCGCGCGGCGAAGCAGACTACGGCAGTAAACTGCTGTCCGCGCTGCGCTTTGAGTTTGGCGGACATAACGAGAAAAAATAGTCCTACTCAGCACGTTACACCCAAGTAGCCTCCGTCAAAGCCGGAGGCTACTTGCTTTGCAGCAGCCAATGAGTGAAATGCGCTTTAATCTCATGCCCGATAAGTTTACATATTTGCGGATAAGATTCATCGTTTTTACAATCAAAAACAATAAGTTATGTGCATATTGCTGCGTATTTCCCAGAGCGGACGTAACCTGCCTGCGAGGATTACGGCCAGGCGGAGAACTATCTCGGCACGATCCCCGATTTCCCCCTTCATCGGACGGTAGGTCGCAATTCTTACATTGATCAGCGAAGGGGCATGCGCTTGAGTGATAAGAGTGAATTGTCCTGTATTTATCCGCTTATTCGGAACTTCGCCAATCAGTTGGGTGGTTATCCTGCTATTGCCATGACCTGCTCTGGAACGTAGCTGGAACAGGTTAACTTTTGTAATATCAGGACAACACGATGGCTTCTCCTCCCAAAATTCGTTTGGTGCGTAACGATAACGAAGCCTCTATTGCCGAATTTAAAGCAATACAGGAAGCTCGCACCCAGCTTGAAGCCGAGACTCAGGCTGAGTTTTCGGCACAGGCGCGGGCGCGTGCTGAAGCTCATGCGCGTTCCCTTGCCCATAAACACGAGGCCCCGCCTGGCGAGTCACTGCCTGATGGCTTAAGTCGGGACAGAAGTAAACTCGCAGAAGCGGCACAAGATAAAGATGGGGTAGAACAACGGGTAGCGCGCGAATTGCTCGACAAACTATTGACAGAAATAAGGCGACCGGATGAAAGTCAGGCGGAGTTGGCGCAACGGGAACAGGCCGAGTTGAGCCAGCGTCTGGAAGCAGAAGAAAGGGTTCGCGCCGCACGGGAAGCCAAGGCTAAATCAGCAACCGAACTACAGGCAGTTATCGCCCAGCAGCGCCAGAATGAATGGGCTATGCGGCAGCGTGCCGAGGCTGAAATCGTCGCTATCCGCCACTCCCTGGAGGAACTCAATGCGCAAACCGCAAAAGCTGTCGGGGAACGTGTCGCCGCAGATCAAGTGCAACGTAACCTGGCCGCAGAGAAGCTGAAAATTGAAACACGGCTGCGTGATGCCATACTCTCACGCATTGCAAATGAGGCAAAGGAACTGCGTTTAGCCCAGGAAAAAATTGATGTCGAGCTGTGCCAGATGGCGCAAATCAGCAAGCGTATCGAGGCCGAAAAAGTCGCTGTACTCGCCGCACAAAATCGCGGCGAACTCGAACAACAGGCCGCCAGCTTGTTACAGGAAAAAATATGTCAGGAGCGTGAAGCCACCATTTTACTAAAGGCGAAGGTTGATGCCGAGCAATTTGCAGAGGCGACTGCACGGGCTAAAGTCAAGGCCGAGTCTCAGGCAATCGCAGAGGCTGAAGCGAGAGCTAAAGCAGAACGCGATGCCGCGCAAGTTGCACAACAGAGAATTGCAGCGGAACAGGCAGCGGCAGCGCAGGCAAGGCAACGACAACAAGCCGAGGAACACGCCAAAGCCGCAGCGGATACCCGTAACGCCAACGAGCATCAGGCTTGTCTGGCAGCGCAACAGCGCGCGGCTGCGGAAGCACTCGCGGCAAATGAGGCGGCGCGCAAATTGGCGGCTGAACAGCTTGCCGCACAGCAACTTGAATTGCAGTTGCAGGCTGAAGCGCAGGCCATTGCCGCTTTGCATAAACGCATCGCAGCCGCTCAACAGGCGCAACGCGCAGCCGAAGAAAAGTTCAGTCTGGAACAACAACTGCGGGAAGTTGAGGATAAACGGGGACAAGCCGAGCAACTTGCAGCGCGCGTCTTGCGCGAACAGTACCAGGTTCAGAACGCACAACTGCAAAGCGCGCAGACCCGTGCGTCAGACGCACAAGTAGTCGCTCAGGCGATAGCGCAAAGTCTGGCGGCAGAACAGGCAGAGCATGATGCCGCACAAGCCAATATTCAGGTGTTTAACCGCTTGATTCAGGAATCCCGTCAGCGTGCCGAACTTGAAAAACAGGCTTACGAATGTTCCAACGAGCAATTAGCGACCGAATCGCGCGCTATTGCCAAAATTGAAACGCGCATGACGGCAGAATTGCAAGCGATCGAATCTGACAATCAACGCATGGAAATGGAAGTGCGCGCGCGCGAGATCGCGGCAACGATGCTGCAAATTAATGAGCGCGCAGTCCAGGATGCGCTCAAGAAAGAACAGGCGGCAGTGCGTGCCTTGAATATCGCCAAGTTGCACGCGGATGCCGAAAATCAGGCACTTAGGCAAAAGGAAGATTTCATCCGCGCAGAAGCGCTTGAAACCGTTGCCCTGCGCAAACAAATAAACGAGGCAAAGCAGGCTCACGAACAGGCCATGCAACGAGCCAAGAATATGGCAAGATTGCACTTCAACGAGGCAACCAAGGCCACCAGACTTGAGCAGGAACGGCTACATGCCGAGGCAACGGCCACGATCGCTGCACGCAAAAAATCGGCACTAGCCGAGGCGGCAATAAAAGCTGCCGAAGAACGTAATCGGCTGGAAATACAGATGGCAAAACAGATTCAATATCGTTTGGACTACGAGCAGACTCTAGCGGCAAAACTGCAACAACAGGCAGCACTCATGACCGAAGCCGCAACCACCATGCCGGCAAAGCCGCGTTAAAGAATCAGATTTTTTCCAGTAATTCGTTTAGAAACAAGCTGGTATCAGCCGGTTTGGACAGCATTGAACCGCTGATCCAGAACACATCTTCGGCGCGACTACCCATGGTGTTGATTTTGGCTCTATGCATACGAATGTGGTGCCGGTCGAGAATATGCGCGAAGCGCGCCAGCAGCCCCGGTCTGTCGCCCGCGATGAGCGTCAAAACGTATATGCCATGACGGTCTGTAGCGATATTGATCTTGGTGTTGAGCGGAAAATGCTTGAGCTGGCGGCTCATGCGTCCACCAGAAACGGGGTTGATCGGCTCGGCCAGCCTGATTTTTTCTGTCAATTCAAATTCGATGTAATTCATCAAGTCGCGGTAGTCCATGTCGCTGCGATTGACTTCCATGACCTGAAAGCTGTTCAGGGCGTAGCCATGTTGCGTGGTATGTATCTTGGCTTCGACGATGGTAAAGCTCAGGCGCGCGAAAAAGTCGCAGATGCGGGCGAATAACCAGCGTTGATCTCGGCAATAAACCAGCACTTGCAAGCCCGAACCCGCACGGCTTAAACGCGCCTTGACGATGGGCGCTGGATCATTGACCCGGAAATACAGCAAGCGGCTATGCCAGGCAATTTCCTGAGCTTCGTGATCCATAAAGTAGCTATCATCGAGCTGCGCCCACAGCATCTGGTAGGATGTTGCCGAGATGGCATAAAGGTTGAGCGTAGCGGCGGCCTGTTCGCGTATCTCGGTCAGATGGTTGTCAATCGCGCCTTCCTTCATGTAACGGCGCGTGAGATAGAACAAATCCTCCATCAGCTTGCCTTTCCAGGCGTTCCAGACTTTCGGGCTGGTGCCTTTTACATCCGCCACGGTCAATAAATACAGTGCCACCAGATAGCGGTCATTCTTGATGTTTTCGGCAAATTCGGCGATGACTTCGGGATCGGCCAGATCCTGCTTCTGTGCGGTGCTGGAAAGTGTGAGGTGTTGTTCGACCAACCAGACGACCAGTTGGCTATCGTCATGGCTGAGTTGATGAAGGGTACAGAACTTGCGCGCATCCTTCATGCCCAGCCTGGCATGATCGCCGCCGCGCCCCTTGGCTATATCGTGGAATAGTCCGGCGATATACAACACTTCGGGACGGGCAAATTCGCCCATCAGTTTGTTGCATAAAGGCAGTTCGTGCGCATGTTTTTCCAGCGCAAAACGGCGCAAATTACGCACCACCATCAAGATGTGTTCATCCACTGTATAAACGTGGAACAAGTCGTGCTGCATCTGTCCGACGATGCGCCCGAAAGCGGGAATATAACTGCCCAGAATGCCAAATTGGTTCATGCGGCGCAGCGCGTGGATCACGCCGTGCGGCTGGCGCAGGATTTCCATGAAATGCGCCTGATTTTGCGGGTCGCGCCGGAAGGTCGCGTCAATTTTCAGCCTCGCGCGCCACAAGGCACGCAGGGTATTCGCGCTGAGATCGGTCAGTTCAAGACGTTGTTGCATAATTAAAAACAGTTCGAATATCGCTTCAGGGCGATGTTCAAAGAGATGTTCATCGCGCATCTCCAGTCGCGTACCTACCATGCGAAAACGCTCGTTCAGCGCATGTTGCGGAAGGGTGTCGCGGAACAGATAGTCATGCAAATGTTGTAACAAAATCGTGTTGAACAGGCGCACCGCACGGCGCGTGCGGTAGTAGCGTTGCATCAAATGCTCGCTGGCGCGGCGGTTAGCCGAGTCGGTAATACCCAGTTGTTCGGCGAGCGTAGTCTGAAAATCGAACAGTAAACGGTCTTCGCGGCGGCGGGCGAGGTAATGCAGTCGGATGCGCAGGGTTTGCAGCAGCGCGTCATGGCAGGCAATCTGATGCGCCTCGGACAGGGTAATCAAGCCCGCTTGAGCCAGCTCGGTCCAGCGCGTACCCAAACCTGCCGCGCGACTGATCCAGGTGACGATTTGCAGATCGCGCAAGCCGCCCGGGCTTTCTTTAAGGTTGGGTTCGAGATTAAAGTCAGCGTCATCAAAACGCGCGTGGCGCTGTTCCTGTTCATGCAGCTTTGCCAGGAAAAATTCTTTTGCAACAAGATGTTGCCGTACAGACTTGCATAATTGCTCGAACAGTGCGGGCTGACCGCACAGCAGGCGTGCTTCCAGCAAATTGGTTTGTACCGTGATGTCGGTTGATTCGCTGATGCATTCCGCCACGGTGCGGATGCTGTGCCCGACTTCCAGCCCGATGTCCCAAAGTAGCGCAATCAATTCGCGCAGCATGTGTTGCAGGGATTCATCCGGCGCATCCTCCAGCAGGACGAGCAGGTCTATATCCGATTTTGGATAAAGCTCGCCTCGACCATAACCGCCCACCGCAATCAACGCAGTGTGCTTCGGGAATGCCATAAGTTGCCAGATGCGTTGCAAATATCCGTCTATCAGCTTGCTGTGCGCACCGAGCAGCCGGGCCGCTTTGCCTTGCTGGAGGAAGGTTTTTTCAAGGTTGAGCCGGTCGCAGCGCAAGGATTCGCGCAAGGCTGGAATATCACAGCGTGGTGAGGTGCCCGTCATTGTGGCCATCCCTAAAAACTTTTTTCCGTATCCGTTATCAAGGATTGCAAGCGCAACGTCCCTGGCCGGAATTGAGTTGTCTCATCAGATTATTCGGAGGATGCAGATTAAAAACGATTTTGAGTTTTACCGATTAAAATTCGGACAGCCTCATATTTTCAATCTCGGGTAAAATCTGCATACATACTCGTAATGTATTGATTTTAATCATATTTATTACACGGGTGCGGGGCAGCCCTCGGAGACAGTCAACACTTCATAGCCGGTTTCGGTGACCAATAGGGTATGTTCATATTGCGCGGACAGGCTGTGATCCTTGGTGACCACCGTCCAGCCATCGCCCAGTTGCTTGATGTCTTTCTTGCCCGCGTTGATCATCGGTTCGATGGTAAACACCATGCCCGCTTCCAGTTTTAATCCTGTTTTGGGGCGACCGTAATGTAGCACTTGCGGCTCTTCGTGGAATTTTTTGCCGATGCCGTGACCGCAGAATTCGCGTACCACGCTGAAGCCCAGCGGTTCGACAAAACTCTGAATAGCATGGCCTATATCGCCCAGATACGCGCCCGGCTTGACCGCGCGGATACCGCGCCATAGCGATTCGTAAGTGGTTTCGCACAGCCGTTTTGCCTGAATGGAGGGTTCGCCCACATAGAACATACGGCTGCTGTCGCCGTGGTAACCCTCTTTGATGACGGTGATGTCCAGATTGACGATGTCGCCATTTTTCAGCGCCTTGTCGCTCGGCACGCCGTGGCAAATCTGGTGGTTGATCGAGGTGCAGATGGACTTGGGGTAGGGCTTATGACCGCCCGGCGCATAGTTGAGCGGCGCGGGAATGCCTTGCTGGACATTGACGATCAGATCGTGGCACAGCCGGTCGAGCTCATTGGTGGTCACGCCCGCCACAACGAAAGGAGCGATGTAATCGAGCACTTCGCTGGTCAGGCGACCGGCAACGCGCATTTTTTCAATTTCTTGCGGGGACTTGATGGAAACAGACATGGTATATAGCTTCTTGAAAGGAAGCCGAGGATAGCACGAGAGCTGGATTCCCGACAAATTCGTTAATGACCTTCTGTCGGACATTGGTATGGGATACGGTTTTGAACTAAACTGCGTCGGCGATGGACTAAGCATCGCTTCAGATTCAAAAATCATCCATTCAGTTAAAAATTATCCTTTCAGGAGACAGCATGAAAAAGTCATTGGCTATCGTTTTGTTACTTACCGCCACCAGCAGCGTGTATGCGGCAGATAGCGGCGCGATACTGGGCGGTGCGTTGGGCGGCGCAGCGGGTGCGGCGGTCGGCTATAACATGGGCGGGCAGGGTGGCGCGATACTGGGTGCGGCGATTGGTGGCGGAACGGGTGCGGCTGTCGGCAGTCGCCCGAATGCGCCCGTCGTCAGGCAAGTCCCGGTACAAGTTGCCGCCCCTGTTGCGGGTCGTGGCGATGACGATGAAGAACACCATCATGATCATCATGGCAAGCATCATCACGAAGAGGATTGATTAGCCCGAGTGTGCGCATCCGGCAACCCAACAAAAGGCACGGCAACGTGCCTTTTTTACGGGTAGCGCAACGCTTCTATCGGGTTAAGGCGGGCGGCTTTTTGGGCGGGGTAGTAGCCGAAGAAGATGCCTACCGTTGCGGCCACCCCGAATGCCACCAGCACCGAACTGCCGGAGATAATGACCATCGTGTCGGTCAGCAGTTGCGTAAGCCACGCGCCGCCGATACCGAGCAGCAGGCCGATAAAGCACCCGACCACCGAAATGATGACGGCTTCGAGCAAAAATTGCAGCAGGATGTCGCGCTCCCTGGCACCGATTGCCATGCGGATGCCAATTTCGCGGGTGCGTTCGGTGACCGAGACCAGCATGATATTCATGATGCCGATACCGCCGACCAGCAATGAAACGGAGGCAATCGCGCCCAGCAGCATGGACATGACGCGCGTGCTTTCGGCGGCGGAATCGGCGACGGCGGTCAAGTTGCGCAGATAAAAGTCAGCCTCCTGTCCTTCGCGCAGGCGGTGGCGCTGGCGCAGCAGTTCGGTCATGGATTTTTCAACCTGGGGCATGATTTCCTGGCTGGCAGCCTGCACCATCACCATGCGCACCGTACCCGGAAACTGCGTGCCGAACACATTGCGCTGCGCGGTGGTGAGCGGAATGATGAGGGAATCGTCCTGATCGCGCCCGTCCATGCCCTGACCCTTGCTGCCCAGCACGCCCAGCACAGTGAACGGGCTTTGCCGGATGCGGAGGGTACGACCCACCGGGTCCTCGTCGCCGAACAAGTTCTGCGCGGTGGTCTGGCCGATTAGCGCGACCCGGGTTGCCGAACGCACGTCCGATGCCGTGAAGGCAGCACCGCTGACCACCGGCCAGGCGCGCGCATCCAGATAAGCGGGCGTGCTGCCGATGATGGCGGTATTCCAGTTATTGGGGCCATACACGACCTGCGCACTACCCGGATGGATGGGGGCTGAGGCTTGCACGCCGGGCAACTCGGCAATCGCATCGGCATCGGCGACCGTCAGGGTCAACGCGCTGCCGCTGCCGGTACGCACCCCGCCTGTCTGACTGCTGCCGGACAACAGCACGAACAGGTTGCTGCCCATCGCGCTGATGGTTTGCCCAATGGCATATTGCGCGCCCTGGCCGATGGCCATCATCAGCACCACCGCGCCGACCCCGATCACCATGCCCAGCATGGTTAAAATGGTGCGCATTTTGTTCGCGCCCATCGCGCGCCACGCTTCGCCCAGCATCGCCAGCGTCATGCCGTTAGCTCCTCTGTCATCTGATCGCTGACGATGCCGCCATCCAGAAAATGTATCTGGCGTTTTGCGTGTCGCGCAATGTCGGGCTCGTGGGTGACCAGCACGATGGTAATGCCTTCATGGTTGAGTGTCTCGAATA
>Ga0210025_1004699_pt1 | contig 11527 bp, 5 predicted proteins | sample CryGeyme20150102_FD_183989 | JGI IMG/M metagenome (GOLD analysis project Ga0210025, IMG submission 183989) | Groundwater microbial communities from Crystal Geyser aquifers in Utah, USA - Crystal Geyser metaG 2015-0102 (SPAdes) (version 2) | ecosystem: Environmental > Aquatic > Deep subsurface >...
GCAAAAGAACGGTAATTTTTCTATTGTATTCGATTACATTCAAACATCGTCGTTTTCTGTTTCCTCGGTAACAACACATCATAGATTGCATCCGACACGTCGAAGCCATATTTCCGATTCTCAAATTCTCAATCCAAGAGTAAGACCACGACGACGACGACAAAGCCAACGAAACGAATTTTTGACGACGTTGTTGATCATGGTAGTGACTGTTCTTGCCGTTGTGTGTTTCTCACACTCTGATATCTTCGCCTTTGCTTTCTTTTGGAAAAGACGAAAATGGACGCACTCGATAAGTCTCACCCTTGGTTGGCGTGCATTCTGCGTGACGATAATGAAAACGTTCCAGGATGGTGTGCCATCTCTCATGCCATTCAAGGCTCTGCATCTGCAAGTATCAAGGAGGGTATCGATCCTGATGTTTGGCTTGGCCTAGTTCTGCGGGACTCTCGCCAGGGTGTTGTTTCTCAAGATGCTACAGAAGTCATGTCCATCATTCAAGGAGCCCCTTCAAAAGGCATCAGTGCACTTTATGAACATAAAAATGCGATTTTACTGGCAAAGAACGACCTTACTTTGCCACTGCAGAAAGCTTTGCGTGGAAGACATTCTCCATACCAAAAAAACTCTACAGTCCCAGGGTCGAAGTACCTCAAACATGGCCAAGTCTTGCCATTGGCTCGCCATTGGCCGGCGATCATTCGCACCATTGCCCAACCTATGCTTGGTCCCAGAGGTGAACCAAGACTCAAGACTCTGCGAGAGGTGCAAGAAGAGTTTACGAGTCTACCCCTAGCCACCGATTATAATTATGAGTTTGTCGAACTATACTTTCAACAGCAAGCCTTTGAGACAATCCCAAACAGTGAAGGAGTTCATATTTTTGCATTCAAATGCCCCCCGGCAACAGCTTTACGATTCTACTCTGAAGCCCAACTTCAAGCAGCCGGAATTTCTCTCACTGGAATTTCCCAGGGAGGAATTCAAGACATTAGTTGCAGCTATGACAGCGCTACAGTCAGTCGTCCAACAGCAACAATCCAGCTCCAAGACTTCGACAGCAACCAAAACATCTTGGGGGGGCATCAAGCTGATGTCCGCCCTCCTGACGCGTGTCGGATGGTAGAGAGCGCAGCAAAGCTGTTGACTCAGATGGCTACTACAATTGCACCGACAAGCACTCCCATTGTCACCAGCACTACCACATCTCTCTTGTCAGAAGAAGAAAAAGACGTTACAAGTATCCTTGCCAGCATGAATCAGTTGTCTCTTGCCAGACCTAACGATGCAGTCTATCAAGGACGAATGGCGCCTAGTAAATCCATCGGCCAGGAATCGCAACCAGCAAACACTGCCGCGGACAATGACATCACGGATCTCGAAACTGTATCATATGGCAACGAAAGAGACATCGACGTCGCGAAAAACTCCTCTAGCAACGGTCCTCGATTGATTGTTGGAAGCAGTGGCGCTGCAAAGGCGGAAATCAAATCTGCTATATCCCAAGTGGGCGAATTTTCGACGCTTTCTGAGAATGCAAAAGAAGGACTGAACCCGTCAGTTGGCAGCGGAACAATCGTATTTGAATCATTCAATCTTCCTCTTGGAAACATAAATACGAACAGATCGGTGATCAATGGACAGACGCAAGAACCTCAGGTTGCCAGTGTTGGTGACCCACATCCTCAGGTTGATGGTGATGGCCCAAATGAATGGTTTACTCGTAACCGCTATGACCAGGTTCTAAGTCCTACTGGCCGTCAAGATATAAGCCAATCCTCTATCGACAACGAAGACGTTACGGTGGATTTCTCGTTTCACAATTTTCATTCACCTACGCATTTTGACAGCCAATACCGCAGATCCAACTTGGGGGGTTGGAATTCACAGCAAGCTTCGGTGGCCGAACGGCTCCAATTTACTCAATGTGAGAGGGAACAAGAACGTGTGCTTGCCTCAATGGCCTTCCAGACTGCGCAAAGCGCCCTCCAGGTGATGCAATCTACAGTCCAGAACACAATCCAGAACGCGATGCAACCAATCTTTCAAAGCAACCGGCACCGCGTTGCGTGCCAGACTCACTACTACGGGCATCCTCCCATGCTGGCTGGAATCGAGGGAAACGGTGGTCGTATAGATGGTGGTGTTCTAACTAGTGTCTCTATACCAGCAACTCCAAGTCGACAGGGGCGGACTGTATCGTTTGCTCCTATTTCTGGTATGCAGCAGCGCGTTGATGGTACAATTACGCCTATGAACAGTTGCTATGCAGGTACGATCCCAGGAACACCTGCTCAAGAAGGGCGGTTTGCGTCGTTTGTTCCTACTCCTGGTATGCAAGGTGAACCGCAGACTCCTGCTACGCAGCAACGTGTTGGCTACAGTTTGGCGCACACTCCTGGTCGGAACATGCCTAACACTCCTGATGCTCAAACATTTGGCGTTGGTACTCTTGCGTACGCTCACGCTCCCGTAATGCCTGGCTACCCAAATCAACAGCAACCTTACACTCCCATTCAAAATCAAGCAGTCGGTAGTATGGGAGAGCAGCAACAGCAGCAACAGCAGCAACAGCAGCAGCAACAGCAGCACGATGGTGGCGGTATGATAAAGCAGCGACAGTAACAGCGGTACTTCGGTGGCAGCATGGGAAAAAACTAGTTTTCAACTCGTACTTTTGCTCAGATTCAAGGTTTGCCTCGAAAGCAGGGCGGAATGCAACCCGTACAGGAACGACAGAATCACTATGAATTGATGCACCAGTCAACTGGCTCTAACACGAGCAACACCTCATTATAATCAAGAACACGCGACAAAAGGAACGTCCGTGGCTGCCCTGTCTACTGGACCAAAGATAGCCGACACGAATTTCCCGCACAATCGGGCAAAGTGACTTCCTGCCGCGACAACGACAAATCGGCTTCTCCATTGAAATTAGCAGTGTCGTTGGCGCTTCTGGAGAAGAAATTAATATAAAATAATTGACAAAGTTCTCAAACATCTATGCGATTACTATTTTTAACCAATTTCCTCAGTCCAATCCTCTTCCGTTGGTACTCGCAAGTCGCAAGGACGATTATTAGGATTGCTATTTAGATTTCTCAACTTATTGCGTCTTCTCTCTTGCTATGAGTTGTTCAGTGCTACGCAACGAAACGGCAACAAAAAATACTGGTACGACGAGATCTTTAAGGGACTTCGTCACATCGCATGATGATTTCTATTCCCGCACCAAATAGTACAATTTATTTACTTCTTTTACAGAAATGAGATTTTAAACGAACAGACACACTACTGTTCCATGTTCCATGATCCATGGGTGTAGCATTTCAATAAAAAATTGCCGCCGTAGTTTACTGTTTAACTCTGCATCATCGATCCACCCCAGTAAGAATAAGTTGACAAATCTATTATTAGTACAGCGTTTCCGACAGATATCTATTATTCATTGAAGTACCGGTACTTTTATACTAGTAGTAGGGGGGCTGTTCCGTTCCACATTGTTTTGAACGCTATTGGTACCAGGTACCTGGTGGTACCTGGTACCTGGCACTAGTAGTGCGAAGTTTGAAGTTTGAAATGCTACTAGCTAGAAGTAGTAGTTTTTAAGTTACCAACGACACTTTGAAGTCTTGAACGCCAGTTTGAAGTTTCCAACGTCAGTTTGAAGTCTTGAACGCCAGTTTGAAGTTTCCAACGTCACTTCGAAGTCTTGAACGCCAGTTTGAAATTTGCAGAGAACGGCTTAACTAACGGTACTACGAGGTACGTACTCTACTCTACTAGAGTGGTACGTTAGTGTCATAACAAGCAGTGAGCCAAGTATAATAGCTACTCTTGCTAGTACCGTAGCTACTAGGTAGTACCGTACCTGGTAGTAGCAACTTGCTACTTAAATACATACAGTACTCTAGTAGTCTAGTAGCTAGTAGTGGTGTTTTACAGTTTGGCTGTGTTGGATTATTTTGCCACAAAGTGTTACGGTAATAATAGTAGTAGTAGTTAGTACAAGCTGTTGTTACAAAGCGTTACTGTTGGTACAGACGTGCTTTTTAGTGGTAAAAAAATCTGCATATTTGTGTGCATTGTGTACAGTACATTTTTTGTGTGCATGCTGCTGTGCAGTTTGAAGTGAACGTCACTAATAAGCAGTGCAAACTGGGACACTTGACTCTTGACTTATTCGTTGGCGCCCTGATGAAAAATACAGACTTCGATATCTGTTTACTCTTTTTACTCCTCTCACTCAATGTAGCAATTTAGGCATTTTTCTTATTGGCGGAAGGATAACTTGATAACTGTGCTCATGGCCCACTGGTCGAGGATTGGCATCCCTGGTGACCAACGCCATAGCACTGGGCACTAAAAGTCAGTTACACACACACAACACACAACAACATCCAGGAATTTTATTTCCTCCTTTTTCTTTTAATGGGCAAATGCAACTACTCTCGCCGCAGAGCTCGAGTCTAAAATAATTAGGCTGCCACACCTCGCAACAGTTCCAAGTGTTTTGTTTCGTGAAATTGTGCTGCTATGCAAAAATTATATTTATTTATTATCATCATGTATTGTGTATGCATCTGAACCAGCTTCGACTACCGTTGTTCTGCAACGACATCGAAACTTGTCAAATGAGAGTTGCCGGAGTTGCCTGCTGCTGGTGCTGGTGCTGCGGATATCAAAAGATTGTCATCAAAGTCGCATTCGCATTCATCATCCGTCGTAGCCATCGTAGAGGAAGCACTCGATGCCTTGCGACTGTAATCACGACGAGCGTATTGCTGTTGCGATGCAGGTTCGGTCGTCCGCGAATCGTTTAGCCTTTTACTGCCACAGACGCTGTCATCCTTTATGCCTTTGTTTTCTTGATTGCTAGGCGCCGTTTCTCCCAAGATCGCTGTAGTAGTCGTTCCTCTGGGGGGCACCAATTCATCCGAGGATGCGGCAGCATTATTGCTACGAAAAAAGACGCACAAGTTTTGAAACGTTTCCGCCATAGCATTCCAAACCAAATTCTTCATGCTACGGGCAATGTAACGGATATTGAAAGAAAACGCAGACACATACTTCACCAGGGACGATTGAGTTGTCCGCTTCTTTTCCTTGTCTTTGACTTGCACCAGAATCATTTCAAGTTCCTCGCACACTTGTGCCATGGAACAACGCTGGGAGACATCTCCTGTCCATGCCCATTCCAAAAGTTCCTTGAGCGATTCGGGAACCTCTTCGGCCAGCGTATCCAATACAGGTCGATCACCTTCGCGGCAAATGTACTGAATGTGTTCTTCCATCGAGTACACTGGCAGTGGCGACTCGAGTAGAAACATTTCGGCCACCGTCATGGACCACGCGTACACGTCAGTCTTGAGATTGTAACAACTGTTCAAGAAAACTTCGACACCCATATATATCTGAGTACCAGCCCCAGACATGTGATAGACTCCTTCTTCGGGGTGTTGTGGTTCGTCACAACGTTCCAGATCCTCCGGTCGGTCGTCCTCTTTGTCATCGTTCCAAGAATCGTCCATGAGAAGATCGACAGAATAGTCGTCTTGGTCGTCGTCATAATCCAAATACAAATCCTCCTCGGGCTGTTCTGGTTTAACGTAGGCGACATACTTGTACGGCCTGGCCCTGCGAAGCGAAGGAAGTTCTCGACAAAGTCCAAAATCGAACAGTTGGATTTGGTTCGTATCTTGCTGCTTGAATCCAATGTTAGAAGGTTTTAGATCTCGAAAAACGATACGATGTTCGTGCAAATATCGCAATGCTTCGGCGATCTGTAAGGCGTAGTCTGTTTTGTATGCCACCGTGTCGGTATTGGTATTGGTGTTGGTATTGCTATCGGTTGTTGGAGACATAGTGTCTCCTTGTTGTTGTTGTTGTTGTTGTTGTTGTTGTTGTTGTCGCTGTATCTTCCACCGTTCGATCCGTTGCGCCAACGTTTCCGCTAATCGATCCGTCAATAAAAAGTATCCGTCCGTATGGTGATGAAATGCGGCGGTTCCTGTGCGGGGACTTGCCCGCAACTTTAGTATCCCGGGATGGTTCAGTGCGGCCAGATACTTGGCTTCCATGACAATATCTGTGGCCGCATCCTCAAAGTCTCTGTTGTTGTAATTGTTGTTGCTGTTGTTGTTGTTGGCTGTTAACAAGTTCGACTTGAGATGTTTGAGAGCAAAACAGTTCGGTGGTGCGCTGGCAATATCGCGTCGCAATTGATCTTCATCATTGTCATTGTTGCTATCTGTACTACGTTTCGTACTGGCTACTAGTAAAGAAAACCCAGTCACTTCGTATACCAGTGAAAACGTTCCTTTGCCCAGCAGTTTTCCCAATTGAATTTCATCACGATTCAAGGCTGCAATTTTTATCGAAAGTGGGAATTGCTGTTGTCGTCGTTGTCGTCGTTGTTGTTGTGTCGTGCTGTCGTTGTCGATGTGAGTGTGAACACTGCTATCGCTGCTGTTTTCGTCTTCTCCCCTCCACTTATCTTCGTTCTCATCATCATCATCATCATACTCATACTCATCGGCCCCAGGATAATTACTACTACTGCCGCTGTCGCTGCTGTTTCTTCTTCTTTTATTACTATTACTACAATTACGGGTTGTTGTTGTTGTTGTTTGCAAGAATCGTGATTGTTCCATCAAATCTTCGACGGCTTCATCTACGGCCGACGAAGAACGTCGAACGACGGAAGATTTCCACCAAACCGTACGTCGTTTGACTGCCAGGGGACTGACCGGAGGTGTTGGCAATGATGATGAACCATTATTACTATTCTTATTTGATGAAGAGGTGTGTGCTGGTGTTGTAGTAGTAGTTGTTGTTATCCTGAAAGTACCACCACCACCACCACCACCACCACCACCACCAGCAGCAGCAGCAGCAGTAGTAGTAGCCGGGCTTGCTTTAGTATTGTTTACTTGTGTTGTCAACTCATGGAGCTCATTCTGGTGTTTGGATGTATCAAGTCTCGAGGTCATGATGTACTGGTAGTAGTCTGTAGTAGCTCTGGCCTCTTGTATGTGTCCGAGAATCTGAAAGAGAGTGTGATGGTGTGATAAAAGCAACCTACATCCAAGATACTTAGACTACTGTAGGAAACAGAAAAAAACAGATGTTTTTTTGGTTCCAGAAAAACACAAACAAGACTGTGTGTGTTGCTTGTTCTTCTTGCGATCTTGTTCCACTGCTCTTATTTGCTAGCTAGTACTGATCTTTCTTTCTGGTCGTATCTTTGAATCTTTAAACTGCTGTTAGACTTTCCGTAGTTCGCTTTTCGCTTTAACTTGCTGACGACCTTGGATCTGGAGCAGCAGCGATTAGCTCGTCGTAGTAGTCTAGCTGTCTAGAGCTGCTACACGGTACCAGCCAGCCCTCCTACTTGCTACTAGTAGCAGTAGCCACTAATAAAAGGAAAAATTTCAAATTATATTTGATAATAATAATCGCTTCGGATTGGAATCTGATGAAACCTTGATTATTTAATACCGTACTAGGAGTACTAGACCACTATTGCTCTGACTTCTGACTCTCTCGTGCACGAACCGAAAAAAAATTGGCGGAAGAGGTGCTTGCTTTTGAAACTGCTGATGAAGGATCAGGAGAAGAAAAGAATGGCCTTTAATAATATTTGATGTGATTTATTTATTTGTTTTACTGTCCTGGCTTAATCAGTACTACCAGTAACTACTACTACTACTAGTATTCGTACTGTACCAGGTAGTAGCTGACCAAGGCAGGATTCGCATCACTTGTTCCTTCCAATTGTACAGTGTACCTGGTACTACTAGTAGTATATTTTTTGTGGAGCGAGTGTAATGAAATTTTCGGTTGGTTGGCTGGTTACCACCGTTATTTACTCTACTAGTAGTACCACCAGTCTCTACATCTCCTCTTCAGTCAAAGAACAAAAGTACGGAGTAGTAATTAAGGGTTAGCTAACTGCTAAACTACTCTACCACTTCTGAAGGGCCTGCTTCTGCATTATTTGAGAAGCGAACTTGGGCAAAACCGTGCTCGGGTAGTTCACAAAAAACATGTATTCTGTCACGAAGTCAAATCACTAGAATGATGTCATCCGATCAACAGGACAGACCGGACCTCCTCCTCTCACATCACAAACATCATCATCACTTGACTTTAATACTGTACTAGACTACCGGTAGTACTACTACTACTACTCGTCTCTACTCTAGTAGCTACCGTAGTACAGTAGTAGTCTACTGATGAGTAAATTAAAAAAAATTAAAATATTCCAGTAGAACCCAAGCAATACTAGAATTAATTTAAATTTTTTCTATGTCTTCAACAGTGGTGATGCCATATTATTATTATTATTATTATTATTATCATTAAAAGCTTGAATGCTGCTTCGCCTGCAATCAGCAATTTTTCGACATTGTCTGTCTAATTGCCTGTTTGCTCACTTCACTACCGGAAAAGTATTTCGCGATTATCGACTACTCTCGAGATCCCCATTAGCTCTACTAGTAGTAGCAACAACATCTACAGTTTCGCCATTGGCACCAGTTCCGCACCGCTGTTTACAACAACTGTCCAGAATGAAACCTCGTTCTTCGACCAAGAACAATGGTACTGGAACATCAACAGCAACAATAATAGATGATCCCTGTTGGGGTGATCCAGAACATTGCAGTCTCGAATACCTTCTGTCGCTTCTAAAAAAAGACGACACCATTCTGTACGAATCTTCTGATTACATCTTCATGAACAAACCTGCTGATTTACGCATGGATGGTCCATATCCTGCGACCGTTCATAAATTGATAACGTATTGGTATCCACCACCATCATTGCAATCACTGTCGAAACCAGATTTATTAGAACATTTGACAACCAAGCACAGACATTGTGACGTACAGGACAACGAATGGCGACCATGTCATCAATTGGACTATGCTACCTCGGGCGTTCTCTTGTTGGGACAATCGGCCCAGGCTGCCAATCATGCCTGTACCTGCTTTGGAGACCGTCAGGTTGAAAAGAGCTACGTGGCCGTTTTACACGGACATGTTACTTTTGCAAATCGTGGCGGTCACGAAAGTAGGAGGACTGATATACACCACCCACCATGTATCATCACCACCAGCACCACTCCTGCTACTAGCAATAGCATTCATAGTAATTTTTTGCCCACAATTTGTCCTGAACGACTGGCACATTTTGTAAAGAACCAAGAATTACAATACCGTCGTCTCAAGCAAAAACGAAGAAGTGATACCTTTCAAGGATATCAACCACCTCAAGCATTTTTGCAAATCTACACTGGGCGTTACAATCGCTTACAGGGAACTGCCATTCGCAAGCGCAAACGAAATGAGAAACTTAATGACGAACAATGGAATCAAGTTGACCAAGCTTTGCAATTGGAACCCAAAGATCGGGAACGTTTAGCCACCTATAAGTTCCAAGACTTGAAACGACAAAAGGATAACCAGCATTTGATGGCAGCCGTTGAACGGGCAACCGAATGTTACAATACCATACTGCGCGATATTCTGTACGGAGATTCCTGTAAAGTTGAAAACATGAACAATAACAACAATACTGACGATAGCGAGGAGGAGTTGCCAACCATCTTTCGTGTGGAGGGAGATGATGATTCCATCTTTTACGTGTACTTACCTTTGGCACAAGTGGGAGACGAATTTGCAATGCGTATACCAGCACGTCATGTTGCTACTAGTAATACTGACGGTCCGGGTAATAACAAGACTGCAACAGCGACGCCGACGCCGACGCCGACGCCGACTTGGCTTCAACCAGGAGATGAATCAACCTTGAATTTTAAACAGGCATTGACTAAATGTACCATCCTACAATACGCTTTTTTAAAGGGACGCCCGGTAACCAAGGTCCGACTAGAACCTCGGACGGGACGACGACATCAATTGAGAGTGCATTCCGCATTTGTGGGACATCCGATTGTTGGAGACCAAACCTATGAGTATCAGGGTCCTGTTGGCGAGGAAGTTGGTAGTGAGACTGGTATCTCGACATTTTCAGCGAACCCTTCGGGTTTGTCGCATCGCATGTGTCTTCACGCTTTCACGCTGAGTTTGCCCATGCCAAACGAGACAACGAAACAGGAGTCATCCAAGGATGGCGAAATGAAGACCTCTAACAATCCAGAAATTCCGGCTGGAAACAAAGGTCTAGGAACGAAACGATTATTGGCGACAGCTCCTGACCCGTTTATTATGTCCAAAGACGGAGAGCTGACGGTAATCAACATGTAGACAACCTATGCATCAACGCACCTACCAGTGATGTTTGGATGGCATATTTGCCTATTGCGAGCAAAGCTGGGAGAAAGGATACCTGCCTCAGGATGCTCCGAAGAAAACACTACTTTCAACTACTTTGTATGGTATTATGTAAGAGGCGCTATGTTACATGAAGTGGAATTGTTTATAGAAAAGGTTACATGCATCGAAAGTGCACAACTTGTAAACGGATGTTAAGGTTGCGGTCTCTCAGCTTTCAAGATTAGTGTACCTTGCAATTGTCATATTTTGTTCCTAAACCCGGATGACAGTGTCTTGCGCCAGTTTCTTTCTTTCCTTACCACTCATCATCGTCTAGAATGTTCAAAACCTCTGCAATTATTTGATGGAGATCTGCTCGACAGATTTCACCAGCAGGTGGAATGTCTAAGCCGACACTGCAGATAGGTCTCCGAAAACTGCCTACCTGTAGGGATGTTAGCGATAGGTCACCATGATTTTCTCCTTGGCGTCGTCGACGTTCATAGTAGTAGGCTTTTGTTTGTGTAGTGTTCCTATCCGACATGGTGGATTTCCTTTGTATGCGTGCTATTTTATATTTGAAGACGAGAAGCAAAAACAGTTTTCTTTTGTGACATCAACAAAAAATTGTAAGAGGTAAGAGGAGTGCAGCAAGGAGGGCAATGCTCCAGATTACAATGATTTTAAGCACAGAATGAGAAAACAACATACCAGGTACGTAGGTACTACCAGGTCTTGTATCTGGTACCTGGTACCGGTACCATACAAGTACCTGGTACCGTACCGTAGTAGCGTACGTACAAGTAGGTACCTGGCAATTGATTTTTTTAAACGAAGTCTCGAGCGCTGGTTCAACTTAATTTCGGAAGAAGAGTCATGCCAGTTTACCAGTACAGCCCCGGATACTGTGGTACGTACCTGATACCAGTACCATACCTGGCAAACGTGGTACCATACCAGGTACAGTAGCAGAGTTTTGTCTGTTTTTTGTTCAGCAAGTGTCAGCTTACCCTGGTAACATACCAGGTAATTCTAAATTCGGAAGAAGAGTCTCAAGCCAGTCTACAGCCACGCCCTGAAGAAGAGTTTTGCCAGTTTCTTGTGGTAAATCAGCAAGTGTCCATAAGTCGCTTCTTTCCTTGGAAAGTGTTTGGTACTGGTACCAGGGTAATTCGCTGTCCTATTTTCATGATTCTACCACTCCCAGGTACCAGTATGGCACTACATAACTGGTACTAGCTAGTACA
>Ga0210025_1004701_pt1 | contig 11527 bp, 13 predicted proteins | sample CryGeyme20150102_FD_183989 | JGI IMG/M metagenome (GOLD analysis project Ga0210025, IMG submission 183989) | Groundwater microbial communities from Crystal Geyser aquifers in Utah, USA - Crystal Geyser metaG 2015-0102 (SPAdes) (version 2) | ecosystem: Environmental > Aquatic > Deep subsurface >...
CAGTCAATACTCCCAAGGAATGCCCTTCCAAATGTCCATGCAGTTCCCTCCCTATCCATCCATGGGCTATCCGCAAATGGAACAAGCTTACCAGACACAGAGCAGCTATCAGATGGACTCGGCTATCCGGAAGGAGAGGGACAAGATCAAGCTGCTGGAACAGGAGCTTGAGGAGAAGGAGGAAGAGTCGATAACTCTTAAGAGGCTGCAGAAAAAATTTAAAAACCTATCCAACGAGTACAACGACAGGATGGAAGACATGCTTGAGCAGTTCATGCAGCAAGTGGTAGAAAGCAGGTTTGGAGAGATAGAGAAACACGTGAAGAAGACAGAGAATAAGTTGAAGAGACTGCAGTTGGTCATCAAGGACAAGGACGAGTAGTTCAGATCTCTCAGAAACATTAACGAGCACAGATATAAACGGTCTCACTCAAGGAAGAGGGACGCCTCTCCCATGACTCCTACCTACAACAGTCTCCCGAGAAATCCTAGAAAAACAGCGACCACCCATCAGCCCCCCGCTGTGGAAACACCATCAGCCACAAAGTCGAAGCAAAGTGACAATTCCAAATCAAGCATGCAATTCGAGCAGATCGCCTCCAAATATGAGGAAATGATCAAAACAAAGACCAAGGAACTGGAAAGCTCATAGGCAAGATTGAAGAAAAAGGAAAAGGAGCTTGTTGACCTGAGCACGAAATTCACAGCTCTCGAGCTGAAGCTGTCAGAACTCGAGTAAATACCCCCCAGAGCCAAACAAATGAGCAAGTTTTCCAGCGGTGAGAGAGAAGACAACCTCCTTGCCAACCTTGACTTTGAGACAGAAAAAGATGCACAGATAAAGAAGCTTTCAAGGACGATTGCTGACCTTGAACAACAAATAGGCATCAGGGACCAGTAGCTAAAGGAAAAGGATGCGTGTGCCGAGAAAATTACGAAGAAGATGGGAGACCTGGAGCTAAAGGCCAAGAAGAACGAGGCAGAGGCAAAGAGGCTAAAGGAATAACTAAAGAAATTAGAGAGTACAGACAAGGAAGAGGATGAGCTGGTGGTCAAGCTGAAACGACTAGAGAATGAGCTCCAGGGGAGGTAGAAGGAGTTCGCCCTGACAAAGGAGAAATGCTTAAAGGTGGAGAACGAGAAGATAGAGAAGTAGTGTTAGAATATGACTCTTACAAACCGGCTCAAGAAGATAGAGCAACTGCTTCACATGAAGGAGGAAAAAATATCGGAGCTGGAGAAAATAATTCAGAGCACAGCCAACAACGAGCTTCCTGATCTTCTGGAAAGGTCAGTCATCGTCGACAAGAACGACCAGCATGACCTCCACCAGCTGCAGGAGGAAAAGGAAAAGCTATAAGAGGAGCTCACCAGAAAAGAAGAAGAAGTGTTTAAGCTCAGAAAAAGTCAGGAGCAGCAGGTGAGCCAGGTGAGGTAGTACGAACAGGAAAGCTCATAGCTGAAAAAGGAGATATAGAATCTTCTCATTCAGAATGAGTCGATGAAGATCAACCTCAAAGCCCTTTAGTTTGAAAAGTACAGCCAAAAGAGTGAGCCGAAAGGTAGTCCCCTTCAGAAGCTACTATTGTAAAACGAATGCATTTCATAGAATGAAGAAAACTCTGTGGTCAGGTAGTAGTTGTAGTAGCTGAGAGGAAAGTATGAAGAATCCCAGAGACAACTAAAGGCACAGAAGCATGAAAGTCTATAGTTCAACACAAGGCTGATCAAAATGAACAGCGAGGTAAGCTACTATAGAGACCTCCTTTCCGAAAGGGAAACCAAGTATGAACGGATCAGGAAAGAGCTTGAGGAAAGCAAGTGCATGGTCAGTCATCTTCAGCAGACAGTCCAGGACAGATAAAACCAGCTCTAAATATAAAAAAAGCAAAACAGCTAAAAGATAATGGAGCTAGAAACCCAGTGGCTAGAGTTTGAGCAGGAAATGAGAACGAAGGAACAACTGGAGGGTTCGGGACACACAAGCAGCGACATGAGGAGCAGTCGCAACTTCAGTGAAGAGTCTTTTGTGGGCTACAAGACGACCTTCAACACAATGAATGCCCAGAACGAACACCTAAACGAGAAGATTAAAGAGGCAGAGAAAATAATAGAAATACAGAAGGAGATGGAGACCAAGATAATGAACGAGTATAGGACCAACGTCGAAAAGATAAAAGGAGAGCTGAGGTAGAAGGTGAGGGAGAGCGAACAGCTGGCCGAGGAGGTCGACAACCTCAGAAGAAAGGTAAAGGTCATCGAACAGACTGAAACTAGGATGAGAAGTATGGCTGAGGCCTAGAGTCAGGAGGGGGCCGACCACGGTGCAAAGATTTACTAGCTATAATTGTAGCTGGGAGAGCTGAGGGAGATAAAGAACAAGCAGGAGGCAGTGTAGCAGGAACTGTTCAAGCAGATCGGCGAGAAGGAGCAGGAGAACGAGTCCCTGGTGAGACTGATCAGTTCAAAGGAGAAGAAAATAGAATAGCTGGAGGATATTATTGAACTGAAGGAGCTGAACGTCAACTTCAACAGTAACATCTCCAGCTCCAACTACAAGTCCAAGATCAAGGACTCCATCCAAAGCAACAGCAGCCTGAAGTACTCCATGCTCAGCAACAATCCCAACAGGACCATCGATCTGGAACTCTCAGAAGCGGGGGAGTCCTTCTACGAGCAGAACCAGAGCATGATATCCAACGTGTCTGAGGTGTTTGGGAGAGATGAGTTTCCCTACTAGAAGATGCAGCTGAGGAGGGTCGAGCAGAGGCGACTCTTCGAGAAGACAGCGGCTTACATAAAGTCTCTGAAGACAGTAATTGAGGAAAAGAACAAGAAAATAAAGCTGCTGGAGAAAAAGATCTAGTCTCTCAGAAATAGCTAGCTTATTAGGAAGGATATCTACTAGATCAAGGACATGCAGGATGTTGAGGCGACAGGAGACGAGGAGTTTAAGGACTATTCCAGCGTCCAAAACGTTAGAACGAGTTCACAAAGATACAGGCTCAAACAGCTCGAGCACGAGACAAAGCTCACCATTTAGTAAAACTTCCTCCTCAACAACCAGGTACCTCTCTCTCTATCCAGATCGAATCCCTCCAGGACTAACTCCTCAAGGCCGAGGAGCAGGAGAACAGTCTGATGAAACTCAAAGATTTATACAAGGACGAAATTAAGTCCCTCATAAAGAAGAATCAGGAGCAGGCCAAGGCTTTTGAGGAAGAGGTGAGAAGGGAGCGTCAGAAGGTGGAGCAGAGCTAGTCGGTTCAGCGCATGTAGGCCCTTAAGTTACTATTCGTGAGGATAATGACGGTGGTGGTGAGCATATACAATGAGCCTTCGAAGTCAAAGAGGGTGCAGGAGCACAGGAAGGAGCTGGAGGACAGCAGCAAAGTTTTGTTCAACTTCCTCAACATCCAGGAGGCCACTCGAGAGAAGCTGCTGAACGAGATAAAGAAGTGAGTGTTGTCTTTCAATGTGATGCTGTCAGATATCCCTATTATAATTATGTTGGCAAAGATAGCCCCCTTCCTGCTCCCAACTGCTCTGGCAGGTACATACTACTACCTGCGAAAGCACCCACTCTCCATCGACACCCCCCAACTTAACACTCTCTTCCGAACAGCCGCACAAAAAGTAGCAGTCACTCTAGACAGAAACCAGAGTATGCCCTTCGGCTGTTCAAAGCCATGTTGAAGCTTAGAATACTCCAAGCAGACGACAGGTTCAGGCAGTACATCCTAGCACACGGATTCGACACTGATGGGTCCTATTTAAAGTAGGCTAGATAGGTAGGATTCAGAGGGATGGAGGTGGGACCCATATCTTTGAGCCCTGCTGCCAAGGAGTAAGAAACAGTCACTTTGGGAATAAAGGCAGCTCTTGCCAACATATACACATATCAACACTAGAGCTAAGCCAGCGCTTTTGAGGTAGAACTGAGGTTGGTCCCCAACTATGAGGTCCTGAAGTATGCCCCCTACCTCCTAAAGTAAAACCTGATACAGGCAGTTGAAGCTTACTGTTAGGTCCAGTCTCTAAGCTCTGTCTCCTTTATTAGCAAACTCAACATAGACTTCGACCATCCATTGCTCAAACTAGAAGGTAAACAGGAGCCCGAAGTCATTAAGCTGATGGAGCAGACAAGGCAGGAAGTCAGTCGGCTGGTGGGTGGTCTATAGCACTCTGCCAAGGTTGACTACCAATGTTCTAGGAAGGGGTATCTGAGTTGCTAGGGACTGCTGTCTCTGCTAGCTGGAGAGACCGGTCTCTGATTATATTTGTCTGTATTGTGTACTGCCTGTCAACTAATCAACTTATAATATCAATGGCCACACGCACTCACAGACAGATCACTCTTTGGCCATCTACTCAGACTCGTCCACTCCCGAAGAGGAGCTTTCTTATTCCTTTTTCTCCCTCTTGACGGTTGCATCCTTGCTAACCATGTGATGCCTGCCCTATCTGTTTATGCCCTTGGTCTTCATTATCTCGTGACTGGCCTTCTTCTTTACGTAGTTGTTCAGCTTCTGCTTGTTGATCATCCACTGGTAGTATTGACTGTTGTGACCGTGACACTCTCTCTTCTTGGCATCAGCCGAGGTCGCCTGTCTGCAGAACAGCTTACGCCGGATGCCTTCCACCTCGTAATCGGGCAGTTCGTACCAAGCTACATCTTAAGGGGCTTACTTTAGCTTTAGTCCCGCATGCCCTCTCCCTTTACGATGGGCATGATGGAGCTCTGGGCCTACTATGGGGAGTTGAAGGTGAGGTTGCAGGAGGAGTCGTTGATCCACTCGATTTTAAAGTGAGGATTGATGTTGAAGTAGTTCCTGATTTTCTCGTTGCTCATGTAGTCCACTCCGAAGATGTGCCAGCTGCATGGCTTCAGCTCAACAGACTGCAGGTTCGGGGTCTGTCTCTCCTCAAAATACTCTAGCATTATCACATATCCTACTGTCTCCCGGCTGCACCTGAAGCTCAGGGTAGAAGGACTGCAGCCGTTTCCTGATGGTCTACTTTCTCTACTGCAGGTCCTGGATCTACTAGAGCAGGATGTTGGAGAGGTAGCCGATGTTACCCGTCTCGCGTGCCTTTTGGATTTTGAACAGTTTGTAGTCAGTCAGAGAGAGGGGAGTGAACTATGCACCGAACTTCTAGGCTCGGGTCTTCAGCTGTTGGTTGAGCTTTTCGAGCTCTTCCTCCTCCTTGGACAGCTATTCGAGGGCCAGGTCCATTGTTGCTATGCTTATAATTACGAGGAACTATGGATCAAGTATTCGGGTCAAGTCCAGAGAAATAAATCATTTATTATACTGGTGATTAACTCTGATGGTAGTTCTGGGGAAATACTTATTTGGTATATGGACTATAAATCACCATCCATTTGATTAAATCTATAAAAAAAGCATGTAGGAATATATAGTGGTTGAAAGTTCGGCTGGTCTATTTGCTGAATATTCTGCGGGTACCCTTCTTCTGGGGGGGGGATCGCAATCCTTGTTATTGCCGGGACATGTTACGCGGCTTACAAGCTATACAAATTCTTCAAAGGTAAAAATTAAGTGGCAATAGCTCTTCCTTCCTAACCCCTACCTGCACAGCCGTAGCAACTACAGAAGCTTTCAGCAGAATAACTTGATCAGCTCGTGCCTTAATGGGAGAAAGTGCATTTTAAACCTGAGGATCTCCAAGATGTTGCTGAACTAACAGAGTAAATCTTTTCAGAAGATGTTAAAAGGTATTGGTGCTCAATTTCTTATCATGTGATGCGAGAACCAGTAAAGGCTGATTGCTGCAAAAAATACTTTGAAAAGCGTGTTATCTAAAAGATACGAGATCTATTCGGAAAATGCTCTTTTTGTCAAAGGGATATCACTCAACAACAATACCAGATCTGTAGAAATATGAAACGTGAGATTTTGGGTTTTCGGATGCAATTGAAACAAACCTTGAGCAAGGCAGTGAATAAGGGATAGTGGACTGAGCGAATTAACAGGTAGATGGGACCAGACTATTGCGAGAAGTATTTGGGCTGATCATTCATCATTAAACATCCTACTTTATCAACAGTTCTAATCAATAAAGAATGATGCCCCCTTCATAAATGTGATAAACTCATAGGCTGAAACCCAAACAGGGTAAATAACATTTGAAATTTCTGTGGGGAAAAATATCAGTCAGTCCATCCAGTTGGAGGAAAATATGTTTTAGCCAGTGATAGCTGGGCTTAGTTGCTCATGTTGATGACCGGAGTCGTTACTATTTCCCCGTTCTACTGGTAGACCTTTGAGTCGATAGGTTCGTGAAGATGATGTATGTTTGTTGTGGAAGAGATCATTCTGATAGGTCATCATCAATCCAGGATTCTTCCATTGGCGACGAAGATGAAGACCTTCTTAAGTATCACTATAGCCTATTTTGATAGAAATATTTATTGGTAGAACTTAGTGGGAGCGATTATTAGTACGAAATACAGATAGGTTATCCTGCTAAAGTCACATTTCAACTTTGAAAAATGCTGCATGTATATCATCTGATACTCCCTCATCTCATATATGAGCCGGTACCCAATCTTCTTCCTCGTTTACCGAATGAAAGTATGTGCCATCTTCCCAAACGTTATGACTTGAAATTTCTGCTGTTATACAATGCCAAAGATAAGAAATTTTCGAGGGTTTTTTGCCATAATCTTCAAACAGTCGGTTGTCAGGTTGGTGTTTCCAATTCTAAAAATTTTAAGCTTCGGAATGTTCAGTCTTATGAGTTACTTGAAGGCTGAGTTACTGAACTTATCGGTTAAAAGATTAAGGGAAATAAGCTTATCCATGCTGAGAATTTCTAAGTACTTTGAGAGACTCGAGCCAATATTGCAATTACATATGGAAAGTTGTCCAATATTGTAGCTGCAAGCCTTAATCGTTTGGAAGAAATATTCATTGAGCTCGGAGTCAAATATGATAATCTCTCCAAAACGGTTGGTTTTGAGCAGATGTTCAAGCAATTAGTAGTACTTCGAAAGGGGCCTGAAGTCGCTTAAATGTAAGACTTTATATCGAACTTGTCTAAGTAACTTAATGAAAGGCTGGTAGTTTGAAAGTCTAAGGCATTCGATAATGTTTTGAAATGATATTTCTTTTTGATTCTATTCCTCCAGGAGAGGCCTCAAGTAGCTAAGAGCATTTTGTTGGCAACATTTCTCCCTATCTTTAGCATACACTCTTTGTTCTTTTCTCATTTGTAACTTATGAAGGTAATAGATGGTCACCAGACTTTATTCCTCTTGCTCAATTATATAAGACAATATTACATCCTTATATACCATAAAAGTCATCCACAATCATTTTTCCTACTTGAACCTCAGTTTATGTTCAGTGATTTTTGAGGCCCTTTCTCGATAATTTACTGATCGAATTTTGCAAGAAACCCAGCTTTATATGCCCTCGTTGTTCTGCTCATCTTTTGGTTGCAAGTTGCCCAGGTTTGCCTCCAGCCCTTATAAATCTCCTAAGCCTGGATCTCAATAGCTACTTTCTATACTGACATTGACTCTTCCAGATAGTCCGCTTATCCTAGGATGACCTGGTCATCATCCGAAACGATTTACCCTACTGATAGATTTGACCCTTCCGACTATGCCTCAGGGTTGTCCAATAATTCATCATGAAGTTCCTCTGGCATCGACTAGTCAACTTCATGATTATCTGAGATATGCTCCAAAGCTTATTCTTACTTTTGTTCGTCCAACTGGAGCTCTGTATGATCCTGGGGAACACCCTATATTTTGGGAGAAGATAATTTACTCCCCTCGACTCTGGACTCAGACATGGCGCCAGTTAGTACTGGCTTCTCTTCAGCATTCTCAACATTGCATGTTTATTCCTTCTTTATTTTGCTTTCCTCCATGGTCAGTCCAAAACAAATTATAACAATCCAAATATTCGAGCCAATTTGGGTGATATTGACCTGTGACCTCTTCAGCACTGAACAGTTGCTGTCTATCAACTTCAGCATCAACTTTTTATTTAACTGTCTATCTTGGCACTATTGACTCTCTCGTAGCTTTCATGTCTGTAGATGATCCTCTTCGGCTTTTTGAAGGAGTAGAACTCCCTTACTGGCTAAAAGGAGAGTAGTTCCCCAAGTTCGACATGCTGTGGTTAATTTTATTATTTGTTTATATGGAAAGAGATAAATCATGCTCATGAGGACAGTTTTGGCGCACGATAACAGTTATGATGCATGAGTAATAATGCAACAAACACATAATCACATCAACTCGCACTTGCAAGTCTCCCCACCCTGGTGCAGGGACTTCTCCTTCCTCGGAAGGTCAGCATGGCTGGGACTCTATATGCTCTGCCTTATCGAACGCATCTGCATCGGCTGCTGGGAAGTCTACATAGCCTGTTCGGGTTCCTTGAAAGGAGACGTGCTCAGCTTGCGCTCATCCTTCTCAGAAGACTTGGAGGATAAGGGATTGACCCTTGTCACCTTCTCAGCAGGCTTGTCAATGATTGGCTCCCTCGCCTACTTCTGAGCGTTCAGAGCCATCTCGACATTCTAGGCCTTCTACTTCTCCTCCTGGTGAATCTCCTGAATCTTCTCCTCTCTGACCTCAGTCTTCTTCTCATCAGAAACAACCTCTTGAACGGGCTACTCATCATGTGGCTTTTCTTCGTGATGACCCTTCTTGTGCTTTTCAACTGGGCTATCTGGCTCACTTAAAGGCTCATGATGCTCTTCTAAGCTTTTTTATCTATGAGGTTCTTCCTCTTCTTCAGCTTGAGATTTTTGAGCCTTTTTGATATCGTTTTATGCGCTGTGAACCGACTCCTGATCATGCTCTTTGATGGGAGGGATTTATTGGATTCTCTCAGCTTCTGTTTTGTGAGAAGGTTCAGGAACATTCGAGTTGACATCATTCTTCTCAGATTCATTCCTCTCTTCCTTTTATGGCTCATCCTCTACTTTTTACTACTCACCCTCCTCTTCCATTGGGCGTCGAGGTTCCTCATCTTCGACTTCTGAAGGTTTATGCTCTTCAGTAGGCTCCTCAGATGTGATTGGCTGCTCTTCCTGAACTGACTCTTTCACTTCCTCCTACTCTTTTACCTCGCTCTATGGTAAGGTCTCGGGCTCCGTATAATGAGTAGTTGTTGCTTCATGATGCTCAGCTGGAGCCTCTTCCTCTTACTCAACCTCTTCTTCTCTCTTTGTCTCTTCCTAAGTGTTCTCTATCGGATGCTCCACTGGTTCAATAGGAGCCTCTTCTTAAACAGGTTCGGTCACTTATTCATGGGCTTCTTCCTATTTTGCTGGTTCTGATGCTTCCTAGTATTTTTCTTCGTGGGTGGCCTCAGTTAGTTCCTCATTTGTGGGTTCGGACACATGTTACTAATGATGGGCCTCAACTGATGGCTCAGGTACATGCTCTTAGTGATGAGACTCGGCAGCTGGTTCCTAATTATGTTCAACTTCTTCCTCTTGAGCAGGCTCAGTCTTCTCTTCATTCTGGGCAGGTTCAGTAGTTTATTATTATGGAGGCTCGGTCACTTCCGGCTCTTTGGCTGGCTCAGGGTGGTCTTCTTCGTGAGTCTGTAGTTCTTCAGTTTCGGGTTTATTTTATTAAGGAGTTTATTGAGCTGGTTTATCGGCTGTTTCCTCAGGCTTTGCTTACTATTTGGTCTATGGTAGGGTCTACTGTTGGGCTTCTGGAGTTTCCTCCTGTTTAGTTTAGATAACTGTGGATGGCTCTTCGGGCTCATCCTGCTATTATTATTTATCTTTTCCTCCTTTTTCCTTCTTCTTTTTTTTGTTCTTCTTCTTCTTGCTTTTGCCCTTTTCCTCTGGCTCGTTTTGCTCAGACTCATCCTTGCTCTCTCTAATGCTACTCTATTCCTCCTTATCTTCTGTCAGTTCATGAGGGGGGATGGTATTGGTTTGAGTGTGGTCGACCTCGTCGTCTGTGATAGGTTAAGGTGTACTTTTGTCAGCAAGCGACTGTCCGAGGACGGTGTAGTGTGACTGGTTATATTACTACTCATTGTGAGACTCCTATTTTTTTGAGAAAGCGTTAGTGATGGTTTTGTTGGGCTCCTCTGAGGGATCGTTGGTCTCCTCTGGATGGTTTTCTGTTTTTTCTGAGTGCTCAGTAGTTTATTCGGCTGGGTCAGATTGTTCAATCTTTTTGTCCTTCTGATCCTTGGGCTCCTAGGTGATTGACCCCACATTGTAGGAGTCTCTGCCAGACATGACTGAATTTCTATTTCCCTCAAGGAAGCTATCATCATCTTCGTAGACGACTGGTCCCTATCCTTCTCCTTCTTCACCACTTGACATGTTGATAATGTTTATAATTCTGACGCAACATCAAAACTCCCATCACCCACCTCACCCTCTCTAGCCAATCAAGCCATCCCAAATCGACTACCAGTAAAATTGGTCCTTTCTGTTGTTGAAAGGACAATCTACCGTTCCTCTGTTTGCCCTTCAACTTCCCATCTCATTCAACAACATCCATGAAAAGTATGCTGTTTGCGGGCATTTTATGAAATTTGTGAGGGTCTGGTATGAGATGAGGATATTGAATATTGTGTCCTGCTTTTGATAAAATTGATAAACAGTTTATTTGAGGATGAAGTCGAAGGCCATGGATCTTGAGAGTGCCAAAGCAGCAGCCAAAAGGCTATTCCAAAAAGTCAACTTCACGGGTGGACCACTTCAGACCTACGAGATTTCCTCCCTGCTGACAGATACCTATGATTATCTCCAACAGCGTACAGTATTCCACACGCAGCCTACAAACCCAACACGCACGATATCAAGATGTACACGGAAGTCCTCGATGCCAACCGCGATGGACAGGTCACTTTGGAGGACCTCGAAAGCAAAGCCATCTAATATCTCTGCGGCCCTGGAGTACTCTAGAACACCCACAGCAATCTAGTGGGCGTCTCTTCTAAGTACAGCGCTAGTGGAGTATCTGGTGGTTCCTACAGCCACAGCCAGCATCAAAGTGACCACCCCTCCCATAAGAATATCTCCCTCAGCAATGGCTATCAGCAACAGTCAGTCCCATCGAGAGACCTATCTCAGCTGCAGAATGCATCAGGAGGGTCTCCGTCCTTCCAGAAGCAACAAAATCAGGGAGCTCAACGCGACTACAGCGATCAGGCTCAGCACTACATCTCTCTAAGCAAGCAAATATTTTAAAGATACGCAACGGAATACGGGACGATAACTGAGGAGCGAGTTCCTGCTTTATTGAGGGAGACATACGAGTTGTTGGGGCGGAAGGGATACAGTGCAGGGAGGGAAGATGTGAGGGCCTGGATGAGTTTATGCGACGATAACAGGGACGGTCACGTATAGTTTGAGCAGTACTGCTACTTTGTGCTTCGGCAGCTGGAGGAAGGTGGCTACCAGATATACAAATGATATTTTGAACATAAACGTATCAATCATCATCAATCATATTATGGCTATATAGTCACCAAAGCTATTCTTCATGGAGTCATTGGGGTTG
>Ga0210025_1004702_pt1 | contig 11527 bp, 5 predicted proteins | sample CryGeyme20150102_FD_183989 | JGI IMG/M metagenome (GOLD analysis project Ga0210025, IMG submission 183989) | Groundwater microbial communities from Crystal Geyser aquifers in Utah, USA - Crystal Geyser metaG 2015-0102 (SPAdes) (version 2) | ecosystem: Environmental > Aquatic > Deep subsurface >...
GATTCTATTTCTTTGACAATATACTTTTTAAGGTCTAATGAAAAAAATCGTACTTGTTTAAATGATGTTTTTTTGCTCATTGTTTGATCCTTTTGCTCTTTGCAAAAGTGTCAACTTTTTTCAGGCAATGTCAATTTGATTAAATAAAATTGAGCAATTATTAACCTGCACTTTTCAGAAAATTAGATTTTAAAACGCTTTTATTATAAAGAGATGTAAATTTGATTTTCTTTTGTTTTAATTAATGAATAAAATAAAGTTTTGAGAAAAAAGTAATTAAAGAGTTTACTTTATATCTATAATTCAATTATTAGGCAATGAGTTGTGAGTTTTGAAATCACATTTTGGGTTTTAAATTTAAAATAGGGTTTAATCTCTAAATCGTTAGGATTATCAAATTGTTAAGTTGAATTTATACGTTGTATAACGTATTGCATAACTGAGTTTAAAGAAATAGATTCTTTTCGTTGTGTAATCGTCATAATAAGGGTGATGAGTTCCACCAGTCCACCGAAAAAGGATTGTCACCACAACGACCATCAAATAGTTTCGATATTTGATTTGGTTGTTGTCTTTATTGGTGAACAGTTGAATTAAGTATTGAGACCTGTATTAATCCTTTACTCATTACTTTATGAAACTTCGTGTTGTGTTATTTTTGTTGAGTCTGTCTATTTATGGTTGTCAGTCTTCATTTACAAGTCCGGAAGAAAAAGGGCAGGATTTACAAGCTATTGAAAATAGCTCAGATACAAGATCAGCTGAATATTTACAAATTCAGAAAAAGTCATTTGATCCAAAATCAAAGAATCAAAATGAATTGCTTGCGGTTGATTTTACAGAGAATTTCGAATCCGGATCGAAAACTTCGTATTCAGGAGCTTCAGTTACTTTAGGAACAGGTTCATGGTATCTTTCAGATGCCTTACTTGGAACAACTTCATCAGACAGGAAATTAGGGTCAAAGTCTGCTAGAGTTCGTGGAAGTGGTTATGTACAAATGGAATTTGGCGCATCAGATGGAATTGGAGTGGTAAGTTTAAGACACGGGAAATATGGTTCTGATGGATCTTCTACTTGGGTTTTGCAATATTCTACTGATAATGGTGGATCGTGGATAAATTCAGGTTCTGCAGTAAATACAACATCAACTTCCTTGAATACGGTGAATTTTACCATTAATCAAGGTGGTTCTGTACGATTGAGAATTCAAAAAACGGATGGAAGTTCAAATAGAGTGAATTTTGATGAAATTCTTGTGAATGATTTCCCGGTTCAAGTTCCGCCAACAGTTTCCGAATCAGAGCCCAACGATAATCGCGCAAGTGCAAATCCAACAGGAGCAACAAGCACACAAACTGGTTTGATTTCAGTTTCAACAGATGTTGATTATTTTTCCTTTTCTGCGACAAATGGACAAGATATTGCGCTTTCTTTAGATGTTCCAGCAGGTGTAGATTACGATTTATATCTCGTTGATGTCAGTGGTGGAATTCTAGCTTCATCTGAAGCAGCGAGTAATGCAAGTGAATCCATTTCATTCGTTGCTCCATCAACAGATACTTATTATGCTGTAGTTCAGCCTTATAATAGTTTTAGTGCGATGAACTTTTACACGGTTGGCGTTTCTGTAACAGGTTCCGGAACACCAAGTTCATCAACATTATTTACCGAAGATTTTGAAGGAGTTTCAAAAGGTTCGTATACAACAGGAACAGTTACAAGTTCAAGTGGCGCTTGGTTATTTAATGATGCTTTAATTGGAACGAGTTCTAGTGATAAAAAAAATGGTTCAAAATCCGCAAGATTAAGAAATACTGGAAGCCTAGAAATGCAATTTGACAATGCAACAGGAATTGGGCAAGTTACGGTTTATCATGCTTCTTATGGAACGAATGCTTCATCAAACTGGCAGGCGGAATATTCAGTAAACGGTGGAAGTTCATGGACTGCAACTGGTTCTGTTTATTCTTCAAGTTCAATATTAACAGCTGTTACTATCGATGTAAATCAATCAGGAAATACTAGAGTCCGTTTTGTAAAACTGAGTGGAGGTTCAAATCGTCTAAATTTTGATGATATTGAAATGAGTGATTATGCAGGTGGTGGCGGTTCCTATACCGATCCAAATCCAACAAATTCAGTTCACTTAACGTTTGGAAATCCAAGCGATGCCTTAATTGATATCGTGATGGAAAACAATTATTTATTGGCAAAGGATCAATATGTAATGTCGTATAGTCGTACAAAAGCAACGGCAAATTGGGTTAGTTGGCATATCGATTCATCTTGGTTGGGTTCAGCTCCGAGACAAAATGATTTCCGTGCAGATGTAACTTTGCCATCAGGTTGGTACGAAGCTGGTTCAAGTTCTTACTCAGGTTCTGGTTTTGATCGTGGTCACATGTGTCCTTCAGCAGATAGAACGGCAACAACTTCTGATAATTCAGCTACATTTTTAATGTCGAATATGATTCCTCAATCACCTGATAATAATCAAGGTCCTTGGGCAAATATGGAAAATTATATTCGATCTTTAGTTAATGCAGGAAACGAAGTGTACGTAATTGCAGGTGGTTATGGCGTAGGTGGAATTGGAAGTAACGGTTATTTCACAAGCATAAATAATGGTCAAATAACTGTTCCATCACGTGTTTGGAAAGTTGTAATTGTTCTTCCACAAGGAAATAACGATGTAAGTCGAGTTACTACAAGTACAAGAGTTATTGCCGTTGATATGCCGAATGTGCAAGGAATTCGTTCTGTTTCTTGGGGAACTTACCGTACAACAGTCGATGCAATTGAGTCTGCAACAGGCATAGATTTATTGGAGTTAATCAATGATTCGATTGAACCCATTCTAGAGAGCCAAGCTGATTCTGCAGTTTTGTAAATAACATTGTAGTTAATCTATTAAGCAACGAGGATGAATTCTTCGTTGCTTTTTTTTTGAACAAACTTGAACTGTGAATTTCGTTTAATTCTTAATTTTTACTCGTAGTTGGGTTTGTACAGGTTTAGACGCGCCAAGATTTAGTGATCGCTCGGTCGGTAAGCTTCCAGATAGAGTAATCGTAACGGAACCGCTCTGTAGTTTTGTTTTGCCTTCTTTTGTAATAATTTCAAGCATTTTTGGAGTGATTTTAAAAGTCACTTTCTTATTCTCTCTAGGTTTTAAAGTAATATGCTGAATGCCTTTTAAAGAAAACAATGGTGCGTCTTCAACTGAATCATCATGAGTGATATATAATTGAACTGTTTCCGTAGATTCAACTTTGCCAGTATTACTGATTATGCAACTGATTTCTGTGTTTTGTCCAATTTTGATTTCAGATTTAGAAAGGGCAACATTACTGTATGAAAATTGAGTGTAACTCAATCCAAATCCAAAAGGATACATTGGCTCTTTAGTCATGTAACGATAGGTTCTTCCTTTCATGGAATAATCTTCGTAAGCAGGTAATTGATCAAGAGATTTAGGAAAAGTAATGGGTAATCTACCTGATGGGGAAACCGTGCCGAATAAGATGTCTGCAAGCGCATTTCCGCCTTCTTCACCCGGATACCAAGTAAGTACAACAGCATCAGCTATTTCGTGCACTTCTGTGAGGTTCATCGGGCTTCCGCCAGTTATTACAGCAATAACAGGTTTTCCATGTTTGCCTTTTATTTTTTTTAAATATTCCAATTGATTTCCAGGAATATCATAATTAAGTCTATCGCCATAATAAGGTGATGAAATGGATTCACCTTCTTCGCCTTCAAGATGTCTTGTGAGTCCCATAACTACAATCGTTACATCTGCATCAGCTGCTTCTCCTGTTGACCAATCTACAGGGTTCACATTATCTCTATCTAACGTTGTTCCTGGACTATATTGAACTTGACTACCATTTGCTACCTTTCCAGTAATGCCTTCCAAAAACGTGACAAGTTTGGGATTCACGCCAAAGTAATTACCAAGAAGTGCATCAATAGAGGCAGAGTTTGGGCCAACTACATAATATCTTTTTAAGTCGTTTTTTAGAGGAAGCACACCATTATTTTTGAGCAAAACAATAGATTTTACAGCTGTTTCATAAGCTAGAGCTCTATGTTCTTTGCTATCAACAACATGATAAGGAATGGAATTGTAGGGATTTTTACTTGTTGGATCGAATAAGCCTAATTTGAAACGTGTTTTAAGAACTGGAAATAGTCTTGCATCTAATAAGTCTTCTTTAATTAAACCACTTTTAACAGCTTCAACTAAAGCTGTGTAGGTGTCTCCACAATTTAGATTTACACCACTTTTTAAAGCTAAAGCTGCCGCTTCCACTTTAGTTTTCACTGTTCCATGCCCAATTTCAGAATAGAAATCAACTAAAGCCCAACAATCACTAACTACATGACCCTTGAAGTTCCACTCTCCAAATAATAAATCAGTAAGTAAATAATTATTGGCACAACAGGGTTCGTCATTCGTTCGATTATAGGCGCACATAACTGACTCAACACCTGCTTTTACTAAAGCTTCAAACGCAGGAGTATAGGTTTCATGAAGATCTTTTTGATTCACAACGGCATTAAACTCATGGCGCAATTTTTCTGGTCCGCTATGAACAGCAAAATGCTTAGCACAAGCGGCTGTTTTTAAATAGTTTGGATTGTTTCCTTGCAATCCTTTTACAAAAGATACTCCGAGTGCGCTTGTTAAAAATGGATCTTCCTCAAACGTTTCTTGCCCACGTCCCCAACGAGGATCTCTAAAAATATTGACATTTGGAGTCCAGAAAGTCAGGCCCGTATATCTGTTGTAGTTTCCAGCTGCTTGATACGCATTAAATTTTGCACGCGCTTCATCAGAAATAGCATTGGCAACACGAAAAATTAATTCATCATCAAAAGTTGCAGCCATACCAATCGCTTGTGGAAAAACAGTCGCAGTGCCAGATCGACCAACTCCGTGTAATGCTTCATTCCAATAGTCATATGGAGGGATGTTTAGTCGAGGAATACCCGAAGTGTTCATGAGCATTTGATTTGCTTTTTCTTCTAAAGTCATTTGGCCAATTAAATCCCAGACTCTACTATCGAGGTCAGCATCAGGATCGAGAAAAAGAGATTGTCCCTTTGAGGAAGAGAAACCAAAGCTGAGGAGAAGTGGGAGTAAGAACTTTTTTATCATGGAAATCCTTAATTAAATTTTGAACAAATTATGTCACTTTGATTTATGTTCAAAATAAGTTTGAAATTAAAATCCAAAAATTGTGATAATGAACATAAGCAAAATCTTCAATCAGATATTGTAGTGAGCGTTGTATATCTCAAAAAGTGATATCATTTAGCTTCGCAGGTCATTAAATATCGTTGAGACCTCTAAGTGTAGCTAAGCAAAAAACGATTCGAAGAACTTAACAGAGAAATCTTTGCTAAAAATAACTTTTTATAAATCTCATAAGTTATTCATAATCAGTGTAATACATAATATTCAAAAAGTCTGAGATCTCTCTAGGTTGTTCCTCGAATCGGCTTTCAGAGGTATTACAAATAATTCTGATGTACAATAAACATAAACACAGGCGCTAAATTTTCACAATAAACAACAAGAACATCTAATAGGATAGGATGATTTGTTCAAAAATTAGCAAAAAAAGTACAAATCAACAGAAGAGTTACAAATAGGTGTTTTTATATTATTGAATTCAACTAAAAAAGCGGTTTCATAAAAAAAGCCTAAAAGTTTTAACTCTTGTTTTAATAAAGCCTAAATAAATAATTACTTTGTTATAATTAACCTTGGCTTATGAATCTATTAACTCTACTTTATTATGGATAAAAAACGTTGGATTATATCATTCTTAATTATTGCGGTAGTAGGAATCGCAGGTGCATTTTGGCCTAGCCCAGAAACAGACCCATCAACAATGTCTCAATTCTTGCCAGAATCTGCCATTGAGCATGCTGACGTGGCTTGGTTATTAACATCCGCTTGTTTGGTTTTATTAATGACTCCAGGCTTGTCATTTTTCTACGGCGGAATGGTTGGTCGCAAAAATGTGATTTCAACGATGTTACAAAGTTTCATCAGTTTAGGAATAATCAGTATTAGCTGGGTTGTAGTTGGCTTTAGCCTTGCTTTTGGCGATCCAATTGGTTTTACGATAGACGGACAATTATATGGTTTGATTGGAAATCCGTTCAGTTATCCTTTTTGGAATAACGTTGGAGTTTTTCCACACGCTGATATGGCAAGTACCATTCCTTTCATTTTATTTGCCTTATTTCAATTGAAATTCGCTGTAATTACACCTGCAATTATTACTGGTTCATTTGCTGAGCGCGTTCGATTTATTTCGTATTTGATTTTTATAACTCTTTTCACATTAGTGATTTACAGTCCTTTAGCACATTGGGTTTGGCATCCAAATGGATTGTTAGGATCTTATTTTGGTGTAAAAGATTTTGCTGGTGGTACTGTAGTTCACATGAGTGCCGGTTTCGCCGCTTTGGCAGGAGCATTAATGCTTGGAAAACGCAAAAACAGCGAACATATTCCAACCAATATTCCATTTGTATTATTAGGAACTGGAATGTTATGGTTTGGCTGGTTTGGATTTAATGCTGGTTCAGCTTTAAGTACTGGTGGAAGTGCAGTTATGGCTTTTGCAACAACTATGATGGCATCTGCATCAGCAATGTTGACTTGGATTTTCTTTGATCGCTTGAAAGGAACTCGCGTTTCTGCAATGGGAGCGTGTATTGGCGCTGTTGTTGGTTTGGTTGCAATTACTCCTGCAGCGGGATTTGTAACTGTTCCAGAAAGTATGTTTTTTGGATTTATAACAGCAATTGTGAGCAATACGGTGCTGAATATGAAATCAGTTAAAGTGATTGATGATACACTCGATGTATTTGCTTGCCATGGAGTTGGAGGAATTATGGGAATGATTCTAACAGCAATTTTTGCTCAAGGTGAAAACGCAAGTTTATTACATGGCGGCTGGGGAGTTTTTGGTCATCACATGATTGCCTTAGTTCTTGTAGCCATATTTACCTTTTTTGGAGCTCTATTGTTGTACAAAATTACAGATCTCATTATTCCAATTCGTGTTTCTGAACAATCAGAGTTATTAGGATTAGATATTTCTCAGCACAACGAAAGTTTAGATCCGCAAGGATTGTAAAAATGAGAAATGAGTAAGGAGAAATGAGAAATGAGTAAGGAGAAATGAGAAATGAGTAAGGAGAAATGAGAAAAAAAAAGTCATTTCGACCGAAGATGAGCCTATAACCATGAATCGAAGATCTCCACTCGAACGAATCGCAGTGGAGAAATCTTCGAAATAAAAGCTGAATAGACAAAAAGCAACGAGCAATTAAAACCGAAGATCTCTCGACAAGCTCGATACCGAAGGCACCACGAAGTGAAATGACTTTCTACTCTCTTCCCGTTACGATTTATTACAAAAAAATACGCTAAAAAGACATTCCTCTCTTTGATTGCATCGGGAAAAACGCAATCTTTAAAACACAGAAAAATAATTTGAACAGAGACATGTAAACATTGGTTGGTTAAACTGATTCAAAAAATTCTGTACAAATATATTTTCATAACCGAAAAACGGTAAAACACAAAGTCTATTTTATATGAAACGGTTCATTACACTTTTTGCATTTGCGGTTTTATTTCCGCTTCTAACATACGCTCAAACAATCACATCGCCAGATAATCAAGTAAAATTATCAGTTTCTTTGACATCAAAAGGGCAGTTACAATATGAACTTAGCTACAAAGGAAATGAAGCAATCAAAAAAAGTGATTTAGGTTTTGTACTCAAAGATCACCATAATTTTTTTAGTAATTTTGAAATCAGTTCAAGCGACACATCTTCTAGCTTATCAACATGGAAGCCAGTTTTAGGCGAAGTTTCTGAGATTGCAGATCATCATAAAGAATTATTTGTTTCTTTAGTTCAGAAAAAAACAGACTTTCGCTTAAATGTTCGATTCAGAGTATTTAATGATGGAATTGGTTTTCGTTACGAATTTCCAGCTCAAAAAAATCTAAGCTTTTTCATTATTAAACAAGAGCTTACAGAGTTTGCAATGACTGAAGATCACACGGCATTTTGGATTCCAGGTGATTATGATTCCAATGAATATACCTATTCAAAAACCTTACTATCCGAAATTAAGGCGCAAACACCGAATACCTATAATTATTTAGTTGGAAGAACGGTTCATAACGATAGTTTAGTTCAGACTCCTTTATTAATGAAATCAAAAGCAGGAATATACATGCTCATTTTTGAAGCAGGTCTCCGCAACTTCCCAGTTCTATTCGCTGATGTTGATAGAACAAATGCCAGTATTCATGCACATTTAATTAAGGATCCTTCAGGAAATGAAGCTAGAGTTCAAACACCTGATGTAACTCCTTGGCGAACCATTCATATTTCAGACAAAGCAGAATCCTTATTGGCTTCAAAAATGACTTTGAATTTGAATGAACCAAGCAAAATTGAAGACACAAGTTGGATCAAACCGATGAAATACGTCGGAATTTGGTGGGGAATGCATGTTGGTGTTTACAGTTGGAATTATTCTGACACAAATACAGTAAAACTCGGCGTAACCGATTGGTCGAAAGTGAAACCAAGTGGACGACATGGCGCAACAACTGAACGAACCAAATCTTTCATCGATTTTGCCGCAAAACATGGATTCGACGGTGTTTTAGTTGAAGGTTGGAATGTCGGATGGGAAGGATGGAGCGGTCCATTTAAAGAACATATTTTCGATTTTGTAACTCCATATCCTGATTTTGATATTGCTGAAGTTTCCACTTATGCCAAGGAAAAAAACGTGAAGATGATTATGCATCACGAAACGGCAGGCGGTGTGTTAACCTATGAACACCAGATAGATGAAGCGATGGATGTAATGCAGAAATATGGATATCCTGCGGTAAAAACAGGTTATGTTGGGTATTTGTCCCCAATTGGAGAAGCGCACGACGGCCAAACAATGGCAGAGCATTATAATTGGGTTGCCGAACAAATGGCAAGTAGAAAATTGATGGTTAATATGCATGAGCCTCATCGTCCAACCGGAGTGAACAGAACTTGGCCAAACTGGATTGCGAATGAAGCCGCACGCGGAAATGAATTCAACGCTTGGAGTACTGGGAATCCGCCAGAACACGAAACAATTCTTCCTTTTACAAGATTAATGGGCGGACCGATGGATTACACTCCAGGGATTTTTGAAACCAAATTGGATATCTACAAAGCTGACAACAAAAATTTTGTTAAAACGACGCTTGCCAAACAGTTAGCACTTTATGTGACCATGTATTCACCATTACAAATGGCCGCAGATTTACCAGAAAATTATGAACGTTATGCTTATGCATTTCAATTTATAAAAGATGTTGGTTTAGACTGGCAAGACACAAAAGTAATTATAGCTGAACCTGGCGATTATATCGTAATTGCACGAAAAGAAAAAAACAGCGAAGAATGGTTTTTAGGAGCAATTACAGACGAAAATGCACGAGATTTCATGTTCAAAGCTGATTTTCTAACACCAGGACAAAAATATGTAGCAGAAGTTTATCAAGACGGAAAAAATGCACATTATGAAAAAAATCCAAAAAGTTACGAGATAAAACGAGGCTTAGTAGATTCCAAAACCAAACTGAAATTAAACCTAGCAGAAGGTGGCGGAACAGCAATTAGATTTTATCCGGTTGATAAGAAAAAGGCAAAATCATTTAAAGATTTGAAGTGAGAGGATTTTTGAAAACGAGTCGATTAATAATACCAATTGACTCGTATTCGAGTTAATCATTTAAATCGTTCTCTAATAATTTCTCAAGTTCCTTTTGTAACTGCTTCTTATCTGGTAAAAACAGTTGATATTTACTTACAAATAATTGGTTAGTTAGATTTTCTTTGCATATTCGACGAGAATTTGATCTTTATATGCTCCTAAAACTATACCAATTGGAGGATTATCATCTATTACATTTTCTTCTTTTGCAAAATAATTCAGGTAAAGATTCATTTGACCAATGTCATTGTGCTCAATTTCACCACATTTTAAATCAATTAATACAAAACATTTGAGAATTCGATGATAAAAAACTAAATCCACAAAAAATAACGACTTCCAATTGTTATCCTGTATTGTCGCCCAACAAATGCAAAACCTTTGCCAAGTTCTAATAATAAATGTTCAAGCTTTTGAATAAGCTTCTCTTCTAATTCTCCTTCTAAGTAATGAATTTTTTGAGGAATTCCTAAAAATTCAAATACATAAGGATCCTTTAAAATATCGGTACAATTTCTACCTCAGCTCCTTTTTCTGCTAGTGCAAGTAATCCCTTTTAATCTTTACTATTTGCCAATCGATAAAATAACATACTTTTCATGTGCCGTTTTAACTCACGAACACTCCAGTTTTCCTTTTCATATTGTTTCATGTAGAAACTGATTTCAAGTTCGTTAGCAGCTTTCAGAATTTCAATATAGTGACTCTACCTCAATTTGACAGATAGTGAATGAATCATTTCAAATTGTCCAGACACTGTCTGGATTTTTGGAAAAGTGAGGTAAAACTTTCTAAACATAAAAAGGTTAGATCGGCTAAATCCTTTGCCAAAAGTCATGGTAAGATCTCGTGACAAGGTGTTTAATAGTTCAGCACCATACTCAGCCTTTGCACTACCACCTTGTTCATATTCTACAATATGATGGCCAATTTGCCAATAAGTTTGAACCATATCGAATTAATAGCTCTACTGGCTTGTTCTCTTCTCTTTTTGAGAATTTCATTAATCTGATTTAATTAAATTATCATATTCAACCATATTAGTTCTTTTGGCTTATTTGAATAAAAGATTATAAATGAAAGTAGTCTTTAAAATGGATATGATTTGTTTCTATAATCTTATTTAATGTTTTTAATATAAACTGCAAACGTAAACTGATCAATGAAAATCATGCCATGATTGATGGCACTTTCCGACCCTCAGGCTTGGTATCTAAGGTCATTCATGATTATATTGGGCAAGCTGGTTTTTCTCACGAGTTAACTATGAACTATGACCGACTTGGGCAATTGATGCAGGTGAATGAAATCAATACTTTACAAGGGCAGCGACGTCGTTTGGTGGAGCGGCGTTATGATGGCAATGGGAATGTGACTCATATTGGTAAAGAAATGCCATACAGTAGCACAATTCCAGCTTTTAAAGATTCGGATTTATTGGCTTTGGGCTATATTGCTGGAACAAACAAGCTTAAAACGGTTCCGAGCCAATGGGGAAGCGACTTTGATTACGATGCAAACGGGAATGTGAAACGCAATGGTCAGCAATATTTTTCGTATGATCCCTGGTTGAATAAAGTGAGAACCATTGATGATTTTGAAGCCAACAGGAAATTATATTTTGGGTATAATGCCTCAAATGAACGGTTATGGAAAAGAAACGAATCGACAATTATTAGTATAAACGCTTCAGATTTACCAAGCGTTGAGA
>Ga0210025_1004711_pt1 | contig 11504 bp, 5 predicted proteins | sample CryGeyme20150102_FD_183989 | JGI IMG/M metagenome (GOLD analysis project Ga0210025, IMG submission 183989) | Groundwater microbial communities from Crystal Geyser aquifers in Utah, USA - Crystal Geyser metaG 2015-0102 (SPAdes) (version 2) | ecosystem: Environmental > Aquatic > Deep subsurface >...
CCCCCCCCCGTCCAATGCAACAGTCGAAGACAATGAAAGAGGTTTGGTCCAAACGAAACCAAGTGAATGTCATTGATGGTCATAAAGAGTTCTTGCAAGATGTTTCTAGAATTGCTTCGCCCAATTTCAGACCGACCACACAAGATGTTCTGTTGGCCCGTGTTAAGACAACTCAAGTAGTGATGGAACGGTATCGCATTGACGGAATTGAATTCGAAATGTACGACGTTGGTGGACAGCGATCAGAGAGACGAAAATGGATCGACTGTTTCGAGAACGTCGATGCTGTCATCTTTGTCGCCGCCCTGTCGGAGTACGATCAATCTTTGGCAGAAGCAAAGCGAACCAACCGTATGGTCGAAGCATTAGATCTGTTTCGTTCCGTATGTAACAACCGAGCATTTGCCAACACCTCCATCATGCTGTTCTTAAACAAGAAGGATATCTTTCAGGAAAAGCTCCTGTACAGTGATATACAAGACCAAAAGCCATTTTCAGACTATCCTGGTCCGCCGAAAGATTTCAATAATGGTGTTCTGTATTTCATCCAAAAATTCAAAGACTGTCTGATCGATGATGATTTCAATGACTCCTTCATTCACGTTACATGTGCGACGGATACCAATAATAGTAAGTTTTTTATGCAGCGGGCGGTGGTCGATGCTGCCTAGGTATTGCTGTGGAATGCGACCTCTGATCTAATGTTGTTGTGCTTTCCTCAATTTAGTGGAATTCGTTCTGGATGCAACGCGAACTATCATCATGACAGATGTAAGATTTTCATTTGATCAGTGACAGCTGTATGTAGTGATTGTGGTTTTGAGTTCGCTGTCTCACTCAGGTTTCATGAAAATGTCTGCTATTCCTATCACAGAACCTTCGAAGGTCAGGATTCCTCGGGTCAGGCTAAATCTGCAGTAGCTGTTCGCGTTGGTTGACGTTTCTAAAATAAGCCTGTGGAAAGACATACATGTGCAAATGAGTTTTCAAATCGTTCCCGATCCTATTTTCTCTTCATGGTTCTGGCTGTGCTTAAAACCACAAGATCGCGAAACAATGACCGCATAATAAGATGCGACAGCAGCACGTCTCTACAACCTTTTTGTTAGCTTTGGAGGAAATTTCGTGTCTCAAGACTTGTTTCCGAAACTCTGTACTAATAATATCATGTTTTCTCAGACTTTTGAATAGCTGTCTCGTGTTCAGATTGTCTCAATAATAATAATTAGAAGATATTTGCCCTGTTCGAAGACACGAGACGATGCTCTTAACACTTGGATAGTCTGTTTGCCATGAATAGCAACTTTGACCCAGGTGTTCAATTGTAGGCCCTTTCATTATTGTATTGCTAACAGCTGCAGGAAGACGACGGCGGCAAGTATTGTCCAGAAACAGCATCCATGGCCCTATCGTTCGCCACATTAAGACGCAATTCGAGGCAACGGAGGGATATCCTTCCTGTACACGCAACAGCAAAATTCCTTCCCGCTATTTACCTCTGCTGTCGTCACTCAACTTCGTATCTGGAGACTCCGCAGTATACGTGAATAGACAGTTAGTACAGTGAGAATAGCAGTTACCCACAAAATGCGCGAGGGCAGCGAAGCCTCCTGTCGTGCAGTACTCGTCATTTTCTCTGCTGGCGGCGAACTGCTTCCTCTATGTGGATGACATCCAGAGTGATGAATACCGCCGTTGCAAGCATCACCAAGAAGAACAACGAGCCAACGCTGCCGCCTGGTACATCCTGGAACCATACAAAGCCAAAACTGTTTCTAATACAACCAGAACATTAATCGCATTCCAAGCAATCAGATGATTATCGAAAAAACCTTGGACTTGCGGTTTTTCTGATTCGTCTTATCAAACCCAGAGCATTATGAGAAAGAAATGAAAATGAACACAACTCGCTGTGCATGCATTACAGCAGCAGATAAAACGGCTGTTGGAAATCTGTAGTCATTCGGCTGGGCTTGTGGGTAGCTCCCATGTCAAGGCTGTGTCGGTGGACGTTTTTCTGGAAATTTCATAAATATCAGCTTGTTTTCATTGCGCTGCCAAATTTCCTTCACACGTCCACTCAAGAAGTCGTGCTCTGGGATTGATTCATTTCGAAATTTCAGTGCAGCTGGTCTCGGTATTTTTAGCAGATTTCTCAGGGTCACCGGAAAAATCATTCCGCGCTCTCGTCGAGCAGTATTCTTCTGTGGAGGACCAAGCTTGACAAGGCGCACTCTTACGCAAAAGTCCCGGCGAATACAGTCTAAATTGCTATGGCTTGGCATCTGTCAAGAAGCTCATCGTCCTGACTACTTAGAGAACTTCTTCATTTTTCTACTAGCACGCAAGCTGAGAATACTTGTCAAGGCAAGCGTCTCGCGTCTCAATGAAAAAAATAAACTAGAGCAGGCGCACGTTGGGACGGATCGAGGGCATTTGGTGATCCGCTTTCATGCAATCGGCTTTTTGGGCAGGAACGCTGTGCATGTCCATGCTTTGTTCGGGAATTCTGAATCGCTGCGACCTGCGAGCTGCGAGCTGCGAGCTGCGAGCTGCGAGCACGAGGCAGGCAGGATCAGATGGAACAATTAGATGGTACGAGTACACCAGAGCTACTGTGGAATAAAATTGAATTCATTACCATGCAACATAGCTACAAGTATGCAGATTTACTAAAACGCGGCAATACTGCACAGAGATGAAAGGCACATTCTACCTTTTGAGCACAATATCATGATCAATTATGCGTCAATGTCTCTTCTCTGGAGTACAGTGTGGTAATACTAAGAAAGAAGTTTTAGTACTAGACTACCTGGTACTACGGTACTAATGCTAGTACGTAAAAAATAGGAACACTCGGAAAGGAGATAATTACCTGGTACTCTACCAGTTATTTTTTGTTCTCGCAGCTCCATTTCTTTGTCATTTTTGTATTGCAGTACGTTGTACGTCATGGCTTTCTGCTTCATCACAACGCGACATGAAACCATTCACGCATTTGGTTTATGACAGAATAGAAGTAAAGCAATCAGCTGCGGGTTAGACTGGTCTCTCCATCATAACAGAAATTCAATCAAAAGCGATCTATTACTAGCTTATACAATGCCACCCTTCGCTTTTATCGAGGATTTCTACCGCATGTAAAGGGCAGAATTTCCTACCTAGAACCTATTGAGAGCTCATAACTAATGTGGTACATATTCATTTTGTACCTGATATCCTGTTGTGCACCATGATGATATTCATCGGAAAGGTGTACTCAAACTATTCGTACTGATTGGAGCCATGGCATCGCCAACAATAGGAGCCGCGATTGAAGTCCTATCGACTTTTTCAAACTCCGTTACCGATTTAGAGAAGATATCAAAACAGACTACACGCGACAAAACTGTGCGAAATATTTCTCATAGTCGTCCATTCAAAGCCTCCCGCATTTATATGGAGGATAGTCGGTCATTCTCGCGAGGGGAGAACAATCGGACTCCCAAGTTTCCATCTTGTTCCGATCGAATCGTCTGTCTCAGATGCAGTCCAGATGTGTCGACAATGTCTCATTGATTGGTCCATTTTTCAAGAGTGGAACTGGTTCTACATTGGCATGGGTCTTTGCCTTTCCGTTCGGGACTACAAAGTCATTCAGTTTTCGTCTGAGACGACAAGAAAACAAGAGTCTACAAAACAAAAACTTGGCAGCACATTAGTAGTTACACTGAGGAAGGAGCTCTACTAGGAAGTTGGGATCAAGCAACTGGTTACTAACTATAAGTAATAATAACAATACTCCAGCTTTTAATTTTGAGCTTCTCCGTACTACGCTTTCCCATTTACGAGTAGACTACCGTAGGTGGTAGTTAGCAGGGTAGTGGTAGGAGTAGATTTTTTGAATATATTCTTCTTCTGACTATCGAGTAAGTGTGCATCCTACCAGATGATGTTACTTGAAACAGAAGAGGAAGCCAGGCATAGGCAGGCGCTCTCTTTCCTAAGTGTAGATTCGGCTGACCGCCAATCCAACGAAGTCGAGTCAAAGCTACCAGACGCAGCGAAGACCGAATGCAACAACACATTCATCAACAAGGATACTTCTTCCTTGACTTAGTCTTTTTACGTTAGTTTCTTTTCTTGCGTGTGTGCGAAAATAAACCACGCGAAGTAAGTTAACCATGGCGACTCCAGCACCCCAAAGCGGCCCTGGGGATATGACCACCTTTAACATCCTACACGGATTCCCGGAGGCTCTGGTTCGTGGTATGCGATCTTCCTTTATGGGAGACACCGACTACCATCATTTGACCCAGTGCGAAACCTTGGACGATATTCGTCTGAATCTTACCGAGACAGACTATGGTGATGCTATTGCTGATTTCAACACCATTACTCCTGCTGTCCTTCAAAAGGCTGCCATTGAAAAGGTAAGTTAACTGCGCGGTAGTGATAATAATATAGTCTTGCGATTGCCGCTTGAAGATGCTGAGACTTCCCCGAAAAAGATGTGGGTTGAACAGGTCAAGCACCGATGAAGGCAGTGTAGTGGTCTCTCTTGTCTCGACTTAATTACTCTATTGAAGTTGATTAATGGCCTTCCACCATGCAGCGAAGAAACTGCTGTCTCACCCATGCTTTTCTATCTTCCACAATTCTTCTTTTGATCTGGCATCCCCCGTATCTTGTTTAAAAATTACCCCTTTGTAGTTGGTTACGGAATTCAAGTACCTTCGGACACAGGCCGTGGAGCCTCTCTCCACTTTCCTTGATTTCATTACTTATGAGTACATGATTGAAAATGTGATGCTCTTGCTTAAGGGATCCCTCAGTGGAAGAGATATCAATGAGTTGATTGAGCAATGCCACCCTCTGGGCATGTTCAAGGAGAGTACCATGCGCAGTATCCCTACCTTTGAGAATTCTTCTCGGGGATACGCCGATCTGTACCAGACGGTCCTCGTGGATACTCCCGTTGGACCTTATTTTGCCATGTTCTTGCAAGAGAGCTCCCAAAATTCGGGAGGAGATGCCCGTCACATCTTGGAAGAGGTCGAGATTGAAATTATCAAATCTTCTCTCATCAAATACTGGATCGAAGACTTTTACCACTTTGTCATGAAGCTTGGTGGAGAGACTGCCGATATTATGGGAGAGCTCCTGCGTGTCCGAGCTGATACCAACGCCATCAACATTACACTAAACTCGTTCGGAACTCCTCTGAACGAGCCTGCTATGCGTGCTTCAGACCGCAAGCGATTGTACCCATCGGTCGGAAACATTTACCCCGCTGGTACGGCCGAACTCGCCGATGTTTCCTCGGAAGAAGAGCTTGGCCGCGTCTTGGATCTCTTTCCTCAGTACGCTGCCATTTGGAGCTTACACACTTCTGGAAACGGTGATAAGAGTATTGATGATGCCTTTTATGAGCGTGATGTTCAGGCTTTGGAATTGGCCTTTGAGAGTCAAATGCACTTTGGCTGCTTTTACGCCTATGTCAAGCTCAAGGAACAAGAGATTCGTAACTTGGTGTGGATTTCTGAGTGCATCCTGCAACAACAGAAAGAAGAGATTGACAAGTTTGTGCCAGTCTTCAGCTTTCACTCTCCTTGGCGTGGAACGAAGAGACGATAAGCTCGTCACTGTTTACTGACTGCTGACTGCTTGTACTTTTTGAGCAGTTTATGACATTTGCATTTCTCCAGCATCGTCCTTCACCTACAAACGCACTAGTCTCTGTGCCAATCTACCAACATGAACCTTGCACAACACTCTTCACTGTGGGCATCGAATCGAAGAACCAAGCGCAATCGTTCCATTATTGTCGACTATTGTGAACGAGCAAAAGATCATCTTCTAGAATTGTAACGTTACTTAATTGAACGAAAAGCAATAAGCGAACTGGCGTCTTCGTAGTTCTTCGTGTTGCTTTTGCTTCGATTCGCTACATGCAGTAGACCCAATTATCAATTTCGCTTGTTGATTCGTTTGTTCGGCGTACTGCTGGAGGATCGAGTCCTCATGCACCACCTTGCAGCTTGTTCGAATTATTATGCCTAGCAAATAGATGATAATCATCTGTCCTCTTCGAGGCAGCTTCTCTAATACTAATAGTAGTAGACAGTTATTGCAGCTGCAATTGTTTAGTAGTAGAGTTCAGCCTAGTAGTCTACTACCAGCCAGTTGTAGACTAGTACTCGGAGTAGTTGTATTTTCTACAATTCAACTACCATGGTAGTCCTACTAGTAGATTCTACTACCGGACTGGCTGCGTAGTCTAGTAGTAGTAGTCTAGTCTACTAGCTAGACTACTACTCGTAGCTGGAAGCGGCGGATGTATTCGTGACTCAACAGGTCATGGAGTCATTGGCAGTGTACTGGTACCTGGTAGCACACACAGACAACCTTCAGCGCTGTGTGGCTCGAACCGTCCAGTAAAAACCAAACAACGATAGTAATAATAGGAAAATCGATCTCTGCTTTACTCGACTTCGGTGAAAAAATAAAAAATAAAAATATCATCCTGTCGCCGCATTTATTAACTTCTCCCTATTACGGTTCGAAGCCATTAATTTGGTCCATTTTATTCTCTTCCTTCTAAATAGCAATAGTCAACAACAGCAAGCCGTCCGTAATCATGTCTATGAAATTAAGAGATCTTATCCGGAAAGTCCGGGCCTGCAAGACTGCGGCCGAAGAGCGTGCAGTCATTGCCAAGGAGTCTGCAATGATCAGGACAGCCATTCGAGAGGAGCAAGAGCATTACAGACACAGAAATGTTGCCAAGCTTCTTTTTATGCACATGCTGGGTACGTAAAATTTAGGAACGGGGGTTTGCTAGAGTTATCATGCAACATGGTCTTGAAGAAGCACCCCCCCCGCCCGTACCTGTGGTTTGGGCATTGGATCTTTCGGTGCTTTTCACCTTGCACGTAGAAAACGTACTGCGTTCTACACAAATGACATCTCACATTCATTTTTAAAATATTTTTGTTGTTGGCCCTTCATTATTATTTACACTATTGCAGGTTATCCAACTCACTTCGGTCAATTGGAATGTATGAAGTTAACAGCATCCCCACACTTTCCCGAGAAGCGGATTGGTTATTTAGGAATGATGCTATTACTTTCAGAGGAGGCTGATGTGCTCATGTTGGCCACAAACTCCTTAAAGAATGATTTGAATTCGGAGAACAAATTCATCGCGGGATTGGCTCTTTGTGCCATTGGTAATCTAGCCACGGCTGACATGTCGAGGGACCTGGCGCCGGAGGTAGACAAGCACCTCAAATCACGTCTGCCCTATCTGCGGAAGAAGGCTTGCCTTGCCATGGTGAGGTGTCTCGCCAAGTGTCCCGACATGGTGGAAGATTTTCTCGAACGTGTCGTCACCTTGTTGAAAGATAAAAGTCACGGTGTTTTGATCACAGTGGTGCAGCTGATGACCCAGGTTCTCATGATTGATTATCACAATGCTCTAGAGGACGGCGAGGATCCGTTCTCCACAGAGTGCCGTCAATCCTTTTTGAAATTGGTCCCCACTTTGGTCAAGATGCTACGCAATCTTTTGAGCAGTGGCATCTCTCCGGACCATGAAGTTGGTGGAATTTCGGATCCGTTTTTGCAGGTTCAGATCTTGACTATGCTTCGTCTTCTTGGAGCTAACAACGAAAAGGCATCGGAAGAAATGAATGATGTTTTGGCTCAGGTCGCCACAAACACGGAAACATCAAAGAATGCCGGAAATGCCATTCTGTACGAATGCGTCCAGACTATCATGGGTACCGAAAGCGAAGACGGTCTGCGGGTACTGGCGGTGAATATTCTGGGACGCTTCCTTCTCAATCGTGACAACAACATTCGGTACGTTGCACTCAATACCTTGTCCAGGTGTATCGTGGAACAAAACCAGTCGGGTAGAGTCTTCGCTACGGTAGATGGCGAGAATGCCAACACGGCTGCATCAGCCCTTCAACGTCACCGGCAGACTGTAGTGGATTGCCTGAAAGACCCAGACATTAGTATTCGTATGAGAGCCTTGGAGCTCATTTACCATCTTGTAAATAGCGAAAATGTCGAGAATTTGACCGCGGAGCTATTGAATTACTTGGTTCTCTGTCCTCGTGAGCACCGTGGGGATATATGCACCAGGATTCTTCGGGTGGCAGAACGATTCAGTCCCAACGATCGATGGAGAGTCGATACACTCATTACAATGCTGACAATTGCCGGGCGTGAATCAACCCGCGACGTCCAGAGTGCTTGTACCATTTACATTTCTCGTGCAGCTGAAGACATACACGCCTATGCAACTCACAAGTTGCTAAAGGCCATTCGAGATGACGACGGCACGCAGCGCGGATTGCTTTCTGTGGGAATCTGGTGCATTGGAGAGTACGGCGATTTGCTTTTGCAGCCGTACTCTTACACAGCCGCAGATGAATCCAACGGCGATGCGATGGCGCAACCCGTGACCATTACATTCATGGCGTTGGATCCCATCACGGTTGTCGAAACCGTCGAGTCCGTCGCCGCTCGTCTTTCGTGTCCGCTGGAAGTCAAGCACCGTGCCCTTACTTGCTTTGCTAAGTTGAGTGATCGGTTTGCTGACAAAGGAGACTCGGTTGCGGTCAACAAATTGCACGAGCTGGTTAAGAAGCACGAAACTTCTCATTCCCTGGAATTGCAGCTGAGATCGTGCGAGTACGATGCCTTGCTCAATGCCGCCAAAGGTATCTTGGCACCCAAAAAAGCTGCTCCCGATGACATTTTTGGCGTCGACAACGGCGATGCCCCCCAAAGTGTCAGTGCCGGAGTAATTCAGGCAGCGAAAGAGGCGCTTGCGAGAATGCCCGTGGTCGATCTGAAGGTTTTGGAACGAAAGAAGGCTGCAGAAAGCTTTGGAGGAGAGAGCGACTCTGCTTCGAGAGCACCTGCTGCCGCCAAGTCCGGCGGAGGTGATCTTCTTGACTTTGATATGCTCGGAGGCGGCGAGACGGCCACTCCTCAGCAGAATGGAGGCTCCCTTGGCGCTCCAGCTGTCGAAGGGGGCAAGAGCGATATGGACTTGCTTTCTGAAATTTTCTCTGTCCAACAGGCAGCACCAACGGCTGTCGGCGGCAGCCACGACCCTTTCGCTGCTTCCCCGGCGCTGTCGGCTCCGGCACCAGTCAACCCCATGGATCTCTTTGGTGCCCCCCCTGCAGCTGCACCCGCTGCTTTGAACAGCAATCCTATGGATCTCTTTGCCTCTACGACGTCAGCTGCGCCAGCAGCCCCCGTCAGCACATCTTCCATGGACATTTTTGGGGCTGCGCCGGCACAGCAGCAATTGCAACAACCTTCATCGGCGCCTGACCTCTTCGGAGCACCACAACCAACATTTTCGGCAGCCGCTCCTGTCGCTCAACCCAATACCATCAGTGTTCCAGGTCCTAACCACCAAGGTTTGTCCATTGAATTTGAATGCAGCAAACCTGAGGCATCTGATCAACAGAAGTCTATGTTGCTCGCCAAGTTCACAAATCATACAGCCGAGCCGATAGTGGGCCTTAACCTACAAGTGGCTGTTCCGAAATACGTAAAATTAGAAATGCAACCGCCAACATCGACGACTGTTCCTCCAGGCAGCAACGGCAAGCAAGTTACGCAGACCATTCGCGTCACAAATTCCATGCTTGGGACCAAGAATTTGGTTCTCAAGCTGAAACTAGGGTTTACCGCAAAGGGGCAGAAAGTGGATCATATGGCGACGCAGTCCGGATTTCCAGCTGGTCAATATTAACATTAAGCAAACAGTACTGTACGAAATACTCATAAAGCTGTGACTAGACGACTATGTCAATTCTTGTACCAAGTAGGAAAAAAAGTAGGAAAAAATGATTTCTAGTCTATTACAACTTTGAACACTTTCCTTTAAACGTCAATGACAGAAGATTGCTTCTTTGTGGCTTTGACAATGTAAAGAGGGTCGCTTCTGCCGGGGTTTGGACTAATATCCTTGCACGATGGAGGATCAAACAGTCCACTGTAATGGAAGAAGGAACCAGCAATGAAAATATGTTCCAAATCCGATGTTTGCAACCAAATTCGAAAAGCTTTTGTAGGAAAGCTTCACACAAAGCGGAAGAAAGAAAGAAAACAAAAGGAAGGATGCAAAACGTTAGATGCACATAAACTAACATGCAACCTTTTTCCATGTATTTGCAAGCAATTGAAGTGTGTATATGCTTACCAACGATTGCTCATCGACAGGATGGCCTCGCCTCCTGGACGGAGAACTCTTCCAATTTCTTTGAAAACTTCTTTGGGCTTGTTGAGATAATCGACACTAACAACGCAGGTAACTTTGTCAAACGATGCATCTTCGTAGGGAAATATTGGATCTTTGTTAAGATCCTTTACATCGAACGACGTTACCTGTTTGTTTTGACTTAATTCGTACATGTTCATGCCCAGTCCGACGACCCTACCGCCCTTCCAGTCCTTGGGATAGTGACTGACCCAGGAACTGCAAATATCGAGAACATCTTCTCCATCCTTAAAGGTACTGGCGTAGTACTTTGTCAGGGCCATCACGGCAGCATCATCGATATGGTATACCAATCGTGGTTGTTCGTAAAAGATAGTATCATCCGTTTCATCTTGTCGAACAAAATCGTCGTCACTAAAGGGCCATTCCGTTGGCCACTGTGGATTTTGTAATACCTTTTCTGCAATGGGAACATCACCATTACCACCACCACCACCATTACCACCACCAGCAGCAGCTAGTAGTGTAGTGGTAGTGGAGGTTGTGCTCGTAGTTCTTGTGGCATGGAAACGACGACACAGAGATGTTTTCAAAGTGGCGGTGGTGGTGGTGGTGGTGGTGGTGGTGGTGGTGGTGGAAAGGAACGCAACCGATCGTTTCCCAGATGTAGTAGCTGACACGAGTGCTACCAGTGCTGATTTCATCAATTTCATCTTAAATAAGTGGATGATTTTTGTTGCTGCTGTTGCTTTTCTCTGTTCGTACAAGAAATATTGAGAATGCTAGTACTAAGATATACTAGTTAGTAATAGTAATAATACTATTATTATGTGCGCTGTCCGATCTGGATGTAGACAACGAAACAAAAAATTACAGTAATTACAGTAGAGATAAAAAAATGAATCATTAGTAGTATTAATTTATTTTTTCCACAAAGATCCTGCTTGATACGTATGTATGTTGTGTATCCGGAAAAGCGATTCATTCCTGAAGGTTAGGGTTTATTTTGATTCGCGACGAGCGAACGCTACCGCGTTCTCTCGACTATGCCAGCTCTCTAGGGCTACGTTTGGCTAGGTAGGGTGGTTTGGAGAAACTCGGCAATTTACTAGGGCCGACCTTTTCTCCGTTCCGAGGCGCCCGGGTGAGAGGGCAGACCGCTAGGGTTGCTCTCACACTCGGGTAGCCAATCGGGCGGGAGGGCGCGGTTAAGAAACTATTTTAGGTATATAAAGTTGCTTTCGTATTCGACGAAAAGGCAAATTTATGA
>Ga0210025_1004718_pt1 | contig 11494 bp, 12 predicted proteins | sample CryGeyme20150102_FD_183989 | JGI IMG/M metagenome (GOLD analysis project Ga0210025, IMG submission 183989) | Groundwater microbial communities from Crystal Geyser aquifers in Utah, USA - Crystal Geyser metaG 2015-0102 (SPAdes) (version 2) | ecosystem: Environmental > Aquatic > Deep subsurface >...
CTAATAAATCATAATCTATTCTTGAAGAAAGTAAACATATTTTTTTCTACAAAAGATTGACAATGAACTATAAGTAAAAATGTAAATACGATTTTGTTATTTATCAAATCAAATCTGTTGTGTTCAACAGTTCTATTATAAATTGATTTTATATATTCTTTGAATCTTTTCTTCCTGGACTCTTGAATCTTAATGATAAAAGTGCTTTAGCCGTTTTCTATGCTATTTTACAGAATATTCTACATCATTCGAAGTCTTTGATGATTCAGAGAACCACTGAAGCTCATCAAACTATAGCACCGATTATCTAACTCCATATGTATGACTTTGAAGACCTCATTTTACTCTTTATTTATGATTATTGGCTCATAATAAGAGTTAGTCCTCTTCATAATGCCATGACAGAATAAACTTAGAGAGATAGCTGAATGATGTTTGTTTAACCAACCTCATCTTCTGAAAAATCCGTGAGATAAGATGAGAAAGTTGGGTAAAGCATAATTATTTGTAGGACTTATTCCAGTTTATTCGAATTCTTAAAGGAAAAAATAAACCAGCACTTCCTAACATTTTTATTTTAGAGTTCTCTTTTTTTGAGATTTTTTCTTTGAATATGGATTTTTGATATCTAAGAAGCTTTCTTGTGGGAAATATGGATCCTTGAAGACTTTTATATGATTTCATTTTATTATTTATGCCTTTCTCGATTTTTTCTCCTCTATTTTTGTCTGTTCCAAAATCGTTAGAAAAGTCATACGTTTTAAATCATCAGATGAAATAATCAATATGAAGGGGCTATAAAGATGCTTCTGAATGTTGTATAGTGGACGAGCTGGGCTCACATTGTGTTGAGGTCTTTAAACGGTAAAAGGAGTATGTATGGCATCAAACTCTTATACTATTGATCAGCAAAACTAAGTTAGCAAGAGAAACATCGTATAAGATGTTAAGACGCATCGGAGGTCTTTGCATTCAAAAAATATGCCAGGATTTATCCAAGGAGAATTTTTCTTTCCTATAATAATTAAGTAAAAAAGATGGAGATTTCCTTAGAAAATATGATGAACTTCGAACTCTCTGAATCCCCAATCGTGACATTCTTCGGGAAAGATATCCCACCATTATTTCCTCAAGATTTGGCCCACAAATCTTCAAATGATTGGATTGACTAATACCTGTGCCCCGAAGCCTTAAACGAAAACACTTCAAAAAATAAATAGCTGGATTGTAAACAACCTGCCGAAGAAATTTCAATCCTCGATTTTGAAAAATCGGTTGAACAGGATGTTGAATCAAAAAATAGGAAAAATAGATCCATTTTCCATAACGTTCACAAAAATCTTATTACCTTTCTCAAAAAAATTCATATCAGAAGAATAGACCTAGTGAACAAACCTGGTGGACTTCGTGCATATGACTTATGGAGAATTTTCAAAGTTTCAAAGGATTTTACCAAAAAATGCCTCTACATGATTTTCGGAGTGACTGATGGCTTCAATGAGCAATATCTAAAGAAAATGGCAAGCTCCTAGACTGACCTAAAAACTCTTTTGATGAAATATCCTCTTCAAGATTTAGAAAAAGCTCAGACATTACTTCGAGAGCAGGTACTTTATCAGGTTTCAAAGTTGGAGAAATATAAGGTTGGACATATGTGCAAGATGACTAACTTCGACGACTTCTACACATACCTTCAGAGTTTCAAGTAGGAGCTCTTGGGAGAAGGTTTGGCGATTAGGATGAAAAAGAGAAGAAAGCAGAAGATCATTGATAAGCGGACAAGTCACAATGAATCTTCTGATTAACTTTAATGATCGTTCTAAGACATATTGTAAAAAAATACCTTGCCATAAGCCTTTCTGTCGTCACATTTTACTATACTTTGTGATGTTATCCAAAAATTCTACTTTAGTTCTTCTTGACGAAATTTATCGAATACGCCTATATCAATATACATGAGGTTCGTGCTTATCTGGAACTAATTGAGGATCTGTTTACCAGAAGAGAGATGGCCTTCGAAGCGATTCATGCTGGTTGGTACTTTGATTTCATTGTCTCGATGGTTCTTAATGATTTCGATATTATAAAATGATATTTTTTAAAAGGCAAGAGGCGACCATTGGTAATGGATGGACGTCCTGCCAACGTTTACAAGAATTATGAGAGAACATCCTCGATTTATTTATTAATAACTGAAGTAATACGATTGAGAGCATAGAGGTAGTTTAATCAATTTATATTTAAAACATAAAAAGTCTTCAGAACAGTCGTGAGGGATAGCTCATCTAGTATTAATCAAATTCAAGGTCATTGAGCTTTATTTAAGTGGGGAGCTGGTAGCATCAATACCTTGATTGCGGTTCTTAGTTGAACTATTTTATAGTATGTGCTTGTACTCGATATTTGATGTATTGTATCTTCATCAACAAAATAACAGAATTTAAACTATGATGATCATTGAGACTATCGTAATGTATTTAAGATTTCATAATGAGCAGCTTTCTCAAGATAGTCTTTTTGAGACAGAATATAAAAATATCAAAATGATTTGCAGGATATCGGTAAAGCCTTGAATTTTTGACATAACCTATCTTTTTGATATCAAAAAATAGATAATCTAGAGAGAAAAAACCCATTTTTACCTTGAAATAATATCAAAAGTAAAAAAAAATAGGAGATCAGTTCTGAAGCATATTGATGTTCAAACCGGCAGAAGTTTTTTTTTATTTCTTACTCTCAGGAAAACTCTTCAGGCTTTTCGAGAAGCTATGATTTTCTAAGGTTCCTAACTCTCAGGAATCATCTCCCACTCTCAAAGCAATTCGAGTTTTACACCTCTAGCCTTCTCAAGATCCCGAAGCATAATTATCACATCACAAATAGTCTAAACCAAGTCTTAAAGGAATCCCTGATGTGAGTCATTTTTCATTTTTCCCAATTACTAAAGTGCCTCCACGGATTCCTTAAGAAGTTTGCTAAAGAAGCAACAGCTTTTCAACTCTACCTTCCGAGATCAGAACTTGTGGCTAGTGACAAAGTGTTGTAAATTGTTCAGTTCTTAACAAGAACTACAAGAAATATGTCGATACTTCGTTCGAATTGGTTGACCCGAAAAAGGCAAAATAGAGAAATTGTATTGACTAACTTTCCTGAATTCAAAGAAAGGTTGGCTAAAAGCTCCTCTGAACTAGACAAATCATTCTCAAACAGTAATTCTCAAGGCAATGTCTCATGACTTTTCTGGTCATGGAAGCAAAGAGCAGAGTTAATTTGTAAGGTGCATATTTTTCTCAGTTATTTCATCTGCCCTAATGTTTTGTACAGGAGCTAATGAAAGGAAATCTAACATTTAGAATGAAAATAACTGAAAACAATGGAAAACGGGAAAGTGATTGGCAAAAATTCAGCTTTGAGGAACATACTATTTAATTAAGCTAAGATGATCTTAATAGTATGAGAGAATCAAAATAGATTGATCGTCACTTTTACTTCATTTTGTCAAATATGATTTTTAACAGCTATATTTCATGCCATAACTTAATCATTCCTAAGCAGCTAACAGATCGATATCAATCCCAAGAGAAGGATTCATTATATAACTTTCCACTCTTATATGAGCATTTGATAAGAAGAGGAGTTTCTAAAGGCTGAGTCAATTCGGTAGGTTAACTTCAGGAGTTGAAAAATCTAGAATTCTCATATTCTCCTAAATAAAAAGGTTTCAGGGTTTTAATGCAGATAAAATAAATGCCTGAGGCCTTTTCTCTTTAGTATTTCGATGAAGTTTATTGATATGACCTTTGATTTGACACAAACCTTATTTATGTTGAAATGATGTTGAATTACCTTGAAGCTAAAAGTATGTATAAGTTAGTTCTGAGGGAGAAAAATAGATATTAATAGATTTGCAGTGTTTTTCAAACTTTCAATTCAAACTCTTTATTCAAGATGTGCTGGTCATGTTGCCAATAAAATCATATTGAGCTTTCTTCTTTCAAATCAGCACTTTGGCTTCAGGCGAGCGCGATGGTAGTAATCTAGATAAAGCATATGATTTGTTTGCTATATACACAGTGTTTCCGACTTCTTCAAAATGCATTAGAAAAACATGATTTTTTAATATTTTTGGGAATAAACAATGGATTTTACTGAAAAGATCAAGGACAAACATATGACGATGACTTTGTTTTTGTTATCGGTAATTAAGTTTTAATTTTTCCATAATAAAGTTCCGAATATGCCGTTGTTAAGGAGAGCAGTTAATTCAACGAATTCCAAAGAATGGATGATCGAATGATTTTACAAATCTTATCCCCCACAAGAAAAGCTCAGAGATTTTTATACTTGACGGCAGGGAAAGCTTGAACAAAAGAATGATGGTGTTTCTAGCTTCATCTGCATCAGAAAATACTGGAAGGAGTAAGGTTCTGCAAATGGGGATATTTAGATGTTAGAGTAGTTTCAGAATGAAGTAAGGACCTTCGGGTATATGTGCTCAGGCCAGGGTCCTATATAATATAAAAGTAAGATAATGCAACAAGAATATTGCCACACACTGAATTTTGAGGATTCAGCAACCTTTAACATCATGCCTCAATGGGAAGAGTCTTATCATTCATTTGGACACCTTTTTGAACCCAAGGAGGAAAATGATTGGATTGATCAATTCCTCCTTCCTGAAGCCTTCTACCAGACTGAAGAAAAAGAGGAAGGAGAGCACAGTCCCTCACATACACAGCCCAATTCCAACCCACTTCCCCGAGAATAAGAAGAAGGGGTCTCAGAACACAGTGGAAAACACAAATGCTCAATTTTTCATAACATTCACAAAAATCTTATTACTTTCATGAAAAAAATTCAAATAAGGAAAATAGACCTGTCTTGCCAAGCTGGAGGACTAAGAGCCTACGATTTGTGGAGAATTTTTAAGGAATGTAAAGATTATACCAAGAAGTGCCTCTACATGATATTTGGAGTAGCATAGGGCTTCAATGAGAAGTATCTTAGAAAAGCAGCAGCCAGAGAGCCTGAGCTCAGGAACCTTCTCAACAAATACCCTTTGGAGGACCTGGAAAGAGCTCAGGAGATTCTAAGACATCAATTTTATCTCGAGGTTTCTAAGATGTCCAAGGAAATTGTTCACCAAATGTGCAAAATGGCCAACTTTGAAGACTTCTATACTTATCTCCAAAGTTTTTTGGATGACTTATAGTGTGGAAGTTTGTCTCTTCGCATGAAAAAGCAGCAAAAGAAGAAGATACTGGAGCACAGATAGACTTGTCAAGAAGAATGCTGACTCAACTAATGATATTTCTTTACTTTAAGTATTTTTAATCGATTGACTAGTCATTACCAGCTCTCGAAGGCTTTTTTATTTAAAACAGAAATTGTACATTTGCTCTACCCTGAGACCATTCCGAAGGAGAATACCATTTTGGATAAAAGGCGCATAGGAAGAAAGGACCTATCTGCAGTAATACCGTGGTAAGGTAAGCGTAGTTAATCAAATTGGCATGGGCCAGTCATATTTACTTCGGGAAATAAAAATTTAAATCATCAATAACAATAATAGTACACAAGTAGCATAGACCTTACCATTCAATAAGTATAAATCAATATATCTCTTAACGCCAATTATCGTATCATTCTATCCATTTCATCTCATTCTGACATTGTTAGCTTTCAATAGTCCATTCAGATTTTTGTCACTATTTTTCCTTTAACTATTTTTCAGTTAGTGTCTCTTGTTTACTTGTTTCATTTATCTCTTAACTGTATTTTTCATTAGTTGTTTTGGATTATTTTTAAGCATTGTTTCAGAAGTTATCCGCCGAATAATAATAAACATGTCAGCTCTGTCTCTATCTCTGCTGTTGCTGATATTATTGGTTCCCTTCAGTTTGGGAGCTACATTGAAGGGTCAATGGCATGTGCAAGCAATTGCCAACAGATAAGTTAATCTCACTCTCAACATCACATAATTCATATTCAGAGAAACATAAGTCAGATACAAAATGTAATGGCTCGGTTGCAGATCGATACTGTACCAGATGGACACACAGGAAGATAACATGTGGATCGATGTGAGTAGTCAGTGGTAACAGGAGGTCGGCATATGTTCTGATGATCAGGCTCAGCAGATGGAGTTACTCAAAATATATGTACCCGGAGTACTCAAGTTCAGAATAGAGAAAGATAAGCTGATAATAATGGATCCATCATATGATCCTGTTTTCATAATGACACGGCAAGCTCCTGAAGGTTATGAGGAAGAATATAAAGATATTCAAGGACAGTACTTAGTTCAATTTGCTAGCAGTCCTAAAGAGGCTCATTCTATGAGTGTTTCATTTTCGCAATTGAGTATATGCAAGGGGGCGATATTCTCATATCAGATCCAGGCTAAGTATTATCTCAGCATTAGCAATAAGTAGTTAGGTGAATGTCAGGATTTTGAACTGGTAAGTAACCTTCTCAAGGTGGTATTCTACCAAAAAGACAACAATAAATTACTTATGTATGACAATCAGATCAAATTACTTGGCACTGCTCTTCTTAAAGATAATCCAACACCTGCCGTTATGCCAAATTCTCTTTCTACTCCTCCTCAAGTCAATCCTCAAATAATTGCACCTGCACTTGTAATGATTGCCAATCCTACTTCTTAAAGTGGGTTTTCTCAGGGTAATTACCTCGTTCTTTTGCTTTTCAATAGAAGCATGGGTCGCAAAAAAGTAGAGATAACTTAAGGTAAAATAATTGTTTAAATGTGCTCATAATTAATCTTTGAGTACCAGATATTTAATTCTGAGGAAATTGAGGTGAGCAGCAGTTCGGCCTACGACTAAAGCTGTAGCAAAGGTAGTTAAAAAATCATGATAGATACTATCACAACATCTAAGCAATATAAAGTAGCACAATACGGCAGCATAATGCTTATTGACAGTCAGGGAAGATAGATTGCCAACCTGAGCATGCAATGATCTTCATAGTAATAATTTATAATTTACACATATTCAACTTTTAACATCAGCATCATGATATGCTAATCACCACCATTCTAGCCAATTATTGATCCAACTGACACCAACAGGCCTGTTGACTCTTGTATAGGGGTAGACATCTTCCTGTACTTAGAGCTACATTTTGCCATTGCCTTCTTGTTTTATTCTTTCGGTCAATTCTGTTGCAACACGCTTTCCTGACTCAATTGCTCCATCCATGTAGCCTGTTGAAACTAGAGCGAGTTCAGTTCCAGCCCAGTGTATTCTACCCTCAGGTCTTCGCATATCTTCGATTTGAGAAAGCACGCCAGGCGGATAGCTGACCACTGGCGCACCCATCGATGCTGTATCCTCCCATCTCTACCAGTGAATTCTAGTGGGATTCAGCATTTGAGGTTATTTGAAGTAGGCAGCTAGCTTTCCCGTCAAAATTTTATCAAGATCTGGTTTATTCTTCCAGTAGTTGTAGGCTTGTCCTCCCAAAAATATGACCAAACATGCCTCCTCCTTGCCTTTATCATTGATGCGAGTGTTATCAAAAACATTCATCGCTGGGCCATCGTAGCAGTCAGAGATTACCTATCCAGAAAAACCAAGATTTTTCCAATACGGTTCTTTGTAGAAGACTAACAGCTTGCCCAACCCTCCCATAAAGGTCCGTTAGCAAATTGTACGCCTTTGGTGAGAAAGAACAGGCTAGAATGTCACCTTGCTGACAGCCGGAGGAGGGGTTGCAATCACCAAATAGTCACCTTCAAATTACTATCCATCTTGATTGATCACCACCACTTTATGTTCATCTTGAATGACCTTTCTTACTTTACAGTCCAATTTGATTGTTCCTCCCATTTCTTTGATTTTGTCACCAAGGTAGATACTCATGTGTTGAGTTCCTTTCAATGTTTTCTTTTCCTGCAGACCGTTCTAGACTGTGATGATGTTTTAGAAATCTTTTGATTGTTTTATGTAGTAAAGCATATATAGAAAACTGACTTCCGAAAGATCTGTGCCAAGAATTGTTCGAATGGCCCCCTAAAGCATCACTCGAGTTTTTGTTGCTCTCAAGTTGTTTTATACCCAAGTTTGAGCAGTCATTGAATCCCATGTCGGACCTTGAGGGCAGTCTCTTGGATTGTTCAAAGGCACCTTATTGGCCATTCTGTTAAGCTTGAACAGAGCCCATTGCATTTCGACCAAAGCTAGCATGTTCCCAATATTTGGTATACTGCTGTTATAGTAAAAGATGCCCTCCTTGAGGCCGATGACTTTTTTGCCTCTATCGTTCACAGGCAGCAGTTAGTTTTTCGATTCGATAGCCAATTCGATTGCATGATGTTGGGTTGGTCCGATGAATTAGGCCCCTAAGTCCCAAGGCTGTTCGTTGTAGGTGAGGGTTTTAGTTCTTCCACCCAGATAGTCATTGGCCTCGAGAAGAGTGAGCTGAGCTTGCGGATGGCTAGTCAGCAGTTGTCTGGCTGCAGTCAGACCTGAAAGTCCACCTCCTACCACTATGAAACGCGGTTGCTTTTCTGTGGTTGACTATGACTTCATATCTAGAATAAACCAATTAATGATGATTCAATAATTATCTGCAATTCCAAAATAAATCAATTATTATCAAGTTGGTTGTTAACTTGTTCAAATTAGATGTTTAAAGTCAAACAATATTGTACGGGAAATATAATAAGAGAAGTGCATGTCCAGCAAAGTCAAAAAAGCCTTTGTCAACTGAAAATATACTCAAAATCATTTTATAATGTACTTGGAAAGAGAACGATTTCTTTCAAGATATTTTAACCATTATTATTATTTTAATAAATGAATATATTGTACAATTTGAGCCATTTTATCCGATCCTCATCCATCTCCAAGCCTACAATACACAGCCATTAATAAAAAGAACTATTTCGTTACTATAACTACTCCTATTGCATTGCTCAACCTCATCACGGTGAATAGCTGCTTAGTTTGATAGTTCAAACTAACATTAAATATTTACCTCTACTCAAAACTTTCTTCGAAGGGGTCCCGAATGGAATAGCTCTCGCATAAAAATCAGAAAAGTTATACATTGGACCGAAGATCAATGAGTTTACAACAAACAACATATCAGTGCTCTGCCTTGATCGGCAAAACAACAACTAAATAGTCGGAGCTCTTTGTGCCATTTGTAAGACCAAATAAAGAGATGACTATCATCTTGACCCTGAAGGAATTTATTGTAAGGTTGAAACACAAATATTCGATACTCTTGAAAGTAGAATATCTAAAGAAAAAAGAGAGCTCATGAAGATTTAAGAAATGGTATGCGTAATTAATACGACTGTGATGAAGTAATCAGTTCATGGAAAGGGGCTTCAGAGCCAGATGGTTGCCTCTTATGCTAAAATAAGCAAAAAAAAAAAAATTCAAATTTGTTTACTTTGTAGCAGCGAATCATCAACTGAGAAAAAGAATCGCAAGGTTTGGATTCAAGATGATTGCAGAGGTAAATATCAAAGAATTTTAATACCTAGGAAGGAAATATTTCAACAATATTGACAAGGAGAATTAGACTATCACGGCATTTTGGGGATAACTATGATTCAATTTGAGCTTCATTATCTTATTAATATTTTATGAATCTATATTTGATCTATGATAGCTAAATGTGTAGAGATCACATGTCATTGAGCCCATTGTGTACACCGCTCACAGTTTTGACTGTATTGAGGCCATTGAATTTGAAGGGACCACCATTGAAGGCTCGGCTGAAGTTGCTGTTGCAGGGGAAGTATTTTTCCTGGATTTCAAAATCGGCTGGTTTACTGCTGCCGTAGTTCATATTGTTTGTATGGTAGATGGGATTTCCGACATTCAGGCCATGCTGTGGATAGTCCGAGTACCCTTTACTCACATGAAACTGTGTGGTTTTCTGGAATTTGCTGTTCTCAGCTTGAGGATCGATTCCTTCTTTTTCTAAATTTTCCCTGATAACTTTCGCTTTGATGAGTCTTTAGGCTCTTTTGAAATCATTAAGCGAACCAACAATTTAGGAATAGGTAGGAATGACATCTTTCTTGATGTTGGTATGCTCAGGTCTCTGTTGATTTTGAACCCATGGTGTGCCATACTACTGGTTGCTGGTGTTGTATAGAGTGCTCCTAGCCGTCCGTGTGAAGGCGTTTTATCCTGAACTCATTTTATTTATAACTTCAATAAGGAAGAAATTCCAGAATGGTCTTATTCCTCAGATGATCCTGAGTGAAAGACAACCACGAAATAAATGTGTGAGTGTGACAAAGGAATGAAGAAGGATGAGATAGGCAGGTACTGTGATGACAAAGCTAGAATGGAATTATAGAATTAATGAACAGTATTCCAAAATAGACAGAGCAACCATAGATACAAATCTACTGGCAGCCAGTAGCTGTACCCAACCATATGGCAACAATCCAACATCTACAGCGTTAAAACGCCTATCTTAAAGAACAACTTGCTCGTCTTCAGAATCAGGTATACCTTGAAATATTTAGTAAGGACAGCAGCTACATCAGCGAAATTTTGCTAATACAACATCGCAGCATTCTACCTTGTCATCAACTACTAGATCGCCTCAGCCGCAACTGTGTTTGTCACCTCGAAACATGCCACATCAACGTATGTTTAGCAATATGTCACCTCAACCAAACAATTTTCTCTCACCGAGAGTTAACAATACATGCAAACACTCTATAATATTTGAACAACATCCAACAACTCCTGGATACAGTTACAGTCGAAGACTTAAAGAAAATAAATTTTAGAGCGATCAATCGCAATCGACTTTCAGCACACAACAACAAAAAATGTCCGGTTTTTTCAAAATGAACAGTCCTCAGAATTTCGACTATAGGTCTCCTTTGAAAAATCAACAGGTCCGAAGTCCAATGCGATGTAGTCAACTTCCCAGTGATCAACAAGGGTTCACTTACAAGCCTTTGAACAGGATGCATAGTCCTTCATTTCTGAAGAATAAGTAGAGAAAGATCAGCACGCCTTTTCCTAATACTTTTACATTGCATCAACAAGCTAAAATGACAGAGTCTGGCTGGGAAGATGCATCTCTAAATCGATCGGTGTCCCACACATATTCTGTCCAACCTACCAAAGATCTCCAAAAATCACGATCAAAACCAAAAAATCCAGACAGGAAGTCATAATCTCCAATGCGAGATTCTATTCGTTTACCAACTGTTGACCTATCAATGTAGAGATCCAGCTAAATCTCTATAGACAAAGCTATCCGTCAATTCAGGAAGAAAGGCAAATAGGAACATCGTGATACATTTTTATACGAAATGGAGTAGAAATTAGACACCTTATATGGAGTCAACGATTCACTCTGACATGATGATTTTATCACCTATCCAAATGCAGATCAATTGACTACATACATTTCAGCCAAATAAAATAAAATAATGAAAGCGCAGTAGAGCGAATACAAAGAACCTTTGATTCTGCTGAAGAAA
>Ga0210025_1004720_pt1 | contig 11492 bp, 7 predicted proteins | sample CryGeyme20150102_FD_183989 | JGI IMG/M metagenome (GOLD analysis project Ga0210025, IMG submission 183989) | Groundwater microbial communities from Crystal Geyser aquifers in Utah, USA - Crystal Geyser metaG 2015-0102 (SPAdes) (version 2) | ecosystem: Environmental > Aquatic > Deep subsurface >...
GGCCTCTGAGCAACTGTAATATTAGTATAATATACAGTGCCAGTCGCCAACAACTACACTACCATACACTATAGTATACACATCACTGTATATTATATATTATCTCCTTAACTCTAACTATCATTAATTACCTATCTTGAACCATAAAGCTCTGATTATAGCCTTGATTATTCTTTTAATCATCTATTCAGCATCATAAAAAGAGGTATTGAATTGTAAAAATTATGACATAAAGATTCCAATGTGATAAAAATCAATTATCTCTGTCTGAAATAGAAATAATTGTACTAGGGCAGTTTCTGGCCATATGACCGATCTCGTGACATCCGTGACATTCAATGTCCTTCCTCTCACCTTGGTCCCTTTTCTGCTCAGTGCAATCACGAGCAAAATGACCATCCTTACCACATACATAACAGCCTTCTTGTTTTTCTGAATTAGTTAGGGAGCTACCTGAATTGCAATCTCTGGCAAGATGACCGTACTTCTGGCAATTATAGCAACGAGCATTGTTTTCGTTTCTGGATGGAGGATGGCGCCTGTCTCCTCTGTCAAAGGTTCCGCTGTTTTCCCTGGGCTCTGTGCAGTCTCTGGCCATGTGTCCAAACCTTCTACATACAAAGCACTTAATGTCCCGGTTGACGGGTCTCTATCTCTTTTCTCTGGGTTCTGAGTGAATCATGGTATACCGCTGGGGCATTATCTGGCGAAATGTCCTTCTCCTCCACAGTTGTAGCACTTCATCTCCTATATAGCAATCTCAACAATATAAAACACCAACCAATATTGCATGCACATCACAGATCCATAATCATTGCTTATTACTTGACCTCATACACCTCGATCTATTTTATTGAAAAGGCACCGTCTTCACCTGTCAGCCACTTTGGCCCTCGCTTCTCAGATCCACTCTCATACGCGCAAGGCCAATCTGACTGACTCTGGTTCTTTACAGGGTCAATACTGATCATCAGATCATTTGAAAAGCATATCAGGTAGTCGGGAGTGATAAAGATAGCCTAGCTTTCAGCATTCTTTTTTATTGAAAATTTCTAATTTTTGGTTAAGTTGAACACAAAGGCATAATCGTCCCTGAGGTAGTCTTTGTAACCCTTGTCTATTTAGATTGAAGTGAAGCCACCGATAACCTGATTCATCCTGGTGCAGATGAGCACTAGCAAAGAATTTTTATTAAAAATGTCATAGGGACTACCCTTGGCCTCCTGATTGTGGATGTTCCGACGATAAATCAAGTTGAGCATTTTTTTCTAAAAACCTTCACCTGTCATGAAATTGGCCAGATTCGGTAGTAACTTCTTCTGACAGCCTCGAGGCTCTTAGTCGAAGGTTAATCTAGAAGTGTATAACTATTCAATTGATTCCTAGTCTGGTTCTTCTTATTCATACATTTCTTCCTTTACTGCCATCACAGAAGCTGCTGTTTTTGTCTTCTTGAAGCCATTGCTGGGAGGAGCTGATAAAGCTTATGCTGCTGGTTTGGCTATCTATTTGAGCAAATGACCGGGTACTATCTGACTTTGGATGGTTCTGGATTCATCAGGTTCATCTTCAATAGGAAGATACCTTGAGCCAGCAGGCATTCTAACATCAGGCTTCCTCTCTGGCATTTTTTATAATTTGATGACTTTATCCTATAATTTTTTGATGACATCTCCTTTTTCATTGAGTTCTTTCTTCAGATCTTAACACATCTTTGTGAGCTTTTTGATTATGTTACTTTGTTCCTTGTCTATCTTGTCTTTTTCATCCAGCTGTCTCTGCAACTTCATTACGCTTTCTTTCAATTACTCAAAATTCTTCTTATTTTTGGAGGTGATATCCTTCAGTTCATCTAGCTCTTTGACCAAAAAATCGTTCTATGCTTTCAGTTCCTCGTTCTTTTTCTTTTACCAAGTATGCTCCATTTCGAGGGTGAGTTCATCATTCATTTTTTGAATGGGGTTCACCATGGTGCTTGCCATTTGATTTGACATCTGATTTGACATCGGATTGAGTTGGTTGTTAGCTAGATTGTTGATTGGCATCATGTTGGGAGTGATCAAAGATTATGTTAATCTGCTGCTCATGAATGGAGGGTCTCTGATCACACTACTACTGTTTGTCTTGTTGTCAGTATCCATTCTGATCATGGAACAGTATTAGTTTGTTTTCTTTCTTTTCGCGTCATCCAGAAAAATTTACTTGTACTATTGAGAAGTTAGTGAGTTTTTATCTATAAGCTCGAACTTCAACTCTTGGTATTGAACCTAATTGAGTCTCTTTTCATCACTGAACTATTTTATCAGTTGATCAACCTCCAAAAATGATATACCTCTGTGTTTTTCAACTTTGTTCCTGTTGTGGGTTTTAATGACCATCTTGAACAGTTCCATCGGGCATCTCAATAGTTCCAATTTGGCATATCTCAACTGCTCAAACTATTCTTTCTCTAGTTGAAGAAGACATGTTTAGAAAATGTCCTGTTCATCGTATTGATGCGCCAGTTGCATGAGGACAAAAATATCGTAGTGTTCAGCTTTTGTGATCATGTCCTCTCGAAGAATTTTGATAAGAGATTCGACTTATAGGAATTTTACAATGGGATAGTACTCAACGCACTCACTTCTTGGTACTTCAATGGTGAAACCATAAAAACACTTAAGGACATTGGTAAAATAGTTAGGCTATGTGAGGGTGATAGTACATTGAATTTTTCGTTGATGGTGAGGGTGACCTGGTTGGACGTAAAGGCCTTTTTGAAGTAGGTGGACTCTAATCTAAGAAAAGCCTTTTGCAACTTAAAATTCCTGCCTTGGAACTCGATTTTGATATCTCCTCGGTTGTCTTCGGGGAAGAGATTTTGCAATTTTTCCCGAGCATTAGGTAGTTTTATCTTTATTCGTTCGTCGTGCATGCTTCAAATATTATGAATTTAATTATAATCATACCGCAATGCAACCAACCATCATTTACTCAGAATTGTTTGTTCACTACTTCCTTTATTGCTTCGTGATGCTTAGCTCTACTAAAAGCTCCTTCTCGAGTGTAAAGGATACTGATGTACTCCTTGAAGCCATCACCGTCTGGATTGGCAAAAGGGCTGCCGATCAGATGACTTGGGGCAGCCAAGAAGTCAGTGGCAACCACTGATCGACCGACCAACTCGCTGCTCAAAGCTAGAATTTGCTTCTGAAGAATTGCTCTGAATTCGTGGGTTCCATATCTTGATTTTTCCAATAACGAAAAGGCCCATAACCTTAAGCAATCACTGAAGTAATTTTTCGTCTCCTAGCTTCTGTTTTCCTGGAGTCTCTTCTTAGCAATCACGAAGGTATAGTAATCGGCTGAATAGAACAATAGATACCGAAAGCAATAGAAAGAGCATTACCTGCCTGAGGATGGAAGTGATAATCAATTTCCTCCTTGTTTTTGTATTTCTCCTTAAGCTCCGTCATCTTGCTGACTGCAGTATGGTAACTCACTCTCAGTAAATCCTGAATCAGCAGTTAGATATTTCCCAAATCTCTCACTGTTTCTTCCATTTCTTATAAATTCAATTGAACCTTTTCGTTGACGAATGATAAATCGAGGACTTTTCCTTTAGGTTTTTTTGCGATAGCTCTCATGAGGAATTTCGAGGTTTGTTGTAGAAGCATATTGTTGTCTCCTTACCAAGTAACGTTGACTTAAATATCGTCCACAATTGATGGAATACGACTCAGAGAAGAATAACCGTGACCTCCAAGAATGGTCCTACATTATTCTGCAGCCTTGAGGGCGACCCAAGAATATCGAGCCTTCAAAGCAGCAGAAATAGCATGCATTTATGTGATCCTTTGCTAATCTTTGAAAAGCTCAGGATCCGAATAAATTCCACCCAGTTCATGACCTGCAGCGAGTTGAACAACCAGCTTCGATATTTCAGGAATCAACCTGATTTGAGTCAGAGGGTAATCAATGATAGCAATCTCATCCTTTTTGTCAGTGGTCTCAAATTGTTTCCTGCAATGAGCGTATCTGAGAGCTATGGTGACAGCATTGAAAACATTGATTGTGAATGAAATGAAAGCTCTGCCTGCTGAGAGTGCACTCATGTGCAGACCGAATCTTTGTCCCCAATTTGAGACAATTGAACTGTAGATACCTTGCTCGTTGACTGAGCCATATTTGCCAAGAAGATATTTTCTGGGAATGCGGACATCGTTAAGGATCATATAGCCGTTATCAATGTAATTTTTGCCTTTCTTGGGTCCACAGTCTCCTATGGTGATGCCAGGCAGTACTTTGTGAGTTTTTTTGCATCTGGTTGGAAAATAGAAAGGATGAGGTCCTTCAGATTTACCATTGATGACCAGCTGAGCCCATAGAATTGTCACATTTGATATCTCAGCTAATCCACCAATCCAGTATTTCATACCTTTAGTTCCTTGGGTGGTCACCACAAACTCATCAGTTTTGGAGTCATATATAGCCAAAGTCTCAATTCCTTTGCTAAAACTTCCATGATGGAACTAGGTCAAACTAAAACTGCCAATATCTTCACATCTCATGGCACTCTCATAGAGTTCCATGTGGAAAGGATTTGATCGATACAACAATAGAGACTTAGCGTAGAGGAGATAGTGGAGTGTGGCTCGGGTGGTGATGCCTCCGTTGTACATGCTGATTGCATAGGATATGAAGGCAAACTCCATGGGTCGATTGAGCAAGTCGATTTTCCAAAAATTGCGAAGAGCTAAGACCATTTTAGCTCCTTCTCTTCTTTGTTCGGTGTGAGAGTGTCCTTAAATGTTATGCTGGGTAAATATGTCTCTATTCTGGTCTATGAAGTCGAGAGTTGGCTTGATGTATTTGTTGAAATTACCATCTCCAAAGAGCATATCTCTTAGTTCTTCTCCATTTAGGGTGGTGCTCTGTCGGGCCTAGTGTAATCGTGAAACCCGAGTGTCTGTAAGGGACTGGTTCAGGTGTGCCAATCTATCGCTCATATGACGTAAATTATATTGTAATCACTCCTTCAGTCAAATATCTATTTTATCTTCTATAAGAGTCATATCTATAAAATCTAAGAATAAAATATTTGTGTCCAGTTGCTACTAGATAGACTTGTCATTAGTTTATAAATAATAAATAGCCAAACAGAGAAATATCATGTTTTTGGGTAGATACATAAACAAAGGCTAAATGGGAAAAGGAGGCTTTGGTGCTGTCTTCAAGGTTTCAGATGAAGCTAAAAACAACTATGCACTCAAGGTCATCTCTCTTCAACTTATTAACCGCTCTCCCATTCTGATGAATTATCTGAGAGGAGAAATAAAATGCATGCAGAACATGAACTCTCCATATCTTATCAAACTCTAACATGTAGAAGAAGATAAACAGTATATATATCTCCTTACTGAATACTGCGAAGGAGGGGATCTGTCAGTCTACCTTGGTAGTCTGAAGCGCGATGTGTTTAGTTTAGAGCAATCATCGTAAATTCTGGCAGATATTGTGAGAGGGCTTGACTATATACACAGCAGAGATTATCTTCATCGAGATATCAAATTACAGAACATTTTGGTCAAGAAATAAAATGGAAAGAACATTTTCAAATTGGGAGATTTTGGATTCAGTAAGCCAAACCCAGAGATCAAAGGAACTAATCTTGGCACAGAACCGTATAAGGCCCCTTAAATTTTTTTCAGTAAGAAGTATGATGAAAAGATAGATATGTGGGCCCTTGGAGTTTTGCTTTACTTTATGCTCAACCGATAATTCCCATTTAGTACATATCCTACTATAAAGAGTGGAAATAGGCTGAACACTCTGAGAAAAGGAAAGGATAAAGACTCAGCAAGAGGGCAACTAACTTCAGCTATCGAAAAGCTGTTGAAATGTCAGAGCGGAAAATCATACAAAACTGTACTGAAGATATGGAGGACCTCTTCAAGCGAATCTTCTAACCATAACCTTAAAAAAGAATATCATTTTAAGAACTTAAACAGCATCCCTTCCTCAAAAAATATTTCAAAGATAGTCACCCAAAAACTGAGAAATCTCCCAAAAAGGTTAAATTGAATACAGAAGGTTATGGGTAGCTCCTAACTAAGACAGAAGCTAATAACTTAGGAATGACTAACACAATGATGATGAGTAGGATGCATGGTAATAGCAATCATAGGATCCTTTGTCGCCAGAAAGACCTAATAGACTTTCTCAAAGAGAACATTGATATATTTCTTGGAGCTACTGACATTTTCGAGTATCACTAGATCTTGATGCTGATTTTCAACATCCTCAAGTACTATATTGTTCTTCTCCGACAGTTCAAGGAGGACATAACCTTTGATTAACTCGTAAAGTCTTATCCCAACAAAAAATGGGAGCAGTACTGCAACAGTTAACAATATAAGTAAATGCTCTAAGAAGTAGGGCAACATATAAGCAAAAGTTAGATGAAATTTGTTTAATTGTACTCAGAATGCGAACCATATCTGAATGCTATCACCGATATCGACCCATCTTTCAAGGATTCTTTCCATCCCACGATCAAAGAAAGCAAATTAGCAGGTAACTTTAGAAAGAGCTATCGACATTGTACACACTATTTTTATCGCCAATTATACAATAAACTCCGATCAAATAAACTACCTTAACGTGGTTTGCACTATCTCCTGACCACGGTGGTTATTTCTCATGCATTCAACAAAATTCTCTAGGATCCTTAATATCTATAGACCATTTTCAAACCCTATCGATAAGAAAAAGAAGTCTTGGCAAAAGATATGGATTTCACTGAGATCAGATTGTGGCTGTCTCAAAGTAGCTCCTCTACTCTTAGGGATATCTCAGTGTTAATTTTCGAAGAGTATTTTTAAGAATGATGGAACAGGCTTAAATAAAGTGATATTTTGATGTGATTGTATTAATCGACTGAATGAGTAAACAATCATTTAATGTTTTTCTCGTCGTTGCTCTCAACCACTTTATTGGCCATGCGAGCATTCAAATGTCTGTAGAAAGTGTTGACTGCTGCCTCAACAGTTGATATTTTCTCAGCTTCTTCGTTGGGAATTTCCAGATTAAAGTACTATTCCATTGCCACAACCAACTCCACAGAGTCCAAAGAGTCAAAACCTAACTCTTCAAAAGTGGCACTTTTGGTAAGTTTAGCTTGATTGCACTTGGCAGCTGACTTCAGCACTTGGAACACCTTTGCCTCAGTTTCCTAAAGCAAAGCTACCTGGGTGGGGTCAGAAGTTGAGGTGAAGTTGTACCTGATAGCTGAGAAGGCGAATCTGCTTGAGTTGAATGTCTGTACAGATCTGAAAGGTTTGACGAAGCTTCTTGATATTCTGGACAGCATGTTATTATTATAGTTGATTAATTATGGCCCGAACTCAATGTTTTTATTTGAATGTATTGATAATAGTGAATAACAGTGTTTTTGATGATCGGAAATTTGATAGATGATATAATTATTTATGATTTACCGACGCTTGTTAGGGCGACGGTTGGTTGTCACTCATAAGGCTTTCTTCTCGCAAGGCTTTCCCTCAAATGGCAAGCCGCCACCTGTGAAGCCTTTTGAGCCGGTCGAAAACGGCCTAGACGCCAACTTCGTGCTGACAAACTTCACCAAAATGAAAGGATGAGGATGTAAAGTTCCACAAAACAAACTACTATCTTATCTTTCCCAACTTCCCAAGCCAGTGGGCATCGAAACACCTGATGTATCAGCCATAAAAGTGCATCCACACACCTTAGTATCCACACTTGATTTCTTCTACCCTCTTGTCTAGTCTCCTTACATGTTCGGAAGAATCGCTCTCTGCAACACTCTTTCTGATCTCTATGCTATGGGCATCACCAACATCCAGGAAGTACTCATGATCCTGGGAGTATCTGTGGACATGGACGAAAAAGAAAAAGATGTCACTACTACTCTAATGATTCAAGGCTTTTCAGAGGCAGCAGAGCAAGCAAGAGCTCAGGTCGGAGGAGGGCAGACTGTTTACAACCCTTGGCCAATGATGGGAGGATGTGCCATTGCTGTTGTATAAGATGGACAGTTCATCATGCCTAACTATGCTCAACCAGGGGATGTTCTCGTTCTTACAAAACCACTAGGTACAAGAATAGCAATCAATGCTATGCAGTGGCTCAAAACAAACAAATAGAAAAGAGATAAAATTTTAGTAGATTCCCAATAGTCAGATCTAATCGAAGCCTACTATCGTGCTGAGCAACAAATGGCTACTTTGAGCTTGGTTGGAGCCCGTCTACTTAGAAAGCATCAAATTGGAGCATGTACCGACGTGACTGGTTTTGGCATACTCGGACATGCTGACTATTTAGCTCAGGCTCAAAAAAATAAGATAGAGTTTGTTATCAATCGACTCCCTGTCTATAGGCATCTACTTAATGTTGAGGGAAAAGTCATGAATTTTCGTTTTTTGGAAGGCTACGCTGCTGAAACAAGCGGAGGTCTACTTATGTCAGTAAACCCTTCCAAGAAAGAAGCATTAATGCGTGATCTTGAGTCCTAGGGCATCAACAGTTGGTAAATCGGTTTTGTTCGCGAAGGAAAAAATCACGCCACCCTATCATCTCCTTAGATACTCTAGGTCTGATTATAAACTTTCAGAAAGATCCATGACTGTTGGGGTGTAACTCTCTGAACTCTCCGACCTGACCTTTCTTTCTGATGGTTTATACACTTTATTGTTAGATCTAAGTCAGTAGGAATGTTTTATTGAAGGAGGTTTTGTTTATAACTGAGTGATTTATATAGTTCAACTGATGAGCACGGCAGCGCACGGATAATTTGTAATCGGGAACTACCGAGTAGGTAGATCGATATCTATTCAGGACAGACCATAGGCGAGGGGACATTTGGGAAAGTCAGACTGGGGATCCACACTCCTACAGAGATGAAGGTGGCTGTCAAAACCCTCCAGAAATAAAAAATTGTTGAACAGGCAGACATATAAAGAGTCACCCGAGAGATCTGCATCCTCAAAATACTTAGGCACCCCAATATCGTCCAACTTTACGAGGTACACATTGGATCCATTCAGATCATCGAAACTAAAACTGATATTCACCTCATTATGGAGTATGCAGCTGGTGGGGAGTTGTTCGACTACATAGTCCGAAAGAAACGGCTAGATTAACAGTAAGCCATTGGCTTCATGCAACAATTGCTGTCGGGAGTCGAGTACATCCACAAAATAGGCATAGTTCATCGTGATCTTAAGCCTTAGAACCTGCTGTTTGACTAGAACAAAAGAATCAAAATAGTGGATTTCGGACTCAGTAACCAGTACAAACCTGGATAGAAACTCAAAACTGCCTGTGGAAGTCCATGCTATGCTGCTCCTTAAATGATCGCTGGCAAGCGCTATGAATGCCTCAATATCGATGTATGGTCCTGTGGAATCATACTCTACGCCATGCTATGCGGGTACCTTCCCTTTGAAGACCCAAACACAAACAAACTATACAAAAAGATAATGATGGGTTAGTACGAGCAACCAAAGGTCCTCACAGCTGATTCCAAGGAAATGCTTAAAAATATACTTAATGTCAACCCTGAAAGCAGATATAAGATTGATTAGATCAAAGAGAGCAAGTGGTATAACTTGGTCGATAAAAAATATGATGCTAGGGGTATCATTGTCGGTAGTGATTCGATTACTGCTGACTAAGCTGTAATCAACACTATGAAAAGAATGGGAGTAACCACTGATACTGCCCAGATTAAAAATTACATAGCCAACAATAGACACAACAACGTCACTGCTTTTTACTACCTACTCAAGAAAAAATCATAGAAAAATCCGTCGATCCTTTCCCCCTAAAAAGATAGGCGATCAAACAGCCCTCTTATATACAAACCTGAAGTAAAGAAAGATTACTACATGCCTCTAAAGAAGCCTACAACGACTTCCAATAACACCAAAGACACTATCAAGGTCAACGATTCTTTCAATGCTAGTAAAATAGTTTCCTCACTTGTATAGGCCAATAAAGGGAAAATTATTGGAGGTGCTCATAAGAAGAAATAAACATATGAGGAATTCAAGTTATTCCCTAAGCACAAAAATAGCAGTCAGTATGAGCCTAGTAGTTCAAATACGCCAGTAGGCACAATTAATCTCAACAGCACCATCCATAATCGACCTCATGCAGCAACTACTCGCTCGGATGTCGAGGACAAAAGGTTCAGCTTTCCCACAAGAGTTGATAAATAAGCCATTTACAAAACTACCCTCAAGTCAGAGGCCGCCAACAAAGCCGAAGGATAGTCCTAATCCCCAGCTGAAGACCCATTTGTTTAAAAAACATAGATCGAACCTGCCAGAACTGACAGCAAAAATAAACGTCGATAGTAACTGTCTGATCAACTCAAACAGATTTCCATAAAAATTGACAAGTAAATCACTTAATTGCGGAAGCATAACAACATGTCCTCTTCGATGATGAGCGAAAAAAGAAGATAATCTTTTGGAGCGAGTGTTACTCAGAAATTAAAAGTACCTGAGACTAGCGAGCATCACAAGAGCGTCACTCATGGTCAGGTTGGTCACACAAAAACATAGCAATAGGGAGCAACAGAAAATTCAAAAATAATTAATTTCAAGGAAATGCCTACTAAGTTCCCTAAAATGCATTTTGGACCTTTCAACGCTCAATGTCTTCTCAATTAGGCTCCTAGAATCATCTTTCTCAGAATAGTCGAGCACTTGACTGCTCAGAAGTTGCAGTTCAAGGAGATAGACTCCTTCACTGTTCGTCTGGCCACTAACTAGGTGATATCAGTCGAATCAATCCACGGCATATCAGGCTACCACATAGTAAAATTTAGCAGCAACACATTGATTAGTTAAGGCGTTATTCAGCATTTAGCTGCTCTCTGCTGATCGTTTTTAAACCAATTAATTATGCCACATCAGTATATCAGACAATCTTACATTCTACACTCCAGAACTTATTACTCTGATTCACCTTGCACTGCGGTTGGAGGATAGAGGGGAGCCTGGAAGTAAGGTTAATGAGCACTCACCCTTGGATCAACACCTCCTGCCTATGGTTATGCTTATTCAGCTCCTTAGACCTTTTCTCCTCTATCGCTGGATCTGGCCTGAGCATTGATTCCGTTACTTCTGCTACTTTCCCTGATATTGACACTCACATTACTATTTTTCCTCTTTAAATTGTTGCTTCCTGTTCCACTTAATCTCATATTATTGCTGGTACTTTACCTCATCTTTCCTCCCCGATTGCTTTATCTCATCATTCTATTGTTACTCGTACTCTCCCTGATACTGTCTTCTCTGATATTTTTAAGAGATGCGATCGGCTCATGAGTGGCTACTTGGTTAGCCAGGATCAAAACTATCACAAATCGGTACTTTTCATGAGTGTTGATACCGATACCGATGTAACAAGCCATCCTGTTGAAAAATTACACTCTATTTTATTTTTGTTCCCTACCGTCTTCC
>Ga0210025_1004728_pt1 | contig 11481 bp, 6 predicted proteins | sample CryGeyme20150102_FD_183989 | JGI IMG/M metagenome (GOLD analysis project Ga0210025, IMG submission 183989) | Groundwater microbial communities from Crystal Geyser aquifers in Utah, USA - Crystal Geyser metaG 2015-0102 (SPAdes) (version 2) | ecosystem: Environmental > Aquatic > Deep subsurface >...
AGCCATCTTGCTGTCGCAATTGCGAATGTATAGTTCACGGGTAAGTGCTTGGCCCTTGATATCGTGCGCTGGACTGTCTTCGTCCGTCATGGCATTGCGAATGTTGCTCTTGTAAATGCAAAAGACCGTATCATTCATGGTCCGACTGCGTCCCATGGCCTGCCAAATTTTAGAAAAGTCATCCACGTCGTGGGCCAGGACTACCGCTTTTGTTAAAAGTGGTTGATGATAATGCCGTTGATAAACTAACTGAAATGGAATATCTTTGCCAATGACGTTGCGATTGTCCACGAAGAAGAACACGCGCTCACGCAAGTTTGCTCCATATTCACTGCAGAGCCATCGATAGAACTCCTCGTCGTACAGTACATCGTTCTCCGAGCGCATGCAAAGAACACGGTCGCTATTATCAGCCTGGTCAATGTGATACACGTAGTGGAATCGATCAGGTCCAAACTTTCTGCGGATAAGATCACGCACGTCATGAATGGTAGACCGCTTAAAAACACCGCAGAGGTCAACAATGGCGTTGAAATTTTGACTTTTGTCTTCGACTTGCTCCTCTCTTGCAAAAAGTGTTCCTAGTACTTCTATCTCATTGTCTGCATCAGAAATAAAGTCAGAGAGAACGTATTTGACAGCTACATCATTGTTATTGCCTTGGAAGCGGGTAAAGCGATCTTCAAAAGCCTCCTGTGATAGCTCATCGCTGGTGAAAGCATAAAAGTTTCGATCAATCATGTCGGGGATCTTATCCTCCTGTCTGTGACGAATGTAGCCAAACGTTGGATAATTGTCAAGGAATGGTGTCCTGATAAAGAAAAAAGAAGATTTTTTCAGCGAGCTGAAATCTACATTCAAGGAGAAAATGGCCAGCAATAATTTAAAAGCATTCGCAAAATTCACGGCTGTACTTACCCTGTGAACCCGATACAATCAAAATTGAAAATAATATCGACCGAGTTGACGGAACGAGACTCGTCGCGAATTTCCATTCGTCTCAGTATAATTTCGTACAGGAATTTTATCAAACCATCACGTGTTCCTGGATGCTTCTCGGCAATCTCTGAGAGCTTCTCGTGTCCGTAGACTAGATCATCGTACTCGAGATGATGCAAGAAGTGATCATTCCAGTACTCAAATGTAATGAACTTGCGCTCATTCTGGAAGAGCTCATTGTACTTTGTGATATCCTCTCGCAAAATCACGTAGGTCAAATAAATTGTTCTCTCAACATCGCTGTAGTATGAACCCGCCATCGCTCGGTTGACCGATTCGTAAGGCCGAGCTATCAGTGACTTGTAGCCTTCAATATCCTGTGTGATATTTGTGGAGCAGTGACGTAGGGTGTATTCGTTAAAGATACCAAAGCTCTTGTTTATCGAACGACTTGCATCTTGAATTTCGGTGTGGATAGCACCAAACTTTGAATACAGCTGATACCAATAGTCTGGATTGTTCGCCGACTCCAAAAGAGCACTTGGGCACGACTGACCAGCATACGCTGCTCGGCTGACTTCATGGAAGAGGTCAAGCGTCGTTCGGTCAAATGAGCTGCTCTTGTTAGAGCAAATATTGAAGACAAGCTTGTCTCGGTCAAGAAAATCGTCCACTTCATCAGCAACTACAAGCATGTGTTCACGGTGCGGCCGAACCTTTGCACAAATGGAGTCATATGTGAGAGCCTTTTTGAACTGATTGAATGACGTGACAAAAATCTGCTTCATGCCAGATGGCTGAAGTTTGACGCTCTGGTGAAGCAATACAAAGATATCTTCGTAGACCCTATAATCTTCCCTAAAATTGAGATTCAAACAATACCGGTACACTTGGGTTTTTGCGTCCGAAACTAAATGCTCAGGGACCAAAATAACCAGCGTATCCTTTTGTTTTCCTTCTCGAGCCAGGGCTTCGTGGGCTGCTTTGTTGTTGGACAAAAAGATTTGGCATAGAAGCGGCAAAATGACCTTTGTTTTTCCTGACCCGACTTCAGAGAAATGGAAGCATTCTTCTGAGGTAATGATGCGATGGAGAAATGCTCGCTGTTTGGGTGTTGGTATGATTTGGTACTCGCCGTCAATGAATCGTTGGTATTTGGTGAAGCTTTCGCACAAAATGTCAATGAAAGGTACCAGCTCCAAATCGGCATGTTGATTCAAGTCGAAAAACTGGCGCTTAAATATCCTTTCGTAGTGAGAATTATTTGTGGAATGGTTCAAGACGTAAAGAATAGCCTCCTTCCATGGACCGGTAATGGTAGCTCTCTTTTCTTCCCGAGAAATATAGTAAAGCTTCACAGACGTTCTTTGGAAGTAAAACAAGACCAACACAAACATAGAAATGTTGCGAAGATGGACCGCCAGGTCCAATAGATTGATTAAGTGCTGCCGGTCGGGTACTTGAAGTAGATAGTCAGGAAAGAACAGAACTGTCTTGGATTCTGTCAACAGTTCCTTTAGCTTGAATTTTTTGAAGACGTGGTCGTCGTTGATATCAACAAAGACTTCTTCTGAGTGAATAAATTCAATCAGCTCGTGTTTCATACCGTAGTAATCCGCACAAAATTGTCCTCCATTGTCGATTTTGTAGGAAATATCTCGAGAGGTAAAAAGGACGACGTCTTCACTTTCGGCATACTTGAAGCAAGGAATGAACGAAATAGCTTCGTTAAAAAACATGGTGGCAATTTGCACGCCGACCTTGTTGATGCGAATTGTCACATTGGATAAGTCCGAGGCGTCGATGAGAAGCACATTATCGGCAATAAAGACTAGATACTGCTCGCGAGCACCAAGCACCTTAAAGGCGTTAGAGATCTCGATGTACTTGACCATTGACTGTACTTCAAAGGCAGAATCTAAGCGCACTGAGTAAAGATGGACATCCGGCTGTTGTGGAGTTAAGTCAAAAATTGGATGGTCGTCATATATAATAGCATTGTTGCTCTCGGAGAAGGTGTACTGCTTCGTGACCTTAATCAAATAGTCGCTCGTTTTTTTGCTGAAGCTCCGCGGAATAATTATCCGGAATTCGCCGTCACAGTTGAACTTGTAGTAGTCGACCTCGACACTTTTATTGATTTGACACAGCGACATGTAGATCTTCACGAGCAAGACATACCGTTGATAATCCGGATCCGAGTTCAGAATGCGAATGAGTTGGAACTGCCGCGATTGCACCGGAAAGTCCTTATTTATTAAAAATTTGTAGGAAGTCTCAAACAAGAGCTCTTGCACGGCTACCCTAGTCACATGGTCAGATGTATTCTTCCGATCAAACTCGTAAATAAAATTGGCACATTCCACCTGCAGCTCTTGAGTGTTGCCCATGTGTTGGAGGCTCTTGAGAAATGGCAACCGGAGAAGCGCGGAGTATTGTTTGTACAGGCCAAAATCCAGCATTAACGATAACAGACAGAGATTCAAAATTTCGCTGTCGGTCTTGAGCTGCACTCCATTGACCCGACGAAACAAACCTTCGAGCAGCGATTTGACGTGGTGGTATTCGAACACACGGTCGGCAATGATAACCTCGGAGCGCTTGTTTTTTTGCCGAGAGCTGACCGACGGTACGACATGTCCAATCTCTTGTGCGACTGCAAGATCCATATCGGATCGAGAACGGTACGCCGACTCGCTACTCAGTATGGGTCCGTAGTGGTAGTATCCCGGATGGGACTGTTCAAAAAATAGCTTTTGGCTGTTAATAACCAACAAAACACGAATGTCCTTCCCAAAGAGTTGAATGTTGCTCAGATCGGGATTGCGCCAATAACATTCGACGACATTCAGAAAGTGCATCATGGTGTTGTACTTGGAATACGTATAGCCCTGCCCTATCCGGACACTGATACTGTATTTCTGTGACTTGTCTTGCGGTACGAAGATTCGGTTGTACTTTCGGAGGTTGCTACGCGCCATTTGATTGATGCATTCCTTTTCGAACTCGTGCGACCTTTTATTGGATATCCGTGCGGCCAAATCGGCAAGGTAAAAGACAGTCCGTGTGAGGCTGTTCACCTCCTTTTGACGCAAATCAATATCCGCAAAGCCCAAACCTATCCAATTTTCCAAATATTCCATACTGAGAAAGTAATTAATAAAAGGTTTGACTAACTTTCTGTTGCGCCTCACGTCTTCTTGGTCGAGGATTTTTTCGTAGTCGTATTCCTTTTGAGTTGAAAAGAGGCATTCATCGAGCAGTAAGTGGTTCGCTTCCTGGTACCGTGATATCAAGGCAGCATCCTGTGTCTGGTCTCTCGCACAGCAGTCAATCAGGTACGTATAGTGGTGGAGATCAATAAGTTGCTGCTGTCCGACCTCAAATTGCGGCATAAAGTCTGTTTTACAGAAAGAAGCTGGATGAGTGTCATAATAATTTCAAAGTGACAAAAAAAAAAGCACACAAAAGAAATCCAATCCAAACAACATTTGCACGTTTCTGTATAAACTTACAATAATCTCTAAATTTGCTGGTCCCCTTGGCTTGAGACAAAGCGGGAACAATTCCGGTCAAACATTTATGAATGGACGGCCATGGTTTTTCTGGTTCTTGATCTTGTTTATTGGATTTCTTTTCATCGTTGTTTTCGTTATTACAATCATTGTCGTCGTTGTTATCATTGTGATTATTATTATCATCGTGACGACCACTATCGTACACTTCGGGATGCGTACCACAATACCGGAGCAATTGATTTTTACGCCAAGCATTAAATTCATAAAACGATTGAAAATGATTGATAATGCCTGCATTGAAACCAAACATAAGGGTTGCGGCTCGATATTTGTAATAATCACTGGAACTCAACTTGGTACTCGAATCGGCATCACAACTCGTTACCAGTTGTAATGATTTGGTATTCAGTGTCGATGCCACGTGTCCACCAGCAACAAATCTCGAATACGTGTGCAAAAGTTTGGTACTGCGGTAATAATGCAATATTTGGTGGTATTGTGATTCGTACGATGGGATTTCTGTGATGGATTTTGGTATTTGTTGCTGCTGATTGCTTCGTCGGGCATAATAGTCTTGTAAGAATTTGGTAATAGTAGCGTAGTACGGTGCGTGTTTGTAGCGATAAAAATCAACAATAAAATTGCTATTGGACAGTGGTCGTAGTAGCAATCTCCTTTTCTGTTGTTCTTGTTGTTGTTGTTGTTGTTGTTGTTGTTGCAAACTCGAATCATGATGATGATTGTTGCTGTTGCCGTTATTATCGTCATGAATGGAAGATGTATCGTCATCGTCCAACTCTTCTAAATCTTCCAGGAGACTTTCAACACTTGTATTGTCAGAATTTTGGTGAGCTGGCGGTTGTTGTTGCTGTTGTTGTTGGTGGTGACCAATAAAGGTCAAATCTTGTACAAAAAATTCCAACAAGAAACGACACATTTTTACAGCAGCGTCTTCCAGGGCAGCAATATTTTGGACATGAACTGCGTACCGTGACGAGGTCGACGACGACGTCGTAACGACATGTAATTCCCCACACAGCGTCAAAACACAAAACAAATAACATTGAAAGTAACACGTATTACCTGTCAATTGTGTTGACATGTGTGTATAGTCATTCGGTGCATTGAACAACACGTAACGATCCAAATTTTCTATTGATACAGTCGTAAACTGAACACCTCGAATCCGATGAACACTGTCGGTCTGATGAATTTGTTTCCATAAATTATAAATCGTCCGTCGGAGTTGCTGTTGTTGTTTGGGTTTCATAGCCGCACTACCGGCTGACAGCAAATAACTTGTAGCAGTACTGGTATCACTGGTATAATGACCCTTATTTTCTTGAATGTGCTGTGAATCACCATAATTGCATTTGAGTAAAAAGTACAGTGCCACTTTCTGATACCCGTCCTTTTCTGTGACCAATTGAAGATGAGGACTTGCCGGATCGTAATACAACAAACAGGGACGTCCACTACTACTACTGCCACTGCCACCACTGCCGGGTTGTTGTTGTTGTTGTTGTAAAATTTGAAAAGCGGTAAAGTGATCATCGATACAACACGTTACGACCATTTCGTGTTGGGTAATGTACTCCAACAAATCTTCGTACAGCATATTTTTACGATCGTACAAAACATTGGTCGACATGCGTTGATGGACCTGTCGTGGCAATACGCTGGAAAAGAATTGATGCACGGCATTGTAATTACTGTGACCTTTATCAAAATACGAAGCTTCGGCAAACAACAATAACGGAGAAAACGTGTACGGATAACAATCCAATGTCGTTTGTTGTTGTTCTCGATGGTCTTGTTGGTGGCGTTCGTTGTTGTTGTTGTTGTTGTTGTTGTTGTTGTTGTTGTTGTTGTTGTTGTTGTTGTTGTTGTTGTTGTTTTGGTTTCTGCTGCTCTTGTTGTTGTCATCATCAATCTCCATAGCGCCCAATGACTCATCCATTGTTGTCAATCCTGTATTTTTGATTCTATCCTTATTCATTTGAATTTCAAACGGTGCTTCTTCTCTCTTTTCTTTTATAAGAGTACTATAGTCTACTAGAGTCTAGAGTCTACTAGTAACAACCCTGGGTCGATCGTTGTCTGGTTGCGTTGATTGATGGGAGGGGGGGAAACGAAAGAGTGGTTACTTTGTGTTTGTTATGATAGTAGTAAAAAAATCTTATTGAAATAAATAATTGTTCAAAATTACCATTACTATTGCGGCGGGGCTCTGATCGTACACCACTCGGTGGTAATGACGATGATACGTAATTCATTTGGTATGATAAAAAAATCCTCCATTCCAATTGGCCGTTGATCATCGGAGATTGGAGGCAATGTTTGTATAAATAGCCCGGGTGTCCACTATATACTCGAAGGACGGACGATTTATTTAATTACTGTATTTTTTATGTTTCAATGTTCGTGAATCGTGATTCCCTCCCTGTCTTGAAACAAATCTATTTTAGCTACTGATGTATGGTACGGTATTTTAGATTAAAAAAACCTCGACTCTAAAAACAAATGACTATCAATGATTGCACATTGCGCAATATCGAAGAAAGAACAGATCCGACAGCGCCTCACGCTCAATGAAAACAAACGAACAGAAGAAAACAAACATAAAAGAGAGCAGCCAACTGAGGCGAGCAGAGTGCTTGCTATTATCAATTTATCATCGTCATGATGAGCAGCACTTGTTTCACAATTCGAAGTTTCTTCTTCTTTTTGTTCATGTTGTTGTTTGTTACAGTAGTATTGGATCAATTGGATCTTGTACACTCCTTAAACCCATCAAATGAGTTCAACCGAAGATCCTCGTCCGTTTCTTCCACTGTGACAGCTTTAAAAAATGTTCCAACATCATCGACGTCATTGGATCTGCTACTACCAACCTACAAGGATGTAGTAGAAGCCTCTAATATTCTGCTTGGTGTAGCCCACAACACTCCAGTTATGACGAGTCAAACCTTGGATCATCAACTCGGACAGGACGTGTCCGTCTTTTTCAAGTGTGAGAACTACCAACGTATGGGAGCCTTCAAATTTCGTGGCGCCTATAATGCACTTTCACACTTAACACCCGAACAGCTCAATTCTACAGCAGGAGTTGTAACATTTTCTTCTGGAAATCATGCCCAAGCAATTGCTTTATCGGCCAAGCTATTGGGATGTCATGCTACTATTATTATGCCACACGATGCACCCAAATTAAAAGTCGCAGCGACACAAGGATACGGTGGCAATATTATATTTTACGACCGCTACAAACAAGATAGAAATCAAATTGCTAGTGATTTCATGAAAAAAGACGGTGCTGTATTTGTCCCTCCCTACGACCACAGATATGTGATTGCTGGGCAGGGCACATCGGCCAAGGAACTGTTCGAAACGCTCGCCAGCGACGACTACGGTATTTCTGAGCTAGACTATTTGTTTGTTTGTGTTGGAGGTGGAGGCCTTATCAGTGGCTGTGCCCTGTCAGCAAGTGCATTGTCTCCGAACTGCAAGGTCATTGGAGTCGAACCAGAAGCTGGTAACGACGCCCAACAATCCGTTGCACGGGGTGAAATTGTTAACATTGATACACCAGCAACGATCGCCGATGGTGCTCAGACTCAGTACATTGGCCAGCTAACATTCGAAATTATAAAAGACAAGGTCGATCAAATCATTACTGTCTCAGATCAACAGCTCATTGAGGAAATGGCATTTTTTGCCGAACGTATGAAAATGATTGTCGAACCGACCGGTTGCTTGGGCCTGGCTGGTCTACGCAAAATGGTCAATGCAGGACATATTCCTAAAGGATCAAAGTGTGGTGTTATTATTTCTGGAGGCAACGTCGACTTGAGTCGCTACTGTGAGCTTGTCTCGCAACGAACCTAGCATAAGTTGGCTTGTGCAATCAATGTTTTTGCGAACTATTTTGGGGGATTCGATAATCGAGCGGTTCTTGTAGTGTGGGCATCGGGCGTATCACTATGCATGCACGCCTATTAAGTTTAGATGAATAATTTGTTATTCAATCAGTTCGCTACCCTATTCCGTATCCACCGTGACGCCGACTCTTCCCGGGCTTGACTCCAACAGGTTTTTTCGATGTCTTTTCTCTCGTTTTGTCGCCCGTCTCACAAAGAGTTGCCAGTGTTTTGGCTAGTTGTTTGGCTTCCGGTCGCTGCAACGATTCCCATGCGATACAATATGGCGGCAATTGATATATGGGTCTAGTTTCCCATGCATTCGAGTCGAACAACAAAGCTTGGTCTGTCGATTCTTCCGATTCATCTTTTGAAACTCCTGAATCCTCATCATTCTCCTCGCTTCTTTCTAGAACTTCACTCCCTTGGTTGCGGACAATACCTTCTGGTCGAGTCTGTAAACACGCATCAACAGTAGCTTGAAAGTCTGCAGCTGTTGCGAATCGTAACGTAGAAATATCCATGACGACCGCATCATCGACACCCGTCGAACTCTTGTGAACAACAATACAGGTGTGGGCACAAGCATCACACCAGGATCGGTAGGTATTCACGAGAGGAGCATCACGTCGTTGAGACCTCCATGCCGAACCAATAACTTCCAAAAATCCCTTACTGCGGGCCTGATCGAACAGCTGTCGCTCTTCCTGGTTCAACCGATGCGGAACGCCTCGCGATCCGGTGCCCTTTTTCTTGGCCGGTTTTCCCCAACTGATGCGTTCGACATCTTGTTTGTCGGGTCGCCACATTCCCCTTTCAATCCGTCCTTTGAATAACTTGTCCGTGTCTATATTATTGTTCGCGACTGAAGATTGTAAAGCTGTAGCAGAGGATGCCACAACCGAGAACCGTGCAGATGCTGATGAGAGGGAATTCAAACCAGAGACAGAACTGCGAAATCCGTGGTTGAGACCTGGCTGCTGCAGAGCGAAAAGTAGCAATTGTGGTATCCGCAATCTCATTTTCTCGTTGTGTTGATTAATCTTTCGTTATATTCTACAAACTTTTGCAGCTGTATTATATATAATAATGTATAACATACCGAAATAATATTCAAGTACTCGAGTATGATGTTGTTATGACGAAGTACTCTACTAGCTAGCTACTAGACTCTAGATACATCTTTCACTTTGAAGTCTGTGTTGTTGTGTCGAAGTTATAATGAGTCATCAGACGGGACTGAAAGGAACAAACACAAGTGTGCGCACTAATGCTGGTCCTTGTCTTCAACTACTACTAGCTACTCGTAGTACGGTAGTCCAGTACACTACCAAATAGGGTACTAGAAAGTAGCTGTTGGCACGGTATTCGAGACTTTACCAATCAAATGTTTGACATGGCATGTGATACATATGCATGGCTAGATAGATTGATAAAAACAGCCGATCGCCCTTGTTTCCCTCTCCAAATCGAATCGACCGCCCCTTTGATTATCCGCATTTGCTGGCTTTCTTCTCACCATAGGTAATAATTTCTGTCAAGATCAAACCGAGAAAGCTAGTATACATGACCCCCGCACTGCCATCTAAAAAGTGTTCGAAAAACTGTGCTCCACAACCACGAACGCGTTCTTTTTGCTTAGGGTCCAAACCAAGAAACGAAGTTGATGTGCCATCCATTGGTTGTGGCGTTATTGTGCAAGGCTTGTTGCTGTCAACATTGTTATTGCTCGGTTGTTGTTGTTGCTGCTGCTGCGCCTCCCAGGCTGCCAGTTCTTCCCAATCAATATGCCGCGTCTGTCGCAACAGGTGCATTGATGTATGTGTTACGGATTGCACCTGCTGCGTTAATGATTCTTCTCGTCGCATGTGCTTATTACGTGAGCCAATCAAGTGAAACGAACACAACATGGCTATCAAAGTAGTCTCCAATAACTCGTAGAGAGTTTCCTTGGTAAAATGAAAGGCCAAGAAACACACCAGTGCGACCAATTCTCCTGTAACACTGAGCCACAAACAATTGGTAAAGAAATGAATCAAGATCATATCCAAAAAGATCACAATGCTATGAATCAAGTACGCCAATGGTTCGCTGTCCAACAAGAGTCTGACTATCAGAATTGTCACCGAACTCAAACATCCGACCGCGGTCGAACGTGACCTATACAGGGTCCAGGATTCCCAAGGTCTCCACCGTGCAATCCATCGACGACCATCGTCACGCGAGCTGTGTTCGCCTAGAATCTCATCCATTCGATCCATCAATTCTTTGATTGACACAACCAATTCCGAAGATGCTTGTCGATGGTATCGAAATGAACTCCGGTGGGTACTGGAAGTAGTCACTACAGGATGAGGACGGCAATGCTGTTGGTGCAGAATTGAAACTTTTGACGTTCCTGTCGTTGTGCACTGCTGGTCGCCATCATTTTGACCTGTACTGATCCCAGAAGTGTCCTTAGAAGAATAAGCTTTGCCATCGTGCGCCCTCAGATTGGCCTTTTCTTCATCGCAGCTGTTCTCATTGGTGTCTTGTTTCTCTTCCAATGTTGTTTTATGCTTCGCGTGGCTAACTTCTTTGGGTGGATTGTCGTTTTGCACCGATGCAGGCACAGTCTTGCTGCTTCTTCTCTCATTGGTCGCATTCTGTTTGTCCATTTTCGATTTCACGTTTTTCTTCACAGTCTGTATTTATTATTTAGCCTCGTACTCTGGGTCTATCTGTTGGTTTGTAATCGAGTACCAGTACTGGACTTCAAGCATTCATTTTTTGTTGCCTCGTCAATTTGTGATTTTTGCAGATTCGGGAATCTTCTTTCAAAACCTTTCAAAGCCAGCCGAAGGGGACGTGAGACAAGGAAACCCGAATCCGACGTCACCGGAATGACCCGAAATGCCCCATCCCGTCTCCCACTCAGAAACAGGAACACATCGGGAGAAATCGGATACGACATTCCCACTTCGGGAAGAAGATCCACCCGCCAGGCTGCCGAAGCCAAGGCCTGACTCGTAGCCCAGCGTCAAATCCCTACCAAACAAGGAAGGGCCTAGACCTGGATCCAGCAATTGAAGAGACCGAAAAGAGCAGAAAATTTCGTCATAAAT
>Ga0210025_1004733_pt1 | contig 11477 bp, 11 predicted proteins | sample CryGeyme20150102_FD_183989 | JGI IMG/M metagenome (GOLD analysis project Ga0210025, IMG submission 183989) | Groundwater microbial communities from Crystal Geyser aquifers in Utah, USA - Crystal Geyser metaG 2015-0102 (SPAdes) (version 2) | ecosystem: Environmental > Aquatic > Deep subsurface >...
GATTAAAAAACACACCATTAATTTAATTCTGTGATTTTTCTAAAAAACTAAAACATGACTTCTATTCTCAAAAAAATTAGCTTATCTGCTCTTCTTACTTTATTTCCCTTTTTTGTTTTTGCTCAAGAAACAGAAACAACTTCAACTCTTAATACGGGCGATACAGCGTGGGTTTTGATTGCAACTGCCCTTGTTATGCTGATGACTCCTGCTGGTTTGGCACTTTTTTATGGTGGACTTTCGCATAGCAAAAATACCTTAAATACTGTCGGAATGAGTTATGTTTCCTTTTGTGTTGCTTCGGTGGCGTGGGTTGTAGTAGGTTATTCGCTTGCCTTTAGTGAAGGAAATGCGCTTATAGGTTCTTTTAATAATTTATTTTTAGAAAATATAGGTATCAATGAAATAGCTGACGGAACTTCTATTCCTAAATTACTTTTTGTAGTTTTTCAAGGAACTTTTGCTGCGATTGCTGTAGCTATTGTGAGTGGTTCGGTTGTCGAACGAGTGAAGTTTTCTTTTTGGCTTATCTTTTCTTTTTTGTGGGTTTTGCTTGTTTATAGTCCGATTACGCATTGGGTTTGGGGAGGTGGATTTTTGAGTAATAGTGGCGAGTTAGATTTTGCAGGTGGAACAGTTATTCATATCAATGCAGGTGTAGCAGGACTTGTATTGGCTCTTTTGTTAGGAAAACGAAAAGATTTTGGTAAAGCAACCGAAATGCCTATTTCGCTTACGCTTACTGTTGTCGGTTCGGCTCTTTTGTGGTTTGGTTGGTTTGGATTTAATGCAGGAAGTGCTTTGGGAGCAAATGGAACGGCTGCAAATGCTCTTTTAGTAACCAATGTAGCTGCCAGTATTGGAGGACTTTCTTGGATAGGAATTGAATGGTTTAATAAGAAAAAACCTAGTCTCTTGGGCGTTGCTTCTGGGGCTGTTTCGGGTTTAGTCGGAATTACGCCTGCCTGTGGGTATGTGGGTGTAGGTGGTGCGCTGGCGATTGGTCTTATTTCTGGTCTGATAGGTTATTATGGTGTTATCAAACTCAAACATTTATTAGATTATGATGATACTTTAGATGCTTTTGGAATACATGGTTTGGTCGGAATTTGGGGTTCATTAGCTGCTGGTATTTTTGCAAATCCTGCTATTAATACTGATGCTATTGGTGCTTTGTATGGAAATATTCAACAATTAGGTGTTCAATTATTGGCTATTTTGATGGTCATTGCTTATTCAGCTATTACCACTACTATCGTTTATTTTGTAAGTTCGTTTGTAACAAAAGGCGCACGAGTAGATGAAACAATGGAAGCAACAGGACTAGATGAAGCCTATCATGGAGAGAAAGGATTTAATATTCAGTAACTCTTAAATTGTGGGCGCATCTCAAAATGTCGTTTTTAGTAGGGAAAAGGCAAGCCATTTCCCTACGTAATACAAATTGACTAAGCGACACCCGAAGAGCAGCGTAGCTAATTTGTTATGCCCCCCTTTTGAGTTTTAGGGAATTTTTATTTCTCTAGTAATTCTTATTCACCAGCTCTCGCTCCCTCGTTTCAAATTCCTTGCCCCTACTTCGGATTTGTAGCCCAAACAGTTGCATCAGTAATAAAACCGACATCGTTCATAGAAAGAAGAGAAGAAATAGTATGAGCAATTTCGATTCCGTGCAGTTTACTTTTATTTTCTTTGTCTTGAGTAGCTCCCACTTTATCAAAAAATGGTGTTACTACTTCACTCGGATTGACTTGCATTACTCTGACATTGTATTTGCGAAGTTCTGCACGCCAACATTCTGTCATGGCAGCTAAGGCAAATTTGCTAGAACAATAAGCTGTTCCGTTTGCAAAACCTTTTTGAGAAGCCGTAGAAGCAATATTTATGATATTTCCATATTCTTCTTTTTGGAAATGTTTGGCTGCTTCTTTTCCTACCATAAAAGCACCTTTTACATTTACTTCCCACGTTTTTGTAAAATCTTCTACCGAAGTATCGACAAGAGAAGCAAAACTACCAATTCCGGCATTATTTATTACTACATTAACTCCTCCCATTTCTTGAAGAGCTTTTGCGAAGAGATTTTTGACATCGGCTTCGTTCGAAACATCGGCAGTTGTTCCTTTTATTCCCAATTCTGAAATAGCTTTTTGTACGTCTTTTGCGTGTCTGGCACAGATAAAAACATCTGCTCCTTGTTCTTTTAAAAGTTTGGCTGTTGCATAACCGATTCCTGTACTGCCACCTGTCAAGATTACTTTTGCGTCTTTGATTTGCATAAAAAATGAGTGTAATTGATTATTGATTTAAAAAATGAATTATAAAAATAAGTTCATTTCATTCAAAGAAATTAAATCCAATATTGTTTGAGTTTTATGATAAACTAACCTTAAAATAAATTAAGAATTTAGATTTTATAAGTTAGAATGGAAAGAATAAAGCTGATTATGAAAAAATAATTCTGAATTTCCCAATCTCTCGCTCCCAATTCCCATTCCCTCGCCCCTAATTCCTAATAAAATTCATACGTTTCCTTCCAAGTCTTGACAGGGTCTTTATTAGGAATAACTTCTCCTGTTTCTTCGTCTATCTCTATTTTTATTTTTTGTCCCGTCGTAATTTTTTTAATCTTAAACTTTGGCAACTCTTGGGTATAGTAAAAAGGCTGATTGGGTTTATAGACCTCTGTATCCATATTATAAAATGGAATAACTACATACCCATACAACTTAAATTCTTTAGGTAAATCTCTTTTATTTTCAGGATAAACATACAAGAAAAATTCATTTTCAAGGTTTCTAGGAGGTAATTTTGGATTGTAATACGTTAGTTTGGTCTTGTCTTCACTCAAGTAAACACCAAAAAACTCACTATCTATAATTCGGTTTCCATCTATATCTTTTACTTTGTAGGTATTTTTGGCTGCTTCTTCGGTACTTCTTCCATTCATAATCATATTATAAGTTGGTTTTTCGTCGATGCGCCAACTAAAATTATTAAGCTCTGAATTTTTCTTTGTGATAAGCTGAGGAGGAATTACTTGTCCTTCTGGTTGTTGTAAAAACAGTATTTCTTCTAGCTCATTATCTGCAATAAATTTCATAATAATATTACTACATTTTATATAATTCATTCCTTTTAAGAGTGTTTCTTTATCTTTTTGTTCATCTAAAATAAAATAAATACTCTCACCATTTCCATCTATATTTACCCGTTTTATATAACCACTATCAAAAACGGCTAACAAATTCCGACCTTTTATTTGATTAAATTGTCCAAAAATATCAGCTGAAATAACAAATGCTTTTTCTGTAATGGTAAGTGAATCAACGGTATTATCTCTTAGTTTGGCTTTAATTTTCGTTCCTGAAAGTTGGTTTGAAGTATTCCACAAAACAGGGTCATAATCAAAATAAATAATCGAATCTTCTAAGTCATAATTCAATGAATCACAAATTCCCTGCAAATCTTGCTTATAAATCTTTACATTTCTATATCCATAAAAACGCTGCTGTGCTGCCACACTATCATTCATCGCAATCAAGGTATCAGCCGAAATATAAAGTGTGTCATTTTTGAAAGGTTTTACCAAAAGAGCATCTCCATAAGCATCTAAACGGCTTGTTATTCCATCATAATAGGCTTCATCTCCAAAAATGGTAATTTTTTCTTTCTTATAATAAAGCTGTACATTTTCTTTAAAAACTCCTTTTTCAGTCAGATTATCATAATCAATAAAATTGGCTGAAATGATATACTCTCTGTTTTCGATGCGAGTAGCCACATTTGCACCTTCTGCCGTTTTCAGAATACCCGTTTGAGCATTGATTTGTGTTCCTTTTACGGCATTGATTGTTCCGTCTTTGTTGATTATTTTTCCTTCTGAATCAAAAAATATTGTTTTGGTAAGCGTATTGTAAGCTACTGAGTCAGCAAATAATTGTTGGTCTGGGCTAAGCGCCTGTACATTGCCACGAAAAGTAGCTATTCTTGAATTTGTGTTGTAATAACCTTTATCACTTGTCAGTCGTGAAGTTTTATCTGTAACAGTTCCTCCTTCAAAATAATAAGCTGTTTTGGTCTTGAGATTATAATTTAATTTTCGTGTTCGGACGGTTTTTTCTTGGTCTTGCATCACTACATTGCCTCTCACTTTTGCCACTTTTGTATAGCCGTCATAGTATAATGTATCGCCCACCAGCGTAAGGCTATCCTGCTCTACAAAGCGAATATTTCCAAACGCCTCAATTTGATTTCTATCAATATATTGAAAAACACTATCGGCATACATGACGGTGTTTTTCTGTTTGAACTGAACTTGTCCTCGTTCATCTTTTTTTAGAATACGTACTTTTTCGCCATTAGGAAGCACATCGCCTTCCAAAACACCAGCTTTCAAAAGTTCTACTCTTGATACAGCTTGGGTGGTATCTTCTATGGTTTCTAAAGTTGGTTTTTTTTCTATGGTTTTGTTGGTTGCTTTTTGAGCAAAAGAAGTTTGAGGAAATACACTTAAAAGAATGAAAACTAGAACAAATAAAAATCTCATAAATCTCTTTTTTTGAACGAATAAGGAATGACTTTGAATTAATTTACAAAGTTACTCTATTTTAATTCTATTTTAGGGTAAACGCACGAAAGATTTATGCAAAAACTAATTCTTCTAAGTAGTCTTTATTAAGGCTTGCCTTAAACTTTTTTTTCTTTAAACTTAGTTTTTCGTCGGAACGTTTTATTTTGTTTAAAGCTATTTTTCTCATACTGTTTAAATTTACTTGCGCATGTCCAGTTCTGCATCTATTTTTATCTTCCTCAAAAGTCATATCTAAGTGCCAATGGAGTTGATTTTCTATGCCCCAATGTCCCCTAATATTTAGATTGAAATAGTGCGCTGTTGCTTCTTTACTACTGATGTAATACCTTGTATTACAAGTCGTTATGTTATTTTCTACTCGTTTATATTCTATTCTAATACTCGTTTTAAGATTTGCCCATTTACTGCTAAAGTATTCTTCTAGTAAGTCCTCTGCTGGCAGCTTTTTACATACCCTAGTTTCTATTCTACCGTGTTGATTATCATAGGTGGTATCTATTCTTCGGCTACTACTTTAGACCAAATTAACTCGTCATCTACTTCTTCAAATAACGTTTTTTGGTTCTTTTTGAGAGCCAGTATATAATCGGCTTCTTTATCAATAATCTTTTTGGCTATATCTTTTTGTGTTCCGATAGCATCAATAGTTATAGTAGAACCTTTAATATCGATACTTTCTAGAAGTTTAGGAATAGCCGTTTTTTCATTACTTTTAGTGTTTACTTTCTGCTGACCCAAACACAATTTATGTTCATTAATCCAAGCCGTCACAACAAAAAGGCCTGTATTACCTTTACTTTTAGGGGAATATCCTTTTATTTTTTTTCCATCAAAGTTGATATGCAAACCTTCTAAATTACGGATAAATTCAGCCCCATCATTCTTTAACACTTCTAATAAAGCATCAGGCTCTAAAAGCTGAAAAACCCTATTAAAAGTATGGTGAGAGGGTGTTCCATTTGACAAAGAGATATACTTTAGTAGCCAATCACGGCGTTCTCTGGCGAAAGCCTCCATATCCTCAAAGTCTAAACCATTGGAAAGTAAGGTGCAAAGAGCTATAAAAAGAATATCAGAAAGTTTAAAACTTTCCAAGGCTGACGAGGGTCAGAAAGATGTGAAAATAAAACTTCTACAGATTTGGACATAATTGAAAAGTAGTAATGAGGATAATAAAGCTAAATATAAATATTTTTCGTGCGTTTACCCTAATTTCTGTCTTTTAAATGTTATTTTTTTGGTAAATTTGTAAAATGTAGCTCATTCTTTAGAATGAGTAAAATTGTACCGAATGCTTTAGCTTTCTGTTCAAATAAATACTATCCCAAAAACTAAAGAAATACTAGACCTAACAAAAAAATAACTCATAAATATAAATCACTATGGCTAAAATAGAAATGGTAATGCCCAAAATGGGCGAAAGCGTAATGGAAGGCACAATCCTAACTTGGCTCAAAAGTGTAGGAGATACAATCGAACAAGACGAATCAGTTTTGGAAGTAGCGACCGACAAAGTAGATACAGAAGTTCCTGCAACACACGCAGGTACGCTTGTCGAAATATTGGCGCAAGAAGGCGACGTAGTACAAGTAGGTGCAACAATCGCAGTTATAGAAACAGAAGTGGATGCAGAAGGTGGAAGCACGCCAAGCTCTCAAGCACCTGTACAAGAAAGTAAGGAAACAAAAGTAGAAGAAAAAGAACTTGCAGAGATTATGCCTTCAAGTAGAAGCAATGGAAATGGTGGAATGAACGGTCATCATGCAAATGACTTTGCTACGGCTACTCGTTTTTATTCTCCTTTGGTAATGTCTATTGCAAAAGAAGAAAATGTATCTGTTTCAGAATTGGAAACTATCGAAGGAACAGGTTTGGAAGGACGTGTTACCAAAAATGATATGTTTAATTTCCTTCAAAATAGAAAAGGAAATAATGGAAACGGTTCACAAACTGCCGTTTCTGCTCCTCAGACTCAACCTAAAATTGAGATAAAAGAACAAAGACAACAACCAACTCAAAAAATTGAGCAATTACAACCTGTAAAATCATACAGCAATGATATTGAGGTCGTAGAAATGGATAGAATGCGTAAAATGATTGCCCAAAGAATGGTCGATTCAAAACGTATTTCTCCTCACGTAACTTCATTTATCGAAGCTGATGTTACTAATTTGGTAAATTGGAGAAACAAATGGAAAAGAGTAGTGAAAGACCGTGATGGTATTGCACTTACTTTTACGCCTATGTTTGTAGAAGCTGTTGCAAAGGCAATTCAAGACTTCCCAAAAATCAACTGTTCGGTTGAGGGAGATAAAATCTTGATGAAAAAAGGAATCCATGTCGGAATTGCTGTTGCTCTTTCAAATGATAATTTGATTGTTCCTGTTATCAAAAATACAAACGAACTCAACCTTTTAGGAATTACTAAAAAGGTAAGTGAGCTTGTAGATAAAGCAAGAAATAACAAACTTTCTCCAGATGATTTGTCAGGTGGAACTTATACGCTTTCAAATATTGGTTCTTTCGGAAATATGCTCGGAACGCCAATTATTATGCAGCCACAAGTTGCGATTATGTCGGTCGGTGCGATTGTCAAAAAACCTGCTGTTGTAGAAACAGAACACGGCGATATGATTGGAATTCGTCACATGATGTATCTTTCTCACTCTTACGACCATAGAGTTGTAGATGGTGGACTAGGTGGGAAATTCGTAAGAAGAGTAGCTGATTATTTAGAGAATTTTGATGTAAATACGACGATTTAATTGTGAATTATTAATGGTGAATTGTGAATGGAATGAAAATACATTTGCTATTAAATATCAAAAAGGCATTGAATTAATTTTAATTCAATGCCTTTTTTTGGTTTTATAATAAAAACTAAAAGCGTAAGACTATGAAATGCAAAGCGTGACACTTAAATACATTTTGTAGGTTCGTAGTGGGACACTACGAACAGGTGGGTAAATAATATTCTGTCAATAGTTGAAAGGTCTCTCCGAAATGTCTGGTCGTTATTTTCTCTAATTGTCCGTTTAGATAATAAAATTTTGCTTCTCCTCCTTCAGTCGTTTCCCAAACGTCTTTAGTTTTAATGGCTGTCCAGTCTACAATTGAGTTAATTCTCTTGAAGTTGGCTCGTATAGGTTTAAGTCTTTCCGTCAAGTATTCGTTAACTGGCAAATCTTCTTGATTAAATGTCTCTCTGAGTTCAACAGTATCACGCTGTAAACTGTCAGCCTTAACTGTTGTTGCAATAGTGGTTGTGTCGGATACAGTTTCATTTTTGTTTCTGTTGTCTGTCCCACAGCTAAAAAACATTACTATCGCAAAAATCAATATGTAATATGTCAGTTTTTTTCTCATTGATCGTCTTTTAAGCTGACGGCTAACGGTGTGGCTTGGCGAAAGTGGGATTTCTTAGCTCGTCTCTCGTTAAACCTACTAAATTTATTTTTATGTTCAAAAGTTTGATGTCAAAACGTTACGCCCATTTTTGCTAAGCCAATGTTATCAGTAGTTTTTTATCAAGTTTATAAGCTCTGTTCTAAAGTAAAATTACAATTTTTTCTGTTAACTATTTCTGTGTTTCTTCAAAAATGGTTTGTTTTGAATGAGCCTGTGGACAAAATTACGTTTCTTTGAATATAAAAAATGTCCGTTTTTTTAGGCTGAACAATTACTGTTTGTTGAAAAAATGTTTGTTCTGAAAATTACTTTTGCGTCCTATTTTCTTAAAATTATGCATAACGTTTGATGTTTGCGAAGGGTGGGTTTGATAGCACTTTCCTGTCCTAACGCATCAAGTTTATAAAAAGCACAAAAGTTTAAATAAGCACGTTACCTACCTTTTCGCAAACATAATGTTGTCATCAGTTTTTCTTTGTTTTGTTACGTAGTCCCTCTATTTGTTCAACTGTTAAGCCTGTTAATTCTGAAATAAATTCGTTATCAAGACCTTTTCTAATTGCTGTTATGGCAATTTCAATTTCTCGTTCCTCCACTGCTGTTTCCAAAGCACTTTTCAAATCTCGGTATTGAATAAGGCTTTGTTCGTATCTATCTCGTTGCTCTGCACTCAAACTTGCTAACGCTGCTGTACCAAAAGCCTTTTGAAAAATAGGCTCGTTAAGAATGTTGGGAATATGGTCAAAACTTTCTAAATTTTTCAAAAAATAACACCATTTGTCAAACTTTGTTTCTAATTCATTTTCCTTTTTGTTGAATAAGGGCATTTGCAAAAATTTGAAATGCAATTTATCAAAAAATACATCTCCGTCTTGGTCTTTTAAGGCTACATCACGCCTAAATTTGCGTCTTTCCTCTGCCTCGTCATACTCAAAATCAAGGATTGCCACGAAATAAATTGGTTCTAATCTAAAATTCCATTCACCCGTTTGGGCTTGCTCTCGGATAGGAAAAGTTACATAAAATAAACTCCTATCTTTGAAGTATTTTACTTTTGCTTTTTGCATTTCTACAATAAACCTCTCACCTGAAACAGCCTTGCAATGAATGTCGAAGATAGCCTTTCTTTCTGCCGACAAATCAGCCAAATTTTCTACATTACGAAAATTTAAGTTCGCAATTTGATGATGCGCAGGTAACAGTTGGTTCAAGAAATCAATGAGAAGGTCTTTGTTTCCTTCTTCGCCAAAAAGTTTTTTGAAACCAAAATCTGTATATGGGTTGATGTATTTTGCCATTGATATATTGAGTTTTATTTTGTAAAGTTACGATTTTTTCCTTATAATGCCTCGCTTTATTTATGAGTTATGTAAGGTTTCTAAAAAATCACGATATACTTTTCTCTCTACTTCGCTGTGCATTACATCAGAGTAAGTGCCGTTTCCTTTTTCTGAAAAATCGTTTAAACTTGGGCTTGTATTTTCAAAGAAAGAGTTAATAATTTTCACTACTAAGTAACCATACACAAAAATAATTGCGTAATTGATGCCTTTAGGTACATCTATTTGAAATGATTTACTTGCATAGAATGGTACAAACAGCAGGATTGTAGCCATTAACAAAATTAGCAACAAAGTAAAGTACTTAAACAATTTTGAATTGAATAATCTCTCAAAAAGTGATTTGCGGTCGTAATTTTCGATTGTCATTCTTTATTTTTGTTAAATGTGGTAAGAAATAATTTGATTAAATTAGAGGAACTCCCTAAATTAGATAATCCGACACTTGTGAGAAATGCACCAAAATAAGCGTCATTGGCTAAGAATGAGTAAATACCAAATATAGTCATTCCAATACTTGATAAAAGCACCATACTTTGTTTAGCCAAATCTACTCGCCTTGCTTGAATAGAATGCTTGATTTTTTCCTCGTTAGATAAAGAATTGGTTTTGACATTTTCAACATTTTTATCTATATCAAAAAGTAGTTTTGTTAATTTTTGTACTTGTTCATTATCTTTCTCTTGGGCTATTTTTTCAAGAATTAACTGCTTTAACTCGCTGTATTTTTCTAATGCAATAACACCGTTTTGATTAGTTGTTGTTTGCAGTTTAGTTTCCATTGTGCATTTTTTCTAAAATTGATGACAACGGTCTCGGCTATGAGCAGTTGGGGATTTCTTGCTCATACTTTTCGGTTTAACACTGACCTTGATTTTTGATTTACTTTTCATTTAAGCACCTAAGCCCCAATTGCTTATAGCCAATGTTGTGGCTAGTTTTTCTTTTTCAATATGTTAACTATTCGGTTATACATTATTTCTGACATATTCCAATTATAACCCTTAAAGTCTACTGTGTTTGTGAATTGTATGACAACAGCATCTAAATCTTTATGATATTTAGCAATAGTTTGGTATCCTGGTATCAAGCCTGTATGCTCATACTTATAAATGGAAGAATAGATTTCTTGCTCCTTTTTATCTCTAAATACAGAACCATCATTTAATGCTCGTATGAATACGCTCAAATCTTCTGCCGTTGCGAGTATTGAGCCTACATTGTCCGTTTTTAAATCCGTATCATAGCCCACATAGTAACCACTCATCACATCATCTATGTTTACATCTTGAATTGAACCAAAAGTATGTTTTAGATTCAATGGTTCTAAAATCTCTATTTGAATATATTGGAATTTGTCATATCCAAGAACTCGGTTCATTATTCTTCCAAGTAACAAGTAATTGGTATTAGAATATTCATAATCTTCATCGGGTTTAAAGTTTGCAGGTTTGTCTAAAACCAAAGCAAGCTGTTCGTCTGCAGTTTCCTTAGGAGCAGCCCAATACATATAGGTGTCGGTAAAGTTTGGAATACCACTTCTATGCTGAACTAGCATTCGCAAAGTGATTTTATCGGCATATTCTATTCTATCTTTTAATGTGGGCAAATAGTCTGCAAGAGTTTTGTCTAATGATAACTTTCCATCGGTAACCAGTTTTGCAACCACAACTGCATTATATAATTTACCAACACTTGCAATTTTGAATAATGCATTTGGGTTGGCTTGAATTTTGTTTTCTCTGTTTTTATAGCCCGAAGTATAGAGTTCGGACTGATTCCCTTTTTTATTTACACAAACAACTATACCATCAAATCCGTAATCCGCAGCTTTATCAACTTGCTCTTGAACGGTGTTTGGAAGTGGTTTTATCCAAGCGGTAACAATAGGCCACGGAACAAAATACAAGGAGATTATTGTCCCCAAGAACAATAAAATTCTAATTACCCTTTTTGATTTATTTTTCGTCATTTTATTTTCTGCACGGTGCTGTTTTCAAATTAGCCACAACGGTTAGTATATGAAAAGTAGGCGATTTCGAAGCACTAAACTTTCGGTTAAGCACAAAGTTTGATACGAGCGAAAAGCCTTGAATTTACTACTATTTCGCCTATTTTTTATATATATTGTTGTA
>Ga0210025_1004742_pt1 | contig 11461 bp, 14 predicted proteins | sample CryGeyme20150102_FD_183989 | JGI IMG/M metagenome (GOLD analysis project Ga0210025, IMG submission 183989) | Groundwater microbial communities from Crystal Geyser aquifers in Utah, USA - Crystal Geyser metaG 2015-0102 (SPAdes) (version 2) | ecosystem: Environmental > Aquatic > Deep subsurface >...
CTAGACTGGTCTTTTTTATGAAAGAGACGTTCAATCTACTCATAACTACGCAGAATACAGAAGAACAGAACAGCTTCAGCTTCAGCTCAGCAATAACAACAACAACAACAACAACGACAACGACAACGAAACACAAGCAACCATGACCATGCACTTGTACGAAGACGAGACACTGGCACAAGAGGTGTACCAGGAAGAACACGACCGTTCGTTTGCCCGCAAGGTCGAACAGGAACTTCGGGACGAAGAACTGGCCCGACAGTTGGCCCGGGCCGAAGAACGTGCCCTGGCAGCAGAAGAACGGGCACAAGCTGCTCCTCCCGCACGCTCTTGGACCATGCGTCGCCTCTGCAGTTATGTGGTTCCTATTGTGTTTATCATTGTGGGTGTTGTGGCTCTCCTGTACGCCATGCAAAGCGACCAAACGCAAACCATTCCTTCGTTTGGGAACTTTGGTAATGGGTTTTTAGACGAAGATCCTTGGGTAGGACTAAAACCGGGGGACGTTGTCAGGTGGAACAATGGTGGAGTGGGCGGTCTAAAATTGGAGCTTGTCAACGCTCTCGAAAGTCAATGGGAAGACATCTTTTTAACAGTCGTGTCTGAATGGGATAATGGAAATCCCAAGACTCTCCAGTTGACCACCTCTAAAGAGTCGCATGACCCTGAATGCGAACCAATCGACAACAAATCCAAAGTGTGCAATAGCAATTACGGCGATACACAGTGGCGTGGGATCAATCAGGTCTTGATTCAAAATGGATACATTGTGGCCACGACCTCGAAAATGAATGAATTCTACCTCGAAAAATCGTCGGAAGCACAACGGCGGTACACCATGTGCCATGAAGTAGGGCATTCCTTTGGACTGCCTCACACGGACGAGGACTTTTTCAATGCCGACCTGGGAAATTGTAAGTTTGTATGGTGCTTGTTGTTTGTATATATTGGAATGTATCAGAACAAACGTTCTTGCTCACCCCTCCTTGCTGCTCGGTTGTCATTCATCTGCTGCAAAAATTATAGGCATGGACTATACGTCCAATCCATCAGCCAACATTAATCCTGACGAGAGTAATTTCTTATTTTTGAAAGACTTGTACGGAACGGTTCCTGTAAGGCAGCGTGTTCGTCGGAACACGCTAGAATCTTCTTCCACTGTGACGGCACCCGGTTCTTCACGAACGATCCCCGATGATATTCGACAAAAAGTAAAGGAAATCGTTCCACGCATGGAAAATCGAGCTGACGAGAATGCTCAGAAAGATGGATGGCGATTGCTTCACAAATCGTCGCAAGGTGAAGCACATTCCGTATGTCTTGGCAATGGGTGGGTGCTGGAACTGCACAAGCTGGCTACTTTTGATGAAAGCGAGTAGGGGCTGTCAATTATGCAGATGGCTGCTTTTTTTTTTTAATGGTAAAAAGAAACATATTGTGCTGCCCACTGCAGCACTACGCTTGCGAAAGATCTTAGGTCCGAAAATCCTTTTGGGTTGTGGCATAGATTGGTTTTATTTAGAGAGTCTTTTATTATCTCTTTTTATATTTAGCGCTGTGTCTATAGAATTCAGTATTACTAGGTAGATCCGGACGTTCCACTACTCCGCATTCTATATTTTCGTTTTCATATTGCATTTGCGGAATACTGCAGTACATGGCTACCTCATCTAGTTATGACGTTACGACTCTACAACAGTTTGAAAACAAAAACAAAAAAAAGTTTCATATTGATTTATTCATCATGTTTCATGCTACATTTGCTTGCTCATTCTTCTTCGTCATCCCCCGCTACAAATGGATTGGCAATTTCTTCCACGCCGTCTTGTGGAAACACTAGCGACACCTGGGTGCCTCGTACGACTACCAATCCTAATTTTCGTGTCTCGTCGGTCACACTCATTTGGGGATCTTTCGGGTCCCTCAAGAACTCTTTGCAGTCATCCAGTACCAAATTAACCAAATCATCGTACCCACGCAATATCCCCTGCATTTCTCGTCCCCCCAAACATTTAACGCGGACTTCGGCATCCATCATTTTGGCCAGTTCGAGTATAGAATCCTTGCGGGGTGCAGATCCTCCTCCGCCTCCTCCCTTTTTGTTGGTCTGGTTGTTGGTGTTGCTCATTCTACAACTGTATGGAAGTAATAGCGATCTTTATTGGTTTATAGTCGTAAAGAGATGGGGACGTAGAGTAGTAGAAAATCTCAGACGAATGTTGTGTCTGCCGCCATGCCATTGTCAAGCCATCGGAAAGCAATTATCAAAGGCGTGGCTGTCAAAACACATCCAAGCATCCTACGGGTTATATCCCAAACCTTAGTGTGTAAACGCCAGTGGTTTACCGTAGAACGAGAAAAGGAAAAATTCAGTCGTCTCTCACATTTTTTATTCTCCGGACACCGCAGAAAAATTCCAGCAAACAAACCTACTACCGTACTCTACTACTTTAAAGAAGTCCTTTTCAATAAAATTACAGTAAGAGTACACGGCATTCAACAGAGCACCCTAAATTCACTTGCAAATTGTTTTCCTGCGCTACTATTAATAGCAATCGCCGGCACTTGGACAGACATCCCCCATGCGGCCTTTAATTATCTTCAACGTATTGTGGAACTCGCAAATGTCTGTGCTGCTACCATCGACATTTTCTCCGTAGATTAGCAGCATTAAAAATGTTGACCAAGCCTCTATTTCGAATAATTCGAAGGGGCTGGCTGCAGCAGCACGCTCTTGCAGACTCCAATACACTTCCGGCTGTTTTCGTATCCTGGCCAGTCACTCTCTGCCTGGTCAATGCCATGCAAGCGATTTTATGACCAACTTGCACGTTCAGGCTCGAGTGACCTGCGCTTTCGTGCTTCCTTGCTTCAGCTTTCTTGGTTCGAAACGGGAGGTTGCTGTTCCCTATTTGGTGTGCATTTCGCAGCACATTTGATCGAATCGTTGCTTGGAGCCACTCACAAATACGCACTCTTACCGCGGGTACCTTTCAACCTTCGGCTAGACTACTACTCGAGTACTAGCTACCAGGTACAGTAGGTCTAGTTGTCTTGTACCTGGTACCAGGTACCTGGTACCTGGTACGATGGTACAAGTATTCAGGAGTGTACTATTACTCCAGAGGAGGAGGCAGTAGCTACTACTATACTACTACTAATAACTCTAAGTATGGTACACCACAAAAAATGACTAACTGACTTCCACATTCTACAGTGTTCCAGCACGACTTGGCGACACCACGTGTTTACTTTTAATTCAAGTGTTACGTTGCATTCTGTACATATTCACTCGCGCGGGCAGATATTTTGCGACTTTTTTTATTAAAATGTGTTACATCATCATTTTTCACTCAAGATCCTGTGAACCCCACTCACCTGCACACAGATCCAACGAAACGACGAGACCAATAAAACAACTAACTAGACTACTACCAGGTAATAATACTACTCTAGTAGCTAGTAGCCAGTAGTAGTAGTAGTAGTAGTAGCAAGCAGGTCTACCCTGGTAGTAAAAACTAAAATTAACCAATCAATCAAACGCACGAAAAACTCGGCGAAAATAAGAAACTGTCCTATTTGAACAACCCAGAATTAAAACGGAATGGAACCATAGAGGATACCTGGTACCTTAACTAACATTATAATTAATAGAGCCATGAATACACCAATGGAAGAAGACTTTGGACAAGAAATAGAACACGAAGCATCATCGTCATCAATGTTATCGTCGTCTATGAAGACTCGAGAGTACTACGAAAGTGCTGTGGACCGCCTTTTGACCCTTCGCAAAACCGAGAACAGTTACTCTTTTCAGGCCTTTTTGCAACAAGAATCTTTCCCTTCCAGTAAGGGCGGCACTGCTTTGAGCGAAAATTGGCGCAGCAAGGTGACGCAATGGGCCTTCAATGTGGTGGACCACTTCGGCCTCTCGCGAGAAGTCGTTGCCGTTTCCATGAGCCTCCTTGATCGATACTTGGCCACCCGTGGCAATGTTTGCTCCGGCAACTTGGTCTTGTTGACATCTCTAACGACTTTGCATCTGGCAGTCAAGATGCACGAAACCAAGCGCATCAAGAGCAGTGTCTTGTCAGGTCTGTCGCGCGGACAGTTCGATACAGCTCACATTGAAGAGATGGAGTTCAAAATCTTGTCGGCACTCCGTTGGAAGCTCTACGCACCGACGCCATTGGCCTTTCTGACCGAGTTTCTCCACTTTCTTCCCGATGATGTCAGCACACTCGAACGAAAGGAAGTCTACGAGCTCAGCAAGTACATGGCGGAATTGGCCGTATGCGAATCGACATTTGTGGAACGTCAAGCGTCCGTAATTGCCCTCGCAGCCATTCGCAATGTCATGGAGAACCTGACCTTCATCCGTCTCTCTCACGAAGACAAGGAAGAGTACCTCATGGCATTGGAAAATCTCATGGGACAAACCTTTGAGTCTCCAAGTATGCAAGAGACGCGACAGCGGTTGCAGACCATGTTTGCCAAAGTTTCGGCAGACAATTGTTTTGAAGCTCCGTACGGTGCTGAAACGCTGCAGCAGCTACATCAGCAAACTACACTCCATGGAAGCCATATCATTAGTCCTGGCGAGTCTCCTTCGTCGACGACCAGCAATGACTACGCTACGAACAGTAGCAGCAGCAGTACTAAGAAACGCACTCATCGTCTAGAAGAATCTACCAAGAAGCGCACCAACTTTTGGTATACACCTTCGCCACCTCATTCGAGATTGGGCGTTGCAACCGAGTTGGCTTTTGTGACAAAAGTTCACCGCGGCTACGAATGAACATGCTACAGCACTCTCCATGTTCACATTAGACCACGTTTTTGGGAGACAATCTCAGAAATGCAAGCGCACAGACATCATCACCATCACCAAATAGAATAGAATAGAGCACGCATACTAGAAGGCAAATATCACCCGTCAACGCCTACCTACCACTACACATTACAGACTACAAGCAACCAAAAAACTACAGAAAAACCTAAGCACGAATACATAAAGAATAGAGCATTGAATTTTGCAAAATACATACTAGTACACGAGTGCTCTATCTCTGTACTCGCAACTCTACTCCTAGGACTATCTACTAGTAGTACTACTGTTTAATAGTAGACGAGTAATACTCGAGTACTGTGGCTATCATTCGTCTTGCTTACCAGGTAGCTATTACAGTAGCCACTACCAGGTACTGCAGCTACCAGGTAGCTAGTAGGACTCCCTACTAGCTAGCAGTTAGTAGAAGCCACGCAGTCACCTTCTATCTACTCCGATTGTAAAATGGAGCGTCATTGGATTTTTGAGTTTACGTGTTTGTCCGTCTGTAAAATGAGACCATCGGCCGGTCTCCATGCTCACTACTAGTACCAGTAAGTAGGTGGTGTACAGTATGGTACCAATTACAGTTCTACTATGACGAGCCGTTAAAACCTCAGACATAATATTATTATTCTTCCATCAGGTACCACTAGCTAGTAGGCTAGAGTAGTAGTAATAAAGGGGTGGTACTGCATGTACCAGTAGTCTCAACATCATAGTATCCTCACTAATACCAGGTACTGTAGTACAGTACCAGGTAGGAGTACAAAGGTGGGGTACTAGTAGAGCACCAGGTGTGGTACTACGTACCTGGTACGGTAATAAAAATTAAAAAAAATAGTTTTCGAGTACCGGTACGAGGTACTCTAGTACTACTGTAGTAAGGGCAAAGGCGAAGTGTTCAAGAAAGATGGCAATTCCTATTACCTGGTAATTTTTTAGCAGTTGTAGCATGGAGTTGTAGATAGCTAGAAGTTCTAAAAGTAGTCTAGTAGACGTACTAGACTATTCGTAGTGTTTTTTATTAGAAATAATGGAGTACACGAGAACTCCGAGTAGCAACTAGACCGATAAACTCTTTCTAGACATGGTACTAGTAGTTGTTTGCCTTCGTGATCCCCAAAACACTTTCGTCAGATACCAATAGCTAGTTTTTAGTAACCAGTAGTAGATACAGGCTACAGCGGCAGTAACCCAAAAAGTATGGTTCGGCTGAACTATAAAGGGATTTTGAAGACTAAAAATAAAAAAATTCATGATCCTGAAATATTCAAAATTAATTTGGCCTTAGGCAATGGGAACGTGGTATGTAGCGGCGGACTAGTCGACGAAATTTCCTCGTCTTGCCACCTCTAACAGCGACATCTTGTTCTTCCTCAAAAGCACTGCTCACAACACGGTTGCCAATATTACTGCCCTGCGGTGCACCACTTGATCCTTGATCATCACTTCCATACAATTGCCTTAAACGTTCGAAATTGATACTTCCGGGAAGCAGGTTGTTTCCTGGAGAATCTGTGTAGTCAAGACAGTTACCTAGATCTTCGTTGTGGGGATTTTCATCCGTATGGACCAGTCCAAAGCCATGACCAAGCTCGTGACACATAGTGTATCGGCGTTTTTCGTAATCGGCATTTCGCAGATAGAATTCATTCAATTTTGCAACACTAGCAGTAATATATCCATTCAAAAGCTCCACTTCATTGATTCCGACCCAACCTGTGTCTCCATAGTTGGCGTTGCAAACCTACAATAGGAAATATAAATATTCTAGATAATCAATGGTGGAGCGGAAAGATGTAAAAGTGAGAAATTGAAGAGTCCACAATTCCTCAGCACCAATATGTCCGCGCGCACCTTCATGACTCCGTCCACAAAAGCACATTCTCTGTATATCGATACATCTGTAAAAGAAAGTGAGAGGACGGCACTCTGCTCCCAATCATCGGCCAATTGTCGAAGGATATTTTGCCATGATTCGTCCAAAGCATTGTAAAGGTTCAACTGCAGTCCTTCCCCTTGTGTACGCCAGGCATTCATTTCTTCTGGCTTTCCAATTGTTGGCTCTTAGCTGAAGAGCTCGGGAAATTCTGTGTCTGTCAAGTTGTCCAAAACGTTAGTAGAGTCATTTAAAAGGGGACCGGCAACTTCGCTCACTGCCCTGAAAACAAAGTTCCAAATCAACAAAATGATAACAGTTACCGGAATCAAAACGCAACAGCAAAGGCATATAGCAGTGCTCGTAATGCTTTTAAGATAACCGAAGCAGGCTGAGAAGACACCACCCTCGTGGGCTCCTTTGATCGCAACATCTCCCATTTATTTGATATTTTTGTTGCTACGGGGTGTATGCACACTTTTTCCTCGTTGTAATACCCCTGCCATTGATCCAGCTTCAGCTGGGCATTCGCGACACATATTTGGAAAGTTCTGGAGATCGCAGGAGTGATCGATGGTCTTCTTTTCTCGTAAACACGTGAAACAAGAACAGCGCGACAAAAAGAGGAACATAAGAATTAGAGTAACTCGAGCCCTACTGTACTATGAACGTTGCAATCAGTATTTTATGCTTATTTTTACAGCGCGAAATCAGTTGACAGTAGTAGTACAATCATCACGACAACAAAATATGAAGGCCACCAAGGTCAGCATCTTCTTTTGTGGTACTACTACCACCATCATCATTAGCAATGTATGGACACAATTGAATCCGCAGCATCGTTCTTTGAATCGAGCATCTTGTTGTGCTCGTTCCGCGGCTCGTCCATCCAGATTCCCCCTTTGTTTGTCATCAAGCTTACTCAAACAGTTTTCTGTTTTGCAAACAACAGGAGCTGACTGTGGAGGACGACAGTCTGGTACATTTCGAAACCTTGCCAACGCTCATGTTTGGCGGATACAGATGATGATATTCAGTCGTGTTTATTCTCCTACCTACCGTTTTCAATAGTCTTGAGTCATATCATCTTTAACCCACAGAGCAGCATACCATGGCATTTATGCAATATGAGATACAGAAATAGCTTCAGTGAATCACTTTCGAATCTCAAATTTAGCAGCAATCATTAAATGATCGGAAGGATAACGTAGACTAGGAAGTTTCGTGCTCTCAATTTCTTCCAGTTCTGGAACATTGAGAGTATCTGTGCACGTGAGCTGCTCAGAATAAAAGATGTAGTCAATGATCCGTTTTACTGTATAGCTTCCTCGCGTCTTCCAGGTTGTGAAAAAATTCGGGTTTGGAGGGTCAATGGGATGTGCGGATTGAAACTTCATTGGCCGCGCCAGTCTGGCCTTCTTGATATCGCTGTTGTCGTCACATGTAGTTTTATGATTGAAAATAACTCGTTGCACTGACGAGCTAGAGAATGGTGTATCAGACGGCGGATCCGCATTAAAGTCACCCATCACTATGATTGGAATGTCATCTGTATCGAGCATCTCGGTTTGCTTGACGCGAGCGTCTTCGATGTGGCCCAGTAATTCTTTCACTTGGCGGCACCTTATCATTTCGCTACTCTCACTTTTTTGAGCTTTCAAATGAGTCGCCGCCACTAGCAGCGGGACGCCGCTTTCAACATGTTTAAGCATCGCGAGGATAATGATTTGATTCCCAACCTTGAACTGTATGCGCTCTTCTGATAAAAGTTCAAAGACGCTTGTTTTCCAAAATAGAGCACAACCGTCGCTGTAATATCCCAGAGGAACACCCGGTGACTTTGTTTTTGGAGCAAAAATCCCTTCGTAGCCAAACAAGCGCAGCACTGGCGCAAAGAAGCCTCTGAATCGATCAACCTCTTCCAAAGCCAAGAGGTCGAACGAACCGTCGGAGGAGGAATCACCGCCAAGAATCACCTCCAGAAGTCTCCAACGACGCAGCGAAAAATCAAGGCATATTTCAGGATGTGTTAGCTCAGAGAAGCCTCCATAACCAATGTTTTTCTCGCCTTCTATTTGTTGGTCAATCGGAAACGGCGGTGAAACATCAGGACCAGCAGAGAGACCCTCTGCCAGAGTATTAAATTGAAGTGCAGAAAAAGAACCCACTGGTTGCCCCCCATCGCTATCAGTAGATTTATCATCACTTCTGGTCCGTCTTTCCCATTCTCTCTTGTACAGTGTAGCAGGACCAAAGCTCTCCTGGTATTCTCGAACTTGCCTAATTTTCGATAGCACGTCTTCTTTCGTTTTGATGTCTGTCAAAGATTCATCTTCTTTAGCTTCCACGCGAATCCACCTGTAGACCTTTTCATCTATACTTTTGGCTAAGTCTTCGTAAGCTTTGCAGCCAAAGTCGTCCAGTACGGGGAAATACTCGTCAAAGTCTTCCTCCTTGTTCGTCATGATCAAAACTTCGTCCGAACTATCCCAGTCTGATGTTAGCTGAAAGGTTTCGTCTTTGACAGACGTATTGTTTGGGTTATGCTTGTTGTCACTGTCCGACGACGTGGATAACAGTCGACTCGAGCGAGGGGATGGAAACGTCCTGAAAATGGAAGCAGGTTCGAGGAGCCGTGATGATAAAGCAGCAGGTCGTAATAGCGTCACACGAGGTGATAACAATAAGGAAAAGGCTGTTGTGAAATGTCTGCAAGGGATGCGAATGAGTATAAAGATTGATAGATCACGCCAAGTACGCATTACAGCTAGCTATTGGCGTGCAATGGCGTTCATGGCTGTATTGGACGATAAGGTTTATAAATAAAATAATAATAATGATGCACGTAAGGAACCAGGCGCATTATGGTTAAAAAAAAATCATTGCTTCACACTGCGACTTCCGATTTTGGGCCATGTGGCAAGGGAAACACCTACCTCCGCGTTTGGAATAAATGTGCTATCTTGTGTTTTCGCCATTATACGATCGCCATGCTGTTGTTTTTCAACCATAGTTGCAGAGGTGTCTCCGATACTAGTCTAGTGTCTCTAGTTAGTCCGGCAGAACGAAGTAGTCTACTGTTGACACGCAAGTGTAGCGGTCGAAGAACTCCTGCCACCGTTTGCATCTAAAAAATAAGAAAGAAGTCAAATTCGATGCATTCATTCCTTTGGAGACTTGATCAAAAACAGTAGGAAAATTCATTCGCAAAACTTAATGATTCCAAGATTAAATAATTTGCTGAATTAAGCTACACTCGCGACTAAACACGCATTTTTCCTGCCAGTCTAAGCCTGAAAGGTGTCCTCTTCTGTGCGGAATGTCTTCCAGTTTTCCGGGCGAAGAAGGAAACGCATTTCCTGCTATGCAAATACTTCAGTAATATACGCCGGAAAACGAGCAACCAAAACTACTATTCCCGTGACTCTTTTTTGAATACAACAGTTCCCACTTTCGATTGCATGCTCGTATAACCGCAGAAAATTCCAACTCAATCAATAATTTTCCGCCTCTTCATTTCGGCTTTGGCTTCTTTCACTTGCTCATCAATTTCTTTGGCTGCTTCGGGGCAATCATTAAACGTCATGACATTGTATATAATTGTCGAAAGAGCATAGATCCCCAAAGCAACAATCGCCCATATGGGTGCAAAATTTACCAGGATTTTGGCAGCTGGACTGGCTGTGGCTTCGTCTTGGTTCATTTTTACACCTTGCCACACTGCCAAAAAAACGACCCCGTAAACAAGAAAAACTTGGTATCTCAGTAAGCCCATGATAGATGTATAGACATAAATGTGTATTGTGCAACGTGGTTTTACTCTTTGTTGCCGACTGCAGTGAATATCCTGTCGTTTTTTAAGGAGCTTTCTTGAATGAATATGATTTCTTTTGCTTTCGGCTATTTCGTCGACAGTGAGCAGCTTTTCGGAATTATTGCAGTCGGTTAATGTTTGTGTTCGGTCTTTGACGGGGTTCAGCTTGCCTATTGGCTCAGTTCTGTTATTTTGCGTTTGTTGTCGACTGTGGATGCTTTTAGTTTTTAGTACAGCATTATTAGTATTTAATAGCTACGTACTTTTTCTATGTGATACTAGTACGATACAAGCACACTACTAATAGCTCTAGTAGTAGTTGTAGCTACTAGCTAGCTAGCTACAGTACTACTAGCTAGTAGCTACTAGTAGTAGAGTACCGTAGTAGTAGTAGAAGGTAGAAGTCGTCGATCCGTTGGAACATGCAGCTGCCCGGGTGGAATTTTGAAACAGAAAAGCAAACGCAACTAATGTGGTGGGTTCAAATACGTTGTAGTAAAACCAATCCACCACTCTAGCTCTCTGACTGAACGACCAGCCAGTCCAAAGTGTAAATTTGAACCATCTGTTTCTACCGACTCTCCAGTCTCGGCTAGCACAACTCTTTAGCAGTCAGAAAGGTCCAGTCTTCAGGCCGTACTGCTTTACTTTGGTATACTTTGTTCCTATTCACAGTGACTGATTCACGAACAAACAAAACCCTCCTCTGCTCTACTAATGAGAGGCTAAAAGAATCCTAGCTAGATATCGCGCGCGCGGTACGAGAAGTAGGTGGCTGCTACAGTACTTCTCGATTGGTCGACCCTGAAGTCGCATCACATGACGATTCTTGGAGGTACACTCCTAGTAGAGTGTTGCTGGATACATCATGAAAAGAAAGCACAGGTGTAAATAAAACGAGGGAAGCCTGACCACCCCTGACTCCTTTGGTCTTGTT
>Ga0210025_1004743_pt1 | contig 11459 bp, 10 predicted proteins | sample CryGeyme20150102_FD_183989 | JGI IMG/M metagenome (GOLD analysis project Ga0210025, IMG submission 183989) | Groundwater microbial communities from Crystal Geyser aquifers in Utah, USA - Crystal Geyser metaG 2015-0102 (SPAdes) (version 2) | ecosystem: Environmental > Aquatic > Deep subsurface >...
CCTAGTAGGGGAAAACCCTTGACGCTAGCTGACGTGGACGGCTGTATGCCGACCGCTTAGGGACGCACAGTTGTTCGCTGTACGGCTTTTAACCCGTAGTAAAAGTGGTGTATTGCACCGGGATTTTTTCATATCCCGGGAATGGTGATAACAGATCCAAATCACAAGTCACGCACGCACACTTAGACTCTAACGCACACTTGGCCTCTCAAAAGTTTTTCTTCAGTTGGCCCGAAGCCCGAAGGCCTGACGAGAAGGCAGAATTCGAAAATCCAGTAATAACCAACACGCGAAGCTACACGAAACAGCCTTTGCGAGGCAGACACTCAACTCTGGTTTACTGTGTGTGATTCCCTATAAAATTCGTTGATTCAAACATTCATTATTTTTCATCTTGAAAGGACAATTTAAATTATCAAAACTCACCTTAACATGGACGCTGTTCATCAACACCTAGCAACGCTCCGTTCCCACTTAGACTCGGTTCCCATTTTTCAAACAGCTGAGGTAGGTTTTATGTATTGTTGATGAAGGTGGGGAGAGGAACAATGACTACTTTATCCCTGGTGCAGAAAGGGTCCTTGGTGGATTTGCTCGTCCTGGTGCCGCAACACATTTTATTTCCTGTGTATAACCTGTCGATAACTGAACCTTTATATCACACAATCTGAACTCTTTTCCTTTTCCACCGCACTTACTACTTACTTACATCTATCCCTTCGCTATCAACTATCAAACCACGATGAATCGCGCACAATCTCTCTCTGCATCATTTTCCACTTGCTCATCATTCAGGAAACCATTAAAGTTCCCAAGGAACATATATTTTGTGGACTTTCGGTTCTAGTAGCAATCGTTGTCTTTTTTGGCGTTGGTGCTGCCTCCCTTTGCAGCTTGATTGGATTTGTGTATCCAGCCTACAAGTCGTTCGAAGCTATTGAAACCAAGGTCAAGGGCGACGACACTCAGTGGTTGGTGTACTGGGTCATTTTCTCTTTCTTTTCCATCATTGAAGTATTTGCCGATTTTTTGCTGTACTGGATTCCCTTTTATTATGCCTTTAAATTGGCGTTCCTTTTGTGGGCCTTCTTGCCTCAAACTCGGGGTGCCAAGTTTCTCTATGATAGCTTCCTCAAAGACTTTTTGAAGAAGAACGAGAGTCGTATCGATGCTGCCATGGCCGATGCGAAGAAGCAAGCCGGAAACATTGCGAACGATTTTACGGATTCTGCGAACGATGTAGCAGAAAAAGTAAAGGACGCGACCGCGGAAACCAAAAAGGACGAGTAAGCAACATTGAAAGGAAGGGTGTATTTGTGTCGTGGAAGGAAGAAGCAATATTTAAAAACGTATGATGGAACGTGGCAATTTATTATATGAGAGTGGATGGAAAAGTGCAGTGCGGAGTGGACGGATAGATTTTGGGGACACTGAAATGGAATGAATCTGAACTTGAATCAACCGGCTGTCATTTGATGATCGTGTCTTATTGTTTTTAATTTTTATAAGTCATTAATTGGTGGTCTATCTGGTTGTTAAAATTGACAACGGCGGATTGTGCAATGTTTGGGTGTGTGGTGAATGGAATGGTGAAAATTGCAGAGAGCACGGAAAGGAAAGTTTTGACTTTCTTTTTGCTGTCGCAATTTTACTGTCGTTCAGATTTGACGCACTACTCACTGCGGGAAGCAATCAAGAGGAGCCACATTTTGATACTATGCTTGTTCGGAAACAAACTAAAGAGCAAATAAATACCAAATCATATTGTATTCCGGAGTACGCAATTATTGAAACAATGTGATTGTCAGTATTTAGTTTTTGAAGATGGTTTAGTTCGTTTGTTTGGCTTGTAACAAAGCCTCAGAAAAATTCCAGCCATCTTACAAAACCGATAGATACGCACTATTACAACTCCAAATAGTGCTCTATAATAGACTAGAAATGGTTTGTGATTGGTGTTGCTTCATTCTTGTCCCACTGACAGTCGGGTCTACGAGAGACGAGAGCTGCTCAACTGCTGCACCAAAAGAAACAGTATTATTATTATTGTAGTACTTTTCTCAACAAAAGGTGCTACCATGAAGGCTTGGTCTGATTTTTATGCGCCCCTGCACATCTCCGCCTTTGCATTGTAATACAAGGTTGCAGGAGACTTCTAAATCTAATCCAATCCACGGACAATCTGAAACTACTTCGTAGCATTTTAAAATGAATTAATAGGATTTCACTTCTGTTGCAGGAGAAAACTCACTCACCTCGCTTAAAAGAATCTCTTATTATACCTCTCTAATGAGAAACAAAAATGTGGCGCCAAACCTGCCGGCGAAAATCTAAGCCTGCGCCCAATGCTACGAACCAACTTTGATGCCAATTCGAAATACAGTAGTAGTCTGTAGAGTAGTAGTCTAGTTGCAAAAAAGAAGAAGCAAGAAGCGCAGCAACAGAACTAAGTGTAGTACGAGCAAGGATTGACAAGAAGCAATACAAGACAACATGAGCTACGGTAGGTTGATTGTTGTTTGATACGGCTGATGAATACGGAAGATACAAACCAAGGGGGGGGGTGTAGGGTTTCCTGACGGACAACAAAATTGGTGCTGCATTTTTTCTGACTTCAGATACCAGCATAATAGTAGCAACTCTGATGGACGCTTCGCACTTTGAATGTTATCGCTTTCATCAACTCATCTTAATTTTTACCATCCTCCTATGTGTGCCTCTGTGCTTTCCCGCGGTCATGTAATGCTGTACCGTACTTGTACTGCCGAAAACCAAATCCTTCGCAATTATTTATTTACAGGAATGGACTACCAAGGAGGTGGCGGCGGCGGCGGCGGGTTCTCTGGTGGCGGAAACGATGCCTACGGTGCAGGAAGTCCCGCAGGAGGTGACGGAGGCGCTCAACGACGCAATTATGATGATCAGACTTGCATCCCCGTCACTGCTCGTATGATTTTAACGGGACAACCAGATATGGGCGACAATCAACAGCTCAAGCTCGAAGACGATCGCAAATTGTATCATATAAAATTGGTCGGGGCTGTGCGTGAAGTGGAAGAAACCAGCACGAATACTGTCTATACAATTGAAGATGGAACTGGGCTTGTCAAAATCAAGCAGTGGATCGACGAAACTGACTGTTCAGCGGTACAAGAAATGAGAGAAGCTGCAAAGCAAGATAACATCTACGTCAAGGTGGTAGGGCAAGTGAAAATGTACAATGGTTCGAAACAGATATTGGCGTCTTCCGTCCGGCCTCTTTCGACTGGAAACGAATTGGCACACCATTTCTTAGAAGTTGTGTATTCTGGCGAAAAATACAAGAATGATTCGACCATTATTCAGCCAGTATCTCCGAACATAATGGGCGTTGGTGGTAGTGTTGGAGGTATCGGATTTGGAGGCGGTGGAAGTCGCACTCCTTTGATGCAACACGGTGGAGGCGGTGAGGATTCTATTAAGGCTGCCGTCCATGCGTTTTTCCAGACTCACGGAGGTACGTTTTGTGTTTGTAGTTTGTATTTGCTTGTTGTAGTGCTCCATTCTCTCTCTTTGTATTCTCACCATACAATACATACTCTTTATCGTGCATTGAGAGCAGAAGTGACCGAATATGGAGTTCGCGAGGAAGACTGTGTCAAGCGTCTTGGTATGGGCAGCGAATCACAAATTAGACAAGCCATTGTGACTCTAGAATCAGAAGGTTCGCTTTACACAACTATTGACCAGAATACCTACAAGGCTGCCTAGATTTCACGGATAAAATAAGTGGACCGACAGGACCATGAAGACTGTTGGTGGTTGGCGATTATTTTTTTTATGTATACATTTGCTCGCTGATGAGGTGGAACTGCTGAACGTTTCTCAAAGAATTGCTTTCCGCACGTCCGAACGCATCTCTACTTAAAACTATTTGTTCAAACTTCAGTTCCTTTGATTCATCCGTTATAATAGAAAAAGTCGGGCTACTAGCAGCCTGCAGCTGCGAAACCATTTATCCAAGCTGGTATCCTATGGCATGCAGAGTATCCTGAACAGCCACTAGGATATTTTCTACCGATGCCAACGCTCCAGTCCCAACTTCTCCACAAGCCAAGGCTTTCACATCGGGATTGATAATAGATACTCCACTCGTCAAGGTGTTGCTATTGGAGGGTGCATAGCTTGTATTCCAAAAGCATTGTATCTCGTGAAGTTGTTGTTGCGTCAATGGATGCAGCCACATTGCCGTATTCATCGCGGGTGCGAGCAGGAGTGGTTTACCGGGGCGATTGCCATGACCAAAATCCCAGGCTCGTACGACACAGCTCAGGGCATCATCGCACAATCCGTGGGCTAATTTTGCCAAAGTATGAGCGCTCAAAGGTGCAATAAGCAAGACATCGGCCCAATCTCGCAAATCAATATGCAGAACTGGATCTCCTAAGCGATTCCATTCGTTCCATTCTTCATCGGCGTCTAATACATGAAAGATTGGGGTTGGTGGGATTGAGTGCACTATGTTGTTCGACGGAAAAGGCAAAGAGGGGAAAAATAATGTACTTTACCACAGCAACTAATAATTGAGCTCGTACAGTACGTACCATGCAAATGAACGTGTCCCTCCTGCTCTAGATTGTTTGTCGTGTAGGTTTCGTGTATCACCGCCGATTTTGATGTCTCGATATGTTCCTGAACCAATTTCCAATACTTCACATTGTAATCGCTTGCTTTGTCCCAAAAATTACGCCCACCTTTTGTGAGAAGTATGCGTACGTCAATCTTTGATTGAGACAATCGAACGGCAATCTCGGGGGCTTTTACTGCGGCGACACTACCGCAAACACCCAAAAGGATTCTCGGCCGCCGATTGCTTCTCTTATTGCTTTCTGTTGAGGTAGAATTGGCGGTAGTGGCGCTGTCTGGTGCTGGTGTCGTCATGTTATAAAACTAAATGGGGATAGCAGGGATAAAACGAGAGGTAATCTTTTTGTATTTTTACAAAGTCCTTGGTTGTTCTTTACTGGGAATAATTCTCTCTGGTCGTTGACATGATCACTGCAAGATCTTCTCAGGAAAAGCAACCAATTGGATCACTTATGCGTCTACAGATACTTGCTTTCAGTAATATTGATACTATTGCTGCTACTACTACTACTATCCAGTAGACCTACCTAGTAGTAGTAGTAGTACCTGGTAGTACTCTATTACGTAATTTTTTTTACTGTATTATTTTTTCCAACTTCTTGTATTGGCGTTTCCTCATAAACGGAGGCTGTAATGTATGAATGAGGCCATTATCAGTTAGTTTTATCAGCATTGCTATTCGTTTGGAAGATTCCGAAGTCAAACCGGTACAAGAGAGCCCTTGGCGAAAGCATTTTGAGTCTCAGACGCACTAGAACCTAGAACTACTCCGAGTACATCGCTTCCTTGTGCATGCATCCAAATCGCTACAAACACCGCACGATTTCTCAAGTAAACCGGCGCATCATGATTCTCCGTTGTTATCTTTTTGCTATTTTTGTCTTCCTTGAATGTTGCAAGTCTGGTTTGTCCTTATCGGCTTCAACAACTCTCAGCAGAAGAAAACGTTCCTCGCCCCAAAGGAATTGGCAAATAGAGATACGGCCAGCCAAAATTCCACAAGATTTGCCCAAAATTCGTACATGTCGAACAGAAGCATTTGTCAATAAACGAAACATGAACGACAATGTCAACTTGTTACGACCGCAGCAATCCTTTGTCAACGCGGAATCCGCAGTCCGAGGCGAATTTGTTTGTTTGGTGGCACGAGAACGCTTGCCGCCCTGTCGAATCCTGGGAACAGCTGACGTATCGAGTCAAAAACGGATGGATGGTTCATATCTGGTTCAAAATGTTTTCGTCGTGCCAGAGGCTAGAGGACAAGGATTAGCGCAACGTCTTGTCAAAGGTGCGGAAAGGTTTGTCATTGCTAATTCTGATTACAATGCTCCCTCCAGGGTTTCTCTCTGTGTGGAAACCTCCAATATTCCAGCTGTTAATCTGTACTTGAATAAATGCAACTACCAGGCCAAAGGTATCAACGGAATCCTCTTAGCCACAGGACAGGCTACCAAATTTCCATTACTGATAAACTTGGTGAAAGATCTTTTATAAGCTAGCTACATGACTACAAAAAATAATGTGTTATGCAAACTACTTGTCAGTGTGTTTTCTGGCACATCCCAATTATAGAAACTCCAGTTTTATTTCTTATGTACGACATTGATGAATAGCACGAAATAAATTCAAAAGAAGGTTGCATTGTCTTTCCAATTTTCTTTACATTCACGACCTCTGTAGCAAATTGTCCAGTTCACCCGATTCTCCCAGCGGCAAAAGTCCAGGACCATCGTTGCAACCTCCAATGTACGTTCCATCAATGAATATTGATGGCACCGACGTTCGCTTGGTTTTCTTTCCTAGAATTGCCCTAATTTCATTACCTTGGTTTCCTTCCAACTCGTCCAATTCCATCACAGAATAGGCAATGCCTCGTTCGTCCAAATAATCTTTAGCTTTCCGGCAAAATGGACACGTTGTAAAAGAAAACATGGCCACTTTGGGTTGCTTCTTTTGAAAAAAATTGCCATTATTGCCACTGGCAATAAAGGCATCTACTTTTCGCGTCACGGCATCTTCGTCGTAATCTCCGGCAACAATATCCGCCACAAATTGCTTGAATTGGTATCCCAACGTGTTAGAGGCAATCATTTCGGAAACTTTATTGGCAAGCGAATTAGATTCACTCCAGGCCATCGGCTCACCCATGCGCCCCTTTTCATCGACTTCGGAGCTCGCTTCCACTCGTGAATTTTCTAGCTTGAAGAGAGTCGTGGCGACGGTATCTAAAAAGGGTCGCTTCATAGCTTGTAATTGTGTTGACGATTTCGCGATGGAATGCATCGAAGAAGCAGGGGCAAATCCTTCAACCGTCCACAGCACCACAAAGAGGAGCAAGGAGACGTAGGAATAGATTGATGTCATGTTGCAGACAAGCTAAAAATGAATGCTCGACGGTAAAAGTAGTTAATAATGTTTCATGTTTCTGCACTCGTCAAGTCCTCTCGTCCTCTCTTCCTCTCTTACTTACCACGGTGTTATTAACCCCCCTTTGTGACTCATTCGTTTTGTTTGATGGACATTCAGTCGTTCGTAATTAGCGCTGTTCAGTTTGCATTACCTGGTACCGTACGATCATCAGAATCCAACAAAGCAAACGGCTCCAAAGGTTCTGCAGTGCTCGCAGTGCTCTACTCGAGTAAAGAGTAAACAACATACATCATCATCAGCGTTAAAACATGAAAACCATATCTTTTCATCTCTTTCTTCTGTTGAACAACTCATGCCTTGAATGCTTCTGTTACACCCACCAAAAAATTATCCCAAGAGTCTATAAGAAGTTAACATCAACCCTTCTCATGTCGAACGTATCCAACGCCAATAGAGTAGCAAAAAAGACAATAGCAGAGAACAGTAGTAAATCCCATCACTTTCACTGTTATTTGCTTCGTTCATGTGATCCCAAGCACCCCTACAAAACGTATATTGGATTCACCGTCAATCCCTACATTCGCCTTCGTCAACACAATGGAATTCTCAAATCGGGAGGAGCTCGGCGTACCAAGCGATCCGGTCGGCCTTGGGAATTTGTGGCGATTGTGCATGGCTTTCCCGACAAAACCACGGCCCTGCAATTTGAATGGGCCTTCCAGCATCCTGGCAGGTCTTTGGCAGTTCGCGATGCTCTAGGTGACCAAGAAGCTGCCAAATTGGGCCGAAAGCGTGGTGTGCCTGGAAAGCTGGCGCTTCTCAAGGCCATGGTGAATGAGTGCGAAAACTTTTTGCCATTTTCATTGACTGTCTATTTTCTAAACAAATCAAAAGAAAACGAATTTCTGGCCACCAAGTATTCTAAAGAACACGATGGAAGTTGTCATCGACCTACTATCTGTGTAGATTCGCTAGAGGAAATGCCATTCTGGGTCAAGCCATCCAGACGAAAGGGAGGCAGTAAAGGAACGAGCAAGTCTGTTGCGTCTCCTACAACGCAACTTGCTGCCGACCAGAGTCGATGTTCTCTGTGCCAATTCCCAGCAGCAGAGGAAGAGACGCCAATATTCTGTTCCGGCTGCTCGAAGATGTATCACGAGTTTTGTTTGGGCGAACTATTAAGTGGGAAAGTTATCAAGAATGCAGCAACGGAATGGTAGGTTCCGACAATCTTTGCTATTTCAATTTTTTTTCTTCACTCAGACGCAGCTCACAGCCTATTTCTGTCTTTTATGCAGTCCGGCATGTCATGCAAAGCTCGATTGGTCTCCAGAATGTGATATTGATTTGGAAATAGAGCTCCCGTTACCTGCAAGGAAGACCAGCAGCAACCGTGACATTGACGTTTCTATTGACGACATAACCAAGCAGGTGAGCCGGCGCCTTTCCATAGATAATATTTCGCACGAAAAACATCAACTGAGCCGAATTGTCACGTACGATTCCGATAGCATGTCGTTCTCATCTATTAAGGAGCGTACCAAAAAGGAAACTAAAGAAAGGAAACGAGAATCACTTTCAGGTGCTGCCCGTGACAAAATGAAGGGTTCCATTCCGTTTTCGCTTCTTGTGGACAGTGACGATTCCGACTCCGACTCCGACTCCGATAATGAGTGGATCATGATGAGTCGAACTAAAACCTCAGCGGGCAGCACACGCGATCCGTTCACGACAGCTGGAAAATCCGTTGCCACCAGATCGTCATTGTCTACCTTTGCGCTTTCATTGACGGACAGTAATAGTGATGATGATTCAAATAAAGATTGGATTATTTCTCCCATCGAGACTCCTGTGACAACTCAAGCTATTCGCTTTACAAAGCAACACAACATTTCTTCGGTTATTGACCTGGACAATGACAGCGACATTTCTTCCGACGAGGATAGTGTAAATTTCAAGGCACAAGGAACGGAAGAGGTGATAGATCTTTGCTCTCCATAAAGTTAAAGAATATGGAATATGAGAATGACAAAAACAAAAGTTGAGCGTTATAGGAACATTATCTGCCAGTTAAGTGTTGTCGCTTTCAATATAAGTAAATACTAGAATTTCATTCACGAATCGATTTTCTATAGCTTCAATGGATTTCTGGGAAGCTCTCCTCTAACTGAGTTTTTTTTTAAGTTTCTCGTCACGATTTAATTTTTATTGTTGGTCTCGTCGTTCGTTGCTGCTCTGCGCCAGTTCCACCTCTTCTCCTTCTTCTTGTAAGACGAGATCACTCGGTAGTTGATTATTAAAATCCAGAGGTGGAGCCACCAGTACGGTTTGAGCATCTACCAATGGAATTTCCGTGACGCCGTCAACGATGATGGGTACGGATCTGTTGGTTTGACCGACAACAGTAGTAGCTGTCGTGGCCGCATCTGGAAGCTTGATCAGAAAGACGGAACCAGGATGAATTCCAACGGGAATTTGGGTATGAATGAATCGGTCGTTATCGAGTCGGACCAACATTGTTTGTCCCCCTTTGCCATACCACGGCACAGTAATCGCCACGACATGTGGATTTGTCACAATGGATCGGTCCAACGCCTGTAGAGCATTTCCTCCCGTCTTGACGAGAATCTTGTCCTTGGGACAGCGGATACCTTCCAGACTCGAGCAGCGAGTAGCTGGATAGTCTCGCCACGATGTTTTGGCAGTATCGTTTGGTTTCACTGTGGAAGCAATGAAGGGTTTCTCCAGAAGGGGTTCCATTAAAGACGACTTGACGTCGTCATTATTTGGTTGCATCATCATTCGTGGAGATATTCTTTGTGAGCGAAAAAGGATACGTAGGGTATGATCTGTGTGAGGGTTGTTGTTTATTGCTATTCTCTTTCTATTCGTAGCAACTAATTGCTTAATGATTGTTTGTTAGGGACTGCAGTATCACTTTTGGTGTCTTGATGGTGAGATAGAACGGGTTGTTTGTACGAGTAGTTGCTTTTATTATCACAAACAACAACAAAGAACTGATTGAAACAATAACTACTACTACCACGTCCTACGCTACTCTACTACTACTACTAGCTAGTACTAGTACTACTACTAGTAGTACTACTAGTAGTAGCTAGTAGACGACTCTACGTCGTATTAGTACTAGTAGTAGCTACTACTACTAGTAGAGAGAAAGAATACTATTCGTGCAGCGAACATCCGCAATAAAAACGAAAAAATAAAATCACGAACCCTTTTGACAATCACAAATCACGATTCAAATTCAAGCCACCCAGGCAGCTTCTTATAGTCAGTTAAACCTGCTGGCTTGCGCCGAGTAGAGCCGTTGAGCATCACCAGGTAGACTAGTAGCTAGTAGTACTCCGAGTACTACTAGTAGTAGCTAGTAGTAGTCTAGCTACTAGCTAGTACTAGTAGAGTAGTAGTAGTACTATTACTACTACTAGTACTACAACTACTACTAGACTAGTACTACTAGTAGTAGCTACTAAAAACAAAAAGAAGATTGAGTAGCTAATAATCAACACCTCACAAATAATACAGTGTGATACTAATATTTTTCCATGTTACTACTTTGACTCGGCTCAGCTCAATTATCAAAAGACATCCGATTCAATAGCGGATAAGCAGTGTTGATAGCAGCAATCTGCTACCGCTGAGATCAGCTGAAACAAGATAATTCTTCCCAATTTCTGAATCCACGTTTAGGGAAAATCGAGCCAAGAAGGTACAGCAGACAACGTTGGCTGAATTTTCTTACTTGAAGCAATCGTTTGACGAAGAAGTCGTTACTGTCACGGAACGATCCAGTTTATTATCGAGACAAGATTCATTTTCAAGCTTCTCCGATCATAGCACAAATATGGCACACTATCCATTTCAATATCAACTTGCAGAATGGCGTCACAGTCCGTGTCTTATGCAACCCGTCTCTTTGGTGATGCTGGTGCTCATGCTTACATTTTGGCTCGTAACGGCGCTATTGACGTTACCAACCATGTTATTGGGTCTCCTGATGGCGCCACTCTTGGCCAGAGGCTCTTGGTTGATTGAATTTTTGTATCCTTGGCCGATTGCTCGATGGGGACATTTGTTAATACTCAAGTGGAGTCAACCCAGAGTACCACTCGAGGACAAGGCGGCCAGATATCATTCGCGGACGCTCGAACAGCGTGTTGAAGTGGTAGAAGGCCGTGTTTTTATTCACCCTATTCCCCAACTGTTGGACAATTTGGGATATCTGGTGGTATGCTTGCCTCCGCCGTTGACAGAACCTCCGACCGTGACAGTAGCCGAAGATACGTTTCAGAGCCGGCTGTCCATTCAAACCCAAACAGAACCGGATGCCAGAACACTACCAAAACCACCAATTGTCGCATTTTTGGTAGATTGTGGTGATGCCGATGCTGTGCAGGAACAAATTACGCTCATTCGAAAGACTCATTATCCTCAGCACCCGC
>Ga0210025_1004746_pt1 | contig 11456 bp, 8 predicted proteins | sample CryGeyme20150102_FD_183989 | JGI IMG/M metagenome (GOLD analysis project Ga0210025, IMG submission 183989) | Groundwater microbial communities from Crystal Geyser aquifers in Utah, USA - Crystal Geyser metaG 2015-0102 (SPAdes) (version 2) | ecosystem: Environmental > Aquatic > Deep subsurface >...
ATGTTGTGTAAAATCAAAAAAAGTAGAATTAGTTTCTAGTTTTAAAGAATATTCATCACCAACTGGCGTGAATTCATCTCCATCAGCATCGATAAATGCGATAGAAATTAAAGCTGTTGAGCTTCCAGCTGCAACATTAATTTCTCCACTAACAATTCCACCTTGATAGGTTACTAGGGTTGCTCCAGATTCACGAAGAAAAAAGCCAACTGGCTCTGCATGGTCGCTTTCGGAGTGATCGGCATGGTTATCGCAGCTAATTGAAAGTGACAGAACTACGATTAAAAGAGGTAAAAATCTAAAATATTTCATATAAATAAAGTATTTAGTAAACAAGAATTTGATTGATTCAGAAAAATTGAATCGTTTAAAATTGTAGTAGATGTGATGTATAGACAAGAACTGAATCCAAAACAGATAAAAGAAACAAGACAGATATAGACTTGTTTCTAAGGATATTATTTGGTACAGTGTTCTTGTTTGTTAACTTTTTCTAGAAAATGTGTTTGAAAAAGCGTGTTTACCCTACAATTGGCGGTGCTCTATCACCTAAATTTCCTGTTATACTTGTTAGATAGACTGACTCTTGAAGAGAAAAAATACTTTGATTAAGAATAGGTAATTGATCAAGTTGTACAAAACTAGGTGTCAATTCAATGGAAGGGTTGTGACTGAAAAAACAAATAGAAGAGTCACTTTTAACCAATAAAGGAGAATTGTGTTGAAGAACTTCATGATAATGAACATAAGGAAGTGTTACTGCTGTTGAAAACAACAACAGAACCCAAGCTAAAGTCAGTATTTTTTTTGAAGTTCTAATCATGTTTAATTGTCTAAGTGCAATTTAGTTGCATTTAAAGATAAGGTCTTAAAAAGCATTTTCAAAATGCTTGACGATAAAGCTCGTTTCAGATTCAACTTTTATAGCTATTACATCAAATCGAATGGGTGAACCTTCCATTTTTCGCTCATAAAGCCATGCTTCTGCAGCTCTTGCAACAAGCTTTTGTTTTTGCTCATCAACGAAGTCTTCCGGTTCTCCAAATGCAGAAGAACTTCTGGTTTTTACTTCAACAAAAATAATTTCAAATCCATAATAGGCAACTATATCTGCTTCTGATTTTTGAAAATGATAATTACGTTCAAGGATGGTATATCCTTTTTGTTCTAAATGCTGACAAGCTAAATCTTCGCCTTTTTTTCCTAAGGCTAAATGTGGGGCAAGACTCATAGTTTTTTTTTAGGTAAAGGTAAAATGTCTTCGGGTTTACTTCGCAATAAATTACGTTTTAAGGCTAAATTCACCAGTTTTCGTAGTGATTTTAAGTTTTTATGCGAGACGTAAGGAAGAATGGCATGGGTAAAATCTTCAAAAAGCTCAAGCAAATCTAGAAAGTCGTCTATTCGGTCTTTAAATTCAGCTTCTTTTGAGTCTTTTGTCTCTTCATTATTTAGAATGTTAAGACATTCTCTTAAGTTTTCTCGAATCGGACTTATTTCTAATCGTTGTCGTTCCCTAATTATTTTTGCAGCGGTTTCCCAAACATCTTTATCTGCCTGATAGTAGTCTTTTCTGTCTCCAGGGAAGTTAATGCGATGCACTAATTTCCAATCTAATAAGCTATGAAGATTCATATTAGCATTTCCTCGGCTTATCGATAGCTGTTCCATTATCGTGTCCGTATCGAGGGGTTCGGAAGATGCAAATAGCAAAGCATGAATTTGCGCCATTGTCTTATTTATACCCCAAGCCGAAGCCATTTCACCCCAATACAAAACAAATTGTTCGAGAGCTAAATCATAATTTGTTTTATTTGTTTCAGAATCTTTCATTTAAGAAAAATTATACATTACACGAACATTTTAAAAATGTTTTTATCAAGTAGTGTCTCTTTCGATGAATAGTTTTGCGTGTAATAAACTCTAAAAAAAAAGCGACTTTTGATAGTCGCTTTAGAAATGTGATTCGGGAGGGACTCGAACCCTCGGCCCACGGCTTAAAAGGCCGTTGCTCTACCGACTGAGCTACCGAATCTTGTCAATTATTTGACAGGCTCTAAATTTAAGAAGACTTTTGTCATCAAGTCAATAGTAAATTAACTTTTTATTCGTTTTAATGCTTCAATAAAGTCATTTTCTGTGATTTTTAAGTGATCAAAGTCTTTCAAGTCTGACATTTTTTCGAAATTTCCCGAATCGAAGGCATAATTTCTTCTCAAACAGTTGTATGCACCCTCTCTTGCAACGAATGCAATTTCTGCTCCGGTTAGACCTTCTAAGGATTCTGCGAATTTTTCTGAACTAAATTCTTTGTGAACAGGCATTTTTTTTGAGTTGATTTCAAAAATGGTTTTGCACCCTTCTTTATCGGGTTTGGGAACATTTAATTGATAATCAAACCGCCCAGGTCTGAGAAGTGCCGAGTCAAGAAGTTCTGGTCTATTAGTTGCAGCAATTACACAGACAGATCCATAGTCTTCAATTCCATCCATCAATGTTAAAAGTTGATTAACAAATTTTGCTTCAATTCTAAGATTGTCTTCGGAGCTTCTTTTTTGAGCTATGGCATCAATTTCATCAAAAAATATGATGGAAGGTTGCATTTCGGATGCTTCTTCAAATAATGTGCGCAAATTTTCTTCTGATTGCCCATAATATTTGTTCAGCAACTCTGGACCTTTAACAGAAATAAAGTGAGCTTGTATTTCATTGGCAATTGCTTTGGCAATCATTGTTTTACCACAGCCTGGAGGACCAAATAATAACACACCTTTATGAGGTTTAATGTGTAAATAATCAAATAAAGCAGGATTTTTTAGCGGAAGTTCAATTACTTCTCGAATGGTTTGTAAAATTCCACTAATTCCGCCGATTTCACCAAAAGTAACAGCAGGGATACTGCGTTTTTTCGACTCATTTTGTTCAGATCCTTTTTCTGAGTTCTGATTGATAGCAGAAGAAACTTCTTTTTTTAATTCTTTATTTCTAGGTTCAATGAGTGTATTCAATGTTAATTTGTGAATTACACCGACTGCTTTTTTTACAATTTTCGAACCTTCAATTTTATTATCATATAAAATTTCCCATGAAGGACTTCTGTACACATCAATAATATCTGGCAAACGATTTATGGACTCGTCTACAATGGCTTGATTGAAAGAAGGACATAAATGAAGAAATTTATCTTCAATCTCCTGTTTTAAAATGGCAGCAATTTGAAATTTATCCACTTTCCAAATTCCACTGTCTTCAAATCGCCCAATTTGAAACCAAAAGACTGCGGAGTTTAATTCTTGTTTAGATTCAGGTAGCTTTTTTTGAATTGCTTCAACAGCTGAAAATCCCCACGAGTCGGCTCTGTTAATTGGATTATTGGTTTCTTCCTTTAATTGCAATTCCTGTTTTCTAAGCTGATCAAAAAAAGTAGTAAGCCAATAGCCATCCTTTTTTTGATTATTGAAAATTACATTATGATATTCGTCTATCTGATTGGGAAGCGAGGTAATTGTTCTGAAATAATTTTTGAAGTTTTCAGCATTCAGAGAAATTTCAGAAGGTTTTGCCTTATCTATATTTTCAAGATTTTCTGGCAATGTACTTGAAACACTGAATTGTAAACTAAATGACATGCTTGTTTTTTCTCTCTGATTTTACTCGTAATCGAATTGTATGAGTTTGATAATCTGTCCTGAAAAGTACAAAATTCTAGTAGCTATTAACTAAAATCATCAATCTAAGATATCGATCTAAGATATTGAGAGTATTGGGTGCAGAGGTATTCACAAAAACTTCGAAATCTGAGATTAATAGAAACCTGAGTTCGTAATTATAATTGTGGCAAAATTTTTAGCCTCCATTAAGAAAAAACTAGAGAAAATGTGATTTGGTCATGCTGGGCCTCGACCCAGCATCTCTGCCAAAGAACCAAATTATTCAAAAAAAAATGTTTGTTGCGTAAAAAGATATTGCACAGAGATAGCAATCGTGGTTTTGCGAATCTTGTCTAGGCGTGGGATGGCCGTTTTTTTGCGAAAATCACTGCCTTTTTTGTAAAACGAAGACCGAATTTGAGTTACTAAGTATCGATGCTTTAATTTTGATTAGACAGCTTTTTGTTAAAAAATGGAGCAGATTTGTAAATAATCTGAGTTAGATAATCAAAGACGTCGTCTTCTGTAAAAGAACGTTAAGCACCAAAGGTATTATCATTTAATGTCATCATCTTTGATTCAACTTAACTGATAGAATATGAAATTGAGATTTACTGCTGTTTTTTTGTGTCTTTTTTTTTCCTTAACAATTAATTTATTTGCTCAACCAGGAGGTTTTCAAGGGAAACCATTTAATGGTAAAGTCATTGATGCGCAAAATAAAGAATCGCTGCCTGGAGCCAATGTTGTATTGGTTTTTCAACGAGATACTACTCGAAAAATAGGCGTAATTACCGACGCTGATGGCCTATTTTCCTTCCCAAGAGTTCGTGAAGGGATGTCCGTAAACCTGAGAATTAGTTTTGTTGGGTATCAAACGTATTCAAAGATTTTTGAACTCAAAGATCTTGATACTGTTCAACTTTTCGAAATTAGCCCAGCCATAGAGCAATTGGAAGAAATAAAAGTGACCGGTGTTCAAACTCGTGTAGAGATGAAAGGCGATACGGCGCAGTACAATGCGGCAGCGTTTAAAGTAAATCAGGATGCTAATGCTCAGGATTTAATTACAAAAATGCCTGGAGTTGTAACAACTGGTGGTAAACTTGAGGCGCAAGGAGAACAAGTGAGACGTGTTTTAGTTGATGGACAAGAGTTTTTTGGTGATGATCCTTCGCTAGCTTTAAAAAGTCTTCCTGCCGAAGTTATTTCACAAATTCAGATTTTTGATCGTCAATCAGATCAATCTCAGTTTACTGGTTTTAATGATGGGAATACTGAAAAAACCATCAATATTGTGACCAATGGGCGATTGAGAAATGGAACTTTTGGAAGATTATTCGGGGCTTATGGTACTGAAGATCGTTATCAAGCTGGCGGAAATATTAATTTTTTTGATGGTAATGAACGCGTTACTATTGTTGGTTTGAGTAATAATATTAATCAACAAAATTTTTCGAGTGAAGATTTAGCCGGAGTTGCTCAGTCTGCTCAAGGCGGCGGTTCTGGCAGAAGAGGTGGCAGACGTGGAGGAAGTTCAGGAGCGAATCCTAACGATTTTATGATTGGTCAAAATGCAGGAATAAACTCAACTTCATCATTTGGTATTAATTACTCAAATAATTGGGCTGAAAAATTCAAATTAAACTCCAGTTATTTCTTTAATGGAACGGGAAATACAACAAATCAAACTACATCAAGAGAAATATTATTGCAATCGGGCTCAAATCAGTTTTATAATGAAGGTTCAATTGGCGAAAGTGACAATTATAATCACAGAATTTCACTTCGAGGCGAGTACACTATTGATCAAAATAATTCTATCATTTTTTCCCCAAGATTGAGTTATCAAGATAATTCATCGAACTCTCAACTCAATGGTATAACACAGTTTGCAGATCAATCTGTATTGAATAATCAAACAAATACTACTAAATCAGCTACGGATGCCTTGTCGTTTAATAATTCAATTCTATGGAGACATCGTTTTGAAAAACCTAGAAGGACACTTTCGGTTGATTTAAGACAAACGATAAATACTAGAAATGCAAATTCAGATTTGTTCTCTCAAAATGATACATTTTTCCCTTCAGATACATCTTTGGTAACGGATCAACTTTCTGATACAAAATCGGATACATACGATTTTAGCATTTCAAGTAATTATACTGAGCCGCTAAGCGAAGAAATGCAATTGATGTTCTCTTATAATCCTTCCTATTCACTAAGTAACTCCGATCAATACACAAATTTTAAAAATCCGATATCCGGTGCTTACGATGAGTTGCAAAATGATTTATCTAGTTCTTTTGATAATACGACATTCACTCAAAGAGGTGGAATTGGTTTAAGATGGCAGCCATCTCGAGGGATTAACGCCATGTTTAATGTGAATCTTCAATTTGCCAATTTAAGTGGCACACAGCAATTTCCATCAACAGTAGACATTGATAAAACGTTTTTCAATGTATTGCCATTTGCAATGTTTCGATACTCTACAAGTCCACTTTTAAATCTTCGATTATTTTATAGAACTTCGACCGATTTACCCTCCGTAAGTCAATTGCAGCCTATTATAAATAACTCAAATCCATTATTTCTAAGTTCTGGAAATGATCAATTGAGTCAACAGTTAACACATTCTTTGTTTTTACGTGTAAACTCAACGAGTCCAGAATCTGGTAAATCCTTGTTTTTATATGCTAATGGAAGTTTAAGTAATTCGTATTTGGGAACGTCAATAATAATTGCTCGTTCTGTAACTGTTTTAGAAAACGGATTAACTCTTCAACCTGGAATGCAATATTCAAAACCTGTAAATCTTGATGGATATCTTAATTTGAGAAGCTTTGTAACACTTTCAAGTCCTTCAACTTTGTTAAAAAGCACTCTTAATATGAACGCAGGTTTTACTTATGCAGAAACACCATCAATTATAAATGAAGTCGCTAACTCTACAAACTCCTACTCTTATAATGCAGGATTAGTTATTGCAAGTAATATTAGTAAAAACGTCGATTTTACGCTGAATTACACAGGAAACTATGTTACAGCAAAGAATAAAATTCAGCCCGAACTAAATTCAGCGTTTTTCAATGGTTTAGCCGGAGGGAAAATTCAATTTCTACTTTGGGAGTCTTTTGTTTTGGCAAGCGACATTAATTACAGTCATTACAATGGCTTGGGAGATGGATTTAATCAAAACTTTACCTTATGGAATGCCCGAATCGGATATAAATTTCTACCCAAAAAAGCTGGAGAATTAAGTATCAGTCTGTTTGACATCTTGAAACAAAATAGAAGTGTGAACAGAAATATCACTGAAACTTATATTGAGGACACTCAAACGCAAATCATTCAACAATACGTTTTGGTCACATTCACCTACAATGTGAGAAATTTTAAATTTTAAATTATGAACTTACATTGAAAAATAGTTTTCAGTAAAATAATCGTAGTTTTTAAACAATTTGAAAGGGATTGAACGGCCAAAATCGTTTTTTGGATTGGGCTAAGTGTTAAATAAAAAAAGGGCAGTCATTCAAACTGCCCTTTTTGTTTCTAGGTGTGTGTGTTTCACTTTTCAGTGATCTTATGTATGTGTTTATTTTTGCTAATTATATCCCCGCATCCCCATCTGCATTAGCATTCAATTTTTAGGTAGGTTCACTATAGAGACGCTTGAAACTGAAAAATCTTCCCAAAAAAATGCATTTTTTTAAAATATTTTTTCAAGAAGCTGATTCTAGAATTTATGTTTACACATGAAGCTTGAATTCTGTACCTTCTCGAGGTATAAATCAATGCCAATACGTCGAATTGTGGCTTTGTTTTTTAGCGTTATAAGTGTTTAAAAAACAAGTATCTATTTAGCTTTTTAAATTGCTTAGTGACTGAAAAAAAAAGAATTGTAAGATTTTTCTATTCTTAGCTGAGCATTGTAACACCCGCAATTTATTTTAGAAAATAATTTTTATGTCCGGAGAATACCGCGCCCTAACTCGAAAATATAGACCGATTCATTTTGATGATATCGTTTCACAAGAACATGTGAGTAACACCTTAAAAAATGCAATTGAACAAGACCGTTTAGCTCATGCATATATGTTCTGTGGTCCGAGAGGTGTTGGGAAGACAACAATGGCGCGTGTGTTAGCAAGAAAAATTAATGAAGTTGATGATTCTATAGATGGTGAAGCGCTTAGTAATACCTTAAATATCATCGAAATTGATGCGGCATCGAACAACAAAGTAGAAGATGTTCATCGAATTCGTGAAACAGTTCGGGTTCCTCCACAAAGCGGTAAATACAAAATTTATATTATTGATGAGGTTCACATGCTAACTAAGCAAGCTTTTAATGCTTTGCTTAAAACATTGGAAGAACCACCTCCGCACGTTATTTTCATTTTTGCGACTACAGAACCGCACAAAGTTCTTGCAACTATTTTATCTCGTGTTCAGCGATTTGATTTCAGAAGAATTAAAATTGAAGAAATTGTTTCTCGTTTAGAAAAAATTGCAAAAGACGAAAACATTCTAATAGATAATGAATCCTTACACGTAATTGCCAAAAAAGCTGATGGAGCATTACGTGACGCTCTTGGTCTTATGGATCAAGCAATTGCTTTTTGTGGTAATTCAATAACTCACAACGAATTATTGCAGGCTCTTAATGTCGTTGGAACAGATCGACTTTTTGAACTTACGAATTTCATTTTAACGCACGACTCAACGGCTGCAATGCAACTTATCGACGATTTGATGCAGGAAGGTCATGATATTCAAGAGTTTTTAGTAAGTCTTACCGAACATTTTCGAAATTTATTCTTTGCTAAAGACCCGAAGAATATTCGTTTAATCGAAGCCTCTGACGATACAAAACGAAAATATGTTGAATTAGCAAAAGAATTTAGTGCAGATGATTTACTTCGTTTACTTCATTTGAGCTCAGAAGGACAATTAAGCATTAAAGATGCTCATCAACCAAGAATTCATTTTGAGATTACCTTGTTGAAATTGGTGAAAATGGAGCGTTTAGATGGTTTAAAAGCCTTGCTTCAAGAAATTCGTGCTTTAAGAAGTGGAACTGTAATTAGTCCGGGTCAGTCATCAAGTACAAGTAGAATTGAGCCGAGTGCAACACAAACTACAACAAGTGCAAGTAGTTCAGATTCCTACTTAGATTCTTACAGAGAAAAATTGCAACAAAGCAGTCCTGCAAAACCAGGAATGCCCGGTTTGAAAAATTCAGTTGCAGCTAATCCGATTATAAGTAGTCATTTAAGTGTAGTTCCAAAGGCAGAACCTTTAAAAATAGGTAGCGCTGAAATAGTAATTGATGGTGCAAATGCCTTAAAAACAGAAGCAAAGAAAGAAGAATTAACAAATAATTCAACAAAAGCACCTGTTCCACTTCACTTGATTACGAAGAATTGGGGAGAGTTTTTGCAAAGAACTCAAACTGAGTTACAAGCTACTTTTCATTTAATTATCAAAAGAACAAGACCTATAGATATTAAAGAAAATACGGTTGTACTTGAAGTAAGCGACGATTTTACCGCAGAAATAATTGAATCCAATAAGCGAGACATTGCAAGAGTTTTATCGGAATGTATTGGCCAACGTGTACAGGTCGACTCTAGATTGGTGAAATCTGAAGCGGTTCACCGTTCAAATGACCCTTTTGAGCGATTCAAAAAACTGCAAGAAAAAGATCCTGTTTTAAGAGCAGTAGTTGAGTTATTTGGCGCTGAACTCGATTATAATATCTGATTTCTGCATTTGAATGGAAAGAAGCTGTAAAACGATATGTGCTCAAACAAAAGTTAAGTTTCAGTTTATTCCAAGTATTATCGCGTGTAAATTTGAATAAATATGCTGAGAAATAGTATTCTGAGTAAACTCAACAATAAATTGTAGAGAATCGTGTTCTGAGGGACTTCTTTACGAAAAATACTAAAATATAAATACAAAAAAGAAATCCTATGTTTGGAAATATGGCCGATTTATTCGGAAAAGTGCAAGAAATGCAACAAAAAGCTACTGAAATGAAAGATCAGTTAGCAAAACAAATCTTTACTGCTGAAGCTGGCGGTGGCATGGTTCACGTTAAAGTAAATGGTTTAAAACAAGTCTTAAATGTAAGTTTTAACAAAGACTTAATTGCTTTAGACGACTTAGAACTATTAGGCGATATCGTTGCTGCAGCAATAAATAAAGCTCAATCAGAAGTTGACGAAAGTTCAAAAAACTCTTTAGGCGATATGACTAAGAATCTTATGCCAGGCTTCGATTTAAGTAAACTTGGTTTATAATTAATAGGATAAACGCAATTCATGCAATTGATTTCGGAAGCTCTTGAGCGCACGATTGAAGAATTAGCTAAACTTCCAGGAATGGGAAGAAAATCGGCGCAACGCATTGCTATGCATCTTCTTAAAAAAGATGAGGGTGAAGTATATAAGTTGGCTGAGGCTTTGGTTCATTTGAAAAAATCAACAACTACTTGTGCAGTTTGTCAGATTATTTCAGATCGTGACCCTTGTCCGGTTTGCGCGAATCCTAAAAGAAATACTGGGCAAGTTTGTGTGGTTGAAGACGTAAAAGATGTGTATGCCGTTGAACGTACCAATGAATTTAAAGGTCGATATCACGTTTTAGGTGGTGTTATTTCACCAATGGAAAATGTCGGCCCCGATCAAATTAGGCTAAAAGAATTGGTAAGAAGAGTGGGAAATGGAGAAGTTCAAGAACTCATTTTAGCCTTAAATCCTGATGCAGAAGGCGAAGCGACTTCATTCTATATTCAAAAATTAGTAAGACCATTTGAAATAAAAATTACGAGAATTGCACAAGGGATTCCTTTAGGTTCAGAATTAGAATTTATAGATGAAGCAACACTTTCAAGAGCGTTTGAAAGTAGATCTGTTATATTCTAGTAATAACCTGTGTTCGTGAAAAGAAAAAGATGTAAAACAGGTAATAATAAATTTTGTCATACTGGGCTCTGACCCAGCATCTTTGCCAAATTTGGTCTTAAATTAATGATTGCACAAAAAGCAAATGCAGTTCCTTCAATGCTTATTCAAATTTTTGATTAAAATTATTGTAAAAAACCTAATCCCGAACTCAGATTAATAGATTGGTAAAAAAGCATGTTGCACATAGGAATTGTATACGACAAAATTGAAGAATACAATCGTTTCACCCAAACATCGGAAGATCAGTTTGCTGAATTTGAGCCAGATTCTACGATTTTGGCAATGCAAGAAGCCATCGAGTTTTTAGGTCATAAAGCTGTTAAGATTGGCGGACCTTTAATTTTGGCGCAAAAAAAACCATCAGTAGATGTAATTTGGAATATTGGGGAAGGGTTTGGAACAAGAAATAGGGAAGCATGGGCTCCGGTTTTATGTGAACTATATGGAATACCTTGTTTAGGAAGTGATGCCTTAAGTCTAAGTATCAGCTTAGACAAACATCTAACAAAGAAAATAGCTGCTCAATTAGGGATTCCAACAGCAAAATGGAAAGTAGCCAGCTTATCTACAAGAGCAATTCCTGAAATTGATTTTTTCCCAGTATTGCTAAAACCTCGTTATGAAGGAACTGCAAAAGGAATTACACTTAGCTCAATAATCAAAAACAATGTTGAATTAGAAATTGAGTTAAAAAGACAATGGGAAATGTATAAACAAGATATACTCATTGAAAAACTTCTGATTGGTGCAGAATACACAACGGCCATGTTAGGTTTTCCATTAAAACCTCATAATGCACTTGAAAGAGGAATTGACCCTGTTT
>Ga0210025_1004759_pt1 | contig 11437 bp, 7 predicted proteins | sample CryGeyme20150102_FD_183989 | JGI IMG/M metagenome (GOLD analysis project Ga0210025, IMG submission 183989) | Groundwater microbial communities from Crystal Geyser aquifers in Utah, USA - Crystal Geyser metaG 2015-0102 (SPAdes) (version 2) | ecosystem: Environmental > Aquatic > Deep subsurface >...
AGTTAGGTCTTACTCTATTAGGTCGTGTGCCTAGCCTGCTCTGTATACACACACCACTAGTTTGCTCCTACTATTATCATAATATTTATCCATGAATATCTAATAGTCTCCACACTAGCTTTTTACGATTTGATGTTTGGTTTGGTTGCTTTTTATCAATTAGAATACATGGATAGATATTTGGTTCTGTTCTGTTCGTTTGAGGCCACGACATAAATAAGGTTGGGATTATTTAGATGTGCTGACGCTCACTTTCTCTTAAAACTGATCCAAACGAGCCATCAACACGAACACAAACAACAACATTATTTTAAAAAAGCTATTAGTAGTATTAATAGAGTACTACTAGTACTTTATACGGAGTACAACTATTACTAGTAGACAGCTACTCCAGATAGATATCTTACCCCCGACTCTATAGTACATTACCGACGTACTACTCAGTATTTAATTTTATAACCACTGTTTATACTGGTACGCAGCAGGATGGGACCAGACGATGATCAAGAGCAGAAGATAGTAGCAGTCCAGAAGACGAGCCAAAAAGAACAAGGAGAAGATGATGAACACCGTCAAGTAGAAAATCAAATGATTCCTCCCTTCCATCTGAATCAAAAGGTATTTACCGTTACGTATTTGAATCAACCGCGATCTATTACTCCTGGCGATGTGACGGAAGTTTTGATGGAAAAGAATGGCACACCGTCGCACCACCCAACACGGTATTTTGAAGCTATCATTAAACTAGTTCGTTTGAACCCACACAACAACAAAAGCAACAACAACAACAACGACAACGAGCAATGGAATTTTTGTGTTCATTTTAAAGGTTGGAATGCTCGGTATGATCGATGGTTAAAAGCATCTCAATTGGTTCCTGATACACCCGAATTTCGTACCATTTATGAACAACAACAGATGGAAGCAGAAGTAAAGCGGCAAAAGGAACTTGAATTACAAAAACAAAAACAATTCATAAAAAAGAATCGCAAACAGCAACAACAACAACAACAATTAACAACAACAGCAACAACGACGGACGGAAATTCCAAGAAAGGATCGAACAAAGTAGTAGCAGTGAATGACATTGCTGCTACACTCTCCTTTACTCTGAAAACTATTTTAGTCGAAGAATGGGAAGCCATTCATCAAAATGTCACGACTACGTCTACTACTCATCGTAGTATCCGTCGTCGTGTTCATGCATTACCTGCTTCTGTAACGATCCGTCAATTCTTGAAACATTACGAAAAAAAGACTCGCAACGATTTTTTGAAAACATTAGAAAAACAACAACAACAGCAGCAACAAAGAAATAATAAGGATGAAAGCGAGAACAATAAATCAAACACGGCAACAGATACGACTGTTACTACCATAGCAACGGCTGCTGCTGCTGCTGTCAAACAATTCAAATATCAAGTTCGTCAATATTGCAATGGATTGGCTAAATTGTTCGAAGTTGCCTTACCAAAATGCTTGCTGTATCCGGAAGAACGTCCTCAATATGAGTATTGGATCATTCAGAACCAGCAACAGCAACAGCAACAGCAGCAACAACAACAACAACATGTATTGGATGTCTACGGGTGCGAATTTTTGTTACGATTATTAGTACGACTTCCCATTCTTACCATGATGAGTCATAGTAGTACCAACACAGATAACAAACTACCACCACCACCACCACCACCACCAGATGCAGATGCAGATGCACTCATACCACCACCACAACAACAACAACCAACCAACAATCGTAAACTGACGCAGGAATTAATGGTACTTTTACAGCAACAACGAACGACATGTTTCAAAGGTTCTTTTCGATTGCCTAAATATCCTCACGAATGGTTCCCATGGGAACGAAACTATTACGGTAATCCAAGCAACAACAAAAACAAGTGACAGCGACTGCAACTAGCTAGTAGTAGTCGCCAAGCAAGCTTTCTTCTTACCTGGTACACCCAACAGGAAGTATGACCCGCTCTGGGAACGGAATAAAGAATTAAAAAAAAAATGGTATCGTCGAATGGACGATGAAAAACCAGTCTTTTAGCCTTAGCCTGGTGGTGCGTGGTGCCTTCCCGTCATCATCAATCTGAGTGACCGTTTTTACAGTGTCGTCTACTATCTATCTAGCTAGCTAGCTGCTTGACAGTCAGGAAGCAATGCGTTTTTTTCTTCGTTTTTTTTTTTTTCCATGAGACGACTGGTAGATAGTCTCTGTATCGCATTCTCTTGACCGGGATATCTGTCGCGACGATTTCAATGTGGTTGCGGCGACTGAGATATACAGGGAATGGTCAAGCAGTCCCAGGGTTGCCAAAACCCCTCCTGGAAATAGTAGTTGTCACAGCCCCGGGATGTTTCCTGTCCCAGGATTGGTGGTAACAGATTTTGTATGTTCTACTTTCTTTCGTTGTAACTCGAATCCTACTGCATCTTACTTATCTTTTACGTTTTCAACCAAACTTGCCGAGACCGACTATTGACCATGAACGAACCATGATGGAAGATGGATCAAAACTTTCATAATAATATTATTATACCCTCTACATCCAAGCGTAGTCTAGTTATCCTAGCAAACTCTCTTTGCCTGCAACTCACAAACCCAGCAGATCCGTTTGTTCTATCTCGCAGCATACAGTAGAGTAGTAAAGCAAAAAGACAAGGATTCAACAAGACAAACCAAACAACCTGTTCCATCAACAACAACAAAACCATGTCGAGCACAACACTTCCTGCTACTGTTTCGGCGGCGGCTATAAAATCCACTGGTTACAATAAAGATGGAAAACAGCAGCAGCAAGACGGTGATGTTAGTCACACTTGGGAAGCACACGATTCTCAAGCTACGTGGAAGAATGCCGTACGAGAAGATGCCGACGGTAATATTATCGTCCAAGATGGCAGTGATTCCGTCGTCGACGCTATACGTCGTCGTCGGAAGCGTTTGAAACAGAATGATTACGCTCAGCGTCATAAACGTGTTGTCAGAGATATGATCCGTTACGTTTATGTTCTAGTAGATGCCAGTCGTTGGATGCGAGTGAAAGATCCCGTTTTCCCGGGTGGTGGTACTCGCATGGATGTGACGGTTCAACTGCTGCAAGAATTTGTCCAAGAATATTACGATCAGAATCCACTCTCCCATTTGGGATTTGTACTGCTGAAAAACGGAGAAGCCGAGATTTTGACGCAGCTCTCGTCCAGCAGCAAGGCTCACAAATTGGCCCTGCAGAGCGTAGCCCAAATGGCAGCATCGGAAGGACCAGCGGGCGGAGGAGAGTTTAGCTTACAAAACGGCATCGAGGTAGCCGGACGGAGTCTAGGTCATCAGCCCAGACACGGATCGAGAGAAATTGTCGTTCTTTGTGCTGCACTGAGCACCTGTGATCCTGGCTATTTGCTAACAGAGACACTGCCACGGCTAAAAGTGGCCCACGTCCGAGTTTCGACGTTGGCCCTGTCGGCAGAGATGCACGTCTGTCGAAAGCTGGCCGAAGAAACGGCTGGTGTTATTGGAGTCAGTCTTGATAAGGCTCATTTTCGAGATTGGTTGATGGGACAATGTGTTCCGCCGCCAGCCTTTTCTGGGCGCGAAACGAAAGACTTTTCCTGTGACATGGTCAAGATGGGATTTCCGACGAGAACATCTGCAGAAGTTCCCACACTGGTTCATGCTACCCAAGATACAACCTTGTTAGCAAGAACAGCGTATACGTGCCCACAATGCCAAGCCAAACTATCCGAATTACCAGCGGACTGTGCCGTCTGTGGATTGAAACTAGTCTTGTCGCCACATTTGGCAAGGTCCTTTCACCATTTGTTTCCCGTTGCCCCCTTTACAGAAGTCTCCCTGCAAACATCCGAGACGACCAATGTTTCCAATCCAGTGGTATCACGCTCGAGTGCTCCGTCCTCATCATCACTTGCATTGCCAAAGTTTCATGTTCACTTGGATTCTTCACTGTCCATTGCTCCAACAAAAAATTGCTTTGCGTGTCTGCGAACCTTTGGACCCTCTGGAGATTCTGCTCAGGTGGCTTCTTCCGCAAATGCTGTTAAAAGTAATAGCGACGAAGCAGAAATCGATACAATTCGTTATCAGTGTCCAGCCTGTCAAATGTTCTTCTGTGCAGACTGTGATGCATACATTCATGAATCTCTGCACAACTGTCCTGGTTGTCTTTGTCAATAATATTCTGGTAGAAAAACGACAGCTGCCAACGCTTTATTTACTCGAGTGTTTATTAGAGAATTATACTTGATACTGCACACCATAATGCGAAACGGAATCCCGCAGCCTCCACCATAAACGGGTGCCTTGCTTATACCTAAAAGTAATGTTTATTTTATTTACATAGTAGCAAAGGCTTTGAAGCTCCTCACGTCATCACATTGTTGATAGCGGGTACCAGGAGCTTCAATGAGCGAAGCAAAGAATCTCGAGTTAAGAACATCAAGAGCGGTGGCTCTTCGAGCAGGATCAAATTCCACCAAGGACCGTAACAGCTCCATGGCGCCTTCCGTGTTCTCTAGATTTTGCCGAGCCCGCGCGATGTACTTATTTGTCCCGTGAGACAACGAGTATCGTTTTTGATCTCTGGCAAATTGTACAACATCCTTTCCACGTTTCGAAGCTGAAGAATGCAAACAATCATTGATAGCTTTCCAGACCTTGCCATGTTGTCTTTTTTGAAACTTGTTTTCGGGGATTCCAAACAAGACGAGAAAGCGGTATAGAGTGTCGTAGAATGTGTCGTCGGGTTCACCCTCGGTAATGTTGCCCTCGTCGTCCATATAAACATCCGCGAGGACAAAGGAACGGACCACTGAGTATCCCAAGACAGTTACATCTTCCCAAATTGCTTGAAGCATCTTCTTGAAGTTGGGCGGACATCGGACGTCTTCAAGAATTTCCTCGTAAGGCGCTTTTCCGGTAAATAGATGAAGCATACATAGGCCCAACCCAAAAAGATCGTGCTCGTGTCCTTGTTTCGCAGCGTCTCCAAGAATTAAGAAATCAGGCGGCGTATTCTCAGGAGTTGTAATTTGGGCCAAGCTTAGAGGTCGGCCATTTGACTCAGCTTTGACGCATGCAGTCCCGTAATCTGCTACTTTCGCCAACAACGCATTTTCTACGGGCATTTTAAGGGCGAAGTTCTTGGAACCAAGTCCATAGCGAAGCACAACGTCGCCAGTAGCAGAAATGTCAGCACCAGGAACGTTAGAAGCCCCTTGTAGAAAGACATTGAGAAGCTTTAAGTCATAGTGCTTCAAACTGAATCTGGAAGCCGCAGCATAGAGTGCAAAACTGATTTGGAAAAGCAAAATGCGCGACATATCCACGTTCAGAAGTTCATTCGGTTGGTCCTTGATGAATTCTTCAGCATCGCCCTCTGTACACAACTCCATGCGAATGTACTGAAAGCGACCTTGATACTTCGATGCAGGTTGCTTGGGCCTACGTTTTGCGTCAGGGCTTTTCACGAACACGTGGTGGTTCTTGTTGTCAGCACTTCCCCAGTGACTAGCAGGCGGCTCAAAGGGGCAAGTGAAGACGCCACGAGTCACAACAAAATTGGGACATATTCCTCGTCGAGAGAGGGAACTGAGCATGATGGAAACTGCAAGTTCGGTAGCAACGACCGATTGGTTTCCAGTTGCTTCAATCTTGTCCACATCCCTGAAGAAGAAAAACAGAAAACAAAAAAGAGAAGAGGATTAAGGTAGGAACTAAAAACGATAGGCAACAGAAATAATACGAAATCGCGCACTTCCGAGCAAAATTAGTACACTTTCGAGCAACGTACATGATGGACACCGCTTCGGGGGCATTCATGGCGGCATTCTTGACCTTGTAGACCCGTTTAAAAGCACCTTCACTCAGATAACTGGCGTAGGGAAAATTGGTCATCAAATAATTCCATGATCGTTGCATGGAGAGGGCAACAGAATTTTCTGCCGCGTCTCTGTCAGTGTCGAATTCGTCATTGGAGATAACCGAATCGTCGTCGTCATCACGTCTCTTGTTGTCGCTTTGGGCGCAACCGACGGATGCAAGCATGAGCTCGGCGTACGCGTCAGTTGCTGCATCTGCCCACGACTGGCACACAAGCGAAGCGCTGGACAAAAGCTCAGGGCCTTCCAAGTATGTAAGAATTTGAGGCAAGATATTCTTCTTTACCAATGTTTCCATCAGAGGCTGCTCGACACCGATTGCCTCCTGGTCGTCGGCAGAGATATGAAAGGATTCCATGCTCTCAGCTAAACTTTTTGTTTCAGCCACGGGATTGTAGGATTGCCTGCTCTTGGCAAAAAGAGATTTCCGATCATAAATGCCTGAAGCGTTCGAGGATACACAAACAGACATGCGTCGATGTTTCGCAAAAGAAACGTTTTGTCGTCGAATGTGGCGAAGCTTTTCGGCACTGGGAATCTCTTCCAGGGCATTGAAAAAGCTCCTTCTATTCTTCGTCTTCATCGGCGAATCCCTATCGCCGAAGTAGTCTGCTTCATCTTCTGTGTTTTCCTCGTCGCAGCTATCCTCAGCCTCCAAGTCCAAACAAAGATCGGCACTGCGACGTTCCGGGATCGACTTGAAGTCAAACTCGGTTTCTTCCTTGGCATCATAGAGACCAGCTTCTTCAAGTGCCTCGTTAAGACTGCGAATATTGGCCGTAACAACACGTTCTGGGCATTGCTCCGATTCACCCCAGTCCTTTCCCGGTATAGGCCGGGAACCCCAGTTCTGTTTGTGTTGCGTCAAGGGTGTCATCATCGGAGTACCCACAAAATCAAATTGATGACTACTTGTCGACATGCAGGAGCTTGTGCCATTCGCGGTCGTATTAACTCCGACCATTCTGACACTCTCACTAGTAGAAGCTACAGTCGATACACTACCAAAGGATGGTCGCGGAAACCGCGAGGGTCGGCAATTACTGTGACGATGAAATGCAGGGCTAGGACTGGCACCATGCATGTGCAAATTGTTAAAGTCGACATCAAACTGATTTTCCATGGAAGGACGACCCACCGCAAGCGGAGACATGGCATCGAAATTCACCTTGGATGACTGCAGCTTGCTGCTTTCTGGTGGACGATGAGACGGATCCACGGTCACGATGCGCACCAGTGGAGGTTCGGGTTCCTTCTTGGCGGCGATCGTGTTAGAGAAGGACATGGCACTCATGCCTTCAATCAAATCCATAGACGCGGGATCAGCAGTAGCTGAATGAGTTTCCGCAAAAGTCTGAATGGCACGGTTGGATTTATCTCGCACATCGGAAGATGTATCCAAAACAAAGGGCCCATTTTGCTGTTGACTGCTTACATCCCTGGCTACCCCACTCAGTTCTTGCCTCTTTTGATGGACAATGGCCGAGTACAAGAGAGAGTGCAAGGCATTGCCTTTGGCAGGTAGCGTCTGTAAATAACTGACAGACTGGCTGGTATGAAGGGTGAGTCCAAGACCTTTGCTGGCCCATCGGAGGAATGCTGCCCTGCGTTCAGTGGGCCAATCTTCCCGTGGTTTGATTTGATACGGTTGCTTGTTGAAACTATCCGTAAACTGTTGAAGAAGACGCGGTTCCTTCTCGAACTTGACTTGCGCCTTTTTGAGCGCCTTCTTATGTAGATTTTGAAGCCTTTCTAATTCCCTTGTCAAGTGCTTCAAATCGGGATAGGAAGGCATGGTATCGATGACATCTTCTTTTGTTTTCACGGGCTTGATAGTCGAGTCTTTCAAAGGAGATGTATCACTTTCGATTTCGTCTTCCTGTTGCATAGACGATGCGTCCGAGTAATCGTCATCGGAATCGCCCCCCTCGTCACTGTCGCTCAATGTCGTGGCACGACCTGTACTCTTGAAGGCATTGTCCTGAATAATCGTGACGTCTGTATAATCTAAGTTGGCGGACGTAAAGGTGGGCGATTGTCGGGACGCACCAAAGCCCGGAGACATGATCCGACATGCCCGCGAAGCACTGTTGCTTTTTAAGGAGGTACGAGGTGCCGTGAAGGCCCCACTGACACTCATGTCATCATTCTCGTTGGGTTCTTCGCTCATTCCGCGTTTCCGACTCGACACGGATGTAGTGGAAAAGCCGCTAGGAGAATTTCCCGTCGTGGTATCCGTGAGGTCTCCAGAATCGAATCTTCCGAGTATGTTACCCCTGGCCGTTGGAGGAGAACACATCATGACGGAAGCAGCGTGTGACGGCGCTCTCGGATCACCTGATGCTCCACTTGCAGCAGTGTGCTGGGATAACCATGCCAGTCCATCTTCTGTGTCATCTAGATTGGGCATACTATTGCGCCTCGACATCACGACGGGAGAAGGTGACCGTATGAAATTGTTCATGCTCTGCGAGGGATGAATGACGGGAACACTGTTGCCTCGTCTGAGAAATCCTGTGGATGAGGGCATGGTATGATTACTACCAGACGTTGAGGCTCTGCGAGCTCGGACTTTCCGCCTGCCTAAAGGAGGAGGAGATGGGCGTTCACCAATATCGTTCAAGACATCACTGTTGGGATGAGCATTCTCTTCGTCGAATCCGTGCAGCACCGACTTAATGCTCGACGTTGCCGACGAATGAGAATTGGTGGATGATCGAGTAATGGGTTGAGGTCGAGGAATCTTGGGCGGCATGGACATTGACAAGGAACGTTTGTGTTGTTTCTTGGAAGGTCTAAGAGGAGGAATTCTGTTTTTTGAAGAGGACGCGAATGACGATGATGCCTCCGTTGTGCTGCTTGTGTTTGCAGTAGAGCTAACAGCATGAGATGATAAATTCAAAGCAGCAGTTGCTGCCTCTGCATCGGATCCAAAACCTGTTGAAGTCGATGTTCGTCCAAACTCGTAGTTGCTACTGGTCCAAGACGAATGACTATTATTGTTGCTGTAGTCATCATTATCCTCCTCTTCTTCTGTTTCGTGCTCCACTATGCAGTGATCTTCTGGCAGCGTAAAACTGGAACTGGACGTCCGCTTGGTCGGCTGCTGTTGCTCTTGCATTAGTTTGTGCTTGTTGCTGTGACGACTGGAATAGTTACCATAAGTCCGCTTGCTACGCAAAGTGGTGGTAGTCGTCGTCCAAGCTGTGGCAATTGGTTCAGGAGAATCCACCCAATCCAAATCGTCGTCGTCGACATGTTCAGATGCCGCTGTTGTCGTCATAGTGGCGGAAGCAGATCAAAGCAAAGCGATCTTCTACTCGAGTGTCCTCGAGTGGAACGCCTCAATCTCGCGTAAGCAAAATGGACGTCGAAAGAAGTGATGTCAAGAGAAGACTCTATCAAGTGAGCAAATGGTGGATTCGGCGTTTCACACTTTTTTAAAACTAAACACTTCTTTCTTTTCAAGCAGTAATAGGAATAAAAGTCTATGTTGAATAACAATGGCAACTGAATTGATGGATGGGTTTTTATGGATGCTTTAATCAATGATGGATTTTTTAGCGGCGTTTGCTATGCTGTCATTGCTGTCAACCGACTCAAACGAGAGGAATTCAAACGAGGAACCATAAACAACGGGATTTGTGACGATCTCAACGAAGAAACATCGCCCTGCGTGTTGAATACCAGTACCAGGTAGACGTACCTGGTAACAACAAGGCCTAAAAGAGGCTTGCTTCATGACAGTCAAAGTCCACCCGAGCTTCTTTTGAAAGATCTTTCTTAGTTTTGTCCAAACTTCGAGGTGAGTTCTCTCTACTTATTCTTGGTACTACTAGTCTACTAGTAGTATACTACTACTAGTCTACTAGCTAGTCACTACTTCCATCTCATTAAACATTGAACATTACCAGGTAATAAACACTCAATACGAGTATTCAGAACTAGCTAGACCAACAAACACAAGCATACGAATAAACAAGCAATAATAATATGGTCTCAATATTTGCTTCCACAGCCACCGACGGTCCCTGTTCTGCGTCTGCTTTAATAGACAATCTACCGTTGCCGCCAAGCCTACCCATCAATTCCAAACCGACCGTGACCATTCTCGGTATCGAAGGATCGGCCAACAAGGTAGGCGTCGGTGTCCTACGGTACAGTCGCGCAGATAATACCTATCGCATTCTCGCTAATCCACGCAAAACCTTCATTGCGCCGACTGGTCAAGGATTCTTGCCAAGAGAAACATCTTGGCATCATCAAGCACATATTGTGGCGGTTGTCAAGAGTGCTTTAGTCGAAGCCTTTGGTAGTGATGATGACAAGAACAATGATGACGATGATCCAAATCAGTTTCACAAGAAAATAGACGCCATTTCCTTTACCAAAGGACCGGGAATGGGCGGACCGTTACAGTCGTGTGCTGTTTGTGCTCGCACTTTGAGTCTCATATGGAAGATACCTCTGGTGGCCGTTAATCACTGTGTCGGACACATTGAAATGGGACGAATCGCGACGGGAGCCAGTAATCCCGTCGTCTTGTATGTCAGTGGGGGCAATACACAAGTGATTGCCTACCAAGATCAACGATACCGAATTTTTGGAGAAACGTACGTCAAAGATTGATATGTTTTTACTGTAATTCATAATTTTATTTCATTTCAACTCATCCATCAATCCAATTAACTATATTACGATTCATCCAAACAAAAATAAAAAACGCGCACAACACACAGCATTGATATTGCTATTGGAAATTGTTTGGATCGATTTGCACGTGTCATTGGATTGTCGAATGATCCCAGTCCAGGTTACAATATTGAACAGGAGGCCAAAACACCAGGGGTACAGTTTCTGGAATTGCCGTACGTTGTCAAAGGCATGGACGTGTCTTTTTCTGGAATCTTGACGCACGTGGAAATGTTAGTAAAAACACGACTGGTTAAAAGCAACGACAGTGACAACAACAACAACAACAACAACAACAGCAACAATAGACAGAACGGAAACGACAACAAGATTACAAAAGCAGATCTTTGCTTCTCACTACAAGAAACGCTTTTTGCTATGCTGGTAGAAACAACTGCTGAACGGGCCATGGCACACTGTGGACAAAATCAGGTGTTGATTGTAGGAGGCGTTGGATGTAACAAGCGGTTGCAGGAGATGATGTCCATAATGGTTCAAGAACGTGGAGGTACCCTTTGTGCCATGGATCATCGTTACTGTATCGACAATGGTGCCATGATCGCCCAAGCAGGTATCTTTGCCTACCAATTTGGAGAAGAAACTCCAATGGAGGATACATGGGTTACGCAACGATATCGAACAGATCAACAGAAAATAATATGGCGACAGTCAGCCCAACATTGGAAACATACTTAAATAATAGAGTAAATCAAGTGGACTAGACCTAGAGTAGTAGCCACCTGTTGTCACCAATCGAGGGATATCCCTACCCCGGGATTTCCAAAACTGCCCCGGGATGGGGAAAAACACAATCCCGGGGTTGTTTTTGGAGTAGCATTTG
>Ga0210025_1004772_pt1 | contig 11417 bp, 10 predicted proteins | sample CryGeyme20150102_FD_183989 | JGI IMG/M metagenome (GOLD analysis project Ga0210025, IMG submission 183989) | Groundwater microbial communities from Crystal Geyser aquifers in Utah, USA - Crystal Geyser metaG 2015-0102 (SPAdes) (version 2) | ecosystem: Environmental > Aquatic > Deep subsurface >...
AGTCAATCCCAGCCTTTGGCGAGACAGGCCGGACTTTCGGTATGCTTGATTCCATTCTGAAATACTAACATTACCGTATTAAGCTGGATACCCCACTTTCTGAATGTGATGCAGAACAACGTGCGCGATCCGGCTGGCATTATTCCAGGATCCACCACGTTGCCCGCGATGCTGAGTAGTCATACAACAGTATCCAATCCGATTTGCGTATTACGCAGCGGAATGGCTTATGTGGTGCAAGCTGCCACGGCAAACACTGCGACTCCCACGGCTGATGTTTATATGCAGCAGTATAATCAGGCAACAGGGCAATCCACCTGCGTTATCCCGGCTGGCTCAACGTCGATGGGAACTGTTACCTTTACACCGAATGCGGCCGGTAATATAGGCATAATTTCTGGTGGTACAGCGTTGAATGGTCTTAATCGGCTTAACAATACGTTTGTTGCAAATGTGAATGGTACGATGCGGATGGGTAACTTCTACCCTGCCGGAACACCAGTACAAACAGTAAGCGGAACAGGCGGAGGAGTAGGTGGAGCAGCAAGCGTAGGAGGTGGAGTTTTGTTGGTGAACAAGACGGCAGCCGATGCCATGATGAACGCGCTGGGCTTCCCGGTGCTGTAATTGCAGGGTAGACGGTTGATCTGTGGTTCACAATCAATCGTCGTTAAGTGTTTTTATTAACTCATGGAGTTTGTATGTTTAAAAAAATTATTCTCATTGCTGGTTTATCTCTGACTATGGTTGGATGTGCTTCTGTAAAAATGGCTGACCCGGCCCAAGACGCACAAACCAAGCAATTCGCTGCCAAATCTGACGTTGCTGGTGTATACGTATACCGTAATGAAGCAATGGGCGGTGCTGTGAAAATGGACGTTGGCCTTGATGGAAAACCCGTTGGACAAACCGCAGCTAAAACCTACCTCTACACCGAGGTAAAACCTGGTTCGCACACCCTGACATCTAAAGCCGAAAATACTTCTGAACTTACCTTTAATGCAGTTGCCGGCAAGCTTTACTACGTATGGCAAGAAGTAAAAATGGGTGTCATGTCAGCTCGCAGCAAACTGCAGCTGGTTGATGAAGCGACCGGTCAAAAAGGTGTTAACGAGTCAAAACTGGCTGCTCCACAACAGTAGCCGTCAACCCCTCGTTCAACACTGGACAGGTACACAAGGCGCGCTGGCTTTGCCATTCTTGCGCCTTGTGTACGCCGGTTAACGTCAAATATAGAAAGCCCGCTTCGGCTCTTTTTCTGTACGTCATGGATGTCCGCAATTGAGAAGCGCTAAGTTCAGGTTCGTCTCGGGAGCTGCACGTCATAATTGCTAAATGCCTGCCCGAAAGCGGATGGTCAAGATAATGATATTACCGCTTCCCAGTGCCCGGACTCATCGTGTCCGGCGCACCAATAATCAAAGGGTTAGGCAGAAATGCTTAGCCCTTTTTCTTTTGCGAATCATCGGCTTCAGGTTGCGCGCACACAGTCCATTTAGCCCGCGCGCAAAAACTGCTGCCGCCCCGTTGCTGTTCTAAACTGCATGATGAGCGCTGGACGACCCAAGTCTGTCCACCGTTCGCAAATGGCTTCATAAGGCAAGCTGGGGGTAGGGGTAACTTCGTATTTTTACTCTTCCGTGCAACAACGCCCGCCCAGGAGAGTTGCAGCGCATAACCTATTGATTTATTTATATATTTATAAAATAAATTAGGCCTATATCAATATAGGCCTAATTTTTATGGTGGTGCGCCCGACACGATGAGTCTGGGCACTGGAGCGAGGTTATATCGCTGGCATGAACGCCTGCTTTACGGTTACGATTTAAGAACAGCGTATTTCCGCTGTCGAGACACAGCGGTCGTTGACTAATAAGCTTGAGACTGGAGCTTTATGACTTATGTAACGCTGATTTAGTGCAAAGCTCTCAAGGCAGCATCGGGTTCTTTTTCAACGATAGTCAATAATGCAGCCGCCGCCCCCGAAGGTGTACGGCGGTTTTGCTCCCAGTTTTTAAGGGTCGCCAGCTTAACGCCAATCAGTTGAGCAAACTCGCTTTGGCTCAACCCGACCTTGGCGCGAATAGACTTTGCATCCGGTGCATGCAGTTCTGTCACTCGACTGGGTGCAAGCTCGTTACGACGAATAGCCACTGCTTCTTTCAGGCTTTGTTTCAAATCATCAAAAAGTGAATTGTCCACCGTTATAACTCCTTCACAAATTTTCGCAGTACAGCGGTTTCTTTATCGGTCAAATTGTCCTTCGTGTTCTTCGGATAAGCCACTAGAAACAGAATTTGCTCATCTTCAGTTATCCAATAGTAGATAACCCGAATCCCGCCACTTTTTCCTGTACCTGCTCGTTTCCATCTCAGCTTACGAATTCCACCACCATCTTTAATCAAATCTCCCGCATCGGGTCGTTTTACCAATTCCTCCTGCAGTTTGGAATACTCATCGTCTTCCAGCAAGGAGATAATCAATCGTGTAAAAGTGGGAGTTTCAATGAATAGCATGTCAGAACTATACGCCAATGGCGCATAGCGTCAAGCCCCATATTGGAAAACATTATTTTGAATAACTGCTTTGAGACAGGTAATTTTCAATAACGATATTCTGTTACCAAGACAGAACCGACCGTCAAGGGTGGCCGGATCATGCTGGAATGGGTGGCCGAATCCCGTGGAATGCGCATGAATAATTGTAAAATTGCAGAGCCGATGCGATCCCAATGTCGTAGCCATAGATTAAGGCCGCGTGAACTACATCTATTGGATCGGTGGGTGAATCCGCCAAAAAGCGAGTTTCGCTAGGTTTTTGGCTCGGGCGTTGTTCATTCGTTGTCTGACAAATACATGGATACGTATAGCTCCTTACGCGTATTTACTGAAGCGCAACTTATAATTGATTAAGGCGATGTATTATGACTGGGAAACTCAACAAAATTAGCATACACTTGCAAAAGATTTGAATTATATACCGCATACCAAACATGAAAATAAATCTTGCAAGATACTTAATCGCTTTTTTAATTGCCAACACAAGTTTCGCTGCCGGTATTCAATCAAATTTTTTACAGGGGCTGGCAGTTGCCACCGCTAATAACAAATATGGTTATATAGATAAATCAGGGAAATGGGTTATTGAGCCTTTTCTTTCTGGAGCGTTTCTCTTTAACGAAAGCGGACTTGCGCAAGTAAAGCTTAATGACAAGTGGGGCTTTATAGATAAAAGTGGCGAATGGAAGATTGAGCCAAAATACTTATCGGTAAGTCCTTTCAATAACGGGGTTGCAGTCGTTGCTCCTTTTGCCGGAAGCGGAGAACCTGTTTTAGTAATTGATAACAATGATGTAACACTCTGTGATCTCTCAAGTTTTCCAAAGAGACCTGATGGAGCCATGTCAACGAAATGGCGTTTTGCAACCAGCTTTTCAACGGAAGGGTTAGCCGTAGTAGAGAAAAATACTTACGGCAGTCACTTGGCTTATGGGTATTCAAATTCAAACTGCAACATTGAAATTCCTCCAAAATTTACTCAAGCTTTTGCCTTTACTGAGGGACTTGCTGCGGCAAAACCACTTATTTATACACCAAGAACAGACAAAATAATTTCAGATGAAAGGAACTCTCAACCTGACAAGTTTGGATATATTGACGTAAAAGGAGAGTGGGTAATTCAACCAAAATATGACAAAGCTCAACCATTTGATCAAGGAATTGCAAAAGTTTTCATTGAGAATAAGTATGCATGGATTGATCATCAAGGGAATTTTGTCATAGATCCGAAGTTCAATGTTATCTATTCTGACAACGTTAAAAATGGTCTTATATTATTTCAGCCTCTAGGCAAGGACAGCAAGTATGGCTACATGGCAATTGATGGAAAAGTTGCAATGCAGCCTGAATATGATGATGCCAAGGATTTCTCAGAAGGGCTTGCATCCGTTATGGTTAATGGAAAATGGGGGTTTGTTAACACGTCGGGAAAAGTTGTAATTCAACCTAAATATTTAAATCCAGGATTCTTTTCCGAGGGTTTAGCGGGCGTAACAGACAATTTTGGCAACTCTGGGTTTATTAATAAAAAAGGGGAATGGGCTCTTAGCCCAAAATACCTTGATAACACATTGATTAAGTGCAGCAAAGCCAAGTGTAACAATGGAAAGGTATCACTGTAATGAACTTTCTTCATTGATCGTAAATCCACTGCTCAACTGAGCAGCGGATTATGCCTCACTACCATGATGGATTTCACGATGGCAGTTAGGGCAAACAGCCAAAGAGTTATTAATGTCATCTGCCCCACCCTTAGAGAGTGGTTGTACATGATGAACTTCAAGGTATGGATTCCCCGTGGAATGACTAATGAATGGAGCTTTTTTACGGCACTTTTCACACGCCCCATTTGCACGGCGAAGCACGAAGGCGACAACGTAGGGATTGCGAAGATAGACAGTAGTGGTAACGACCCGCTGTGGCGGTTTGAATCCAGCTGTTGGCAACAAATCTTTAAGCTCTTGATCCGACAGAAATGCAGCATCTAAAATCAGCGTGTTGAAAGTGGCAATTTCCTCTGACTGGGTGTGCTTCTTGGCCGGTCTCCGAATGAAATCAATTTTGACCCCGTAAAATTTGTCATCGTTTTTATTACGCCAAACCACATCATAAATTGGCGGCGATTTTGCCTTATCATATGTGAATTTTGTAATTCCTAGCAGCATTCCTTTGTCGTTGTTGTGCTTCGGAAAAACTGCATAGTTAAGCTCAATACTGGCATTTCTAACTGTCATTAGGCATCTTGCACGTCCGTAAAATCGACCATTAGGCTTGAAGACATCATGTTCAATTGGTAATTGCTTCGCTCCATTCACAAATATATTTTCATCGAATAAATCGACATAATTTTTGCTCTCGCTCGCATCAATCCATCTAAAGCCGATTTGCATCAGTTATCTCCCACAATTCAGTTTGTGTGGCTATTAATCTGTTATGACTCTAACCGGAACACACGCTAGGCTACCAGCTCACCCTACTTCAACTCAGCCACATAAGACTCTTCTGGCAGAGTTACCACCATACGCTTCTTATCGGTAGGCTTATGGAACAGGCTCATGAGCAGATGAGAACGGTATTGATAGTCAGCGTTGTATAGCTGCGAAGAGTTTCTTCATTAGGCGATTTCCAACCTATCCATAATCCGGCAATTTTCATAGGCTACTATATATTTTCGGGTGACATCAACCTCTGCCAGGCACTTTGCTAGTCAGTGGCCGCTGTACTACAAACACCAACCGGTCAAGCGTCGGCTAATGGCACTCAGCCGCTGAACGGCTTCGATGATACACCGTCTGAAACCTGCCCTTGAAAATTTTTCTCGGTTCAAAATTTAGCCTGCCTGATTGCTGACGGTCACGACGGACTGTTGACGAGACAAACCGGATATTGAAAGTAACGTGGAGCTGAGGGGCCTAATTGGTGCTGGAGAGAGGAATCGAACCTCCGACCTACGCGTTACGAGTGCGTTGCTCTACCGACTGAGCTACTCCAGCAAAAAGCGTGCGGATTATAGTGAAAATACCTGTCTAAAGCCAGCGGTATTCGTTCGTCGGTAAGGGTTGTGGCTCACCTTCAATTTCATTGAGCAGCAATTCTGAGGTCGCCCAGCACATGGTGATGCCGTAGCGGAAGTGTCCGCAGTTGGCGTACAGGTTGGTGAGTTGGGGATGACGCCCGATGGTGGGGATATTGTCCTTTGAGCCGGGGCGCAAGCCCGCCCAATGCCGTACCAGCGGGCGCGTGCGCCATGACGGGAATAAGTTGTAAACGCCTTGCAACAGGTCGTCACGCGCTGCTGCTGTGGGCGTTTTGTCGAAACCGACCTCTTCTACGGTGCTGCCGACCAGTACATGACCATCGCGGCGCGGGATGAAATACAGGCTGCCTTGCAGCAATATCTGGCTGAAAGGCGGCGTGTCGAATTTGAACAGCAGTATCTGACCGCGTATGGGATAGATATTCATCTGGAGAGCCTGTTCGCCCAACAGTTTGCCGCTCCAGGCACCCGCCGCGAGGATGTAGGCATCGGCACTTAGCCGGCCTTGCGAGGTATGCAGTGCAGTGACGCGGTCGCCTGTTAGCTCGATGTGTTGCACTTCGTGTTGTTCCCGAATGGTGCAACCCAGCATTGCGACGCGTCGGCGCAGGGCACTCAATAAGCGCGGGTTGCGCACCTGCGCGATTTCCGGCATGAACAAGGCATTACCCGTCAAACCCGGTAAGCAGTCGCCCGCCTCGACGTGCTGCAATTCGACTTGGTGCGTCGCGCACCACTGTGTGGCCACTTCGTCACGGAAGGGAGGTAAAACCAACATGCCGCTACGCTGGTATTCGGGATCTATCCCGGTGGTGGCGTGCAGTTTGGCGGCAGCCTCGGCAAACAGACCCATGCTGCGCTGGGTCAGGCGGGTGACCGCTTCCTGGTAATCCCACGAACACAGCGGTGACATGATTCCGCCGCCCGCCCAGGAGGCTTCCTGACCGACCGTGCCGCGCTCGACCAGCGTGACGCGATACCCCGCCTCCAGCAACGCCAGCGCGCTCGATAGTCCGACCGCGCCGCCACCGACGATCAAAAAATCCGTTTTCATGTCAGGCTTGCAGTGCCTTGGGCAGCGGGAACATGACGTTTTCGGTGATGCCCTGCAATTCGGTTACCCGGCCAGTCCCCATCTCCTGCAAGCGCGTGACCACGCCCTGTACCAGCACTTCCGGTGCGGAGGCGCCCGCACTGACCCCGACACTGAGTTTTCCGATAAACCATTCCGCTTGCAAATCGCAGGCATCGTCCACCAGATAGGCGGGTACCCCGACGTTTGCCGCGACTTCGCGCAGGCGGTTGGAGTTGGAACTGTTGGGTGAGCCGACGATCACCACGGCATCACATTGTTGTACCAGTAGCTTGACCGCATCCTGGCGGTTTTGCGTGGCGTAACAAATGTCGTCTTTCCTGGGCCCCGTGATGAGCGGGAAGCGTGCCTCAAGCGCGGCGATGATGTTGCTGGCATCGTCCACCGACAGGGTGGTTTGTGTGACAAAGGCGAGATTCTGTTCGTCTTTCACCTTGAGCGATGCGGCTTGTTGCGGCGATTCCACCAGATAGATGCCGTCCTCGGCCTGACCCATCGTGCCTTCCACTTCGGGGTGTCCCTTGTGGCCGATCATGACAATTTCCTTGCCCTGATCGCGCAGGCGCGACACCTCTATATGCACTTTGGTGACCAGCGGGCAGGTCGCATCAAACACCGTCAGACCGCGCGCCTGGGCTTCGGCGCGCACCGCCTGAGATACGCCGTGCGCGCTGAAAATCAGGATGCTGCCGGACGGTACATCCTTCAATTCTTCGATGAACACCGCGCCTTTTGCGCGTAGTCCCTCCACCACAAATTTGTTATGCACGACTTCGTGGCGCACATAAATCGGCGCGCCGTGCAAGGCGAGGGCGCGTTCCACGATCTCGATGGCGCGATCCACGCCAGCACAGAAGCCGCGTGGATTAGCGAGCAGTATGTTCATGTTTTTTCTCCAAAAAACTTTCCATAATCAGCAGGAAAGCGCCGCAGGTAATCGCGGAATCGGCCAGATTGAAGGCCGGGAAATAATGTTCATCCCAGTGAAACAACAGGAAATCTACCACATAGCCATAAATGACCCGGTCTATCAGGTTGCCGAGCGCGCCGCCCAGAATCAGGCTCAAGGCCAGCGCGAACAGCAGTTTGCTACTGTGTTTGCGCAACAGCCAGATGATGCTGATTGATGCAATCACGGCGAGCGCGCTGAATAGCCAGCGCTGCATGCCGCCCGCATCGCTCAGGAAACTGAACGCAGCGCCGGGGTTATGGATCAGCGTCAGGCTGAATACTTTGAGCAGCACCAGGTTTTCGCCATAATAAAAACTGTTTATAATCAAAAACTTAGATAATTGATCGAGCGCAATAACCAGCGCACTCAAGCCCAGCCAATTCTTAAGCATAGTGGCGCGCCTCGCCTGCGCCATAAAGATTGCTGACGCAGCGACCGCACAGTGTCGGATGCGTGGCATCGCTGCCGACATCCTCGCGGTAATGCCAGCAGCGTTCGCATTTTTCGTGCAGGCTGGCGGCAACATCAATGCGCTGCTCATCGGTGCTGGCGACACGGTGTACGGTGGCGCGCGAAGTGATGAACACGAAGCGCAAGTCATCCTTCAGGCGGGCGAGGATGTCGTAGTCTGCGCCTGCGGCGAATACATCCACTTCGGCGGCCAGTGCAGAACCGATCAAGCCCGCAGTGCGCGCTTCTTCCAGTTGCTTGTTGACTTTGCCGCGCCAGGCATTGAGGGTCAGCCATGCGCCGATTGCGTCGTTATCCAGTTGCGCATCCGGCAACTCGTGCCATGCGCCTTCAAACACGCTCACCTCTTCATTGCCAGACAATATCGCCCAGACCTCTTCGCCGGTGAAGCTCAGTATCGGTGCGATCAGGCGGGTCAGTGCGTGCGTGATGTGGTACAGCGCATTCTGTGCGGAACGGCGCGCGGCGGAGTGTTCGCCAGTGGTGTAGAGGCGATCCTTGAGAATGTCCAGGTAAAAGCCGCCCAGTTCTTCCGAGCAGAAGCCTTGTAGTTTCTGCACCGCCAGATGGAACTCGTAACGGTCGTAATCCGCCAGCACCTGGTCTTGCAGTTGCTGCACCAGCGACAGCGCGTAGCGGTCAATTTCCAGCCATTGGTTGACAGGCAGGGCATCGCGCTTTATGTCGAAGTCGGAGATGTTTGCCAGCAGGAATTTCAAGGTGTTACGGATGCGGCGGTAGATTTCCACCACGCGCTTCAAGATTTCGTCCGAGATAGTCAGTTCGCCCGAATAATCGGTGGATGCCGTCCACAGCCGCAGAATGTCCGCGCCCAGGGTGTCGAAAATCTTCTGTGGGGCGATCACGTTGCCCTTCGATTTGGACATCTTGTGCCCCTTGCCATCCACCACGAAACCGTGGGTCAGCAAGGCATTGAAGGGCGCGCGTCCGTTGATGGCGCAGCCCGTCAAAAGCGACGATTGAAACCAGCCGCGATGCTGATCCGAGCCTTCCAGATAGAGATCGGCAGGCGCACGCAATTCTTCGCGGCGAGCCAGCACGGACGCATGGGTCGTGCCGGAATCGAACCATACGTCCAGCGTGTGGGTAAGTTTTTGATAGGTTTCGGCATCCGTACCCAGAAAATCCACCGAATTCAGGCTGAACCAGGCTTCGATGCCGTCCACTTCGACCCGCTTGGCGACTTGTTCCAGCAGTTCCATTGTTCTCGGGTGCAATTCGCCGGTTTCACGGTGCACAAAGAACGGCATCGGCACGCCCCAGTTACGCTGGCGCGACACGCACCAGTCAGGGCGGTTTTTGATCATCGCCTCCAGTCGTGCGCGTCCCCAGGATGGGAAAAATTCGGTTTCCTCGACCGCCCGGTTCGCCAGTTCGCGCAGGGTTAAATCCCCCCTAGCCCCCCTTTTGCAAAGGGGGGAATCCGTGTTTTGAGAAGTGTCAATTGCCCCGCTGGACTCCTCGTTGCAAAAGAGGGAATCCGTGGCTTCCTGAAACGTGGATAGGTTTTGCTCCCCACTTTGTAAAAGGGGGGTGGGGGGGGATTTCTGTGCCATGCCGATAAACCACTGCGGCGTGGAGCGGAAGATGATCGGGGTCTTGTGCCGCCAGCAATGTGGGTAGCTGTGTTGCACCTTGGCGTGACACAGTAAATGGCCGCTCGCTTGCAGCGCCTGCAACACGATGTCGTTGGCGCGCCAGACGAATACGCCCGCCAGCGGCACATCACCCACGGGCGGTACGCTGGCGAGAAACTTGCCGTCGTCGCCCACCGGATTGTCGGTGGGCAGGCCGTATTTTTGACCGACAAAATAGTCGTCCAGTCCGTGTGCCGGGGCGGTATGCACCAGCCCTGTACCGGAATCTGCCGTGACATGCTCGCCGCAAATCAGCGGCACGATGCGATCCTGGAATGGGTGCTGCAAGGGCAGCATATCCAATGCCGCACCTTTGCATACCCCCACGGTTTCGCCGCTGAGCTGATAGCGTTCAAGGCAAGCGTCCGCTAATTCGGAGGCCAGCAGCAGATAACCTTTCGCGGTTTTGCTGAGGCGATATTCAAAAGCGGGGTGGAGGCTCACCGCCTGATTGGCGGGCAGTGTCCACGGCGTGGTCGTCCAGATCACCGCATATAATTGCGCCGAGCCTGGCAAGGACACGCCAAACGCGCGGCCTAACCCCTCTTTGTCCTTGATCTCAAACGCGACATCTATCGCGCTGGAGGTCTTGTCTTCGTATTCGACTTCCGCTTCGGCCAGTGCCGACTGGCAATCCAGACACCAGTTTACCGGCTTGTAGCCTTGATACAGATAGCCGTGTGCATGGATTTTGCCCAGCGCGCGCATGATGTCAGCTTCGGTCTGATAGTCCATGGTGAGGTAGGGATGATCCCAGTCACCCAGCACACCGAGACGGATGAAGTCCTTCTTTTGGCGTTCGACTTGTTCCAGCGCATAAGCGCGGCACAGTGCGCGGAATTCGCTGGGGGGAATCGCCTTGCCGTGTTTTTTTTCCACCTGTAATTCGATCGGCAGGCCGTGACAGTCCCAGCCCGGCACGTAAGGCGCGTCAAAGCCCGACAGCGTCTTGCCTTTGATGATGATGTCCTTGAGGATTTTGTTGACCGCATGGCCAATGTGGATGTCGCCGTTGGCGTAGGGCGGGCCGTCGTGCAGGATGAATTTCGGTTTGCCTGCCTTGGCCGCGCGGATTTTTTGATAGCGTTGCTGCGCCAGCCAGCCAGAGAGCATTTCCGGCTCGCGCTTTGCCATATTGCCGCGCATCGGGAAGGGGGTGTCGGGTAAATTCAGTGTCGTTTTATAGTCAGTCATGTTGTTCAAACCAGTTCTTTGCATTTTTCACATCCAACGCGATCTGCTGCGTTAATGCCTCCACATTGGGGTATTTCACTTCGTCGCGCAGTTTTTGCAGAAATTCCACGCGCAGCCGCTTTCCGTAAATATTTTGTTTCAGGGTGGGGCGCACGCCCAGGCTGGCGACCCCTTGCAGCACGCCCATCCCTGCGGCATGGGCTTCAACCACGAAGATACCGGACAGTGGCGGGCGGTTGTGCTTCATCTGCACGTTCGCCGTCGGATAGCCCAGCTTGTGTCCCACGCCATCGCCATGCACTATGTGCCCGCTGATGCTGTAAATCCTCCCCAGATAATCATGCACGCGCTTCAATTGTCCGGCAGCCAGCGCCGCGCGCACGGCCGTGCTGGAAATGCGCACGCCGTCATGCGCGAACGTGTGTATCGCCTGCACTTCAAAGCCGCGCTGCTC
>Ga0210025_1004774_pt1 | contig 11413 bp, 10 predicted proteins | sample CryGeyme20150102_FD_183989 | JGI IMG/M metagenome (GOLD analysis project Ga0210025, IMG submission 183989) | Groundwater microbial communities from Crystal Geyser aquifers in Utah, USA - Crystal Geyser metaG 2015-0102 (SPAdes) (version 2) | ecosystem: Environmental > Aquatic > Deep subsurface >...
GGTGGGACCAAGGATGAAGTCCTTGAAACAGCTATTAAGGAGAACGTAAAAAATGTATACAAAGATGTTATGAAGAGTAAGATAATCAGCCATCTTGTGCAAGAGGATGAATTAAAAATTGTTGCAGGTGAATACAACATCACAACAGGAAAAATCGAGATGATAGAGCTTCCAAAAGCAGCCGCCGGTAAAAAAGGTCATTAATCTAATAAATAACCCTTTGAAAAATTTTTTAAAAAGCACAAGAATTGATATGCAAGAAACATTAGTAAAATATCTTAAGTCCAGTCCAATCCTCGCTAAATATAATCTATCCGAGCGTGATATCCACGAACTCTCAGAATACCTTAGAAGACATTGCATTTCAGCGCATGTAGAGGAGATAGTCAGAATGGTAGAAGATGTGATAGGGATCAGTCCGACCCTGGGCTGGAAAGAAATACTGGAGGCAGCCGCAAAAAAGATCGTTGAGTTTCTTCATGCACAGGCAGCTTCCATCCGAATTTTCGATCCAGAGTCAGACAGACTCGTTGCTTTTGGCTCATATCAGTATGCAGAGACCCACAGATTGAAAAGTATTCCTGTTGAGAAGTCTGTAGCGGGGAAGGTAATAAAGAGCGGTAAAAGTTATCTTGTATCGAATATTCTGTCAGAACCGGATTACATTAATAAGGATGTAGTCAAAGAGCATGGATTTAACTCTCTTATGGCAGTACCGATAAATATTCCAGGATTTCTTGAGAACAAATCGGATATTCAGGGCACTATTCAGATATATTACAACGAGATAAACAGGGAGTTTGATCCTCTCGAGGTAACAAACGCTGAGTTGCTGGCCAGGAGAGTCAGTTATGTGCTGGCAAAAAAGCGTATTCTGGACCTACAAAAACTTAATCTCCAGAAAGAGAAGATTGTTGAAAAAATCTTTGTTAAACTCAGCCATCGGGAAGGAATCAAGATGAAGGATGTCTTCAGTATGATGATTCCAGAACTGGTAGATATTATACAGATACAGAGTTGTTCGCTCTACTCTATTATGCCAGACAGAAGTCATGTTCAAATTGAACTTGAATATCCCATAGGGCAGGAAACTCATGAGTCAGGCTGTATGTTCGCAATAAAAGAGCATGCTTATTTTGATTCGTTAATCAATGGTACAGAAAAACGTGGTGATTATGCGTATGAGAGGATCGATTCGTCTTATATCCTGATTAAGGACCCTTTAAATAGCAGATTGTCAAATAAGGAATTGAAAAGATATACATCCAAGCATAATGTCAATTCTGTATTGTTGATTCCACTCAAGGCCATGGATGAGATTAATTATTTTCTGGTTTTTTATGTTACAGACCGCCGCCAGGAATTTACAGAGCAGGAAATCGAACTATTGAGTTTTCTGGGTAAAGAAATCATGAAGGCTCTGAGGATTGAGAAACTGGATGATGTCCTGCATGATTTTAAGAACCCTGGTATTGCCATTGCAGGCTTTGCCAAGAGGGCAAAGAAACTTCTTGAAAAAGAGGATGTTGTAAGTGTAAAGGATAAAATAGCAGAATATTTAGATATTGTTATAAAAGAAATTATTAGAATGCAGGAACTGGCTATCTATCCTAATATTGAAGGCCGTGAAAGGGTTATTGACCTTACAGAGGTTCTTAAGAGTCGTTTCAGGATTAATGAAGAGGCAATCAGGGAGCAGAAAAGAATAAATATCAAACTTATACGACATGAATTACAGCAAGGGTTATTCATATATTGTTCCCCCTTTGGATTTGAACGGGTTCTGGACAATCTCCTTGATAATGCTACAAGGGCTATACCTGAACAAGGTGGTGAGTTGTCCATAAGGAGTTATCGTGAAAAAGATATGGTATGCTTTGAGATTCGTAATACCGGGAAGATACCGAAAGAGAATATCGAACAGATTAGGAAGGGTGAGGTTAAGGGACGGGGGCTAAATATTATTTATCGTTTTATACAGGCAATACATGGGAAGCTTGAGGTCTTCACTGATGCTGATTCTACGACCTTCCGAGTCATGATTCCCCTTTATAAGTAATCCCCCTTCATCCCCCTTTATAAAATCCCGAAGGCTTTCGGGACTCTTTTTTAAAGAGGGGTGAGGGGAGATTATTAAAACCTAAATTAAGCGATTATAATCCCCTCTCCCCTCGCCCCTCCCGCCAGGGGAGGGGGGATAACACATCCCTACACCCCTCTCAAGAGGGGATTTATATAGATATTCCCTCCCCCTTGACGGAGGGTTTTCTCTATCCCCTCCCCCTTGACGGGGGAGGGTTAGGGTGGGGGTGTTTGATAATAAATTCAACAAGTTCCATGATTATATTATTAAGAATCGCTCAATTTAGATAAAAATAAAAGAATTCAATAGAGGTAGTCTATGAAAAAGGATATAGCCAAGGTATTAGAGAAAAAAACTATATGGGAAGGGAAGTTCTTCAGGTTTGTCCTTACCACATATATTGATTCATACGGTGCAATAAGACAATGGGAATCATTTGAGAGGGTTAATTGTAAAGGGATAGTTGCAATACTGCCAGTGACAGATAATAAAGAGGTGCTTCTGATAAGACAGTTTAGGCCGCCTGTAAATAGATATGTCATCGAATTTCCAGCAGGTCTGAATGACAAAGGAGATACGCTTGAGGAGGCTGCAAAAAGAGAACTGCTTGAAGAGGCAGGTTATTCTGCGAGAGAATTGTTTTTTCTTACAGAAGGTGTTATGTCATCAGGTGCTTCTGGAGAAATATTAACTGTGTTTCTTGCAAAAGGCCTTGAGTTCAAAGGCATTGGAGAGAGGGATGAAACAGAAGATATCGAGGTATTGAAAATTCCAATTAATGAGTTATATCAAAAATTAGATGCTTTTCGATCAGAAGGGAACTATATAGATTTAAAAATCTATGGACTCATAGAGCTTGCCAAGATAGGTAGACTAATCAGGTTCCATGGCCATTAGAATCTCAGGGAGAATTATATCAAGAAACTCTGCTGGACTTAGGATTCTAAAAGAATATTTACCTCTTAACTTTGATTTTACAAAGTCTTTTTTATCTCCTGTCACAAGAAAATCAGCATTGCCAATTATGGCTGAGGCAAGGACAGGTACATCTTTGTCGGAGATATGACCGGATAGCTTTTCTATATCTTTAGATAAAGGCAATGGTATGACCTCGAGGTTAAGCATCTGAAGATACTTCTTGTACACAGATAGAACATCAGGCATTTTCTTCGATAAATTCCGTTCAATTTCAATAACATTATATTGACCTGTTGCGCCAGCAAGCATAGGGAGATCAAGACATAAGAGGTCAAGAATAATGCGTGGCGATCCCTTATCTGAGAAAAGACCTGAAATTATGACATTAGAATCGAGAAAAACCTTAACCCCTTTTTTTGCCATAGGTTTCTTTATAAAGTTTTTCTCTTTCTTCTTTAAGTCCTGCCAGCAGTTCTTCTTCTGAAAGTCCTGAAGCCTTGATTATTCTCCTTATCTGCCTTCTTGCCTCATCGAGTTCAAGCCTTTTTGGCGTAATTATGACAGAGTCTCCAACCGGGATTATAGAAACAACCTGTCCTTCTTCAAGATGGCTTATATCTCTTATTTTCTTTGGGATAGTCAATTGCCCACGGGATTTTATTTCTGCTACTGCTGTTTTGACTGTCTCCATTCCGAACCTCCTTTATTTTTAGATTCTGATTTCAGAATATCAGAAATCAGAATAATTTGCAACATCAGTGGTTTTTATTATTACCTTATAAAATTTTCTCTTGCCAACTTTAATAATATGTTCGCCTTTATCAAGAATTATATTAGGGTCTGTTACTGTATTGTCATTAACTTTTACCCCATTTTGTTTAATTAGTCTGATAGCCTCACTTGTACTTTTGGCAAGTCCGGTCTCTTTCATGATATAAGGAAGCCAATTAATATTTTTGCTTATTGTTATATCAACAGTACCTCCTGATCTACTACCTCCTTCTACTATAATATTATAAGTCGGAATTCCATCTGGCAAGCCTTTTTGTTTAAAGATATGCTCAAATTCTTCCCTTGCTTTTAGAGCCTCGTCTTTTCCCCAATATCTTTCAACAATCTCAAGTGCAAGGTCTTCCTTTGCCTTCTTAGGGTGAATAGTTCCGTTTCTTAGCCCTTCTCTTAAACTGTTAAGTTCATCTAATGATATATGGCTCAAAAGATTGTAATACCTGAGCATAAGTTCGTCGCTTATAGACATTATCTTACCGTACATTTCTTTAGGTGGCTCAGTGATGCCGATGTAATTCCCCAGGCTCTTAGACATCTTGTTTACTCCGTCGAGACCCTCAAGCAACGGCATCAAAACAACAGCCTGTTCTTCAACACCCATCTTTCTCTGCAACGTCCTTCCCATCAATATATTGAACTTTTGGTCAGTTCCCCCTATCTCTACATCTGATTTGAGATAGACGGAATCATACGCCTGGAATAAGGGATAATAAAATTCAAGTATTGTTATATCCTGCTGGCTTTCATATCTCTTTTTGAAATCCTCTCTTTCAAGCATCCTTGCAACTGTCTGCATTGACCCAAGTCTCACAAGTTCCGTTACATTCATCTTTGAAAGCCATTCGCTGTTAAATCTGACCTGTGTCTTTTCAGGGTCTAATATCTTGAACACCTGCTTTTTATAGGTCTCTGCATTCTTTATCACGTCTTCTTTTGTCAAAGGTATCCTCGTTTCAGACCTCCCGCTTGGGTCGCCTATCATACCTGTGAAGTCACCGATGAGGAATATAATCTCGTGTCCTAATTCCTGAAATTGCCTCATCTTTTCAAGCAATACTGTATGCCCGAGATGTATGTCAGGTGCAGTTGGATCAAAACCAGCTTTAACCTTAAGTGGCTTTTTTTCGTTATATGATTTCTCTAATTTTTTAAGAAGGTCAGCCTCGATAATTATCTCAACAGCACCCCTCTTTATTGCCTCAAGTTGTTTTTCGGATTTTAGCATAGTGGTTATAATAAAATTTGTGAATGACTAACGTCAATTGTCAGCATTGTGGGACCACACCAGGTTGGGAAAACCACCTTTTTCCACTCTTATGTGCTCTGGTTGATAAAAAGAGAATTGGTGGTAGATTTCTGATACTCGGATCAGCATCAATTGATTTACTTCTCTTCGACAAAAAAATAGACCGATAGCTATAGAGATTAAATATTCAGCAAGCCCAAAAGTTGAAAAAGGATATTGGATCGCATATGAAGACTTATCGTGCAAGAAAGGATTTGTCGTATACCCAGGCGAGAAATCCTATCCAATTGGACAGAATGTTTATGCGTTACCTATAAGGCATTTGGAGAGAATATTAGAGTAAATAAACCTTAGTATTTGCAATTTTACTATATTCAGGGAATGCTGAAAGTGCAGTTTCGCTGTAAGTACTTAATTTTATTGGTAGTCCCAACGGGATTCGAACCCGTGTTTTAGCCTTGAGAGGGCCATGTCCTAGGCCTCTAGACGATGGGACCACCGATTGGCTGGGGAGAGAGGATTCGAACCCCTGTAAGCAGATCCAGAGTCTGCCGTCCTGCCACTGGACGACTCCCCAAAAAGTAATATTTTCAATGATTTACAGAAGTTAAAATATATCATAAATCTTCAAAAACCGTCAATAACCATCAACTTAACAGGCAACCCTTAAATAGGACATTTTCATTTTGCCTTGACAAAGCAATTAAAATTTAGTTGACATATAACAGATTGTTTGGTAATTTAACGGTAATTTAACAAAGGCGATGGGGTTCGTCAATAACCGTCCTTAGTAGACTGATAACCCCTACTGGAATGAAATAAATTTTGGTAGGGGTTTTTAGTATCCAGATCCTATCTACCAAAATAAAAATAGCAGGGTCACATGTTTAAAGGAGGTGATCTATGGCGAATAAAATCATCTTTAATGTAATTCAGGTCTTGGTGGTAATGGCCTTCGCTCCTCTTATAAAAGGGTTACTTAACCGTCTTAAAGAAAATATACAGTCCAAGCGAGGGCCGAGCATCTTTCAACCATACCTGGATATCTGGAAACTTTTCCATAAAGATGAAGTTATATCAGAGCATAGCTCCTGGATATTTCGGATCACCCCTTATGTTGTTTTTATAACACCAATCTTTGTGGCGCTTCTTATTCCAGTTCTTACAGGATATCCACTTTTTTTCGCTTTTATGGGTGACATGTTGGGTGGCGGGTTTATTCTCGCACTAGGCGGTTTTTTTGCAACGCTTGCTGCAATAGATACTGGAAATCCTTATGGCGCGATGGGGGCCAGTCGCACCCGTATGGTGGGTTTTCTTGCTGGACCTGTTTTCATGATAGTTTTCTTCACCGTTTCCTTCTTGCAGGTTCGACCATTCCCTATATTGTACAGAAGCACTGGGTGACACCGCTGTCAAACTTCTTCGAACCTTCACACATTCTTTTGATGCTCGCTTTCCTAATGCTCATCATTGCAGAAACAGGGCGCATTCCTGTTGACAATCCATCAGGGCACTTTGAATTGGCGATGATCGATGAATCTAAAGGGCTGGAATACTCTGGAAAGGCTGCAGCTCTCATGAAATGGGGGGGGTCTATGAAGTTCTTTGTCCTGTTATGCATATTTTTAAATGTCCTTGTAACTCCATGGGGGCTGGCTCAAGGAGAGACATTCTTGGAAGTACTTTTAGCGATACCTTTTATCCTGCTCAAGGTATTTGTTTTCGTCCTTATTCTGGTAGTCATCGAGTCGTCGCTTGCTAAGCTGAGGCTTTTCCGGATTACCGAGTTTCTTGGAGCTGCCTTCGTAACTTCAATAACAGCTATGATCACGCGACTCTTAGAGATGTAGGAGGAAAATATGCAAGATTACAATGTGGTGTTTTCAGTTCTTACTAAAATAGATGCACTGACTGGGGGATTGTTTATCCTTACTGCATTCGGAATTATAGCTATGCGCCAGGTACTCGCATCTTTAAATATATTTGTCTTCCAATCGATTCTTCTCGCAGCTTCAGCATTTGTTTTAGGTTATCAACATTCCTCAATCCATCTCTTTGTTGTGGCCGGGATTACCGTTGTGATTAAAACAATCTTGATTCCCTATCTTCTTAAACGAATAATCAGCAAGGAAGTTTATGCTCGTCGAGAGATTTCTCAGGTATTAAATATACCTACATCGCTGCTTATTGCAGTGGCACTTGTGATTTTTGCCTATTTTATTTCGAGTCCCCTTTCAAATGTTACTGACGAAATTTTCGTGAAGCTCAATCTGCCTATTGGTGTAGCCGGCCTCCTTCTCGGAGGTTATGTGGTGATAGTAAGAAGGGAAGCAGTGCCCCAGGTCATCGGGATTCTGTCGATGGAGAACGGCGCCTTCTTTGCTGGCATTTCAATCGCCCCGGACCTTCCCCTTATTGCAGAGCTGGCAGCAGCCTTTGATGTATTAATCATTGTTCTTGTTATGGGCATTTTAACCAGAAGAATCCATGAAAGAATCGGGACAACAGAGGTCGGAAGACTGACCTCTTTAAGGGAGGAGTGAGCATCGATGGAACTGATCTATATTATTATAATCCCTGCGCTATTAGCTGGCCTGTCTTTGATCCCTGCTCATAGGAAATTTGCTTCGTTAGTAACAATCCTTGGAACATTAGTCGTATTTATCCTTTCATTAAACATAGCTTTTAGTGCAGCCGATGGGATGGAAGTTGTAGCAGTTAAAAACTGGATTTCTTGCGATAGTTTAGGGGCACTGGTTTTATTACTGGTAGCCTTTGTAGGATTCACTGCCGCTATATTTTCGATGGGATACATTGAAAAAAATGTTGAAGAGAAAAATCAAAGAAAAATACGACATTATTATGCTCAATACAACCTCTTTCTCCTTTCAATGTTGGCAGTGCCTATTATTTCTCAGGTGGCCCTCGTCTGGATTGCAGTTGAACTAACCACACTGATGTCGGTCTTCCTGGTGAGCTTCAAAAATACTCCTGAAGCTCTGGAAGCCTCTTGGAAATATATCGTGCTTACCTGTATGGGTGCAGCATTTGCACTCCTTGGCATATTTATTCTTTACTGGGGGACGAGCATTCCCGGTCATGAAAAATTCACTTGGGCAGGACTGATTGTTGCTTCACCAAATATTCCTCCGGCACTTCTTAAGACAGCCTTTGTTTTTGTCCTGATTGGTTTTGGTACCAAGGTAGGACTCGTGCCTTTACATACGTGGCTTCCTGATGCCCACAGCCAGGCTCCGTCTCCTGTTTGTGCGCTTCTTTCCGGTGTTGAGACTACAACAGTCCTCTATGCCATTCTGAGGTTATTGCCAGTTTTGAAAATACACCCATCTATCGGAGCCGAGACGTGGCTCATAGTCTTTGGCATAATTTCAGTCGGCGTAGCTGCCTTTTTGATAATTCAGGTAAAAGATTACAAACGCCTGTTCGCCTTCTCTACTATAGAACATATGGGAATTATCATGGTTGCTGCCGGGCTGGGTGGTTACGGGTCTCATTATGGCGCCACCCTCCAGATTGTGAGTCATGCCATCACAAAGTCTTTCTGTTTCTTTGCAGCAGGAATTGCGCTTCTTTTTGTCGGAAGACAGGATATTGCTTCGGTGCGAGGTCTCATTCGCACCTCACCAGTAGCAGCTATTGCGCTCATTACTGGGGGGCTTGCTATTGCTGGCGCTCCGCCATTTGCTGTTTTTTTAAGTGAGATTATGATACTCAAATCAGGACTCGTAAATGGTCAGTACATTACTACCGGACTTCTTGCCTTGTTCATAATAATTGCTTTTTGCGGCATTCTGTTTCCAATTAATCGTATGGTATTTGGAAAACCAACAGAATATTCTGAGAAAACAAACTTATCAGTGACAAATATTTTTGCGTTGGTCGTGGCTGCTGTACCTGTAATTTTACTCGGCTTCTATGTACCAAGACCTCTTCAAGAACTTCTCCGTCAGGCAGCAGCTTCTTTAGGGAGGTGATAACCCATGGAAGAACCTTTGAACAAAACAGTAAAGCTGATAAATTTACCTGAAACTATTGCCTCCCGCTGGCACAGCAAGGTTCGGGTAAGTCTTTATCCAGAAAAATTTATTTGTCTCATAGAATGCAACACAGATGTCTTGGTAGAGGTTTGTAACTGGCTTTTTTCTGAATTGAGATATAGATTTGCCAGTTTGGTAGTTGAAGATCAACCTGAGAAGTGGTTACTCAGATATATTTTTTATGGAGCTTTAGAGAGAGGACAAGTTCATATCCTTTGTCAACTATCTAAGACAGAGAAGATTGTTCCCAGCATCAGTAATGTAATACATGCTGCTGACTGGCACGAAAGAGAGGCAGAAGACCTTTTTGGTCTCGCATTCGAAGAACATCCTCGTTTGGGTGACTTCATACTCCATGAAGAATGGCCCGAGGGAGTTAACCCAATGCGGACTGAATTTGATTCTTTGAAGCCTTATGTCCATCGGGAAGTAGACCCGGAGTGGAAACCTGTGAGGATTGTTCAGACCCCTGGTGCTTTTATGATGCCAATAGGTCCGGTTTATTCTGATTTCGCTGAGTCTGCCCATTTTCTCCTTGAGACAGTAGGAGAAGATGTTATCAGAACCATCCCGCGACTTTTTTATAAATATCGAGGTGTAGAAAAGATTGCAGAGCGGAAATCTGTTGAACACGTCATTCTTTTGGCTGAGCGTTTTTCAGGAACCTCTGCGTTTGCCCACTCACTTGCTTTTTGTCAGGCTGTGGAAGATATTGCGGGTGTTGAAGTCCCTGAGCGTGCAAAGTCCTTGCGCATACTTATGGCTGAGTTGGAGCGTTTTCGACATCATATCGCTGCCATAGCAGGCATCTGCAGCTCTACAGCTATGGCAGTGCCAACAAGCCAGGCAAGTATTCTTGAAGAAGAACTTCTTCGGCTCTCTTGTGCATTGACTGGACACCGCTACCTCTTTGGCTTGAACATTCCGGGTGGGTTATCGATCGATTTCGACAACGACATACTCAAAAATCTTGCTGCAACCATCAATGACGTTCTCCAAAAATTAAGTGAATTAAAGGAGATGCTTTGTTTCTCCAGTAGTTTTCTCGATCGTCTGGAAGAAGTTGGAACCATTTCCAGAGAACAGGCAGTCTCTTACGGACTGGTCGGCCCTATTGCCCGCGCATCGAATATGATCAGGGATCTTCGAAAAGTGCTGCCTTATTCCGGGTATGAAAAGGTTGATTTTATTGTGCCATGTGAGCAAGAAGGTGACGGTTATGCCCGTCTCAGGGTTCTCTTTAGCGAAGCAGAGCAGTCCGCACAAATTATTAATCAGGTAGCCTTTTCTCTTCCTTCAGGACCTGTCGTCTCACCTGTATTTCCAATAGTTCATGGATCGTCACTCGGATGGGTAGAAGCTCCACGTGGTGCTGCATTTCACTGGGTGAGGTTAGGTGAAGATGGTAAGGTAGCCCGCTATCGTTTAACAACGCCCTCTTTTACCAACTGGCACGGTTTTCATCTGGCAGCAGAAGATTTTGCCTTTCAGGATTTTCCAATCATAATGGCCACTTTCGGCTTATCAAATGCAGAATGTTATCGGTAGGAGGAAGATAATATGAATAAATGGGTTTTAAAGGGACTTAAAACAGGGATTAAGACAACATTGTACCCGGACAAGGAGGAAACATCTCCCGGGATATCACCGGGATTACCACAAGGGAAGCAAACTATGGGTGATGAAGCTCAAGTGGTTTCTCGATGTCCGACACAAGCGCTTAACCATATAAAAGATATGATCTCGGTGGACTACAGGCGCTGTATTCACTGTTTTCGATGCCTGCGGGGGATACATAACCCGGTTGATTGGGATAAGGGATATGAATGGGCAGTATCTATAAAAGAGATTGATGATGCGTCTCGTATGTTGGGGAAGGCTTTTGACCACTCCCTCCATATCAGATTTGTAGATGGCGGTGCCTGTGGAGCCTGTATAAGTGAGATCGAACAGATAAACAAGCCCTACTATAATATTCATCGTCTTGGTTTTTTTATAACTCCAACACCCAGGGAGGCTGATGTACTTTTGGTGGCCGGTCCAGTTACAGACCACATGCGCCTTCCGATCGAGAAGGCCTATGATGCAATGCCTGCACCCAAGCGAGTCATAGCAATCGGTACATGCGCCATTTCAGGTGGTATCTTTGGTCCAAGCTTTGCGTCTGAGGGAGGCATATCAAATTTAATTCCTGCGGATATTGTGGTGCCAGGGTGCCCTCCGCCACCGCTATCTATCATTCATGGATTACTTTTAGTGGTTTCACGGAAGCCTTCGGCTTCACTTACATCCCCGAAGTCCACTGAAGGAGAAAGA
>Ga0210025_1004775_pt1 | contig 11408 bp, 10 predicted proteins | sample CryGeyme20150102_FD_183989 | JGI IMG/M metagenome (GOLD analysis project Ga0210025, IMG submission 183989) | Groundwater microbial communities from Crystal Geyser aquifers in Utah, USA - Crystal Geyser metaG 2015-0102 (SPAdes) (version 2) | ecosystem: Environmental > Aquatic > Deep subsurface >...
TAGGTCATCGGACACAACAATTCGCATGGCATGTAGTCAACTAAATAAGAGAGGACATACCTTTGTAGTTCATCTTATCGGTGTCCGCCACATAAAAGCCCATGTAGTAGTGCCTGAATTCAGGGAAACTCAGACGCATCCACCTGACATACTCGATCTCGATAATTGAGGAAAAGACGCCCAAACGGTATTACTTGTATTTCGGATCGTAGAAAAAGTATACTGATGATAGACCGCTATCTGTCATGTCGACTACCCCTACACCGATCAACACACCCTTGAAGTAGTATTTCATATGATAGCAACCTAGCAGTTTGCTGACAGGGCCTGTAATTTTCTTGGGTTTTTGATATTTGCACGAAGGATCCCAGCTGGGCACATACTCACCCTTCTCCTATTATTTTAGCTTGCACTCCTCCACTCTGTAGTCGAGGGCCTGCATACAGAGAAAGTTGACATAGCTGCTCATATTTTTCTAAGCTTTCCCGTGTATGACCTTACTATATTCCTGATACAGTTTATAGCTTTCGACTTTTTCCTCAGCCTTGACGATATCGATCGTCAGTCGACCGAAAGTTATCTTGTTGTGTGTGATTGATATTTACCCCTTGTATTGGTGCTCGGGACGCAGAACTTCGAATTTACTTGAGTTTTTGTCTTGCAGTTCAAGGTCTTATAATTTTGAGCTGGAGGAGGGAGGTGTCTTGTTGAATTGCTCTTTGATCGATTTTATTATTTTGGAAAAACCGTTTCCACCCTCTTCCTTCATTTATTTTTAATCCTTCTTCTTAGGCGTTGTTTTCTTCTCGCCCTCTATACTCTCCTCTTTCTTCTCTCCATCTCCCAATATTTCATACTCATGAGTATGATCCTTTGGCACCCTTCTGAAAAACAAATACCCTCCTCTTTCTACTTCTACCTTGAACCCTTCGATAGGATTTAGTCCTTATATATTTTCCTTGACATCTTTGACAAAATCAGGCAAAGAGTACTTAGGATCTCCAATTAACTTTTTGTTTAGCCCATACACTAACATTATTAGATTGCTGTAGTAGTCGGAGTTGTGCTCTGGCCTGGATTTGAAGTACTTCACCTTGTTTGATAGATCGTATCTGAACTGGCTGGCTTGTTCTTATGTAACACACGGGCCTTTTACTAAAGTTGCCAAGTTTTTCTGCAAATAACCAGTTATAGTTCCTGTCACCTTCTGTAACTACTCCTGAATATCTAGAGGCAACTCTGCTACATGTGCTTTTTATACACCTTTTCCATCCTTGCTCTTCTATTTGTGCTTCTCTTTGGGGGACTACTCAGCCACCATCCTTTCCACTCTTTCGTAGGCAATCATGATCACCCTCTTCACAGCTTTCCTTTGGTCTCGCTTAGGTTTGAACCTGCAAGCCTGCATTCGATGAGTGAATAACTTGCAGCATGATTTATTCAAATTTGGTTTGTAGTAATACGTCCCACATCGACGCCAGCCCCTCTCCACTAGTAGCTAGTAAGTATATGAATCCATATTGGGCTCTGAATGTAAGAGGAGATACTTGTGAAGGACCAGGAGTAGGAGGTATCTTTTTTGAGGCAATACCCGCACTAAGAAGGCATGTTCTCTTGGTAAATTTGATTGAGAGATAGTAACTCTGGCTTGTTCCTACAGCGCTCGATGAGCTGCCTGTCATCGAAGGGGACGCTTTAACTCTGGACGGCTTAGGCCTACATTTAGTAAGTTAATTTGATAATGAAGATCGCGGTATAATGTCATTCGTAGTTTAGAATGCTCTTAATTCATTACATCTCTGGAAATAGAATATGTCAATATGGGAGCAGTATAGGGTGTATAGAGGGGGGGGTATAGGATGTATAGGAGGTATAGAAAGAGTATAGGAGGCAAAATCACAAATTAGAGACGACTATGTTGTTGTGTTCGTTTTCAATATCCGACTAGGAGCTGTTTCCTCTGTTATTCCGCCTCCTCGAACTGTCCAAATATCTCCTGGCCTCCTCAGCTATCGCCCTCTCTCCAATCACTCTCTTCGATTTAGCTATCAATTCTAGCTCCTAGTCTCTGCTCGTCTACCCTAAACCTCGTAGTTTCATCAGGTAGTTGTACTTCTCTGTCAGCAACTTAACAGCTGTTGTGTTTTCGATCAGATATGAGTTCAATCTGTGGATCTGATCCTTGGAAGGTTATGTATGTCGGATGTCAAGCAGTTAGCCGATAGGAGTCTCCAATCTACGTAAATAGCCACCCGACCCACTTCCTGAGTTGTTGTAGCGAGTTGGTGTGCGGTTCCGTTCAGGCGTATAATTTTCTATTCTGACAGCATTCGATCTCTATATTTAAGTCTTAGGGCTGAAGTAGATAGGTGATGCCTTCTCATGCATCATTTTTTTGACCTGTATCTAATAATTGAGCTGATCTTGCTTCCTACCCTATCTTTCCTGATTGAGTGCTCCCACTACTTTCCTGTACTATTGATCTACATACCATGATATATACCCAATCCTGCCAACTTATGATTGAGGTCATTGATGACCCTATTGAGATGTTCGATATGTGCCAAATGTTGCTGCTCTCTTCCCCTGACCACATCCAACTCCTAATTGCTAACCAACCGACCCACCATCATTTTGACAGCTTAGACATCCTAGTCCTTGAACAGTTCTTTTGCTGCGTGACGGGATTAGATGAGGGACATTGTTATAATTTATTTTATTAAAATAGAATATGAAGTGATTATCACATTAACTATAGAGGGGGATGAGTTGGGGGAGCATAGGAAATTATCAGAATTGATGATGAGGGGGGATAAGACATATTTATAATTATTAGAATGGGGCGACCTCAGGTGTAATAAGAATAACCAGCAATGAAACAATAATAAATGTCGTAACTTAAATAACAACTGCAGTAACCTATTTAGTAAGTCAATAATCAGCCCATATTGGTACAACCTGGTGATGCCGAATACCACATGTTTCAAAAATTCAACTAAGAACAATAAAGTGCCTCAAATTAGCCGTACTGTTTTCAGTAAATGGAATAAAAACTTGATGAGGTAGAACTGGAGGAAAAAAAGAAGGAATGGCAGCAACAGTGGCAAGAATATTTGAAACAACAAGGACAGTACATGCCAAATTATGATGAAAAAATGAGGCAAGGACACAACTATAGATCAGGACATGGATTCAACCCTTGGACAGAAAGAGGATGCGGTAGAGGAAGAGGAAGGGGGTGGGGAAGAGGAAGAGGAAGAGGGCGAGGTAGAGGATTTGGCCCTCCACCTTTCGTCAGGGCTCAATTTCAGCCGACTCCTTTCTGGGGCCATTATCAACAACAGCAAAATTGCATGGGGCAATTCCATCAGCCCCCTTTTCAGCACTACACTCCCTACCCTTGCAATAACGGGCAAGACTATCCCCAACCCCAACAGCAAAATTCATACCAACAGCAAAACCCATACCAACAGCAAAACCCTTACCAACAGCAACGGTATCCTCAGCAATACCAGCATCACCAACAGTATAGTCAGTATTAGCAACATTAGCCTGAATCTAAAGACAAAGAGGTCGAGGGCTAGCCTAGAGAAGTATCATAATCTCCTGAGGAAAAGCCTGAGTTTAGACATAAACGATCGGGAAACCACCATCATCATCACCACCACAGAAGAGGTTGCAAAAAAAGAGGTTAGTTTTCCAGCCCCTAAGACTCCGACTCTGATGACTAGAAAAGGTAGGAGCATAAACAACATTAAAAATAATAAAATTAAATCACTACCCTATACTTCAACTAACTGGCTCCTTTCTTTCTCAAGAGAAAAATCAAATAGCCCCAACAATAAAAAATCATCCGTTTCTTCAAAAACCACCATCCTTACTACTACCCCTTCCTCGCTCAAATGCAAGCTTACGTCTAATATCTCGAGTCCTACCAGATCGTAAAATACCTTAGTTATGCCAGGGTCATCAAAATAATATTTCGCCACAATTTTGAAGATGAGCCTATTTTTGCGAAGTTGGCCATGTTGCAGGAGAGGAAAGTGAGGAGGTTGGAGGCTGATGAAAAGTTTAACATGGAATTTGGAAATGTCACAGTCGAGCCTATGCTCAACCAGCACGAATTATTCGAGATGGACCAATAAAATATATTCTTCCTTATTGACGGCAATAACATACTCCCGACCAACAAACATTTCAAACACTACTTCAAAAGTTACACAGATAGATAAAAAACTGAAGCACAGGTCAGACTCAGATGGCTTGTGTCAATAGCTTTGGACCAACAGAACTGTATCCTATTTTTTGATTAAAAATTTGCAGAAGAGGAGTACAATATCGTTGAGGATACATTAGTGCCTAACTAAGAGGAATTGAACAGAATCGACAGCGTCCGGACAGTCTACGGCCAGGAATAGAAAGCGGACGAGAAGATAGTCAACAAATGCCAAGAACTGGCCTCCTAAAATTTCAAAAAACAGATAGTGCTGGTCTCCTCAGATCGGCAACTCTACATGCGCTGCAAGTAAAAATTAGCAAACATAATGGAACTTAAGCACACAGGTGGTCGCTTTTTTTTCAAATACCTTGGCAAGACAGCCAGACACAAATGCAAGAATAACAAAGAGAAGAAAAGAATGCTTCTCGATATAATCCTTAATAGGGGGGATTGATATGGATAGCCTATTTTCAATATGGATAGTATATTTTTCAATAAAGGGCAGAGGTGGAAGAAAGTAGGATAAATCAATTATGATGGCCCTTGACCTTGAAAGAACTGTCCTTCTTGGCCTGGGCGAGCAGTTATTACTTGCTCTTCTTTGGCATAAAACCCATGCCGCCGTATCGAGTCACTATGAATGATTTCTCAAAGTTCCTCTCCGGCAGCTACTCCTCGGTCTTGATCCTTCCATAGTCTCGCTCTTTCCCGTGGTAGAAAGATGTCGAGGTCACTCTGGCTCTAATTGCTTTTCTGGCAGGTAAAGCGTTCTTTTGGCCTTAGTGTATTCTCGCCATCTAGTGGTACTTTCCCAAAGAGCCAGCATCTTCATGTCTGTTCTTGACACTGTTGTTTTTACTGTGAAACATCTTGCCATCTTTGATCATTCCCTGTCGGCTGTTGTTGGTACCTCTTCGCTCATGAATAGATGGTAATTTGACGATGCTCTTGTCGATCATGGGCATTTACTCGAAGTTTATCGTCGATATTTTGGATATGTGGGCCTAGCGTGTCCTCTCCATCAGGGGAAACAGGTCATCGTCCACTTCTGTTTTAACCTTATCTCTTCGATGCTTCTTGCTGTGTGGCAAAATGACTGATGTTTCCTGCACGTCCCCAAAGAAAGGCGTGCCATTGGAGACTGAGGAGTTGGACTCTTAATCAATTTACTCGAGATGCTGCTTGGGAGGTCCTAATTGGAAGTACTACATGAGCGTGAGTCCAATATAGTCTACTTTAGAGCTTTTACATACTTTTCTTGACCTTTTGCTGCGGTCTTTCGTGTAAAACTACAGTATCGGGGGTGACGTGTGCCGAGTGATGGATTGATGCCTATTCATATGCTTTAAGGCTCATCTAACTTACAATATAATCATATATGAATTCAGATCAATGAAAATTATTGGATGAATTGTAGTAAGGACTATATGAGAAAGAGATGGTTGTCAGCTGTTCAGAGAACTGTTGGTCCATTGATGAAGACCTACTGTCTACCACATCCGCTTGACTCTGGATTTGCTGCGATAGCATGTCCTGGAGAGTTGGGATTGCAGAATATTTTTTGCTGATTTGTGTAACCTACCACCTTAGGTAAGTCTTTGATATGTCCTGTTACTGGTTGGCTCCTTCTTAAAGTGAAACATCAATTGATTCTGATGTGGCTACTATTATTTTTAGAGGCAGTTGAAAGTCAAATCTTTCATTTTAGATGATATTTTTTAAGGAAATCGGTTGACGAAAGGTCTGAAACTCATAGGACCTTGGTTGGCTTATTTTGATGGAGTTGGGAATTACACAGGTTAAACTGTGAGTTTCTTGACATCTGATTTGAACCTTATTCTTTACACCTCCTCCAAATCCACCAGCAGGCCTCTGAAGTCATCTTTTTATCTCTATTTTCTCCAAGTCAAAGGTAATTATCTGGCCAAGTGTTCCTCTTCTTTCATCTGTGAAATCGTTCCAAATACTCTCTCCGTATAGCCCTTCCCTCTCACCCTTGAATTTCCCTTACTTTGGCTCCTGCTCTTCAACTCTCGACTGTTAGCTTATTCAAGAGCCCAGTTGTTCATCTCATCTATGACACTTTTATTCTGCAAGTAGGCGTCAGCTTTCAGGTGCAGTAATTTGATGACCTTTTTAGGTTTTCTGAACTGGATTTGATTCTGCTCAATTTAGAGAGTGTCCCCGATGTTGATGGTCTTCATTTTGCCAGCATAACTTCTGACCTTTTTAGCTGTCCTGTTCTACATCTATTAACAATCATAAAGCTCACAAGTCAACATAATTCATTCATCACAGATCAGAGGTGGCATTAGCAAACCTGGGGAAATTCCATTCCACAAAGCTGCGACCCATATCGATCACTCTCTCCACAGCATTGACCAGCTCCTGCTCATTGCCACCCCAAATGATGAAAATGGCAAATACACAAATGATGAACAGGAACATCAGCACACAAATGAACAGGAATGCCTTTGTGCTGGCCTCCTTGATTATTTGCTCTTCAGTCTTGCCTTCAGAGCGTTTCTAACTGATGTAGTCACCCAACAGTTTTCGTTAGTCTTCAGAGAGACCTTTGAGCATTTTATCCTTGAATTATGATTTCTTTTGCTACCGTCTTTGAACCTCAGCTGGATCGTTGACCTTTTTGAGGTATTACTATCTGGCCTTCTCTTGTTTGGCCTCGTGTTACTCCTGCGACTTCTTTTTCTCTTATCTTTTTTTCTTGGCTGCTACTGGATCATGCTGCAGGAAGACAAGCAGGCCAACCGTCGACACCAGTCCGATTACAACTCCCAACATTTATTAATTACTAATTTCTCAGTTTAAATTAAAAAGATCAAATCATAAGTCAATAAACAGTAGTTCAATCATTCACATAGATAGAAGCAGATTTATCTCCTCCCACGACGGCACAAACTCATCTTCTTCTTTGTTCTCCCTCTTACTACCTTTCTTCTTCTGTACTTTCTGATACCCTTTCTTGGCAGTTGCTGCCTTCAGGTAAATTTATTCGATTGTCTCAGGTAAAGGATCTATTTTTAGTGTATTTAGATCGAGTTAAGAAAGGATATTGTGAGTGCTGGTGTTGTGAGTTGCTAAGGTACGACTGGAACTGTTATCTTTTAATTTTTATGTCAGTTATGAAAGAGATGTCTGTGATCGACTGATGGAATGCCCAGTGATGAAACAGTTTTATTCTTCATCGGACTACCAACAAAAATCTTCATCTTTGTCTGCCCCCTACTCCAAAGGAATAGCCTGCTCGTACAGTTCCTTCAATTTTCTATGATTTGCATTCCTGAAACATTCAGCATATTTTACATATCTTCCCATCTACCGACCTACAGCACCTTCGTTCGCCAGCTCTGTGAATTACTCAATAACAGAACCATCTAACTCAACGATTGAGACTATTTATTTGTACAATTTGATGCTTTCGTCATTTTTGCGGTTTAGCCATTATTAACGACCTTACCATTTAAGATCAGCAAGGAGGGTGCGAATGTTCTGGGATTATTTTGAAGGTCGACGCACCGATCTCATCTGGAGCTGGTTGATTGAATTCTAGTTCAATTAGCTTTAGAGGGCTAATATTTAAAGAATTTTCGATGCCAAGTCGAGACTATTAGAGGTATGCCCCAGTATATCTTGCACCTCCATCAGAGAAGCTGGTCTCTCCACAGCAATCTTAACAATTTGTGGATACCCAATAACTTTCCATGAAGGTTCATCGACCATTTTAGCCACATGCTCCCTCCAATGCATTATCAACTCGCACATGAGCTTATCCCTTCCGTTTTCTACACTCAGCTCCTCCTATTCCCATCCACTGATGTTGCCTCTTTAAATGTTCTACTTGTCCTCACTTCTCAACCTTTTATATTCACTTTGCACCAAGTAGTACTATTTCTATTATTCTGCTAAGGTGCTCACTCGATGGCTCCATTCCTTGAGCAGTTGTTCGTAGTGATTTGAGTAGGCATAGATGGAGTATTATTGGGTCTCGTGCTTGTTCTAGAGAAAATACCGTAGTTGGGCGATGATTTTGACAATACCGTCGTAGCGCTATTGGAGCTAGTCGGTTAGATAGGCAAGTATGGGTCTCTCAGCAGATCTAGTCAGATATCTTGATTGCTGCTTCTTCACTCCTATACTCTTCTATAAAAGTTCAATGTCGAAAAAGTTGACCCCGAAAACTTTCCAATCTCTCTTAACATCCTCCATGTTCTGAATATACCTTGAGCAAAATTTGACAATATTTTTATTCTCCCATAGTTCACTCAGTTGGTTAGTGTGTTGACTTAGAGCCAAAAGATCAACAAGGTACCCTTTGTTGTTGAAAGCCAACATAGCTATAGTCATGAACCCTTTGTAACTGTTTTCCTGATCAGAGATACAATCAAACACAAAGTACCCTTCCTTTCTGATCTAAGCAGCCACCTCCTAGAGTTAGTTAGATGTGGTTATGAGTTGGAGAGGTGCTAAGGCTGCTGATGGAGCAATGCGATGACACAAAGTTTCAAAATTATTCTCATACGAGTGGAATTAATGACAAAAGGAGTACACCTGATTGATTTGCTCCTCGGTAGCTGTAACTCTAAGGAGAGAGTTGTCGATGTGCAATCCATATTTGAGCTGAGGTTTAATAGGCATAAGAATTCTAACGAATATTCCTAAGCAAGTAGTATAGGCAGTCAATTATAACATTTAAACATTTAAACATGAGAAATCAGTCAAAATCGATAAAATGTCACTTCTCACGCTTGAATTTCTCAACCACCCTTTTGACTAGACCTAGCTTTAACTTACCCCTAGCGTTGTATAAATTGTCCATCACATCTTTGTTTATCTTTACAGTGAATGAAGAACCTCTTGAACGGTCTGTTATCAAAGGACTCTATTATTCACCTCTACGGGTCAAGCCACCCAAAAGATGGTTTAATTATTATATTTAACTCCGACCGGTTTACATGCCACCCTCAACTTTGACGAGGTCGGCTTATTTGAAATTTGGGAAGGATTCGTTTTATTCCCTTCTGGATGTTGGGTCCTTGTAGAAAAGAGAATCTTTTGGATGTCCTTCTTCGACTAGCTGGATGTTCTAGAATTTTCTCTTTTCATCGCTGATGGCATCCATGAGCATTTTATTGAATCTCTCGGTCTTGACCTGTATCTCTTCGAAAAATTTAGAATTCGGTGACTCGTACTCCTTATCATCTTCCTTGCTTGTCCTCTGAGTGATATTTCCTCTAGCTGATGACTAATCAGCCTTCTTGTCCTCCAGTCCCTTGAAAAAATAACTGAAATCTTCTTTTATGAGCTTCCTTCCATTTCTGATGATCTCGTCACCATCTTCAATTACAATTGCATTTTCGCGGATGGTCTTAGATTGTTCGCACTTTCTCCTGAAAACATACTCCACAGCTTAGTGAACCAGTTAATTGGAGTACTGTGGAAACTTTGAGTTGTAAACCTCTTTGAGTTTGTCGATGGATAGTTCAAAAGGATTGATCTACTTGTTGAGCTGGTTCATCAGTTCCTGTGGGTATCGGGATTCATTGAAGTGTAAAATTTACTAAAAAAATTTGATGCGCTCTTTTTTCCTCTCCATCTCTTGCTTCTCCTTGATATACTTCTCGTAAGGAGTCTCCTTGCGCACATGCTTATACATCAGGTATTGCAAATTCATCAGCCTTAGTAATAAATATTATTGTTAAATGAAGCTCACTCAGAATCAGGTTTGGAAGGCTCGTCTAGAGATTTCTGCAATCTTTTACTTCTGATCTTGGCCATCTCTGTTTATTCGGGCTCTTTGGGCCTGAAATAGTTCAGCAAAGTATTGGCCCGTTTGTCATCATAGCGCATCTTCAATAATTTTGCATAGTGCTCATACTCCTTGTCTTCCAGCTCCAGTCTCTCTTTCAATAACCTGTCCAGCATTTACATTCTGACTTCCTTGTCTCTGAAGGCCCCCTGCTCTTGCATCTTCTTCAGCTGGCCGTGTGAGACTACGTCAGGTTTGAGGTAAGCGTCGTGAATTGTTGTATTTCCAAAAGTCGGATTGATGATCCAGTAGTTTTTGAATTTCTTGTGGAGCTAGTAGAATTATTTTTACTATTTTGTTGCCAACTTGAGCAACTAACTTGTTGTCTGTTCCTATGGCAGAAAAATATCTGGATGCTCTGCCCATTCTTTGAATTTTGTCATTTTGCCAAAAGTGTCAAAAACCTTAAGAATTTCCATCGCATTCACCAGCCCAATACCTTTGACACCTTCACTGTAATCCGAGCCTAACAGCTCAGCAAATATGATCAACTTCTCCCTGGTCATTTTGAGTTTCTGCTGCATTCGATTGAATCCATAGTACCTGATGTTGTTATTGAATACCCCACGATATACATTTTTGGCACCAAAGAGAAACACATCAGAATCCTCGGTGATAACCCCATCAACTATTCCTTATCGTTATAGTGCTGCACACTGGGCCTCTGCTTCTCCTGGTGCTACCAGATAGGGAAGACCAAGTATAGTAAACAAATTTTGAAGTTAGATGTTGTCATTGGAAGAGTTGATATAGTTCGGATTCTGCTCAGAGTTGAAAGAAGGAAGATTGTCTCTGCTCATATTTTCAGGCTGAGAATGAGAATAGGGTTGGTTGAATTAGGAGCGATTGACGTAGGATTCAGGATGGTCTTAGTTCTTTGGCTTGTAGTTTTTGAATGGAATGTAAGGTTAGGCGTTTTATTATTGGTTTGAATCGGAATTGTAGAGGGGTCTTTGCTTGTTGTCCTTTTTGACGTATTTATAGGTTCTGGTGTCCTTTGATGCCTGACCAAGAGAGGTAGCCTGGCTAGCATTTTGGCTGCTACTCACTGAATGGTTGCACAGCGATGCTATAAAGGGATCAACCTCCACCTCTTACTGCTACCCCTTCTCTTCACCAAAACTAATATTCGACATGTTGTTTTTCATCTTATCCTTCCTGAAACCTCCGATTCCATAGGTGTCTTTACCCTTCTCCTTGATCTTCCGCTTCTGAACTATCGGCTTTCCATTGTAGATTGTCTCGATTATCTCGAAGCCATCTTCGACTTTCACATTTTTTTGCATCATCTTCCTGAATAAATTGTCCTGCAACTCACGAATTATACTCTTCTTCTCGATGACCTATAAATCCTGCATGAGC
>Ga0210025_1004777_pt1 | contig 11407 bp, 9 predicted proteins | sample CryGeyme20150102_FD_183989 | JGI IMG/M metagenome (GOLD analysis project Ga0210025, IMG submission 183989) | Groundwater microbial communities from Crystal Geyser aquifers in Utah, USA - Crystal Geyser metaG 2015-0102 (SPAdes) (version 2) | ecosystem: Environmental > Aquatic > Deep subsurface >...
CAGTAGTCCGGAGTTAAAATAAAAATGTATTCTTAAGCAGTGAAGACTGGAGCAGAGTACAGAACAGGACTACAGTTGACTTCTTCTTGTATTTACCTTTTTTGTACTAGGTCTAGTCTACTCTCTCTACTCCCACTTCGAGTTATCACTACTACTGGTGGTACTCTCAGTACTACTACTACTACTACTGCATGCTACATTAGTTAGTACGTAGTAGTAGTAGCCAAGCAATCCTTTGGACGCTCATGGTGTGCTAAAATTCCTCTGTATCACCCGGCGTTTACGACTCTAACTAATTTTTCAAAACCTTAGACGAAAGTCACACTGGCAATCCATTGTTTAGCGTTTGGAGTTGCCTGCACCTCTCCGGGCATACTCGTGGCGGGAGACTTTCTAGGATGGCGCAGATCTGTTGTATTTTGCGCGGGTACTTAGCTGTAGCCTGCCTTGCAAATGTGTTGCCTGCCCATCACCTCCTTTCGAGTCTCAGTCGTTTCTCCCAACAAATTTTTTCTTCCCCCTTGTTGGTGGCAAAGATCAAAGATAACACCGACATATTATCTAGAACACTAACCAGTGCCAATCGGCTTTTCTTCCCGTACACACAACGTTGAGTTCGGGAAAAGACAAATTCGGCAGAAGAATCCTTGTAGAGAACCAAGCGGACGAGAATACGCCCGCCCCCTCCCCACCGCAAAGTGGCAACGTCTATAGCTGACTGATCTAGCTTCACTTTTTACTGTAGTAGTCTACTGGTAGAACTCTCGGCTCAACTGCATAGACTTGGAGTTTTTCGTGACACATAACGCTTTGTATCACCATAACAACAATCCTCAGCATATCCCAGAAATACAACAAGCATATCCCCGGCCAAGCGACGTGTTCATTCCTGAAAGATGGACAACGATGAGGGAGAAGCAATGGCTGCTACTTCTACGAAAGAAAACACCAAACAGGATAATACCAGCGAACAGGACGATGTTACACCGACCAAGGCTGCAGCATCTGTAAATGAGAATACTTGTCCACCCACCAAAGAAGAACTTCAAGAATCTAGTAGTGCATCAGCAGCAAATGATTATTCAGGATATCATTCTAGAATGTTGTCTTCACCTCCACCGAAACGAGCTGGAGGAGAAAGAGATGGGTCCATGCAGGTAGGTTCATTTTCTGTACTTTTGCATTCTAGTATTATGGTCTTGTGATTGACTGTCGACGGTTTGGCAGGAGCATTTCAATAATATTGTGAACCGAAATTGGAGATATTCTTTGATCTGCCACCAGCAGTACTCGTTGTGTGGTTTGAATCGTAGCAAGCGTTAGAGAACTGCCTCCAACAACACTACTTACATGCTGATCATGACGTATCGATCCATGTATTTCTCACTCTTCTCTATGTGTGTACCTCCACCTATCACCCTCCCTTGCCCTTACTTAACCAACTTTCACAACCAACACCAACGGCTACTTTTTCTATTATGGCGCAAACATCTGGGCATTCCCATTTTGTCCTTTCCCTCCACCGCGCCCGTTCCTGGTAATATGCTGGTTATGATGATCTTTCATCTTTCCTCCAATGCACTTCCAATCATTATTGTACTTACTATAACAATCGTCTCGTTGATCTCATGATTCTCTTCTCACTCAAGACGGATAACATGAATACTCGATCCAAGTCCGCACTGCCAGGCAATGCCAAATCATCTCTGTCCTCCAGTCCTCACGTCGACAAAGAAAACGACAAGGAAAACCACAAGGCAGACCATCAAGACCAGGGAAACAAGGATGTCGAAGAAAAGATTGCTGAATCTGCCGATGCTAACGATAGCACTTCTTATCCGGAGCCCGAGAGCTTGCATGATGAGTCCACCCAGCATGATAATACTGAAGGTAGCGCTGCTGCTGCTGCTGCTGCTGATTACCTCGCCCTCAAAGAAGTTGGTTCTTTCGCCGACTCACCCAGAAAATCCCCGACCAGCAGGCAACCACGAATCCTCCAATCGCCACAAGGATCTTCAGGATACCCTTACGGAGGAGTGTATCCCTATTCGGTACCCCATCATCCTCACTATGCTAGTATGTACCCGTATGGACCACCGCCACAGGGAGGACCGCACTCGTCGAACCAGAAAAATACATCTTCGGCACCTCCACTGCATCATTATCCGTATCCACCCCCTCCCCCCGGATACCATCCACACCACACGCATCCCCATCACCGCGGGTACTATCCACCGTATCATCTCCCACCCCACATGGCTGCGACAGGAGGACCTGATCCATGGACGTCGCCACAAGCCTACGAAACAGAACTATTGGAAGAGGAACAAGAAGATGCCGCCACTGCCTCGAATCTCAAGGATGCCTTTCGTCCTTCTCCTGTAGGGTCACCCAGGCGTCATCAACGGTCTTCTCCTATGGACGAAGATGATGAATCGGCTGCTGCTGCCAGAGCAGCGGCGACGCCCGAAAAAATGCTTCGAAGATCACCCTTTCGATCTCCTCCAATGAGTCAAACAAAGGTACTACAACGAGTGTTGTCATGAAATTAATGTTACCAAAATTTTGGAGCGCCCGTTTATCCGTTCGTCCAATCTCACTCTTGTCATCGTTTCTCTTTTGACAGAAGTCGCCCATGTTTCGATCTCCTGCCCTCGGAAATTTTGGTAGCTTTGGAATGATGGATACACCGGGAGGTACACTTGGGGGAACCTTGGCTGCGGAATACTCACCCATGGGTCCTATGCTGTCCAACATGGGCAATCCGTTTGCTTCTGGATTTGGGGACGCTCCTACTCCTACCATGAATCTTTCTTTGTCGAGATCCAACTCGGACCACGAAATGGACCTTTCGGATCCTGCTGCAGAAGACGGAGAACCATCTTCTCTGCCCAATCTCAACTCGCCTTTTTCCGGGTTCATGAACGATCATTTTCCCTCTTCGGCCAAGAAGACTCGTAGCCACATTTCCAGTGTTGGTGGATTACAAGGAGTTTCTCGATCACCGCTTCGATCGGAACGTCGAGCACTTGCTTCGGACCCCCGTGATGATCGACCGCCAGTGTCTTTTTTGACTTCGACGCATCCCGACAGCAGTCGGAAACCCAAGGGTGCAGCTGGAAACGACATTCCATCGTCTCCTCTGGGACATGCCAGTAGCGCCAAACCGAGAAAACTGTGGGAAGGACCGCCAGAACCAATTCCTGGAGGTTCCCTGCGATTGGAGCTGGGAGGCAACTCGACTCTAAAAAAATCACTGGATGGATGGAACAGCAGAATGCGATCTCAGCATCCTCCTTTGGGTAATCCAGCAGGACCTTCGTCGTACTCTCGCCACCACTTGCCACCGGGTCACAGCTATCGTCGGCTCAATACTCCCATTAAGCTGGACCCAAGTCCGATGCACTCCAAGGCCATGGGACCATCGACGGGCCAAAAGCGTACCATTCCAAACAGTGCCAAGTCTGCTCGCGAAGAAAAGATTCCTCGTTCAGCTGGAAAAGAAAATATAACGTTCAAAAGGACTCCTTGCAACTGCAAAAAGTCCAAATGCCTGAAACTCTACTGCGAGTGCTTTGCCGCTGAATTGGTTTGTGATGGTTGCAACTGTTCCGATTGTCAGAACAACGATGACTTTGTAAGTTCAATTTAATTGTTTTTGATGCTGTTGATTTCTCTTGGAACCACACACTCAACGCATACCCTTCATTTACCGGTCGCTCATTATCTTGTAGGCAAGCATTCGCGAAAAAGCTATGAAGGATACCCGAGCAAAGAACCCTAATGCGTTTAAGCCCAGAATCGGCAACAAAGGTATGTCAGGGGCTATTGCCGTGGGAACCTCTCCTCAGAATGGTCACAACATGGGATGTCGTTGCAAGCGCTCTGAGTGTTTGAAAAAGTACTGTGAGTGCTTCCAAGCCGGGGTCATGTGTGGAGCCAAGTGCAAGTGTGTTGAGTGCATGAACTTTGCAGGGTCGCAAAAGCTGATCGACAAGCGTCGAAAAATCAAGGATCAGCGTGGGGCGGAACTTGCAATGAAAGTTGCGGAGCAGGCTTGGAAGGGCACACAAAACTCGGCCCGAAAACCTCCTGTCGCACGACCCGCAATTCATGGTATGAGACCAATGCCATCGCCCGTCGCCACTCCTGGCGGACGAGTTCCCATGCACAACTACATGATGCACCCCAGTCCTTCGGGCCATCGTCACCCCTACATGCGACCCATGTTGATGGGTCCACCGCATGGACACATGGGGTACTCGCCCATGGGTATGCATCCTCACGTGTCACCTTCTGGGTACATGTATCCACCACCGCATCATCAATATCATCATCCACCACCAACACCCAGTCTTGGCGCAACAAGACGAACATCCCCGACTGCTTCTGCCACCAAATCAGACGCGAGCGAAAGTGTGAAGATGCCGTACAACAAGACCGTCTCGGCAAAGGAAACTCCATCACGGGACGCTTCCCGGGCGAGCCCTCTGTCTGCGGTCAAGTTTGACGCGAGTGCCGACAAGGAAAGCGAAACATCTCCGATGGCCGCCCATCCCGACAAGGATGATTCTTCGTCAGAGAAGCAAGCTGGTGGAACCCCTCGTGACCGACCCGACTCGGGACAGCCTGTACATCCGACTCCTGCCGAGACGATGAAACCTGGTCCCGCCAAGATAACTCCAATGCCTGGCACTCCAGCTCCTGCTGTGCGGTTAGCGGATGCGGACGATATCTCGAGCTAGATTTTCGTTTCTTGCCGGTGTTTCTCTACTGTAATGGTATGTTAGGCCATTGTTTCTCAGCAAAAAAATAAATTTAAAGGAAGGGAAAGATTTTTATGCACTTGACTTAGTAGAAACACGCGATGGGCTTTTAGAACGATTAGGCACTGTGGGTTTTTCATTGTTCAATTCTATTCAGCTTATACTTCTGCTGTTTCAAGTGATAATACTGTTAGACTCTAATGGACTGCCGTCACATCAATTTCAATCAATGCATCCGGCCGAAACAGACTAGCAACAGCAACGACTGTGTTAGCAGGTTTGATAGGACAGTCTGCCAACCAACTTTTGTATTGTTCCCATTCGGCCGTCACATCATCCATGTTCGTAACAAAGACGATAAGTTTGACCATATCACACTTGGTCATGCCTGCCAGTTCTAACGTACGGTCTACATTGGCAATGGCTGCGGCAAATTGACCAGCCATGTCTTTTCCTCCAACGAGATGTTTTCCATTAAAAGCTGTTTGTCCTGATACGTAAAGAGTTGCTGATGTACTTGTCGTAGTAGGAGCAGACGCAGCACCTTCGTCGTCCTCTTCTTCATGTTCATCCTCGTCTTCTTCCTCATCTTCATGTTCATCCCCTTCTTCCTTCTCCTCTTCGATCACAAGCACTGCGCGGCTAACAGCGTAGTCCTCGATCCAATTGCCTTTGTCGACAACTTGCACAATGTGATTTATTTCGTGGCTAGTTTTGCTGTTTTCGTGATCATCATGATCATGATCATGCTCATGCTCATGCTCATGCTCATGCTCATGCTCATGCTCATGCTCATGCTCTGGTTCTTTGTGACTCTTTCCAAGTAGATCAATGGACGATAAGTAATACGAATCATCCGATGCTACGTGCAGCAGCTGCTGCTGTTGCTGGCGAGGAACAATGGAGAAGGAAACTAGAACTGCACCGGCAAACACTCCTAGGAGACCGACGAAGAAATTTATTGTAAGATGAAATGATGCTGGCTTTGACGATGACCCATTCGAGGGATTCAACGTGAGATCGAGCAAGCGGGTGCGTTCAGAAGGCGGCGCCATTGTGCAAAAACAAGGATGCTGTTGATTTATGAGAAGGATCGAAAGTGCAGTTCTTATTACTAGGTAATATTTTAGTGGTTAAACAAGATACGAAGAAGAAATAATGAGAAGAGAAGCATAAGGAAGCGTACGTTTTCTGAGATGAGATCTTTCAATCTTGAATCTTTAATGAATACTCGTAGACAGCAAGTACTGTACAGTAGACTACTGTAGCTACTACATGATAGCTACTACTCTACTACTAGGTAATCGAATTCAGTCTGGTGTACTACAGTAGTAACTTTCCAGATGCTTATTACCTCATCCTTGATGAACTACTAGATCTATTGAATCGGAAACTACTCATCTACTAGTAGCCTCTACTAGCTACTACTAGTATTAGCTACTCTTTACTACTCCGTACCAGGTACTCTACAGTAGCATGCACAACACGCCTTCTCATTTTGGTTTGTCTGCCATTGTTGCTCTTGCCTCCCCTCTCTGTCTCTCTAGCTTTCGGAGCCTCTCGTCTGCACGCATTCTTTATTCGATATTGTATTAGCTGCAGAGTAGTACGGTACTCTCTACAAGTTACGTACCTGGTACCAGGGTACCAGGTACTATCGAGTAAGTTGTATTTCAGAAAAAGGTCGTCACAGCATGTCCGCAAGGTTGAAACAGCTCTGGATAGTGTTTCTATCACGCCGCGTAAAGAACGACTGATTGTCATTTTGGTTTTCAGCGAAGTTTTGTGACGACAAATAAATAATAATACTATTTATCACACTACTAAGTATTAGTAGTAGTAGTCTAGTCTATTCGCTTTTTAGAGCTAAGCTTTTGAATTAAAGTATTTATTGTATTGGAGCAACGATTTATTTACTCTCCTGCAGTAAAGAAGTGGCATCTTCCAGCGAATATCAGTTCAAACTTTTGCCTTGTTCTGCCTCCCGAGTAGCCGGGAATCAAAAAGCACCACAACAACAAACAACACAACAACCAGCATGACTAAGGATCATAATACCGCCACCTCAAGCTCCAGCTCCAGCAGTAGCACGAATTCCTGTTGCTGTGGTTGCTTTGTTTCCAACGCCTGGTTCCTTCCCAAGGACACACCAGCCCTGGTCCAAGAGCACCGAGCAAAGGGTAAATTTATTACATTGAAAGACGGAAACAAAGTGTTTGTTCGAGATGAACGACCGCTGGGCAAAGTAGAACATCGGAGAGAAACAATTGTTATGGTACATGGTGTTCCAGCTTCTAGCTACCTCTACCACAAGCTCTTCGAGCCACTCGTTCAAAAATACGGCTTTCGTGCCGTTGCTATGGACCTACCAGGGTTGGGATTGAGTGATAAGGCCCTTGATTACGAATATTCCTGGCCGTCTCTGGCCAGCGCTCTCGACGAGATTTTGAATCATTCCGATTTGGATCTCTTCCAGAACGACGACCAAAAGCTTCATCTCGTTATTCACGATATCGGTGGACCCATCGCGGCACTTTGGGCAAGTGAAAATGATAATTCGCAACGTGTTGCCAGTATTACCGCTTTGGATACACTGCTCAATTTGGAAACGTTTCGGAAACCGTTTCCCATGAACCTCTTTCCGCTGCCCATGATTGGATATATTGCGCGTCAAACCATGACGCCTTGGGTTTTTCGGCATTTTATGTACCTTCGAGGTGTCAAAGACTGCAATGCCTGTACCCATGACGAAGCCGTGGCTTGGGTATGGCTTCTCAACCACAACCAAGGTCTAAGGTCGTTTCATAAAATCATGACATCTTTTCCTATAACAAAAGAGGAGCGCGAACACTTAACACAGAAAATTTGTGTATCGCTTGGAAAAGATAGCAAAAAGACGCCCGCGGTTGCAATGCAGATTGTATGGGCTGATGGTGAGGTAGCCATTCCTTCGTCTCAACGACAGTACATCAAAGACAACTTTAACGTTTCCGAACGAGACGTTCATTTGGTTTCGGGTCGTCATTTTTTTCAGATGGAATCGGCAAATGAGATTGCAGACAAGATTCATTCATTTTTGGAAGCATCAAGTTCGTAGAATACCTAATAATCATAAAAAAAATATGAAATCCAAGCTGGGAGTGAAATTCTAAAGAACGACAATATCAGAGTGGTAAAATATCGCAGTAGCCTTGTGAAAGAAAGAGTTGGATGGTTGAACAATATTAATTCGATCTTACAGAGACTCGAGTAGCCAGCTTACTACTTTCCTGTAGGTCGACCCAATACTACTACTACTACTACTACTACCACTACCACTACTACCAGCAAATAGTCCAATTAGTACCACCATTGCACTACATTATTTATTGTATACAGTACGTTTCAAATGTATTGTACTACCTACTCCTTAGTAATTGTCTTTTGCGGTCGCACAAGAGTGCTGTTCAGGAACTGTGGTCAGTCCCCTAATATTGGCTTCCACGACACTACGAATGGCGCAGTATTCGTCTTCATCTCCGGCAGCTCCACTGACACCCACGGCTCCAATGATAACACCACCACCCTCCTGATCACGATGGTTCTTTTGGTACTGAAGGACAATCCCACCAGGAAACGGTGCCATTTGGTTACCACTAATGTTGACCATGGTCACCATTTGACAGAATTTGGCCGATGCTTCATCCGCAGTGTATCTGTCACGAAAGGTTCGTGATGGATACTTATTAACGATGCAACTATATGCCTTGGCTTTGGCAATGTCAGGAATACCAACAGGAGAGCAACCATCCATACGTTTCATAACAATAGTATTTCCTGATGCATCTAAAACAACAACTGTGACAGGATTAAATCCATTGCGTTCACAACAACGAATGACATTATTAGCAATAACATCGGCATGACGAAGACTCAGTACAGGTACAGTAGCAAATATGTCATTCGCAGTAGATAATGATGATGGCGATGATGGTGATGGTGCTGATGGTGATGCAGTAGTTGTAAAAGAGAATACCTGCTGTTCCGCTGGTGATGCTGCTGATGTTGCTGCATCGGACAATCGATCCAAATAGTTGGAAGCAGACACTGTCAGGCGAGTCGAGGAGACAACATGTCTTGCTGCTCCTGCATTCGATCTCAAACCAATGGACGTTAAAGCATTTGACCGAACCACAAGTAACGTAAGGAATCCTGTTGTTCTCATACTGTTATCTTATTGTTTATTTTTGGATGCGTTTTGTTGTGAAAGGCTAATATCTGCCTACTACCTACCTGGTACTTTATGGTAATACAAAGAGTTGAGAGATGTTTGTTGGAGTGTTTTTTGTTTACAAGCAACCAGTAGTCTACTAGTATTGTTTGTTGTTTTTATTTTCTTGTGCAAAAGATATCTACATTGAGGTTAAAGATTTGGTTATCAGCCAAGCCATCGACGATTTTGAGAAAATTTCGAAGCAAGCTCAAGTCAGGAATGGCCCACTACCTGGTAGAGTAGACTAGTAGTCTAGCTACCGCTAGCTACTCGAGTACAAGATAAGGCGACAACGACTGTAGAGTACTTGGATACCAGGTACGCAATACGCAGTACCATTTTAGCCAGTCATCTAGCTTGTGGTAGTAATAGTCCGGAGTCAACAAATTAAGAAATAAAAGTTAGCTGGTTACGATAACTATTACTATTACTATTACTATTACTATTACTATTACTATTACTATTACTAGTAGCAAGAGTGGCCTGCAAGTTTAAAAAATTAAAACAGCTTCACTTTCTGGTTAATCCAAAATCCAAACCATCGATGCACTGTCGATACTGTCGATACTGTCGATACTCACTCCTCCCCTATTGATTGAATCCTGGTTTCCTCGTTCCAGCAACGTCGAAGTTCAGAGTAGTTTTGCACATTTATAAATAAATAAATTACACTACACTACACTACACTACACTACACTACACTACACTACATCATATTGTAAGCACAATGCCATCTCTCGCAGAGGACCGCGTCAAGCAACTTGCTCGAATGAAATCCAATACCAAGTGTCCCCAACTGTGGATTGGAAAAGAAATTTGGATTCGGTACGGTGTGTATTAAATTTTTAACCTTTGTTTGCAACGAATGCAAATCGAGTCACCAGGCCATCAGTCATCGGTGCAAATCGTTGACCATGTCAAGCTGGTCCAATGACGAAGTAGACGCATTGGCGTCACAAGGTGGAAATGAAATGGCACGACGAACCTGGCTGAAGAATGCACCACCAGAAGGACAAGGCGGACGACCAGCTCCAGGAATGGACATTAACGTGTACAAACGATTTATAGTCCAAGCCTACGAAGAAAAACGATATTACGGAGAAAGCGAAGCAACGTATCCCAGTAATACTACTACTACTACTACTACTACTACTGCAACTAGAACAGCGCTAGCACCAGCAGCAACAGGACAACCACAACGGTCTGTTTCCTCTACAGCTGCTACTGGTAGAATTTCCAGCAAACAATCACACCGACAACTTCGTGTCCCGGCAACATCAACTCCTGCACCACCTCCTCCAGCTGCTGCTGCTGCTGCTGCTGCTGCTCCTGTGGTAGATTTGTTGGATTTTGGTGCTCCAACACCCGCTACTGCTCCCGTAACCAATGCAGCTTATGGTTCAAATGGTAATGGTGGTGGTGGTGGTGGTGGTGGTGGTGGTGGTGGTGGTACAGATATGTTTGCTGCTAATTTTTGTGCGTTGAATACTGCAGTACCAGTACCCACTGCGACTGCGGCTACCACCACCACCACCACCACCACCACGACCTTTGATGCCTTTGGATCGAACCAATCATCCGCTCCTGCTCCGGCAGTAACAGACATGTTTAGTGCAGATTTTGGAGCTTTTAACAACAACAACAGTGCTCCTCCAGCGTCTGCTTCAGCTGCTGCTACCAACGATCCATTTGCATCATTTGGAGCTTTTTCTTCCAGTGAAACCCCACAATCTTCCTCCAGCGTCCCCGCTGCTGCTGCTGCTGCTGCTGCACCAGCATCCGTACCCAAAAAACCCATCATGGGAGGACCTAGTGGCAACAATGCTTCGGCCATTTCCAGTTTGATGATGGGAACACCTGCTGCTACATCTAACCCACGGGGAATGATGATGATGCCACCATCGCAAACTACTGGTGCTGGTGCTGGTGCTGCTGGAATGCATCCACAAATGTTGAACAGGATGGGCGGCAATCATCAGAATAATAGTATGATGAATATGCAAATGAATCCACAAATGATGGCCATGATGCAACAACAAATGCAAATGATGCAAATGAATAATAATAATAACACCACGAGCAACATCAATAACACTTTTAATACCAATATGGGTATGAACATGATGGGAGGTATGCCAAACAATAACAATATGATGGGAGCTACGCCCATGGGAGGAGGAGGTAACAATTTTATGGTGGGCGGCATGCCAATGGGTGGAGCCGTAGGAGGTAACTATAATATGATGGGAAGTATGCCCATGGGAGGAGGAGGAGGTGTTATGGGAGCTCCTGGCAGTATGAACAATATGAATGGTGGAACGAAAGCCAGCAGAAGCAACAGCAATACTCAAACGACAGTAAAAAATGACCCTTTCGCGTCGCTGGGATT
>Ga0210025_1004778_pt1 | contig 11406 bp, 10 predicted proteins | sample CryGeyme20150102_FD_183989 | JGI IMG/M metagenome (GOLD analysis project Ga0210025, IMG submission 183989) | Groundwater microbial communities from Crystal Geyser aquifers in Utah, USA - Crystal Geyser metaG 2015-0102 (SPAdes) (version 2) | ecosystem: Environmental > Aquatic > Deep subsurface >...
GGGCCGCGGATGCCTCGATTCTGTGCCGCGCGCGCATGTGGCGGGCACGCCGGTGATCTTCTTCGACGAGGCGGCGCGGATTACCGAAGACGCATGGGCTGCTGGAGAGACGCTGGCGATCCGGCTGCTGCCTGAAACCGGGCGCGGCACGCTTGCCTTTGCGCTGGCGCCCGAGGACAGCGTGACGCTGGACCGTCGTGCCATCCGCCCGCTGCCGCCCGGTCGGGTGCAGGCCAATGGCAGCTATGCGCCGGATGTCGATGCGCTGGTGGCAGGCGGCGTTGAACTGACCTGGACACACCGCGACCGGCTCACCCAGACCAGTCCGGTGATCGTCGACCACACCGCGGCCTCAATCGGGCCGGAGCCGGGCGTCGGTTATGCGCTCGAGCTGCGCTGGATCGACCCCGACACTGGCGCAGCGCTCATGCCGCCGGGCATCACCTTCGACGCAGGCAGCGGGATAAGCTGGACGCTGCAACCCGAGGACATCCCCGAGAGTGGCGCACCCGAGCGCACGGCCGAAATCGACATTGCCGTCCGGGCGCGGCGGCTGGTCGATGGCACCTGGCTCACCGACCGGGAAGCACGCCCTTTCCGCCTCACCGCGCCCTTCGCCGCTGGCTGGGATCGCGGCTGGGGGTTCCTCTGGGGCAGCTGAGTTCCGCAACAACCTTCATCACAAAAAGTGAGACCAAGCATGGCGGAACGGATCATGCCGGGACTGGGGCTGCGCGCCTTCTACGAGCCCGGCCAGCGCAACTGGGGCACCAGCGTCAGCGAAGACCTGCGCGCGCTGTCGGTGCTGGTGCAGGCCCGCGCGCTGTCGCGCAGCGCGGCTCTGCCCGGAAGCGGGAATGCGGGCGATATCTACATCGTGCCCGAAGGTGCGCCCGCCAATGCCGGCGCTCTGGCGCTCTGGGACGGGGAGCCGGGAAGCGAGACATGGGTGTTCCTATCACCCCAGCCCGGCTGGCAGGTCTGGATTTTCGACGAGGCGCGGCATGTGCGGTTTGACGGCACGGCATGGGTCGAGGTGCCCCGCCCAGGTATCGTGCAGATCCGCACGCTCACGGCCACCGCGCACACGCTGGAACCGATCGATCTTGGCAGCATTCTTGAAACCACGGGCGCTTCCAGCGTGACCTTGACGATCCCCGAAGAGGCAAGCGTCCCTTTCGAGATCGGCTCGCTGGTCAACGTGACGCAGATCGGTGCCGGGGTGGCAACGGTCGCGGCCGCGCCCGGGGTGTCGCTCAATGGCGTCACCGGCGGCTCGATCGCGCTCGATGGCCAATGGTCGGGCGTCGCCCTCGTCAAGCGCGGGGCGGATGCCTGGACCGTTCAGGGCGCGCTGGCGGGAGCGGTTGCATGAGTCTGCTGATGATGCGCGCCGCGATCCTGGCGCAAGGCGGGGATGCGGCCCCGCCAGTCGATATCGGCAGCGCCTGGGATCTCGACGCCACGCGCACCCCGGCAGGCTACACGCTCTCGGATGGCAACCAGACCGCCATCAACACTTCCGGCGGCAGCGATTACCGCCGCTGGGTGCCCACAGCGAAGGCGATCCTGCCCTCGGATGGGCGGCGCTATTGGGAGGTGCTCTGCGCCCCCGGTGGCGCGGCCAGTTTCGACGGCTATCTGGGCGTGGTCTCGTTCGAGCAGCGCGAGGACTATGACGCAGGCGACAACCCGATCACGCTGGGCTCGATCGGCTATCGCGGCAACGGCACGCTCTGGTCCTCGAACACCGGCACCGCCAGTCAGCGCCTGACCGGGCTCGCCCCCTTTGGCCCGGGCGATGTGGTGATGTTCGTCCTCGACCCTGGCAATGCCAGCCTCTGGATCGGCTTGAACGGCGTCTGGCGCGATGATCCCGTGGCCGGCGATGCGACATGGACCGCCGCGCCCAGCGCCGCTTTCCACCCCCAGATCCAGGGCCGCGATCCTGACGATGGCGGAACCCTGCGCTCGTTGCCCTCGCAGTTCAGCTATCCGGTCCCGCCCGGGGTGAAGGCGCTGGGCTTTGAGGAGCCCGATCTGTCGATCTTTGAGGCCCATGCCTTCATCGAGATCGGATGGGATCGCGACCTCAGCGTGGCCGAACTCGAAACCTGGTTCGATCTCGGCGGTGGCACCCGTCTCACATCGGGCAGTGTCTCGCTCTTTCTCGATCACGGCGGGGGAGAACCCCTGACCGCCGCTCATGCCGCCCTCTACATCGAAGTGGAATTGCCATGACCTACATCCTGCATCTGGGCCATCAGCCCACCGACATCTCCGGCATCTCGGGGCTATTGAGCACCGTCGCTGCCGGCTTCGACGACACCCTCGATATCAACGGCATCCGCTTCAACCGCTCGCGCACGCTGGCCGCGCCCTTCGCCGTCGGATTCCCGGCGCCGTCCGGGGATTTGTGGCTGGGGTTTCGCTACGTGCCCCCCAACAACGATTCCGAGAGCATCACCCAGAGCAACGCCGGGTTTCTGGAGTTCTTTGACGCGGACAATGTCAGGATCGCGCAGATCCGTCCGCTCACAAGCACCAACCGCTATCATGCCGAGGCCTTTGGCGACACCACAGTGCAGGGCAGCTCCAGCTACATCGCCGCCAACGGCCAGCCGCAATGGGTCGATGTGCGGATGGCGGTGGGCGCCGAGATCACCATCGAGTTCTTTGTCGATGGCGTGTTGCACAGCACGGCGACGGCGGCCAATACCGGCGGCAAGGGCAAGCCGGTGCGCGTGGTCTTTGCCAATGCCAACCTGCATGGCTCCTTCTCCAGCCGCACCTGGTATTACGCGCATATCGCCGTCCTCGACGGCGTCTCGACCATAGGGCGGCGCTTCGTGCGCCGCAGCCCCAACGCCATCGCCAGCTTCAACGAGATGGTGGGCAGTATCGACGCGCTCAGCGACGGCGACATTGCCACACGGGTCGCCAGTTCCGCTGCGGGGCAGCGCATGTCCTTCTCGCTCACCGGCCCGACCGGCCCCGCCTCAGTCTCCGCCATCGCCGGCGTGCATCTCAAGCAAATCGCGCAGGCGGGTACGGACGGGCCCGACGCCACGGCGGGCTTCTTGCGCATGGGCGGCGTGAACCATGACGCAAGCCCCGTGACCGTTCCGAGCCTTGCCCCGCATCCGGTCTATTCCAGCTGGGCGGTCAGCCCGGCCGATGCCAGCCCCTGGAACGACCTGACCCTGCCCACCGAGGTCGGGATCCTCTCGGCATGAGTCCCCGTCGCTCCGGGCAGGGCCATGTCCGCATGCCGGATGCCGAGTTCGAGGAACTCCTGGCCCGCGCCGCCGAGGAAGGGGCAAAGCGCGCGCTTGCCGATGTCGGGCTCGACGGCAAGGAGGCCGCGCTCGACATCCGCGATCTGCGAACACTGCTGGCCTCGATCCGCTTCATGCGCCGCACCGCCGTGCAGACCGCGGTGCACCTGTTCACCACCGGCATCATCCTCGCGCTGCTGGCAGGCATCGCGCTGAAGCTCAGGATCTTCGGCCCCGGCGGTTGACGCGCGGCGCCCCGGCAGCTGCATCGTCCAGGAACCCTGATCCCACACCCCGTCAACCAGACCCTGCCCGTTGCCGACCCCGGCGGCGGGCCTCTCTCGCATTCCCTCATCCACTCTGCAGGAGTCCGTCATGCCCGATCTCGTCCGCACCTTCCGTCATTTCCGCGAGGTGCCAAGTACCCTCTGGCGCTGGCCCAACTTCTCGCCCGCCGAGATCGCCTGCCGTGGCACCGGCCAGTTGAAGCTGCACCCGGAAGCGCTCGACAGGCTGCAGGCCCTGCGCGACCGGCTGGGCAAGCCGCTGATCGTCCGCTCGGCCTATCGCAGCCCGGAGCACAACCGCGCGGTCGGCGGCGCGCCGCGCTCAAAGCACATGGACGGTACGGCCTTCGATATCGCCATGTCGAACCACGACCCTGCCGCCTTCGAGGCCGCCGCCCGGGAGGTGGGGTTTCGGGGGTTCGGGTATTACCCGCGCTCCGGCTTCATGCATGTCGACCTTGGGCCGGCGCGGTCGTGGGGCGACCCCTTTCCCCTCCGCACGCTGCCGTTCGCCTCGGAGACCCCGCCCGCGCGCGAAGCGCTGGCCGCGAGCCGGACGCTGCGCGGCACGGGCGCAGCCGGGGTGGCGACGGTGGGGGCCGCCGGGGTCGAGGTTGCGCAGGAGGTGATGGCCGAGGCGCAGGGCGCTGTCCTGCCGTTGGTGCCCTACCTCGACACCCTGCGCTGGCTGTTCATCGCGCTGGCGCTCGGCGGAATTGCCCTGGCCGTCTGGGCGCGGGTGGATGACTGGAAGAAGGGCCTGCGCTGATGTGGGCTAGCCTTCTGGCCGGGATCCTCTCGCGGCCATGGGCGCGGCGGGTGGCGGGCTTCATGCTCGTCGCGCTCACCATCACCCTTTTTCTGATCAATCTCCGCCGCACGGCCGAACGCGCAGGCCGCGCCGCCGAACGGCTGGAACAGCTGGAGATCAACGATGAAATACACCGCCATATGCTGGATGCCGCCGCGCGCCGCCCTCGTGATCGCCATGCTCTTGTTGACCGCCTGCGCGGGGGTGGGTTCTGACGCCCCGCCCGGCGCCTGCCCGCCAGTGGTGGAGTACAGCCGGGCCGAGCAGGCGCGCGTCGCAGAGGAGGTCGCGGCGCTGCCGGAGGGGGCGCTGATCGTCGAGTGGCTGGCCGATTATGCGGTCCTGCGGGACCAGGTCCGGGTCTGTGCAAACCGCTAAGCTGGGCCCACCGTTCTGAATCGTGGCGCGGCCACGCGGATGCCGCTATTCTCGGGCGATGAACAGAGACGACGAAAAGCGCATCGCGGCGAAGCTGGCCAGGATCATGGCCATGCTTTGCGTGCGTAACACGCAGTTGGAGACGCTGCATGCCGGACTGACGCCCGTCACCCGGGCTGGCGACTATTCGGACGTATTTGTCCACGATGCCGATGGTCGACGCATCCCCTGGCCCGAAGCCTCCCGCATCGACGACACCGAAATGCGCGAGCTGATGCGGGAGATCGTCAACCGTTTCTACACGTTTCATCTCGAGGCGGACGATCCCAAGCTCCAGGCGACCATCGAACGCTGGATGGGCGCTGCGACGAAATGGGACGAGCCGGAAATCGCCCCGAGGATGATCAGTCGTGAGGCGAAACAGATTGATCTCATTGCTGGGCTGCCAGCAATACCGCCCGAAAAGATCAAAACTGATTAACCCCTTTGGGAACGGCAAGCATCTGCTTTACAAGCCCTTGCAGAGAGCCAAGGTCGAGTCTTGAAGAAAGAGCATCCAACTCAAGGAGTTCACGCGTCAAGTGGGTGTGGAACTTCTCAAAAATTAGATTGGTTTGATCGTTGAAAAGCGCGCAATCGTGACCCTCGGCGATCCGGTCAAGAACCTCACCGAGGTCCAGGGTGTCGTCCTTGCTGCGCACAGTGAGAAATCCGTCATGAGTCTCGACCTCGAACCCGCTCCCGCGCAGAGCCAAGGCAAGTGTATTCGTCTTTATGGTTCCGGCTCTAGTGGCTACTGCGGCACTGTTTTTTCCCATCGGGATCACTGAAGCTTTGGCGAAGCCGATCTTCTCGTATTGTCGGCGCGCCTCGTCGAGAAGGTCTCGGGCGGTCTTGTCCATGTAGACGCGTGCAGTATCGCCCTCCAGGACGTCAAACATGCGCATGATCACCTCATCATGGATGTCGCCGGGATCACCACCAAAAATGGGTGGCGCGCCGGCCTTTGACGCAGTGACCATGATTACCATGTCACGATCATCGATCTCCTGGATCACCCATCGGCGACCCGAGAAGATCAGCATCATGCCAGGTGCCATCACGTTGACGATGGGGAGGGTCCCCAGTTCCTTGCCACCGGAGATGAGGCGATACTCCTCTGGCGTCTGGAAAACGGCATAGAAACTATAGTGCTCGACCAGCTTCTCCCCCGTTCGACCGAGGAGCAACAGACCATCGTCGCTTTGCTCGATCAATCCGACGTCGGGCCGCCCAAGAGCTCTCAGGACTTGCATGAATACGGGCGCTTCCACCTTCTTGAAGGGACCTTCCTGCGCAAGCGTTCGATGCAGACGACCTGCCGAAGCGCCGCCGCGCTCAGCGATCACAGACAGGATCTGATGAACGAGGGTGGAGAGATGCAGCGCCTGGGGGCGCGGTGGCTCACACCAGCCCTCGAGCAGAAGATCAATCATCGCGACAGACCGAATAAGCCCGAGGCGCAATCGGTCGACATAATTGCTCTCGGGAGTCAGCTTCGCCTCTACCGCGTACTGCCGCAGTATCGCAGGCTGACCAGCCCTGCGGCCTGATCTGCCGAGCCGCTGTCGCAGAGCTGCGACGCTGAACGGCGCCCCGATCTGCGCCACGCAGGTGACGTCACCGATGTCGATCCCGAGCTCAAGGGTAGAGGTACAGATGGCGGTTGTGGGTTTCGACCCATCCTTCAGGCGCCGCTCCACGAAGTCCCGATGATCGCGCGACAGGCTCGCGTGATGAGGATAGAACTCCTGCGGTAACCGCTCATCCTCGCAAAGAGTGCGAAGACGATCGGCATAGATCTCCACTGACTGCCGTGCCCCAGCGAACACCAGGTTGTCGCTACCCCGCAGGTGCTTGAACAGGTGCTCTGCAATACGCTGAGTCGTGGAAGGGGTATCCTGGTCTTCTTCGCCAGAGACGTAGCCCCGAAGTTGAAGCATCAGCTCTGCATCGCCGCCTTTCGCTTCGAGGAGATCAACAGCAGTTGGTGCATCCGGTCGCAGATACGCGCGCGCCATCTGCATATCGCCTAACGTTGCCGAAAGCCCCACCCTCCGGATTGGTCGACCAACGGCCAGTTCCATACGGGTCAGAAGGGAGCGCAATTGCACGCCCCGCTCGGTGTCGAGAACGGTGTGCAGTTCATCAATGATGATCGCACGGGTCGCACCGAACAGTCTGGGGATCTCGAGCCCGCGGCGGATGAACAGTGCCTCAAGGGATTCTGGGGTGATCAGAAGGATACCCTTGGGTGCCTTAACCGCCCGGCTCTTAACCGACGCTGACACGTCACCATGCCAGGGTGTGACCGGGAGTTCGATCTCGCGACAGATTTCCTCGAGGCGCCCAGCCTGGTCCGTGATGAGCGCCTTCAATGGGCCAATGTACAGCAGATCGAACCCGGCTGATTGAGACGGGTCGTCAATGACCTGCGAGATCAGCGGCAGGAACGCGGCCTCGGTCTTCCCGCCCGCAGTGGTCGCAGCAATGATAAGGTCCGCAGTGCCTCCGGTGACAGAATGGATCGCCTGGGACTGAACATGGCGCAGTTCCTGCCAACCCTGCGCCCTTATCCACTTCTGTACCGGACGCGCCAGTTTGTCGAAGGCCGAGACCATCCCCCGACCTTACAATCGGAAACTGGTCAGTTGGTCGTCGTCGTCGACAGGACGCGCACCGGCTGCTTCATCCAGATCGGACATGTCGTCGCCCGTGTCAGGTGCGACCTCGATCCGCTCTATCAGATCGTGCCATTCAACCCCAGGGTTCTGCTCCAGCACCGACAGCAGGTTCACGAAGGCCGTCACCGTGTTTCGCGGCGTCCGGAAGTAGGCTTCGCCAATCCGGTCTGAGCAGTGCGCCATGAACGCCTCCAGCGCAGCGTCAGGGAGGGCAGCGGCGCCGCCCTGCATGATCAACCGAATGTTCGACAGAAGCACGAACAGATCTTCGGGCGTGAGGCTGGCGAGCCGGACCACGGGGCCCGACAGATCCACCAGACCATCCCTTGCGAAGCTGTTCTCAGCCAGCCGGGTTTGAAGGGCCTCGTAACTGTATAGGCCCCGGCGAGTATTCATCAGGAACTCGGGCGTGCCTCCCATCAGGAAACCTAGGTGTTCAGCGCTGCCCTGAAGAACGTCATTCAGTATCCGGAGGATCTGCTCGTAGTTTGCATTTCGCGCTTGGGATGACGACAGCTTGTAAAGGTTCACCATTTCATCGAGCCCGACCACCAAGCCACGATATCCCGCCTCGCGGACGAAAACTGACATGAGCTTCAGGTGATCATATACATTTGCATCGTCGATGATGGTCCGAACCCCGAGCGCCTTGCGCGCATCTGTCCGTGTTGCATATTCGCCCCTGAGCCATCTAAGCGCGGCGGAAGACAACTCGTCGTTTCCGGTCTCGTGACCTTCCCAGTAGCGACGAACCACCTCGGCGAACTCAAATCCCCCCGTCAGTTCCTCGAAATAGCCAAGCCGGTCACGAATGACGGTACCAGTGGGTCTCCCCACGGCATCCGCATCCCGATGCGCTTGAGAGACGAAGCGTTCGACCACACTGGCCAGAGCGCCGCCATCGGGCTTCGTCCGTGTTGAAAAATTGCGCGCCATCTCAGCGTAAAGACCGCGAGCCTGCCCACCAGTCGCATGTATCCGTCGATCCGGAGCCAGATCGGCGAACATCACCACCATTCCCTTTTCCAGTGCGATCAGGCGGATCAGGTTCATGAAGAAGGTCTTGCCGGAGCCATACTCGCCGATGATGAAGCGAATGGCAGCGCCCCCGTCTGCAATCCGCTCCATGTCCTTGACCAGTTCCTCGATCTCGCGAACCCGGCCGACCTGGATGTGCCGAAGCCCGAGCTTCGGCACCACACCTGCACGCAGAGCCTGGACGATTGCGTCTCGTTCGCGTGGCTTCAACTTCGACATGTCAATTCTCCTTCTCGAACTCGTCTGCCAGGGCATCGGCAATGTCCGGTGACACGTCGTAGCCTTCGTACTCTTCAAGCAGCGCTTCATCGTAGGCCCCGAACGCCCACTCATTTACCGTTTCCAATGCACCAGCTGCCATCAAGCCATGGCGCGTGGCGAGCTCGGCAAATTCTTTCTCTGACCAGTGTTGGCGCGAGATGATCTCTCGAACCAGTGCCGAATGCTTTTGATCGAGGCCAACCAATACGGAAACGGGCGCTTCCTCGGTGCCGTCTTCATCATCGACATCAACCGCGAAAATGTCGGCGAGAACGGCCGAGACACGATCCGTATCCTGCCGGATGCTGGCAATCCGGTTAGCATCCAGCTTTGTGCCCTGCGGCTGGGGTTCGGCCGGGATCGCCTCGCCTGGCATGCCCGGTCGCGCCTCGCGAACTCGCATTGGGGCATCTGGCACTCCACCTGCATGCAGGTCAGAATATACGAGGTTCGGATCGAGGCCCAATGCACGATAAACCTTTTCGATCTCGGCAACCTCCTCAGGCCTTACAACCCCATCGGCGTGAGCAGCCGCAACCAACGCTGCACGGATCGCGGACTGCTGATCCGCTCCTGTCTCTTTCAGCTTTCGACGCAACAGGGACATGTCTGGCGGGACGGCCAGAAACCAATCGAGGTTTGCTCGAAGCCGCCGCTTCTCGTGGTCGGTCAAGCCTTCCACCGAGCGCGCTTGGTCATCAAGGTTCTTTCGCTCGAGCTCGGTGATGACCCCGTCTGAATGGGCGACAAATGACGCAAGTGCCAGCTCCATGAGAGCTGCCTTGTACTTGGTCGACACTTGCTCGAGCCGCTCGACTGCCCCTCCGAGATCAAAGATGACCACAGGCTCATCGATCTGAGGTGAGCGCAGCGCGAAGCGCGGGTCTGGGGCTAGGCCATAGCCGAGCCTTGCCAAAGCATCGGCCGCACCAGTCAGCTGGCGCTTACCAAGCTTCTCGGGTCTGCCCCCCTCGAGGCGATCAATGACATCGCCGACCGGAACCAGCCCTCCACGCTCAACAGCCTCCGCGGCCCAACGCGTGATCCTGTCCAGCTCCTCCGAGGGAAACATCTGGCGCAACTCCGCTGGGAGCAGCGCGTGTGCCTCCACACTTCCGCGTCCGTCCGGATTGCGCCCGAGGTAACGGCTGAACTTCTCGAGCTCGTCCATCACCTCTTCAGCGATCTCCTGTGCAATTTCGATTGGCTTGCGAAGGCCCGAAATATCAGGCACGGCCTTGCCATTGATAGTCGGGTTAACTGTTCCAGTGAATTCACGCGAGGCGGCTTGGTAGCTACCCTGAAGCGTCTTTCGCGGCTTGCTGACTTTCAGTCCTTGCGGGAAGCGCGCGTTGAACCGCACCCTGAACAGAGAAATGAATTCGTCACGGCATCTCTTGGCAGGTGTCCGCAGGCTCTTCTCCGGGTGGCACAAAAACCAACTCAGCAGCCAGTCTGCATCGAGGTTGTCGCCATTCTCAAGGCGGGCACCGATCGCCAATTTTACGGAGAAAGGCACTTCCCAGCCAGAATGGTCGAAAATCGGACGAATTGATTCCGCCTCTGTGGTCGCAACCACTGCGAATTCGATGAAATCGTTCAGGTAACGCTGCGCAGATCTGTTCTCTGCGAATAGCTCAGAAAGTCGGCGCACCTCTTCAATGAGGTCGTGTCTTTCATCCACCCCTGGCTGATCTACGAAGAATCGCCTCTCAAGGCCATAAAAGTAGAGGAACATGTAACCGGGGCTATACGATCCATCCTTGGCACCGACTGCAAGCCAGTCCAGATATGTCGCGCGGCACTCAGGCGGGATACTCGAATAGCCCGGCCAATAGGGCATCCCCTCTCCATCCTTGTCGTGGCCAGATCGAGCAACGGGGAGTGATGGGTCAATGTACGCCCGGCATTTCTCGCCGTAGCCGTGGGTGTTGATGGATGGTGCTGTCCCGACATAGACCATCCCAAAAATATCTCGCCCATGAACGGAAATCGCTTCACCTTTCGGCACCCATCCTTGTTGCTGCCGAATTGCTTTCTTCGGAGAGTAGCTGGGCGTTGCTGCCGCTTTGCCCCAAACGCTCGGACCGCTTGGCGTTCTTCGATCCCATGCTGTCGTATCTGAACCTGTTGTCTGGGCAGTGACTGGGGGCGGCGAATTTCTACCTGCATCCTTAGTTTGCGCTGGCTCTGATTTCTGGAGCGCCACTCTTCTGGAGCGACGCTTCTCGTACCACCAGACCAAGAGGCCGGGCGCGACGAAGATGAAAAGAGCAAAAAGGCCGTCGCCGAGTTGATCCACGAACGAAATGCCAACAATCGCTGCAACAAAAAACAGAATAATGTACAATAAAACGATACGAAGAAATTTCAAAGCTATCCCCTCTCAGCGGCAACCGGGCCTAGCGCCTTGTGTATTCTGAAAAGCATCTGACCAACAGTTGTCAAGCGACACCTACCCTTACGAGCTAACGCGACACCCAGTCTTACGAGGTGTCGCGCAACGGTAGCGGCCCCGGGGCGGGCGCTTGAGCTACTCCCCAACTCCTGGACAGTTTCCCGGCTGATTTAAGCTACCGCCTGCACCTGCTGATCGGTTTCGATGCTGTTGAAGTAGACCACGGCGGGCG
>Ga0210025_1004780_pt1 | contig 11403 bp, 10 predicted proteins | sample CryGeyme20150102_FD_183989 | JGI IMG/M metagenome (GOLD analysis project Ga0210025, IMG submission 183989) | Groundwater microbial communities from Crystal Geyser aquifers in Utah, USA - Crystal Geyser metaG 2015-0102 (SPAdes) (version 2) | ecosystem: Environmental > Aquatic > Deep subsurface >...
TCGCAAACTGCTGTAAATAATACTCTTTCTGGAAGAGCCGGTACTATCTACTTAGAGTAGTGTTTGAGGCCATACTCAAGTTTTCAATTAGGAGCATTTTGAAAATTATTTAGGAGCATTTCAATTAGGAGCATTTTAGGAGCAATTCAATTTTTATTATGAGTGTTTTTTTGATTAGGAGTGTTTGTTCATGTTTCGCTTGATTGTAACTCTTGCTGAATTAGGAGCATTTGCTTTGGATTAGAAGCATTTGGTTTTTAATTAGGAGCGTTTTAATAGATAATCCTTTTTATTAGGAGCATTTTAGGAGCATTATGAAAAAAAATTAGCATTTTAATTAAGGCTGTCTACTACCTGTTCTTCCTGCTGTCCCCTACTCCTTGCCACCTTGGCTCTAAACTCTAAAAAGAATAATACATTAAAGAATTATTTTTTCTCCTGAAGAATTTAAAAGTTCGTCACTCTTATTATTAGATACACTACTAATGTCTTCAATCACCAAGGATGGTAGTCTCATGCGTATCCAAGTGACAATCACAGCCTTTCAAATGCATTTTCCTCTTTTCCTTGCAAAGTATTTATGTATTCCGAGCACGACAAATTGTGACTTGTCGTTGTCGTGTCGTCGGCGCCATCTGTTGCATCGGCAATTCCTTGCAACGAAATCTAGCCACTACTAGGCTCGCCAGTTTCCTCTTGCTGCTTGGTAACAGTGGCAGCGTACTGGTCGCTGACCTTACACTGGACACCGACAAAGTTGGTGACAGTACCTGAGGCATCACGAAGAGCTGCAATAAAGAACTGGTTCCAGAAGGTGGTTCCATCCACACGGTAGTTGAGCAAGCAGACACTCATATCATTGCCTTGCTCAATTGCATTACGAATGTGCTCCACAGCCTTGGGATCAGTTTCAGGTCCTTGCAAGAAACGGCAATTACGTCCCAAGATTTGATCAAGAGAGTATCCAGTAAGATTGAGGAATCCTTGCGAGGCATAGACGATTGGATTGTCAGGAAGAGAAGGATCGGTGACCACAAAGTTCTGCTGGGCGGTCTGAAGGGCCTTGATGAAAGAGAAGTCAGGGTCATCCAACACCTTATTAGCAATTCCTTGGGTGGAAGCAACAAGTCCATCGGTGTCGCTTCCTCCCTTTTGGCGGAAGAGCTTCTCAGCCTGGTCACTTCCCAAGTGAGACTTAATAGCGTTGCGCAGCTTTTCGTTCTCTTCCTTCAAAAGACCAACACTTTGCTGAAGAGACTCGAGAAGGAACTTTTTACGGATTCGACTCTTCTTGGCGTCTTCCTTGCTCTTCCTGTAGTTAGTGGATCCATCAATTCAAAATCAAGGTGTGAGAAAATTGAATTATTTTGCACCTTCAGTAAATATTCAAGATGACACCAAAAAAACTTGACAAAGCAGGCGATCAGCAAAGGACTTCAGTTAGCAAACAAAATACTCAAAAATACGCACTTCTTGTCTCCCTTCTTCTTCTTGGGGGCGGCATACTCCAACTGGTTCTTCTTCTGAGGAGCATCCTTCCATGGAACAGCTTGACTGGCCGGAACATGATCCGAAGCAGCATTTCCCATCACAAGAGCTTCCTTGGAGGGATCGGCAAGATTGGTAGTATCCAAACCACCTCCAGCAGAGACGGCACGACCGTTCTTGGTACAGACGATCGTTGGGTTGTCGCCTTCTCCAGAATTCAACAAATCATCCTTCTCCTCAGAAAGGAAGACAGTGTCTCCCTCAGGAGTGAACATAACATCACTGAAGATGTCGTCGAGATTCAAAGCGGCCATGGTAGAGTCTTTTCGAGTTAACTTCAAATGGTAATAGATAACAGGAAAATATTATGAGACTTTTTCCTGACACTCGACGATCCTTCGCTGGCATTTTTGAAAATCTAATGACTTTCTTTGACACGGTGAAACCCAAAATAGAACCCGGATTTATCTGGAAACTAATAATGGTATTACAATACCCTGCTACCACGTAGGCACAGTACACCAGTAAAGTACTGTACCAGGTAGAGTAACAATAGCTACTCGGAGTACTGGTAGTAGCTACTGTACCTGGTAGTAGGTTACTAGTAGACAGTAGTACTTCTACTACTGCTACTAGTAGCTACTAGTGGGTACTAGAGTACTACTCTAGCTAGAGGAGTAGTCGTACTATCAGTTAAGAATACTAAAATAAATACTCCTACTAGTCTACTGTAGTAGTCTAGTCTAGCTAGTAGTACTAGTCTACGAGTAGCCTAGTCTAGTCTCTAGACTACTGTACTGTACCAGGGGTTGTCGGACAGGATAGTTGTGATTGGTTTTCTCTTAGGAATGACGTCCGAGCCGCTAGATAAAGAATTAATAAAAATGACCTCACTGATGATGTAACAATACTACTGTAATACAAGTAGACTACAGTAGTCTAGTAGGGTCTACGTGGTAGTAGTATGTGGTCTTTGATCTGCAAGAAAAAATAAAGATCAGTACTCTCTACTCCTACTACCAGGTAGTAGAGTCTAGCTAGCTAGTAGTCTCTAGTACCACCAGGTAATGAGAACTCTATTTTTTTCACTGCGGGCAGCAACTACTAGGGTCTACGAAATAATCCAAAAACGACCTTATGAAAAGAAAAAATCCTTCCGAGAAAGCTATCATCATCACGTTTAAATAGGATAAATCAATGATCTAGCTACTGTAGGTGCGCTGACTGTCTAGGCTGTTAATAAGAATCCTAGTCTCCACTTCCCTTGACTCTTTTTCACGGTAATCAGCAAAAATCAACATGTCTTAACCAATTTTATTGATTTGGTCTCGTTCCTTGATTTGGTCTCGTTCCTAGTCAAGAAGTTTATTCAATCGGCACTGACCAACTCAATAGAACTATTTTTCATTATGTCAAATGTGTGTTGTTGTTGTTTTGTTGTTGTTGTTGTTGTTGTTTGTTGTTGGTCTTTTTGTTGGAATGCTCACCTGGTACACGGGCACACACATTCCACTTTGCATTTTCGATTTGCATACTGCGCATCTCTAGGTTATTGTCGGCTTATATGTCTTGACTTCGACCATGTTATGTGCTGCAAATCCACTTCCTCCACTCTTTAGGGCCACCACGTGCTTAATCCTGGCGTTGGTGAGAGGACACAACGGAGCGGCTTTTCCCCCCTTAAAGCTTGCCTTCTCACTAGATGTCTTGCCTTCTACGGCAACCGTCATATTAAACACGTCCTTCAATGCAACGATACCAGGTTCATTCCTATCTTTCGTCCAATAAGCCACAGCTGGTTGCATGCGAATGGGCTTTCCCGAAATGGCACACAAAACGTCCTCCGATTTGTTCTTGTTGTCACGGGATCGAACTAATGCCACTTCTCGCAAGTCTTTGCGGCGCAGAGGCCGTCCTGAATACGGCGACGAGGGTCGGTTAGGGGAAGGCGTGGATGCTTCCACTTTTGCCGGTTGCATATCAGGAAGCCAGTAACTTGTCTTTTTCAAGACACCACCGTCTCCAATTTTTTCGATTTTTTGCTTCTTCAGTACGGCCAGTTGATTGGACTGCTCGAAAGCTTCCTGTTGTTGCCGCTTGTGTGCTTCTGTCGAGTCTGCTCTTTCAGCATCCAGTTTTTGTTGTTGCTCGTAGGCTTTCTTTTGATCTTGAAATTCTTGTGTCTTCGTTAGCAAATATTCGTAGATAGCCTGTTTTGCGTAAAGGTGTCCGCTGGGTGTAACCATAGCAATAGTGGTGCTTGTATTCGTATCGCTTCCAGCACATGCCTTGGAGTCAGATTTGCCTTTTTGTTCGCCGTTGGATGAGGTATGGTCCATTATGGGAGTCAAACTCAATGAACAGCTGCCAAAGGCAACTTGCGTGTCCCCAGCTAATCGGGTGGTTGTGGTGCCATAGCTACTACTAGCAAACTTTTTAGTCCTTTCGTGGTGTGTCATGGGATAATGCCCAGTACCAGCTTGTTTGCTCTTGCGCCCCATATCAAATTTGTTTTAGTTCCTTTTGTTTCGTAAGACAGTATGTGATTGCTTTTATTAGAGGAGCCGAATCGAAACGAAAAAAGACGAAATCTCAGGTCTCAGGGTGCCAGAGTGACTTCGAAGGAAAATTGGGCTATCACTTTGAGTCTGGATAACATTCACAGCTCCGAAGGGATCTAAGTGGAGCTCTATCGATATCGTATCTCCTTGTTACCTTCGTGCACTAGTTAGTTATTAACTTCAGGCAAGATTTCCCGAGTACGAGCATTGCGTATTTCTGCTGTTTGTTGATTGTCTGTAAAATACTGTAAATACTAATATGGAAATTGTGCGTTTTATAACAAGAGTATTTGTGCGATCAAAGTCAATGAAGTTTTAATCGCTAGAAGTACTACTTTACATACTGTAGTACTAGGCAGCGAATTAGTAGTACTAGTAGCAGAGTGGTGTAATTTGAATCTCACAAACACACAGCATTACTGTACAACGAACAACAACAAAGTTCACACCACAAAGCAACATGACAGCAGACACAACAAACTCCACACCGCAAGCCATGAGTTCTGAATCCGCCGTTCCAGACTCAACTATTAGCAATGCTACTATTCCGGAACAGCAACAAGAAATTGTTAATTGGCAAATGTTAGAGCATCAGGTACTTGCTAGCTACGTTCCTCCTGGAGTGCACTCTTCTCCGAATGTGGAGTGGGTAAGGAACCCAATCGACGGGTCAATTCTCCGTGACCACAAGAACTATCCTGTATCCGTCAACCGAATATTGGCCACCAAGCCTTTACGAAGCGAGCTCTCGAGTCGTCCAGGTTCGTATCTTAGGGTGTACAGTCCTGATTTTGTTGCATTCTGAACCTTTTCCATGTATTGCTTACGTGTTGCCTTATTCATGTTCTTCCAACACATTAACAAGGTCCCGGTGGGAAGAGACTGACGTATTTGAGTGGAGAAGGAGTCACCCGAACGCTCAACGAGATTTTTGGATTTGATGGTTGGGATTTGCAGATCATCAAGACAACTCGCGAGGAATGTCGACGAGATGTAGGTCTGCGTTCTGCGTCTATTAATTGCAATTTTCGGTGGCCTTTGTACACCGATGCTTATCGAAATCGTTCTTTTTTCCCTTTGTGTTTCCCTCTCATAGGAAAAAGGACGCTTTAATGTCGCCTATACAGCTCAAGTCCGCCTTATTCATAAAAAGAGTGGCACGTACAAGGAAGATGTTGGTGCTTCCGATAGCTGCGACCGACAAATGGGAACGGCAATTTCTCACGCCCTCAAAGGAAGCATTACGGATGCCTTAAAACGTGCAGCACGACATTTTGGAGAAAAGCTCGGCAATACTTTATACTCGGGAACCTTTACAATCAACAAAGCACCGGTCACTCTTCGTGATGCACTCGATCAATACGACAAGGAACGGGCAGATTCCAAGTTTGGTTCGGCCATCAAAAAGCGACTAGTTGAGGTTACGACAGGTCAAACCCAATGCGATGATGGCAACAATACAAGCAGCGACCGCTATTTGGACCACACCAAACCAGCTTCTGCTGGAAACACAATCGTCGCCACCACAACTTCTCATCACTTTCATCCAACTAGTGAACAGAAGCTGATCCAACCAGCAAGTCCTACCGCTACCAGCAGCAACAACCGTGGCCAGCAATCCCATGTATCAACTGTGACACAAACGACTTCATCCAATAAACAGCAGCAATATCAACAGCTACTAGTAGCTAGTATGCCGTCATCTGAATCCAGTAATACCATAAACATCGACCAACACAGAGCTCCGAAACATGCCAGTGATAATCCGCAGCAAACACCTGTGGCCTTCAAACCGTCGACCTTTAGCAATACGACAACATTGTCTAAATCAGTTCGCATGATACAGCCACCCCTTTCAGCGTCAGATCGCCTTGCCAAGAGCAGCATGTTCGCCCAGAACAACCAAGAAACGGCAAATGCAAACAAAGAAAATGAGTACACCGAAAATGATACACGGCAGCAGCTGTTGACAAGTGCCAATGGGAAGCCACCAATTGTACGGCCAGGAACCGCAAATGGCCGTCGCCATTCGAATCAACAGCAGCATTCCGATTCGCTGACAGTTGAGTGGAGCCGTCTCGGTGTTTCTGCTCCAAGTGGAGCAGGCTTGAAGCGTCCTCTCAGTGCAACAACACAACAGGGATTGACAGACGCCTCGTCGTCTATACCCGCCAAGAAAATGAACGCGAATCCCTATAACAACAGCTGTAAATAGACATGCCTTGGTGTCTATTCAAATGATTTTCGGTTGGTTGGAATATCTTGAATTAGTACAGTAGTCATTAGTTGTTGAACTACCTATAGCTTTTTTTTGTGGCTTCATCCATGCGCTGAACCTGCTCGACAGAAATCTTTCCCGAAGAAATCAGAGATCCCAAGTTTGCAGATACTGCATGCTTGGGATCTGGAAGACTTCCATCGGGACGGCTATCTTTGGGTCTCGTCAACTTAACAATTTTTCCTCCTTTAGGCCATAGCTTATTTGCCGATTCTTCGAGAAATTCAGACCAATCAGTCGCAACTGATGCACGAACATACTCTAGAGGTGTCTGTCCGCGTTTATCCTCTATAAACAATTGAAGTGGGTCGCGCTCCAGAATAATTTCGACGATCTCTCTTGAAAATCTGCTGGCCCATCCACAATGATGCAAGGGGGTGCGACCAAATCCATCAACCACACGAAGGTCGCTTCCGTGCTCTATCAGGCATCTAAATATTGCAACGTTGTTCCGCTTGCAAACTAAGTCCAAGATGGAATCACGAAACTGGTTGCAAGGATTAGGGCTTAACCCGCAGTCAAGGAGTCTTCCCAGCATCTCTGCATCGTTTGTATTTACCGCATGGACAACTTTTGTTCCAAAAGAACTCAATTGAAGGGGAGATGGCATTGTATCATACCCCGCGTCCTCACTCTTGATGCGCTTAAGCTCTCCATGGCCTTGTCGTTCCACCAACCGCATCAGCACATCTTGAGGAGTATCTGATCTCTTCGCTTTCTTCTGAGATGATACCGCATTGTCCGGGGGGGATCGATTCTTGTTGCCGATGCAAACGCTCGCCAGCACTGTCGGAGGTACCATAGTTGACGGCAACATAAAGGTCTGATCATCTCCGCTTAAAACATCAGGTACTGCTTGTGAAATTCGACCCCCAAAAGCGTTACCTTTAGAGGAATTATCTACTTGCGTTGGATCCTGCATTGCTACTTGCAGTTGCTGTTTGTAATTCTGCTGCAGAATTGCGTGTTGATGTTGCCGTTGCTGTTCTTTTACTTGTTGTTGTTGCTGGTTTTGTTGCTGCTGTTGCGAGCGCTGGCTGGATCTCGCTCTATCGGGCGTTGACCTGCTTTGCTTGTCAGAAGTCATTATTTGTACTGTCGAGAGTGGAGTCTGTTCTTGGCCTCGATCCTCGCCTTGCGGTTGACCTCCATGGAGCATGGGCGTGGGTTCCAAAAAAGAAAGATTCTGTCATGTAACCATAGGAAAAGGAAAGTGAGCAAAAGAGATCGACAGAGTCTAACGATTTAAGCTAGAATAGACTTACACTATCATTGCCCTTTTTGTTCATCGCATCGTTGAAGTCATTGCATGTTCCTTGCCCTGAATCATCTCCCATGTCAACATCAAAGAATTTAAAGAGATCATCATCAAAAATACCGTAGTCATTGTTATCATCGCGGTGAACGGGCTGGACTTGAGCTCCCAGAAAGAGTCTTTTGGACGGGTCACTAGATCTCCTCCCATCCGAAGAAAGTTCGTTGTTGAGAGTCTCAAACAAGTCTCGAAAGCCGCAGTCATTATTGTCAGTCGTAGTGTTGGTCGTGTTGTTGTTCGAACAATTATCTTGGTTGTCTCTTTTCTTGTTACTAAGGGGTTCATTGCTTCCACAGCTTCCGTTACTGGTAGAGTATGTTGAGTTTGCCAATTGCTGATTCATCGAAATTTCATCCAGCTGGTTTTTCTTCATCAATCCGTGTACACTGGGAAGATCCGGTAGCTTAGGCAGTTGTTGTACCTGCTGCTGCTGCCGCCGCTGCTGCTGCTGCTGATGAGTCAAAACCTGCTGCTGCTGTTGTAGCATCTGGTTCTGTCGAAGACTATCGCTAGGGTTATGAATCCGTCCCTGAAGCTGCTGCTGCTGGATTAGAACCTGCTGCTGAATATGTGGTGGCAACTGATTGAAGGTAAGAATCTGAGGCTGTGACGAAGAGCCGACACTGCTACCCTGGTCTTGAGCGCGGCCCTGGGAGCCACTCTGCTGCTGCTGCTGTTGCTGCAGTTTTTGTTGCTGCTGCTGCTGCAGTTGTTGCAACTGTTGATAATTGTTGGAATTGAGCAAGCCAATCATGGTGGATGGGACTGGGGACTGTTGGTTCACCATGTAAGAAGGCAAACTGGGATTGCTGCTCCCGTCTACTTCCGGACGCTGCAATACGTGAGACAACGTCGGTGATGATGGGATTCTGCTCGAAAATTGGTCGTGCTGCGATTGATCGTTCTGTCTCTTCCGAGCTTCGTACTGTTCCTGGAAACTTCCTCCTTGTAAGTTCGTGTGCGGAATCTTTGTTTGCTTTCCTTGTTGGTTCATAGCTTTGTTGGCATCGAAATGAAAGTGGACTGCTAGTTCGAAGAATGCTTTGCTTTTGCCTTCGCTCGGCCATGTCTTGGTGAAAAGAGAGACGGCTGAATGATGTTTTTCTCGTCCGCGAGAAAACGGAGTGTGGGTTGACCTTTATCTCTTTTCAAAGGCGGAGAACAAAAAGAATGTTTCTCTTTTAGAAATCTCGGTTACTAGTACCCCCAGATACGACCTGACTCCGGTTTCAATGACTGGAATCAAACTTGAGTACCTAGTAAGGCGTCATAAACCTCTGCCCTACTGGTGAATTGAAAAATATGAGTCCTCATCGTGCCTCTTATCTTCTTGAGAAATAGGCTCTACTGTACTCGTTGAGAGCTCGGTCGCTCTGGCTGGAGTACTAGCGGAAAATTTAACAAGAGATTGGAAATAGCGTGATGCGATAATAATGATGTTGTGCTCACGAGGAAACAACGAAAAGAAGTAAATGGTATGCTTAGTATTCCAATACAATACTCCATAAATAAACAATACGCAGTACTGTCGTTACACAAGATATTTTGATTACAATTTCGAACATGAAGGGTGGCTTTGTTCTGTTGTCCTTCCTCGTTTCCGTGTCACATTCCTGGGTGCCTTTGTCGTTCCGTGTACGGACACGTTTAAATCTGGCACGAGGCCAAGGCAAAAGACAAGACAATCCAAGAAAACAATTGCCAGTGGTTTTATTCGCCAACAAGGACAGAATCATGCAAGTTAAGCCCAAACTGAGACTAGCAGATGAACAAGATGCTGTCATTAAGAAAACACAAGCGAGGTTGGAAAAAATCTTGAAAGATATCGAAAGCAAGATCTCGACGGCAGTTGACAACGAGTCGGAATGTGTGGATATCATGTACCAATTTGCACAGGCGGGACAAGCGGAAACAGCAGAATCATTTTACATGACGATGGTTGATCAAGAAATAATGTCAGTTTTTTCAAACACAGCCAAGATGGCGCTTCGAAGTCTGCTTCGTGCTTGGTCCAACCACATATCACACTTGCCTGACGATGCGTTGTCATCAATCATGCAGGCGACCGAAAAATCGAATGATGCATTCAATCGAATGATTAAATTGGAATCAGAAACCCAAGTAGAAATGTTGCTCTCCGATTTCGAAACTATCATGCAAAGTTATCTGATGGTGCAGATGTGGGATTCTCGGTATCCTGATAAGTCCTTTTATCAAAAGTGGATGGACAAGGTAAGAGACTGTTTTGACAGCGACACGGTTGACCTAATTGGCAAAGCTGGATCCATTCTGATGTACATGGAACAACAATGCCTTGAAAACCCTTTTGTAGCCCCAGATGCAAAGGAATACAATTTTCTGATTGATGCATGTCTGAACGAAGGCTCCCTCGTTGGCTTGCATCGTGCGGATATTACTCTAAGAAAAATGATGGAGGCATCAACAGCCGTCGCCGGACATCACGTGCTACCTAATAGAAGAGCTTTTGCTTCCATCATTCGAGCATGGATGAAAGTTGACACCTCAAAAGCCGAGCATTGGCTTGATTGCATGGAGGAGCTATTTATTCCGCCGACTGGTCTGTTCGAGGAGACCATTTTACGATCCTGTGACGAGGCCAGGCACCAGATAAAAAATGGCTCTGACTGCAGTTAACATTTGCATCGAGCAAATCGGCTTTTGAATCGAATGATAGAGTTGAGCAAAATGACAAACAATCTACAACTTCGACCGTCAAAGTCACTGTATGCTACTTTTCTGGAAGCCTGGGAGAGCTGTGGCATGGGTAACTTGAGTAGCATGATTGGTGAGCTACGAGACAGCCGCAATGCTTCGATATACTCAACCAACAGCTTGATAGTCGAAAATGTTGGTGCACAAGTCTCGATTAAATTGGACGGAGATGTTGTTCAGCTGATGCAAGACTTGGGAGTTAAATACCCAGGTGTTGAGCCTCCTTATAATGATACGTACACGTACAATATAATTCTCCGAGCCATTGCAAATAGTGAGAAACTTACAGCAGGTAGTGTGGCAGAAGCAATCTTTGTACACATGCTGGGACGTTGCGACGGTGATTGCGTCCCCGATCTCATTTCATTCAACTCGTAAGACATCGTCCAAGTATTTGGCTCTTTGAAAGTAAAAGAATGTGTAAGCGTTGACTGACCGGTGCCTTCTTGTCTTTCATTTGCCAGTGTCATCTCAGCATGGAGTAAAAGCCCGCATCAAGAAGCGGCTGTGCGTGCCCACGCCTTTCTAGATAATCTGGAGCAACTCCACAATAGTGGGATGTTGCTGGACGTCGAGCCTGATCGTATCAGCTACAATACTGTTATTTCTGGCTATCAAAGATCGGAAAGCCCAGGCGCAGCAGAGGAAGCAGAGCGCGTCTTCAATTCGCTGCAAAAACAGTACGAAGAAACAAATGACAAACGATACCAGCCTGATGTTGTGACAATTTGTTCTCTTCTAGGAGCGTACGCAAACAAGGGCAATGCACACCGCGCAGAGGAGCTCCTACTGCAAGTGTACAAAAAATCGTCTGATAAAAACAATATTGTTCCTGATTCATCTTGTTTTGACCAGGTGCTTTTGGCGTGGGCAAAGAAAGGCAGCGAACGCAGCGCTAGGAGAGCTGAAATGCTGTTGAAGCTGATGGAGGACATATCTTCGTCCAAACCATCCCTGGCCCCGACGACTTCAACTTGCAATATTGTTTTATATGCTTTATCGAACAGCGGTGATTTCAGCGCTCCATT
>Ga0210025_1004783_pt1 | contig 11393 bp, 9 predicted proteins | sample CryGeyme20150102_FD_183989 | JGI IMG/M metagenome (GOLD analysis project Ga0210025, IMG submission 183989) | Groundwater microbial communities from Crystal Geyser aquifers in Utah, USA - Crystal Geyser metaG 2015-0102 (SPAdes) (version 2) | ecosystem: Environmental > Aquatic > Deep subsurface >...
TGCCTGCTTCCTATCCACACTTAGCACTAGCCTAGTTTACTCCTATTTGCCATAATATTCATATTTACTCTTTATGTCTCCACACTAGCTTTTTACGTTTGCTTGGTACGGAGTAGACCCCTACTTGCTTTGATTGAACACAAAATGGTGGCAAATTTTCCCTCATGAGAGCTACGGCAAAGTTTCCCCTAAAGGCACGATGGTGGCAAATTTTCCCTCATTGAGAGCAAATTTTCCCCCAAAGCAAATTCTAAAAAACGTGCGAGCAAAAAATAGCAAAATTTATGTTGTAAGCTCGAAGCTCATACAGAAAAATAAACTCAAAAAATGATGTTTTCGTCGAACCGAGCATTCTTATAGTTCGTAGAGCACTGTCGTGTCCTTCCTATTGCAGCAAAGAAAACCACACACAAAAGTTTGCGTCAACCAACACGGGGCAGAAAATCTAGACTGAAGCAGTTGTGATTCCCCATATCCCCATAGATCGAAAGAACGAAAGAAAGAGAAGGGAGAAGAAATGGGGGCACAAACAATGAACCAATTCTTGACTGTTGCAGCTTTATTATTTCTCTATGCGAGCGCAATTTCGGCTCAACAAGCTTTGAGAGGAGTCGTTCGAGATAAAGACAATTTATTGGAGCAGGTACAAACGAGTCCTACTACCCTACTAGTAGAGAGGGAAACTTTTGATCCCCGTCAACTTCAGCAGGAAGACTCCAATTTTCCCGACGTTGATTTCGTTGGCAACGGCCAGAACAATCTGGGTCTATGCCAAGGGGACTGCGATAATGACGCAGACTGCGAAGGCGACCTTGAATGTTTCCAACGCGATTCCAACGACCCTGTGCCCGGATGTAGAGGAGGAGAAGACGATGCCAGGTGTGTTTCCTCTTATGCAGGATGCAGTGTTTCAACTTTCAACAAAACTACTGCTAGCGCTGCTACTACTGTTTTTGATCGGCCTCTCACCTGCTCATTGTCCAACGTTTTAATTTCTCTAAATTTGTTGCTTTATGTACGTATTACTCAGTGACACGGACTACTGTATTTCGGTGGCTACACCGGTACCTACTAATCTGCCGACAACCCTGCGACCCACCAACGCTCCTACTCTGAGCCCTCGTTTGAAACTTGTGGAGAAATCTACCGTCAGAATAGGGAATTCGACCTACGTAATGAAAATCGGTTTTTGCGAGGGGATATGCACCACCGATGAGGATTGCGACGGTAAACTCGTCTGTCTCGAGGTGCCCTTTGTAAATTCCGTTGCTCAAGGTTGCGTTTTGGATGTGGAATCGTTAGGAAATGTGTCTTCAGAGTATGTTGTGACAAGGGAAACTAATACCACAAATGCAACCGAGAATGACGGAGGTACTGATGTCGGCATATCAATCACCCTTCCTCCTGATGATGCCACTGTGGAACCAGCAGTAGTATCTGGCAATATCACCATACCTCCCATGGACGAATCTGACATTTCCGTATCGAAACGGCAAGGAGGCGCGAGCGCTATGTCTTCTTTTATTCGCTTTTGCGCCAATCCACCAACCAATGCACCCACACTATTTCCTACGACAGCCTCGCCCACAACCGCGAAACCTACAAATACTCCAACACCGCAACCCACTCTTGGGCCAACTCCTTGGCCCACCCCTGCGGTACCTATTCCGCTAAGAGCGAACCTTGTTGGAAATCCTCCACCGGATATCCTTGGCCGATGCGAAGGGGACTGCGATTCGGACTCGGTATGTTTTAATTTTTTTATTCATCGAAGTATTTCGAGTGATGTGTGTTTTGATTTATTCACTACTCCTACTACGCATCTCACCGTAATTTAACTCACGATAATTTTCTGTTGCAGGACTGTGGTCCTGGTCTCATGTGCTCCAATCGCGATGCTGGAGAGGAAATCCCTGGCTGTTTTTTCAATCCCGTATCGGGCAACGTACAGATCACGGACGATTTTGACTTTTGTGTACCGGAACAACCCCAGTTTCGACTTCGTTTGTATTGGGAGGAGGGCTATGTATGGCAGGAAGATCCTGACGAGCAATTCTTTTGCATGTCTCACGGCTGGGGCCAAGGAAACGATCTGAGTTGCGATCGGGGACAGCGCCATCTACAGGAGACCAGCAACCACGAGCGACAACTCAAAGAACGAGACGACGATTGGTCTCACAATTGTCGAGTTGAGGAATGGTGCTGGTATGGCGAGGAACAACAACCTTGTGATCCAGATCGTATTTATCTTGATACATGCAGTGGAAGTGATTCTCGACAAAGATTTTACTTTGATTATTTGCCATCCGGCGAAATTATGATCCGTACAGTGAGCCGAAACAAGTGCCTAAAGGGTGGCCGCCCGAGATTGGAGTAAGTTTTTGATAGTTTGTACTCCACACATCATGGATTCGCGCTATCTGAGAAAGAAAAGCAAACTGGTTTTTTTTAACTCTTTGATCTTGACTGACCATATTGTTTCGTTCATTGTCATCTAGCGATTGTGACCCAAATGACAAGGATCAACGATGGATGTCAGGCACGGGCAGTTTTGCTAATGCTCGTTTTGAAATCAGTCGTGTTGAAATTGAGGAACGTTGCTTGACAAACCATCACCATCCAAAGGAGAAGGAGATCATTGAAATGTCTGATTGTGCAAAGGAACGACGATTCGATACATCCTACTGGAGTGTTTATTGAGAGAGATCTCTAGATGCACGTCCGTTTAGGTCCGTTTTTATTCGTATTGATGGAAGAATGGTCCAAAGCGGTACTCCGTCCTACTGGTACGGTACGAGTAGTTCATACCGGTAGTAGTAACAATAGTTTATACTAGTATTATATAGAAAAAGGGACCCAAGTCTCCTTTCCGGGAGTATAGGGTACGTACCCCAAGTACATGAACCTACAGGGTTACCCTATACCCATCAAAATCGCAGAGGTATCCCTAGTACACATGAAGTAGACTTTTTGTGGTATTAAGAGGACCGTTGGATCCCCTAATGAGTCCCTCAAAACCACTGAAAAAGAGACCGTTGAACCTTAATTAACCTGCTAAAAAGGGACCGAATCCCACTGTGCACTAAATTTGCAGGGGGTCCACTAGTTAAAAGCAGGCTTAAAAGAGCCCTGCAATTTTAGTGCACACCATAATATAACGAGACCAATATGAATATCGTGCGCAGTGTTGTCTTGTGCAATAAATTTGCAGGGCTCCACTAGTTAAAAGCAAGCTTAAAAGAGCCCTGCAATTTTAGTGCACACCATGACGAGATGAATATGACTATTGGGTGGTGTGCACTAAATTCGCAGGGGGTCCACTACTAGTTAAAAGCAGGCTTAAAAGAGCCCTGCAATTTTAGTGCACACCATAATATACTAACGAGACCAATATGAATATCGTGCGCAGTGTCTTGTGCAATAAAATCGCAGGGGGTCCACTAGTTAAAAGCAAGCTTAAAAGAGCCCTGCAATTTTAGTGCACACCATGACGAGATGAATATGAATATTGGGCGGTGTGCACTAAATTCGCAGGGGGTCCACTAGTTAAAAGCAAGCTTAAAAGAGCCCTGCAATTTTAGTGCACACCATGAGGACGAGATGAATATGACTATTGGGTGGTGTGCACTAAATTCGCAGGGGGTCCGCTAGTTAAAAGTAGGCTTAAAATTGCCTTGCAATTTTAGTGCATAGTGCAAGAGGACGAGGATTCAATACGGTGAACGTGAATTATTAATATTATGATCCTGTGCACTAAATTCACAGGGGATGCACTAGTTAAAAGCAGCCTAAAAGCTCCCTTGTGATTTTAGTGCACAGGACTTAGCAGTTTTAAATCGTTGGGATGTGCTCCCTGTAGAACTTAGTAGTGATTCTACGTGGTCTCCTTTATGGTCCTTTGAAAGACCATATATATATTATCGTAGTAATGGTCAGTAATAAGGATAGTGATCTTCAGTCAAGTCTGTTTAGGGCTAGGGTCATTGGTTCCCTCCCTTTGATTCAAACTTCGCGAAGAAGAAAGATTAGACATACGGAATACAGCCCTTGTTGTTATGGCTGCCATTAGGTTACTAGTATTAATCAGGGGATAGTTACAGCGGCTGTTGCTGCCTTCTAAATTATGACCTCCACCGACAGCAGCAGCAACGTTATCTCGAGCGCTGCGCTGAAGCGACGTCGCAGAGTTGCCTATGACAAACCAACGCTTGATCCATCAGAATCGCCACATTGGCAGTCGCTGACACATGTACCCGGTGATCGACTACTTCACGACATCAACGAACTAAAGCAAGCCTGGAAGGACGATCTTTCGGTGCTAAACGATAGAAAAGTCGCTGTTCAAGACACTGGTGTTGCTGCTGTGGGTAAGAACAAGGATTTGATCTTGCCATTGTGGAGCACAATCTGTGGATACTGCGAAGCCTTGTCGACGCACAAGGACGCCCAAAAGAGATTTCGAATCTTTCCCATTCCCATCGATGCTTTGCGACGTCTCGTAACCGAAGAATTTGCCCCCTTTTGCCAGCAGCTAACAGAGGATATCGCAACAGTAGAATTTTCGGCAGCGAGCAAAAGATCTAGTACTAGTACTGATACTACCTCCATGCCAATATCCGAGCATCGCCAGGCGGTACGATGCGTGTCAAATGCCGTTTGGAAAAAGGCCCAGGGCAAAGCAAAAAGCACACGGGATGAACTGCACGCAAACAGCGTCTACGTATGCTTTCGTGGAAATATTGACAAACGGTCCTTGGATTGTTTTGGTGCCGCCGTCGTGACTATTGCCTCCTTGCACAACGTTTTACCCGACGCTTCTTCTTTTAGCTTTCTTACCCTGAGCGAAGATCATGCCTACGAAAGTCACACCCTTTCGAATGATGCGCTAACAAATGGTGGTACTACTACAACGACTACAACTGCACACGCCAACATGTCCGACAGAAAAGTCTACGGTACTTGTGAAATTGCACTGCCGGGAAACACGAAGGAAATTCAACAAACACGAGGCCTGGATGTGGCAGAGGCTCTCAAAAAGGTCAACAAGCGCAAGTCAACATCCTCTTGTAACAATATGGTAACACCTGAAACATCGTGGTTGTACATGCGAGCTCATCCTGTCATTTGCGATTCCATACCCATGACATTGGCCGCGGTAGTAGGTAATATCAATTGTAGCATTGTAGACAAGCAGCAAGAAGCCAGCAGCAACAGCAGCAACAATAATGCTTTTGTCACGAGCGCTCCACTGATGGATATTAAACGGGAATTGCTTTGGGTACTGTACGACCTAAATCATTTGTCAAAATTTCCATTTGGATTAATGGAATTGGCCGAATGCGAAGAACATCGAACCACGGATCGCGGTCTGGAGTGGTGCCAAGTGGATTCTCTGTTGGGCATTCAAGAACCTGTCATGGCCGTGGAAAAATTGTATCTTGATGCCATGTCTATTTCTCGTACTGTCTATGGTGATGCCCAAGCCTATCCTTACTTTTGCGCCGGACATTATCACAAAGATGCCGTTTGGGAAGAGCAGCCAGAACAAAATCAACAACAGCAACAGGGAGATGAGAATGATGGTGACAATACAAGCACCATGGCTAGCTTAATTGAGCAAGTCTGCTACTTCAATCCGGAACAAGAGTACAGACTGGTGGAAGCGATCCGGTTGTATTCCGAAGCAACCCGTGTGGCCAGCCAATACCATTATGACATGCAGTTGATGAAGCATACCACTAAAGCTGCGAATCTAATTTTCAACGATATTTTGACACAACAAGAACAAGACGACATCGGCCAAGAACGGCAGCGTCCACGAACATGGCATCGCGAAGCCAATGCTGTTGCTACCGGAACCTGGTTGGTGGCCTTTTTGGATTCCCTGTTGTATTGGGAAGAAAATTGTGGTGGGACCCCCTTCTGTGAGATTCTCTCGCCGAATCATAAGTTTGGAATTGGCAAGCTGCTTCAACAGTTTTCGCTTGACGTTCGAAGAAAAGTTTGCAGTGGCATTTTTAGTGGAAAAGATGGAAAAGCAACAATCAATAACGGTGGTTCGGCACCATCTTCCATTGCCGTGACCGAACACAAGCTCCAATATTTTTCGCAACCGCGCTCGAAACGATTTCAAAAAGAATCACCCTTGGTGTTATCTCTGGAGAAGGAAAAAGTAGTTATCCGGGAATTAGAGCTTACCATACCTATGAACACGGAAGGCGGTCGTCGCTCCAAGCGAAGTCGAAGATGATCTGGTCACCTTGGTATGGTTGCTTGATGTTTTTGTTGCGCTTACGCAAGAATTTATTGAAAGTGGTTAGCATACATAAAAAGAAGCACATCAATTCACACAATAGCCCCCACCCCCACCCTGCCGAATGGTTTATTGCTGGCCCGGCGTTAGGACCACTACTGTACTAAGATAATACGGTGACAGCAGCAAGTGATTGGCCTCGGACTTTGAGGTCTTCTCTTTTTATCCATCATTTTCTTGTCTGTTCTTTTCCTATTATTTGTCTTGGCAACCCCACTCTGACTTTGAAATCCTGCATGCTTTGCATTAGCAATAAAGATGTCGTCCCAGTGTAGGATTCTGTTTTTGGCTCAGATATTTTGTTTCCTATGTGCTGTACTGTAGCCAGAATCTCCGATGGTGCTCCTCGAAGACCTCTAAGCACGGTAGCTAAGCGATCACTACAACATGGTCTGATTCATGTGTCGAAGATCGTTATTAGGCTATAACGTATTGTACTGTCGAGATCCCAACTTTCTATTCTGCATCTACCATTATTTGGTACAAGAACCAAGAACACAAAAAATATGGAATCCAACAAGAAGTAATTTTTTTGCCGATTTTTTGGCATTCGTGCTACATTAAGGTTCAGGCAAATTGCGGCCATGATACAACAACGAAAAGTAGCTAATAGGAGTACTCGAGTAATAATTACTGTAATAAGATACAACAACATCATCGATCGTCCGTTTTTCATCACGATCCATCTGATGCATGTTGTATCCTCCCATCCAAGAGTACTGCGTAATCCCATTTTCGCATCAACATTACTACTAAAAGTAGAGAGTGCTGCATATTTGCGATCCGTCGCCCCGTTTTCGTGGATTCAAGCACCGCTGTTTCACCAGACCATAATACATAATAGTTATATTCATTATTCATCCATACCGCAGTCCGCAGTCCGCAGTCCAGGACGTACAAAATAAAAAAAAAACTGTCCAATTCGAGCCAAGTCACTGTGTTATTGCACTCGTACTCGTACTCTTACTCGTACTCGTACTACTTTACAATCGTAGTACATTTTGAATTTCTAACCTATTAAACTTTTTTTTACGAGTAAGATACGAAATCATGGAACCCACAGAGTGTCAAGGACATTCACACGATCACGATCACGGTGATGATTTAGGTCTTTCCCTCCGACCTCAGATGGATTTGGATCGCGCCACATGTCTCAACGAAGAGGTTCAGAATTCGGGTCGTGCCATTCTCAAGTTGCACGAAGACCGTTTAACGGCTACTCCGTCCTTACAGTCTCCTCCCGATGATCCCGAACTGTTGTTGACCATTCCCTTTACCGAAGCCGTTACGTGTCAATCGATTTGCATTGCCAGTATCGGTGGCAGCGATGGCGACAATGGCGATGGCGATGGCGATGGCGATGAACAACCCAAGGCCGCACCCAGGATTATCAAATTGTTTTGCGATCGTGAAAATATGGATTTTGAAACGGCACGCGAAATGGATCCAGCCATGAAGCTGGAACTGTTACCACCGCATCATATGCCAGAAGCGGGAACGATCGATTATCCGTTGCGACCAGCAGGACGGTTCCAGAACATTTCGTCTCTGAGTATGTTCGTTGAAAGCAATTACGATGAAACCCAAGAGGCGGGAACCGTTATTACCTACGTCGGTGTCAAAGGCAAAGGCACCAAGGTCCGACGAGCCGCTGTAGATTGTGTGTACGAATCTAGAGGTGTTCTAAAAGACCACAAAGTACCCGGAGGAGAATTTGGAAACACTGATACAATTCGGGATTCAGGATAACAACAGTAGAAAAGTGCAACGGTCGTGGAATGTGGAATGCAATACACTGTGAGCTAAAGTGTAGCTCAAGCAACAAATGCACAAAGGCGAATAATTCAAGAATAGTTTGTTGTTCCGGGGGTGGGAACGGAGCTGGAATGCTTACTAGCTAGTGAAAGAGGAAAGGAGTTTGCGGGCAAAAATTATTATTTTCTATTCCTGCATATTACGATAACTACTTTTGTGTAGGATAGCATCCTCATCATTTCCAGCGGGATTGTAGCCGTTGTTGTCTCGTCGTTCGTCTTATATTCTGTAGACTCGGCATACGTTGCGTAGCGGCCGTTGTTTTGAAGACTGCCAACTTGTAGATGGGTGCATGGCTGAAAAAAAAAGAACACACACACAGTAACAACAATGAGGCACTGTGGTGTGAAGATACATTGCTTTGTTCAGTACAGGCGTAAAAAATAACCACGGGTTTTCTCGAGTGAACCCATCAACTATGAGTGTACAGAAAAAATTAGGCAGCCGTGTTCTACGTTCTACATACTAGCTCGGTGGTAACCAGCTATTACCTATCTACAATTAGCTTTAACAACAAAACCGGACACATACATGCATTAGACCGGACGGGCGAGGACTGCATTATACATTATAGGGTATCATGTCAATAAAAGTGGTGCGATTTAGTTTATAAAAAAAACGCTTCGTTTAACTTTCTTCTGTAGCATTCAACATGGCGGTATCATGCTTTTGTACCAGAGCCGTCAATGCCATATCACCTTCGGACTTGAACCGAATGTATCCCGCCAAACAAAAGGGAGTGGCATCCCCGGTAGCAACTCCTGTGACGGGATCGACCTGAGCAACATTGATCTGAACGGAAGAATGATCCTTGGCTGCTACCAAGCGATTGGTCCAAGAGCACTTTCGTGGGACGTACAAATCAACGTTTTCACCGTTTTCGTTTTGCATGTTTGACTATTGTGCGTTGCGTGTGTGTGCGTGTATATTGTTGTCTGATCGATAAAGATTGCGTGTAGCGTATATCGTATATAGATGGAGCATCCAAGGGAATGAGACGGAGGAAGAGGCAGAGTAAGAAACAGGCAGGAGATATCGTTGTTCGCAAACGCTTTTGGGGTCAAACAAGGTCTTGAGCGAGTTTGCATACGTATAATACTCAAACCACAAGCAGGCACCGAAGCGAGACTTACGACTTACAAGAAGAAGAGAAGAGAGCAAATACGGTTGTTTCCTGCTGTTGCTGTTGTTGTTGCTGCTGTCGTCGAGGGTCCCTTGTTTAACTCCATGGAGAAAAAAACCTCGTATTGAAGCGAAAAGAAGTAAAGAAGGTAAGGAGTAAGAAAATCAGATAATAATTCGTAACCCTAATGCACATCTGCCGGCGCCGGCGGTGTAGGTGTAGGCAGGAATCAATGTCTAAAAGCAAAATTGCAACGAATGATGATCGCTTTAGTTGAAAGTTGACGGGATGACAAGACTGCTAGCCTTCATTGAACTCAGTTAATCTGAACTAAAAAGGCCGGTCTTAAACGATGTCTACATAGTTAAAGTAGAGTTCAATGGATTGACCCACAGAGGCTAAAGACTCCTGCGGAACGTTTTCGCTAGTGCCACTGCATTCAACCAGGATATTGCAAAATAACGTGATGCATGCATCCTTTAGGAAAGATGTTGTGGAACTCCTTTTTGACGATAGAAAGGCTACCAGGCTTTGCTGCTCATTTGTTTCATTTTAGCTAGCATCCTTGATATGCTTTTGATGTTTCTGGAGCTAAGTTGCCTTACAAAAATGCTCTCGCAAAAAGACTGAATGTGCTGCATCATTCTACAGTATTCTCCAGGTCGACCAGACTGGCCAACTTGCTGCAGACACAACTATTAAGTTACACGGTAGAAGCCTTGCTGGTAGAAGAATCGCTGGAAAAGTTCTCCTGAGCAGCACGCATGTGGGCTCCTGCAACTTCCTCGATCACCTTGGAGTCTCGCGGTTCCTCAAATCCCAAGGCTTCTCGGGCCTCTGCCATGAGAAACACACTGCCGCAGACTACTAGAATTTCATTCTTCTGCTGAGCTAGTTCCAAGCCAAGTGCTATTTGTCTCGTCACAGATCGGTCATCCAAGTCGTAGTGTGAATCTTTGAGCAATCCCGAAGAATCCGCTGACAGAATCCCTTCCAGGGTTTTAGCACGAGGATGCGAAGCCTGGACCAGATGAATAGCTTGAGGGCTTTGGTCCGCAGCCTCCAAAATGAACTGCCCGCACAAATTTGAGTCCTTATCCGATGACATACCAACAACTAAACGAAATTGGCGGTCTGGGTACGTAGCTTTCAATTTGCGCACCAAATACTGCATGGCTTGCGGATTGTGAGCCACATCCAAAATAACTAAAGGCCATCCATCTCTTTTTACCAATTCAAAACGACAGGGCGGTCTTTGTGATGTTCCCTGTTGAATGATGTGATCGGGGATGGTCGTGACTGTTGTTGCTAATTTGGCAATGCACTTTTCCTGTTCCACTACTATTTTCAACGCCGCTGTTGCAATTCTTGCATTTTCCAAATCATAATCTGGAACACTGCTGTGTTCTTCCTCCAGGGACGAGGTCTGCTGGGTGGATATACCAGCCTGACTATTGCCATTGCCCAAAATGTCACTGCATGTATAGTAGACGGATGCTCCTCTCTCGGTAGCGCATGCTCGCAGAACATCCTGCGGGCATTGTGGCCCAACCAACACTGGTCTACTAGGTTTGATAATACCTGCCTTTTCTCGAGCAATTTTTTCAATTGTGTCGCCCAAGATCCGTGTGTGCTCCATTCCAATAGAGGTAATGACTGCACAGGCCGGGCTTTTCACCACATTGGTCGAATCCAAGCGTCCTCCCAAGCCAGTTTCCAAAACCACCACATCAGCGTTGTTCGTATGATAAAATAAAAAGGCCAAGGCTGTTGTAATTTCAAAAAAGGTTGCAGGAATCGCGTGTTCTTCACAGAGTTCGTAGATTTGAGGCAACAGGTCGGTCACCTCTTGTTCCGAAATGAGTCGTCCATTGATTTGCATTCGTTCTCGAAAACACGAAACATGAGGAGAACAAAATAATCCGACCTTCAAATCCAATAGTTCCAAAGTTTTGGCAATTTTGAGAGCCACACTACCTTTGCCGTTGGTACCAGCAATATGAATTACAGCTACGTTGGGCTGTCGGTAGTGGGTGATAGTGCAACAACAATAAAGGCTTTTTCAGCAAAAAAGGCTACCACAAAAGAAAAACTGCAGAATTGGCCAACAACGATGATACAACACCCCCCCCCCCCAACAAA
>Ga0210025_1004786_pt1 | contig 11391 bp, 8 predicted proteins | sample CryGeyme20150102_FD_183989 | JGI IMG/M metagenome (GOLD analysis project Ga0210025, IMG submission 183989) | Groundwater microbial communities from Crystal Geyser aquifers in Utah, USA - Crystal Geyser metaG 2015-0102 (SPAdes) (version 2) | ecosystem: Environmental > Aquatic > Deep subsurface >...
ATAAAATAATAAAACTTATAAGTATTTAAATAATAATGATATAGATTTAGTGAATATACGGTAATGAATATTCGAAATATCATATTAACACTATATTTAAGAATCGATTCAATTAGAAAAAAATATTTTTTTGATTGATTTATGTCATTTGTGAGAAATAATAGAGGCATAACCTGATACTCGAATCGAAGGTTAATTGTAAAAAAATGTTAAATATGAAAATATTTGTGGGGGGGGGTATTGTATTAAAAAGAATTAATGTTTAAACTTTCCCTGTCGTTGTTTAATGATGTATGGTTATAAACGTACAAATTAGGAAACGGGTTCGTTAAGGTAATTTAGGAAGACGTTCTTCATTTACTTTAGGTTCATGTTACTCTTGTCTATGATTATTTCTGATATTAGGATTTATTCTTAACCTTTATTTATTGTAGAAACAAGATGCTTTAGAGGTCAAATCAGGTTTAGCCGGGTTTATGATCGGGAACAGGATTCATATTGAATGCGTAAAGTTTTAAATCTTTTGCTTTGAAATGAACTATATAGAAAAAACAAGAAATAGATAAAGCTCTATGGATGCTGCAATAAAAACGAAATGGCTTGAAACCAAATGGAAAGACCTAATTCTAGTTCTGATAAAAGGTTTTTTAAGTTTTGTTTTACTTTATGCTGGTCTAGCAAAGCTTTGGAATCCAGAAAGTACAGAAGTTTATGTGTATGTATTATTGGCTTCCCATTTCTATCACCTTGTATGTGTTGGAAATACTTCCTCTTTTTGAAATCACAATTGCATTTACACCTTGGTTAAAACCCATACAAGATCTTGCAATGTGGGCAATGACTGGATTATTTTTCCTGTTTATCGTGCTAGCCGTTTACGGAAATGTATTAGGTTGGACTAGACAGTATTCAATTATTCAATATTAGAATAATATGTAATGTTGTTATCTAATTTTTTAAAAAAACAAATAAAAATATTCAAATGAAAAAAATATTTAAAATATCTTCTTATGTAGCTTTTCTTTATTTGCTAGTATTTGATTTAAATGTAAATCAAATATTAACATTTAATAATGAAGCCGTAAAAATGACTAACACGATAGTTGTTCCTGAAGCAGTTGCTAAAGAATTACCAATTGGCGGTTGGTATCTTTATTATTGTGGTCCAGTTCATGCATTTTGTAATTACCGTACAGATGGTGATTTCCGCTACTACTATTGGGGAATTACAATTTAAAAAAAAGCAGCACTATTAAAATTATTTTTAAAGTGCTGCTTATCTAATCTTATCAATTACATTTATGAATATTATACACTTATTAATTATTATAAAAATATTTAATATATCTTATGATAATAAATATAAAGTACCAGGAACAAATTATTCATTTAATCATGTTTTTGAGATAAAAGATATCGGAGATGATTATTTCATACGCTTTGATAGAGATAATGCAAAATTACAAGTATTAATTAAAAATGATGAATACCTATTTGATGTTGATAATTATTTAATAGACAAAAAAAAATTTTTCTTTTGTACTTATGTAAATGAAAATATAGTAATCCAGGATATTAACAATCGAGAACAAATACAATTAATATCTCCGTTAACAAGAATGAATGAAAATTTCAAAGTAAATAAAAATATACTTGCTATAAAAATATTAAAAAAAAATAACTTAGAGCAATCAATAGGTTTATTTTTGGTGGATAAAAAAATATCTGTTCTAGATAAAAAATATGAACCCATAAAAAATATTAATTATAAAGATTATAAATATGATCATTCAATTAATATGTACAATTATTCGTATTTATATTATTATAAAGAAAATTTAATTGCAGCTTATCAAGATTCTATCAAATTATATACTCAAGAAGGCTCTAAAAGTGTAATACATTTGGGCAAAACATTAGCACCTCATTTAGCTTACATGAAAAATGGATTGCTTAATTTTATTTATTATGATAGCGAAAGTCATGATATGTATTTTTATGAATTAAAAGACTTTAAGATAACTAATCAAATAATCATACTTAATAATAAATAATATGCTTAATATATTCTTAGCTTTACAAATATTAAAAATAATTATTTTAAATTACGATATACGATTAGAAGAAAAATATATAGAACATACAAGATATTATCTTAGTAATAGTTATTTTTTTTATTATGATATCATTGATAAGAATTACCATATACAGAATGAAAAAACACAAGAGAATAATGTTTTTAGATTTGAGCAAGGTAGGGGAGAACATGAGACTCTAGCTTATGGAGAGTATGTAGTAAGTAATGGCATTTTATATCATTTAGATGTACCACAATTAAAAATATTAAGCTATAATTTAGAAACTAAAGAGATAAGGGAAAATATCCTTTCAAACTTTTATGATCTTATATATTTAGGAATCCAAGGTAATGTTGGTTTATTCTCTCAAACATCTACTTATATTGCAAAACTTGATAAAGAGTCTCTTCAAGATATTGAAATAACAGAGCATATAGCACCCTTATATCAATTAAGAGAGTATAATATGTTTTTAACGTTTAATCGAAAAGTTCTTGAATCAAATGGTAGTTTATTTTTACCAAATTTATATTATCCAATAATTATTGATTATAAAAATGACTGCAATGTAATAAAAATAGATAATGATTTTGATATAAGTGATATTAAAATAAGTATGCAAGAGCATCTGTCGCCGCCAGATTTTAATAAATTTCGAAATGTGAATAGTCTTATTAAAGACAGTAAAATATATTTAATCTATTTTGGAGAATATAACAATAAACTATACAAGAAGAATGAACTCTATATTTATGACATTGAGAGCAAGAAATTAAATGTAAAAGAGTTAAAATATAATATTGAATCATTCGTTACAAATGATGAAAATAAAATATTAATAATCAGTACTGATAAAAAATTATTTGAATATAATGATAAAAAAAAATAAACAAATCTAGTATTAAAATAAGTGAAATAGCTTTAATTCCAAAATATCATATATGCTAAAAAAAGGGTCGAATGTAATAATATATATAATAAGTCTTTATCTTTTGAGTTGGTCATTAAAAATAATTTTTGGATTTTATCATATTCCATCAGAATCTATGGCTCCAACATTAGAAAAAGATGATTGGATATTTGTTTCCAAATTTCCTTTTGTATTTAGAAGTCCAGAGTATTATCCACTAACAAAAATAAATTTCCCATATTGGCATAGTGGTACTATTATTAATCCTAAAAATGATGATTTAATAACTTTCGTTTATCCAATATCTAAACAAAAACATCCTTCTGAACGATCAACTTTAATAAAACGTTGCATTGGGCTTCCCAATGATACCTTATATATTTTGCCAAGTGGTGATATTATTACGAAAACAGGTATATATCGACCAAAGACAATGTCTGATGGAGGTTATAGTAAGGTTAAAAGTATTCAAATATTTTCGGAGCAGGATACTATCAATCTTAGCAGTCTTTCAATTCAAAAATTGAAAGATCACAAATTTCTATCAACTAAATGGAATATTGTTGGAATTAAAGCTAATTATTTATCATTTTCTATTGATAATATAACTATGATTGTTATTCCTAAAAAAGGAATGAATATTAATCTTTTAAATTCAAATGCTTCTAGGTGGACTGAACTAATTGGTCGAGATATTAATATATATGATGAAAAAGAGACTAGTAAAATTAAGATAGACTCAATTATTACAAATGGGAACTATTCCTTCACGCAGAATTTTTATTTTTTTATTGGCGATAATATGTTCAATTCGGATGATAGTAGAATATGGCAAAGTGTTCCAGAAAAACTTATTATTGGAAAAGTCTTATTTCAGTTTAGGTGGAATCCACTTAAATTAAATCGATTTAAATGGCTGGGTTAACAAGTACATAAATTTATACCAATTTGCACACTCGTCTCTTAGTCGTCATACTTGCTTTACTTAGTTTGGGCATTATTTCTTTGCTCAAACTTCCGCTCAATTTGCTTCCTGCAATTGAACAGCCATCTTTATTGGTGCGAACGGAGTGGCCTGGAGCGAGTGCGCAAGAAGTAGAACGAGCGATATCTGAACCTATGGAAGCTCTTTTGGCTACCGTTCCGGGTTTGGCTTCCATTCATTCGTTTACTCGTCAGGAATTAGCTTTAATTGAGATTCAATTGTCTTGGGATGCCGATCGAGACATGGCTTTTATTCGAATTCGTGAAAAATTGGAAGTTTTGCGAGATCAATTGCCTTCATCTGCAAAATCCCCAACGGTTATTCGCTCGAATGCTTCAGATAGTCCTGTTGCCGTTTATGCACTTTCGCTTAATCATGAATCGCATGATTTATCAAGTCAAATTCAATTAAAAAATTGGGCGGATCAGGTTTTTGCAAGGCGTTTGGAAGGAATTGATGGTTTGGCTCAAGCCGTTTTGGTAGGAGCGGTAGAATCTCAATTGGTCGTACGTTTCAAAGAAGATGCCATAGCTCGTTTTGGTATTTCTTTGGATGAACTAAAAAATGTAATTGCCGAGCAAAATCGGTTTACCTCAAGTGGATTGTTACGCGACAGTTGGTATCGCTATTCCTTAAAATTGGAAACGCGATTACATTCAGAAGAACAATTGCGGCAGTTGCCCATCAAACGTTTAGAAAATGGACGTGTGGTATTAATTCAAGATGTGGCAGAGATTCGCTTGGAAGAAGCGCCAAAACAGTCTTTTGCAGAAGTAAATGGCAAAACGATTATTCTTGTTCAGCTAAAAAAAGAATTTGGGAAAAATACGGTTCGAGTAGTTGAGGATGTGCTTCCTGTAGTCGAAGAATTGCAAAAAGCGAATCCCGAAATTCAAATTACTTTATTATCTGAGGAAGCGAGTACGATTAAAGGCACCATCAAAAATTTATTAATTGCCTTAGTATCGGGTGGCGTTTTGGCTTTTTTAGTTTTGTTTCTTTTTTTAAAAGATCCTTATTTGCCCTTTACCATTGGTTTATCCATTCCTTTATCCTTGCTCATTTCGTTTTTTGTAATGTATGTGTTCAAAATCGATTTAAATATTGTTTCTTTGGGAGGTTTAACCTTGGGAATTGGGCTTTTGGTAGATAATTCCATTGTGGTTTTGGAAAACATGAAACGCCATCATAGTATGGGGAAATCCTTGTTAGAAGCATCTAAAGATGGGACAAAAGAAATTGCTTTGGCTGCTACGGCTTCCACCTTAACAACAGTTTCCGTATTTCTTCCTTTACTTTATTTGGGTGGCGTGCAAGGCGTTTTATTTCGTGATCAAGCTTTAACCTTATCTATTTCTTTATTGGCGTCTTTGGCAGTTGCTTTGTTTTTCTTGCCGGCTGCATCCGTTTCTGTGAGTGGAAAAAAGAGTTCCGATTCAGGCTTATTTCAACAATCACAATGGCTTGAAGGATTATTAGGAGTATATAAAAATTCTTTGTCGTATTGTTTGAGGTTCAAATGGCTGAGTTTAGGAATCATTTTGGGTTTAATCATCCTAACGGTTTTACTTGGGAATTCTTTGGAGCGCCGAATAATGCCTTCATCTCAAAAAACATCGTTTGCGGTTCAAATTCAACTTCCATCTAATGCAGCAATTACCACAACGGAGTTTGCTGCGAATGAAATTTCAGCCATGCTTTTACAAACGAATCCAAACGCGAATATTCAATTGTGGGGTGGATTTTCTGATCAAACAAATTTAAATCGATTAGCTGATGAAGCGTTGAATCGGTTCCGTTTGGATGTTTCGACTTCGATTCCTGAGGAAATGGAATTATTAAAAGACTTGGTTAACAATTGGTTGCGCGAGAAATCAGGCTGGAGTTTGGAATGGTTAGATTCGGATGCTGTTTATGGTTCGTTGTTGGCTTTTAGTAAGGAAACGGTTCGTTTATCGGTTGAAAGTCCTATTAGAGAATCGAAAGAAAGTTATATTCGTAGGTTGCAAACTCGTTTAGAGCAGATTCGTCCAGGTTCTTTGTTCGAAAAAAAATATCCACAGGAACAGAAAATTATCACTTTGCAGTTAAATGATCAGGCGCGAAGATTGTACGCCGTTCCTTTGCAAGTTATTATTCAACAATTGCAATCGGTTGATTTAGGATTGGAAGCCACACAATGGCAGCGAGGTTCAGAGCAAATTAGTGTTCGATTAACACGAGCGGAGCGAAGACAAGATATAAGTTCAATTCCGATTTTTTGGAATAATCAACGTTTTAGAGTCGATCAATTATTGGATATTCGTGAAGAAATAAGTCCAGAGTTATTTGAACGAGTGGGTCAGCAAGCGGTTGAAACTTGGGTTTTAAATTGGGATTTGTCAGATTGGTTTGCGCATAAAAGTGAATTAACGGCCATTTTACAAGAACCTGAATTTATACAAGAACGAGTGTTGATTTCAGGTTTAGGAAAAGAAATTGGCGCTCTTTTATTGGAGTTAAGTGAATTGGTGCTTTTGTCTATTTTATTGATTTATTTGATATTAGCGGCTCAGTTTGAACATTGGTTGTATCCTTTGTTTATGGTGATTTCAGTTCCTTTAGCTTGGTTAGGAGCTTTTTCTATGTTGAAGATTTTAGGCTTAGAACTGAGTTTGTTTTCAGGTTTGGGTTTATTGATTTTGACTGGAATTGCCGTGAATGACGCGATTTTAAAAATCGATTTTATGAAACGCTATTTTGAAGAAACAGGAGATGTACATCTTGCGATTTCAGAAGCAGGAAAACATCGTTTTCGTCCCGTTTTGATGACAACAGTAACCACTGTTCTAGGCTTATTGCCCATGTTATTACCTTTCGGTGAAAATTATGTGCTGAGTCAGGCTTTAGCCGCAAGTGTTGTAGGTGGAATGATAAGTTCTACGCTATTAACGCTGTTTGTAATGCCTCTGCTGTTTTATGTTTGGAATGGAGGGAGAAGGAGTCTGGAGTCTAGGAGTCTGGAGTCTAGGGGGGATTTGTGATGCTTCGTTTTTATGATTGTATTAATTTGATTAGCTTTTTAGCGGAAATTTTAAATAAATTTATGGAGACTTTTTATGAGTGATATTTCTAGAGTTAAAATATTTAAGGACTTAGTTGTTTGGCAGAAAGCACATGCTTTTGTTTTGGCTATTTATCATGAATCTTTAAAATTTCCAAGTGATGAGCGATATGGATTAACTTCTCAAATTCGAAGAGCTAGTGTTTCTATTGCGGCCAATATAGCAGAAGGATTTAGAAAGCGTCACCGAAACGATAAAATCAAATTTTATTCAATCTCTCAAACCTCACTTGAAGAAGTCCGCTATTACTTAATTCTACTTCACGATTTAGGCTATTTGGACACCACAAACTTAAACGAAAATCTGGAAGATGTTTCTCGCTTATTGGAAGGTCTAATCCAAAGTATAGAAAAATCAACAAAGTACGGCTAGAATTTCCCCCACCCAGACTCCCGACTCCTGACACCTATTTTAAAAAAATGAAACACATTCTTCTCATAATTCTACTTCTTTCCTGCACATCAGAAGCTAAAAAAGAAAAGCCCACAGAAATTCCTGAGACGGCAGACGTTCGGCCGAAGATTTTAATGAAAATTGTTGATTCTGAAGCTATTGATTTATTTATAGATACTGAAGGTATCGTTGAAAGTGCGGTTCAAGTAAAATTGGTTAGTCGCGAATCGGGTTATTTAGTTCAGCATAAATTGGTAGATGGAGAAGCTGTAAAAAAAGGGAATCTTTTGTGGGAACTTGATGACCGATCCTTGCAATTGCGTATTAAAGAAGCTGAAATTGCTGTACAAAAAGCAAAACGCGACATGTTAATTGAGCTCAATGCCCGAAAAAGTGCGAATCATAATCTAGATTCAAAACAAGAACAATTATTACGCATACAATTTGGAGTTGATGAAGCAGAAATTCGTCTTCTAGATTTACAGTTAAGCGCCAAATTCATGCGATTTTCAGCGCCATTTGATGGATTTTTGTCCATACCAGTAACAAGAAATCAAGGAGATTTTATTCAAGGTGGAACGGAATTGGGATTATTGGTGGATCCAAATCAAAACCGATTAAAACTATTTGTGCTTCAACAAGATGCTGCTTTAATAAAAATTGGGCAAATTGTATTTGATGATAAAGCCCAAGAAATCGGAAAAATTTCTGCGATTTCACCCATTGTGGACGAAAAAACACAGTCCGTAAGTGTTTGGGTTGCTTTAAATGCACAATCCGGTTTACGACACGGAGAGAGAAAACGAGCACGCATTGCTATCGAAAAAGTACAATCAACCATACGCGTTCCTCGCTCATCGGTGTTAGAACGAGATAATCGCCTCGTAATTTTTAAAAACAAACGAGGACAAGCACAATGGGTTTACGTAACGGTAAAAGGGCAAAACAAAGAATGGGCAGTCGTTGATGGAAAAGGCTTAGCAGTTGGTGATACGATTGCTTACGACAGACATTTTACATTAAGTCATTTGCAAAAAATCGATCCGATACTTGAATAATATTTCGAAGACGAGCTTGTGAATCTTTTCAAACGAAAATATACCTTTACGCTAATTTATACGCTTCTAGTTTTATTCGGCTGGCTGAGTTTTAGACAGCTTGCGGTGGAACAGTTGCCGAATACAGATTTGCCATCTGTAACGGTCTCGTATCGTTGGGGAAGAAGTTCGCCAGAAGTAATGGAGCAGGAAATAACTAGAAAAGTTGAGCAAATCGCATCACGATTACCTGGAATTCAAGATATTCGTTCAAGTTCACAAGAAGGAAGTGCTCGCGTAACAGTAACATTTCAAAAAAATATAAATATTAACTTAGTACAGTTAGAGTGGGCAGAACAACTTAAAGTCTTGGAAACCAGTTTGCCAACAGAAATCAGAAGAGGAGAAATGACACGCTCCGTTCCTGATGAAGTTAAAGGGCAGCAATCATTTATCACGTATTCTGTTTCTGGACCAATTAGTGGTTATGCCTTAAAAAATCTTGCTCAACAACAATTAGTTTTACCACTTTCGGGAATTACAGGACTTGCAAAAATTAATTTAAATGGAATTCAAGATCCGGTTTTACGATTCAGTTATTCGGCACAAGAATGGAATAATTTGGGCTTATCGATTGGGTCAGTTTTAAGTGAATTGAGTCAACAATTTGAATGGATTGGTGCAGGTGCTATTCGAATGAATGGAAACAGAATCACTTTGGTAAGTAAGCCGAAGTCATCGGAGCTCAGCGAGTTACGGAAATGGCCGATAAAAACTAGGGGAGACAAATGGTTCACTTTAGACGATCTCGCCCAAATTACGATTGAAGATTATCCGGCAACTTATTTAAGGAGAATCAACGGACAAACGGCATTAACGATAGATTTTGTAAAAGAATCAGGCGCTGATGCCTTAAATTTAGCCGAACTAATTCACTCAGCGGTTGCAGAAATTCAAAAAGATTTGCCAGAAGGCGTAATCCTCAGAAAAGAAAAAGATTCAACAGAAAAAATTCGTGATGAAATTAATGCCTTGGGCGAGCAGTCAATAAATAGCGTTCTTTTTGTCTTTATATTATTACTCCTCATTATTCGTGCAATAAAAGCACCGATTCTCATAGTTAGCAATATTCTATTTTCCTTGTTTTTTGCCTTTATTGGCTTACAATTATTAGGTCAAACCTTAAACACATTTACGATGGCGGCGCTTACCATTTCAATTGGAATGTTAGTTGATAACGCAATTGTAGTTTATGATCATTTAGAGAAAAAAATTAAAGCAAGTACAATTCAGGAAAAGAGAGAAGAAATTCTAAGAGAACTTACTGTGGTTGTGGTTCCTGTAATTGGAAATACCTTAACTACAGTTGGAATATTTCTTCCTTTATTGTTTAGCATTCCATCTTTACGCTATTTCCTTGAGCCATTTGGCTTAGCATTAGGATTGGCATTAATAGGTTCGGTTTTAGTAAGTCTAAGTTGGATTCCTTTTTTGTTTTATTATTTGCCCATCAAACCGAAGAAAAAAAGGAAACGCAAAAAACAATCTTGGTTAAAAGGTCTAGCCATTTTTTGGTCAATTCGATATAAATTACGTTGGGTGATTTTAACTGCATTTGTATTTACAATCGGAATTCCGATTTATTTATTACCTGATATCAAACAAGAAGAACAAACTGATGAAATTTCATGGTTGGATTATCTTAGGGTAAATAAAGAAGATATAAGTACTTACATAGGTGGAGTTGGTTACAGATTCTATAGAGATATTAGTTTTGGTGAACCCTGGAAAATGCCAGAATCAGAATCCATTTATGTAAATATCAAAACTCCCGTTGGAACTCCTTTAGAAGAATTGGATAAGATTGCAAAACAATTTGAACGAGTTGCAGAACCTTTTTTGACGTTTATGAACTATTCTGAATCGTACATTGATGAAAAAAATGGAGCCTATTTGAATTTCGTTTTCGATAAAGAATCCGTTTACATACCACAGCCTTATGTACTTAAAGGCGAATTAATGTATTTAGCTGCACGAACGGGGAATTCAACCATATCTGTTTCGGGATTTGGAGATGGATTTTCTAACGGTGGCTATTCTAGTGGAAATTCAGTTAGCTTTGAAATGACAGGATTTACCTACGAAGCCTTAAAGAATGCGGCTGAAGAGTTAAAACTTCGTTTAGAACAAAATTCAAGAGTTAGAGATGTGGATATCAATAAATCGGGATTTTGGGGGAGAGACGATTTATTTCATTATGTAATGGAATTGGATGAACAAAAAATGATGCAATTTGGGATAAAAAAGGCCTCTATTTTAGCAGAAATCAGATCGGATGTGCAACCAGAAGCATTTTATGGAAGAGTAATTTACGATAGTAAGCCGGTTTATATTCAAGCAGTAAATACAGATGTAAGTGATCGCAAGGACTTGTTTATGAATCAGTTACGACTTATTGATGGAGTTTGGATTCGACTTTCAGAATTAACAAAATTAGAAAAAGAAAAGACTTTGGCAAGAATCGATAGAACGAATCAACAATACAGTCGAACGATTTCTTTTGAGTATTTAGGTTCTTGGGAAATGGGTAAAAAATTTCAGAAAGAAGTGGTTGAAACTGTAGTTTTACCAGTTGGAATTAAGTTAAGTATCCCTGACTTTTGGTCACGATTTAGAGTTAATAAAACCGATGAATCTAAAAATAGATGGTATGTTTTTGCAGGTTCATTGGTAATCGTTTTTTTGATTTTAGCAGGATTATTAAATCATTTCAGAGAAGCTTTATTTACTTTGAGCTTTGTAGCACTTGGGTTTTTAGGTGTTGCTTGGTTAAGTTTGGAATTTGATTTGCAGTTTGGAAGAGGAGCGTATGCTGGAATTTTAT
>Ga0210025_1004789_pt1 | contig 11387 bp, 12 predicted proteins | sample CryGeyme20150102_FD_183989 | JGI IMG/M metagenome (GOLD analysis project Ga0210025, IMG submission 183989) | Groundwater microbial communities from Crystal Geyser aquifers in Utah, USA - Crystal Geyser metaG 2015-0102 (SPAdes) (version 2) | ecosystem: Environmental > Aquatic > Deep subsurface >...
ATAGATGTTAGAGTCTCCATTTGTGATGGAGGGATGTTAGGAGGGTTGTCAGCTTCTCAAGAAATCTCTTTGTTGCTTGGTCCTTTTCCTCAAAGAAAATCAATTACTGGCTCATCTATCGATTCTCAAACAACTTTCAAAAATCATCAAGAAAAGGTCACTTTTTAAAACATGTCTTTTCAAATATTCTCTCCAAACAGAAAAATGTATCTCAATCAATGTCTTCAGAAACTGCTTATTGTTGCTGTTCGGCTAATGGTTGCCTGCAATGCCTATATGCATGTGGAACACTCACCCTCCTGTGCTGCTGCACCTCAATCTGCATAAGGTGGATAAATATTGGTAGGTAAGAAGAGATTCCCCGAAGAGGGTACTTCCAATTTCGACGGTAGCTGATCCGCGATCGGCTAAACTTCGGTAACTTCCAGAGGGAGATGTAAAATCTACGAGAAAGCTAGGTACATCCTAGCATCAACATTCCCCTACCTCGAGCAGACATTGAAGAGTTGCATCAACCCCTGACATAAGAAGAAAACCAGGCAACCAGACATGTTTCCGATTCTGACCAATTTAGCTGGGGTGACTTTATCAACAGGTTAAGGCCTGAATGAAATGATAGTGTATTGTTTGATGAATCTAGACTCTCAGTATTACCTTTAACTTAATCTTTAAGACTTGTATAATATCAAACTTTTTTTAGCATCACTTTGAAAGAAGTTTTGAGACCATTAATAAACATGACTAACCTGTACATTCCCTCCTTGATCTATGGCCGACTGAGAAGTATATGTTGAGGCAGTCTGAGTGATTTATGAGTCAGCAGTTGAGTATATGCTTGTCAAGGGTTGATGATGGTTTGATTGTATTTGCTTATGTTTTTTACCGTCTACTTATATCCTCATAATGCTGTCCATTATATCAATGCCAACAATATAACTGAGCTAATGCAATTATAATGACCGAAAGAATAAAATGTGGTTGATGTATCAAAAATGATAATAAAATAACTGGCTTAGATTGTAAACTTCAGCCAGTCTGGCTGGAACAGCATAATTCTCTGCATGATGCTACCCATCTACCACACCCATAATTATAACTTTGTTTCTATCTGTCGTATTTATCTGTAACTTACTCAGACTCCAACTATAATAGACTAATGTAATAACCTCACTTCTGATCCCATAAATCAAGCAAAAATAGTGGTTTTAGTTACTGAGGTTCGTGAATTTCCCAAGTTTCCTGAAAAGATGCCCATAGTCAAACCGATCTTGAAGGACAACACCCCAAACAGTGAAGTTGTTGTAAATATTTTTTGACAAGACATTCAAAGCATCAACGGTTATTTATGTGTTACTTATGATAAATGATCTCAGCATTGGCATATGTAGCTTCATGATTTTTTTGGCCCCCCTGTTGCTAAAAGTGTCATGGCTAAGCTCTAGTCTGATCAGGCTGCCAAGATCCAATAGGGCTAATTTTTGGGGGATAGTATCTCCTAATGAGCAATTGTAGAGCCAAATCTATTTTAGTTTCCATTTAGCTTGAGATAACTTTTGAAAAAAGCTCCGAGAAAGCTGTGAGTACATAAGTGAGAGACAAGTAATAAAGGGATGTGACTCTCCTATTATCTAGAAAACATCCAGGTAGAGCTCGTCTGGTGTTACCCTTGAAGCCAGAATAGCTGGTTCTCCCCATTAGTTCTCAAAATGCATATTTTTGCTGAAGTGATGCTTGAGATGTTGAAGAGGGGTCTGTCCTAGCCATATGCTCATGGACTCCTATCTGAGGTACTTTTTGATCTTGTGATGCAAATCAAATTTGTCTGTTTTTGTATTACTACCGATCGGATGGATATAGCGTTGCTGCATTCAGAGAAGTTGCTTGTTGTTCCTCTGCTGATTCATAAGGAAGTCAGCTTTTAAAACTAGGCATAGAATGGCCACGCTCAGAGTGCTTTCTATCAATTAAATGATGAATATCCTACTTAATATATAAAACTCTATGATCATTAGTGAATAAAGCAACTCTCTCTGTTGTCCAACAGTTGAGGTATCACTAGAAGCTGTGGAAGGGAGAGAAGGACCCTGGCCTAGGAAAAGTCTATAATGCGATAGTTGAATAGCTATAAGGATAATAGTCCATAAGAGTTGAATATGAGTTGATCTCATAGCTGAATTGATAGTCTATCATGTTGCTAATGATGATCTATTTAATGAATCCGCGCCAACGTTTAAAAACCAATAATATCTAACAGCCATATGAAGGACATCCTCGCAACTATCGTCATCTGTCTGACCCTGATAGTAGGTAACTCTCAGGATGCTCTCCTCACTCTCTCAAGTCGAAACTCATGCCTGAAGGAGGTCGTCAGCACATTCGTAAGAGAAGATGACTGTTCGCATCTCAGTGACACCTTCAAAGCTAAGGTAATGAATCTTATAGGTAGCTGGCCATGAAGATGACGGAGTGCCTGCTTAAGGAGATGGGTAAGAGGTTTCCTGAGGAGTGCAGAAACTCTTTACCAGGGGACTGCAGATTGGAAGGGGATGCATGGAACACATTTTCGACCTTCTTCTCACACATCGACAACCTCTGTCACTTTTACTGGTAGACCCTTCACCACCAAAGAGCCTAAAGGCTGATAGGACAGTTGAGTGAGTCATCTTCCAAAGCTGAGGAAGTATTAAGGGACAACACCCTTCAGACCCAAAAGGTACTGTCAATGCAACAAACCATGCAATCAACTCTGGGCGAATCTTTGAAGCAACAGCAGGAAATGGCCTCTCTCATCAACAGTTCAACTGCCAGAATCAACAACTTGACCCTTCAGGTCGAACTGTTCGCCGAGAAGATCAGGGCGGATATAGAAGGGAACTATGCCAGTCTGAGCAGAGTACTCGCCGTGATGAGCGGTGGTCTTGAGCGAGTTCTGGAGATACAGGGCTATCTAAAGGCATAAATCACTTCCATTTCTGGCATGCTTCTCTGCTTGGGCCAGTTTCTGCTTATTCTATTTGTAACATCCTTCAAAAGATACAATCAGAACAGAAACACCCTTCTCACATTGCTGGGCCTTCAGGTGGGTATATAGATCCTTTTCCCTTCAGTTATGGAGACTTTTGTTAGTATCAGGACAATCAGATCCATCTTCATGGTAGTTATGGGACTGGTTTTGCTGATAAATGGAGACAGAGAGGAGGGGCTATAAGGGGTCATCAACAATAGACTGAGCACTCCCAGACTGGAAAAAGTGATTAGAAGGGCAGTGGAGGAGCATAACTGGCAGTGGGCAAAAAGAAATTGGCTAAGCTCCCAGGAAGCAGAGTGGCAGGAGAGCAGAGAGAGTATACGCGGGGGGCGTGGGGCGAGAAGGGCAAGTGAATGAGAGATGCAACTGTGATGATGTGTGTGCAATGCGTAACAATGTTCCAAATAACAGGGGCCGTGTGCGTTTGGAATAAAATTATTAGTAATTTCTAAAGGATGAGACGAACTGACGAATCGGGTGCAGTGAGGAAGAAGTTGGAGGACTACTCCTACATGCTTTCGGACAACATCGGAAAGGGTTACAGCAGCCAGGTCTTCAGAGGCAGACACGACTCGACCAGTAATTCCCCTCTTACTCAGATGAAACAGTCGCCGTCAAAGTCATCGATATGCGCATGATCAAAGGCGAAGTCCACAAGAACCTCCTCGCTTCTGAGATCGAGGTCCTCAAATCTTTGAAGAACTGCGATAACATCATCGAAGTCTATGACATTTACAACACCAAAAACAACACCTACATCATCACCGAGCTATGCGACGGAGGAGATCTTGCCAAAATGATCAGCAGCAGGAGGTCCTTTTCTGAGGCTGAAGCCATCCCTCTTATGAACCAGGTCATCCACGGGTACAACCAAATTCAGAACAAGGGAATCATACACAGAGACCTCAAGCCTGCCAACATCTTCCTGAGAACAGGGGAAATCAAAATTGCAGATTTTGGATTTGCCATGAAGCAATCCGACTGCAGAAGATATTCGTCCTACAACGTGGGCAGTCCCGTCTACATGCCCCCTGAAGCTCTTAATGAAAATAAGTACAGCTTCAAAAGTGACATTTGGGCACTCGGGGTCATCTACTACGAAATGTTGACAGGAAAAACTCCGTGGAGAGCCAAAACTTAAAAGGATCTGGCTCGGCAACTTGTTTCCATTCCTATCAAAAAGTTGCTCCCTCCTTCTATCAGCCCCTCATCTTAAAATTTCCTGTTGAGAACCCTCACTGTCGATATCAACGATAGGATGAGTCCTGATGAAGTGCAGCGTTTTACTCTTTCTGGAGAAAAATCTGTTATAAGCAGAGGTCTATACTCCACGGAGAACTCCATCTTTGATGGAAGAAACAACCACATCCGCAAAAATTAGGGAAAGTTCTAGAGGCACGACAGGCACGAGACTTCATTGACTAAAAACTCAGTCAACACTCCCAGCAACCTCAAGAGGTTGACCTTCATGCAACAGCAGCAAGACGACCACAAGAGTCACAATTTCAGTCTTCCCAAAACAGCAGCCACCATCTCCAACAAAACCGAAAATTTCATCACAAGCTCCAACCAGACTATCAACGGTGAGGCCAATGCCGACGTCAGTCTTCCTCGAGATATCCACTATGATAAGAAGTACCTATCTAAGCAGCTGCTGAGCCAGATCCACTTCTGCCGATTCCTCTACAAGTTGGTCGTCAGAATGAAGGACAAGCTCAGCCAGGAGGTCAATGAGGAGCTGACTCCATTGAAGGAGTTAATGGCTGGTCTTGTATTTGAGAAGTTAGATGAGGTTAACAACCTGAGAGCTGTTAACTCTAAGCATGCTCCTGACTACAAGGCTACTCCTGACTACCACAAAATCGCACAAATCATTGAGCAGTATGTGGCCAAGTACACCAAAGACCTCTCCACAATCCATCAAAACCTGAAGCCTTTGGCGACATTCAAGGAGCAACTGACAAAGAGTATCCTCGGCATTTATGAAAGGGTGCAGGGTGAGGAAGAAGGGGGCTACTGGAAGGATGAGGTGATTGTTCTAGACTACCTGGTGACTCTGAGGCAGTTGGTGGGTCTTTTGCAGAGCAACGACATGGAGGGTTTCCACAACAAGAGCAAGATAGAGACAATCGTGGAGGGCTCTCCCTCCAAGATGATAACTCAGGAGCACCTCAATGCGATAAGGGTCAAGCTAAAGGCCATTAAAATTATATGATCATTAATATACTAAATGCGTAGACTTTTCACTACTTGCTCACCAGCTCCTCTAAAGTCGGCTGACGGTTCATCTCACCCCTCCTCTCCTCCTTCTCCCCCTCCTTCTTCTCCCCCTCTCCCTTCTCTCCCTCCTCTAGCTACTTTAATACGCTGTTCTCGTAGCTCTTAGAACCTTTCCTTTTTTATACTTCGACTGGAAATTATTGTTTGGGGGACGGGATGATCTCCTTCTTTTTGGGGGGAGGTCTAGAGTTGTCTTTGCTGACCTCTAACTTGATCTAGGCGATTCCTTCTTCATGCTTGCCCTCCTCCTGTGACTAGTTCTTGGGGTCACTGCTATCCTTCTTCATAGACTATAGTTTTCCCTCTGAGCTGGAGGTGGCTTAGTTGTGCTAAGGAGTTGAGTACTGATAGTATTTGTATTTGATTTATCTTTTGTTGAGGTTGAAAAATCTTTTGAGAATGTTTTTGAGGCAGCTGGGCTTTTGATAGGGATTGCCAGAGAGGGTCTACCACTTGCCGTCAAAAAACTCCTTAGTGGTGAGATTACTGAAGATGAGGAAGGTATGGAAGAACACCATGATCCCCACGAACAGGAATGCTGGGACAGAAAGAATTGCCAGAACAATGGTGAAGGGGTATTGCTTGAGGGTCAGTCCGAGGTCTTTTTGCCCGTTGACAAGGTTGTCGTTCATGATGATGACGCACATCGTGAAGGTGACGATCAGAGCCACAAAGAGAGAGAACAGAAAAAGGAAAAATTGTTTGTAATTGCGTTTCCCAATGCAGGTGCCCAGCCAAGGACAGTGATGGTCCATTTTTTAAATGCAGACTCCACATACATCGCAGTGACTGGCTCTGGGAGGTCGATAGATGTTGCAAGTAAGGCAAAATTTAATCTTGCTCACCTTGAGGGCCTCGGGTATAATATAACTGATCTGAATGTGGCTCTTAATGTGTTAGTTCTTGGGAATGGCCAGGTAGTCGCTCTAAGCTTCGTACTTTTCGTTCTAGGTTAGGAGAAAAGTACTATTTTTTGAATGATGCCCGGTTGAGTGAAGACGATGAAGATGAAACTGTAGAAATTGACGAACTGGAAGAAAATGAGCAGAGCAATGGGAGCAAACATGTGCTTGGTGCTGAACCACCCCAAGTGCAGTATTTAGTGGAGAGACAGGCAGCCTTGAATGAGGACAAGGGTCAGTAGAGCCTTCTTGGATTATGCACTGAGTCTAACAATTGATACATCTGATAGAGTCGTCCGTCGCAGCAGCTGTACTCCTCCTACCACTATCTCGTCTCGACTGCAGTTCCCGCCTGGCCCTAGTTAGACCTTTTCATTCAATATTATTATGAGCAAAGAACATCAAACAGGAAACAAACTTACAAAATCAAATAACTCCAATCATTGAGCATGAAAAAACTCCCACAGCTATCGACCCACATTCATTTTCCCCCTTGGTCAGACTTATTGTTGCTGATCCAAGTCGGTCGACGTACAGAGAGGCCTATCCTAGCAACTAATCCTGAAAGGTGTCGAACCGTTTCTGATAGACTTTAAGCAGAAGAGCAGATGGATAAGAAGAAAGAGCCACAGGCTGGCACACTGCTTATAGCTCCTTCCACTGGCAGATGCCATTTATGGAATTAGCTAGTGATGAGCGAAATGTATGGTGATATTGACTGTTGTAGTGCATCACAGAGTAAAGATGCTAAAAAGATTTTTGACTGTTGAGTTGGACCCAGTACACTTGAAACCCTACATAAGTGGGCTTGGCTTAAACAGGAGTTACTTAGTCTGCAGGTTTGGAGCTTGCCACCGATTAGCTCCAGTTGTCGGCTATAGAGCTGGTCTACTCAGGGATAACGCTGTGAGTGCTGTCTCCTCCCAAATGCCGAGTGCTATCTGCAAACAGAGTGCAACTTCCCCTGCTCAAGTGAGGGTCATCAGTGTGACACTAAGACTAGTTCGCTAGAGTTGAGTTGTGGGTTGTCAGACAGTTGGTCCTGTCTTCCTTGAGGTAACTCAAACAATGTTCAGCCAGGCTGCTGGGGATCGATTAATTGCTGTTGAAGAGAGGGAGAGGAGAGAAGTGATTGTGAGAAGGTACGAGACGTTGGTAGATGTAGTTGAATTACTTAAGCATGGACTGGATGGTCTGAGGGTATTTTTAGGAAGAAGGCAAGGGTAGTATTGTTTTTAGCTTGAATGACTTTCCGCCGACAAATTTTGTCTACTGCTCAGGAACAGACAAACCTCCCTTTTAAGAGACCTGTCTGATGACTGCTGTGATCTAGGCCCGGATAACAGGGCTGTTTTAGTGCTAAAGTGTCAGGCTGAGCATTTCTAGACAGTGGCTATATTGTTCTTTTTCCAGGTGTAACAAACTTCTCAGCAAAAGGGCCTACTTGTTGTTGAAACAGTATACAATGGCCTTCTAGACTATTTAGGAGTCCCTCTGCTCCCGTCCCAAGATAGTGTAGGCACTTGACAGGCAGAAAGATAGATGCTGGAAGGCCGGTTCATGTTGCTGTTGAAGATGAAATATGGAAAATAGGTTGAAGTAGGCAATGTAGTTTAGGTGGTCGGTCTGTATACAACTGTAGAGGTCCTGAAGGGCCAAGTCGACACTACCCATCTGATAGTGCGCCAGTGCTCGGTTCGACAGCAGAAGAGCTTGCTAAGGGGAGAGCAGCAGGCAGTCATTGAGGAGAGCTAAGCAGGCCTGGTAGTCTTTCTGCTGATAGGAGAGACCGGCCTATTGTAGGAGGGTGTTAAGGGCTTAGTTGCTCATTGTGGATTATAAGGGTAGATAGGCAGACAGAGTCGAGGCAGGCTGCAGTTGTTTAGAGAAGAGCAGTGCTATGTGATATTATTTTTGATATGGAGCAGGTGGGATCAGATAAGCGTCGATTCGAGGACATGCGGCAGGCGTTAGAGGGGCGGGGTTACGAAATAATAAAATCGATCGGGAAGGGGGCATTCGGAGAGGTGGTCCTTGCCCGCCAAAGTAGCCATTCCAGCATTCAGAATCAACAGAGGTCTTCTACGCCGTCAAGATCATCAGCAAGCAGCATATCAAGAAGAAGCCCTTTCTCCAGAAGTACATCGACCAGGAAATCGACATCATGAAGAAGCTCAACCACCCGAACATCGTCCGCTACGAACAGTAGTTCACCAGTACCTTCTCCCCCACTTAGCATCATAGTTCATCATCATCGTCATGGAGTACTGCGAGCAGGGCAACCTCCTCACCTACCAGGCAAAACTACCCAGTAAGATCTTTCCCCTTCGACAGGCTTCCAGGGTCATCATCGAAGTCATGAAAGGACTCAAGTGCATTCACGAAAAAAACTTTATCCACAGAGATATTAAGAGCTAAAACGTCCTGCTCAAGAAGCATGGCAGTTAACTGACATACAAAATAGCCGACTTTGGCTTTGCGAGGTCGATCGGCGGTGTGGGTGCTAAGACTCACTGCGGAACAGAAAAATACATGGCTCCATAGATCATCAGCAACAGCTACTACGGTATCTCAGTCGATATCTGGGCCTTGGGAGTGCTTTTTTACTTCATGCTCTTCGCAGAGTATCCCTTCAAAGGTACCCTTGGTGTTAGCCAGGACACGACATGAAGGCTGAAATACAGAGAAGGTGCAGCAACCCGCACTTCAGCCTGGCAGCCACCCTCAGCAAAAAAGACAAACTCAAATAATCACAGATGGAACTGGAGGATTTTTTCAAGAGAATATTCGTGGTGGACAGTAAAAAAAGAATGACCTTCTCTAACATCGTCAAACACCCCCTTTTCAGCGACTATGAAAACTAGTTCAAAGAAAATATCGTCTTCTACAACAAGCTCGAAAAGAACGAAGAGTACTTCAAGGACGAACCTGACAGATTCGAGTACGGAGCTGACAGCGAAATGGAGCCTTAGGACGAATCGAGGGCCCACCTCTTGAGGAAGAAGGCTGTCAGCAAGGAGAGCAAGCACCTGGAGAGATAACTTGAGGAGATATACTTTGAGATATGTAAGGTTCAGTACCTGAAGGAATGTGCTGAGGAGTTGTTCAACAACTATGCCTCGTATCTGACTTACGCTGAAAGGTTGGCTGCCAAGTTCTATCTCCTTAAAGCTTACATATTTTTCGGAGATCCTATTCTGCAGTACCTCAGCAACGGAAAGATGCCTGATTCGCTGGCTGAAGCAGACATAGATGCCAAAAAATGGCAAGAGTGTATGAAAACGCCAGAGTTCAAGAAGTTTGTGAGCAAGATGGATTAGTAAAACATGAAGGCCCATATAATGTTCTAGGATACCTACAGCTAGCTGACGATTGTGCTGAAAGACATGCCAATCAAAAATTTTTAGAAGGGGTACCGACAGACTGTAGACGAGAGGACTTTCGATGACCTCAAATTCAGCTACAGGTCTACGACCAGCTACATATTCAAGTCGATTCACTAAAACAACAAGATCGACCCTCACACGAGGAATAAGATAAAGATGAGGCTTTTTTGTTGCCACATGATCAACAGGATCTTCAACAGGAAGGAAATTCCCGATCACTTCCCTTTTTATGTCAAGTGGCTGAAGACCCGTAAGATTGACTACCCTCACACCTTCGATTTCATTTACTTCAAGAAGTGGATCCTCGAGTAGACCCAGCAGAACCTCGAAAGGAACATCGCCCTCCTCCACAAGACCTTCTTCTGATGTCTATATTGTACACACCTCATCAGTCGTCTTCAAGTCGATTCGACCTGTCTGATCCTTGTGGATAGGTGATAAAATTGATAGTGAGCAGCAAAAAGATAGTGAGATCAGGTAGTTAGTTGAAAATTCTGAGTCACAAATCCACTACTTGACTGTAGTCCTCATCCTCGCTGTCTATGCTACTGCTGGCAGCAGAAGTGGGCTATACGTCAAATAGGCTCATGTCCTCGGATATTACAGTCTCTAGCTAGTCAGTTTAGCCAGTACTGCTCTCCTGCAAGTCCAAAACATGCACGAAGCTTCCTGCGCTTTACTCAACACTGAAAAAGTCAGAGCTGTTGTTGTCAGCTATTCGGACAAGGGAGGGCCGAATGAATGAGTCTATCCAAGTCGACCGCTTCTTGTCAAAAGCCAAACGTTGCTAAATTTTTCGGAATCCGTCTGAAACTGTGGAAGGGAGGATGCATGAGTTGGCGACTGGCTCAGTGGTTTGCCTTTCATCGTAGTTGGGGGCCAGAAGAGATGAGAGGGAGGTGAGGAAGCCAAGACAAGAGGGTCCGGATGCGTATGTCTGCAGAAAGGCAGTCCTAAGGGATGCCATATCAGAATAAATTAATAGTTATTGAAAATGCAGGGGAATATTCATAAGAAGAGAGGAAGACGAGAGAAGAAAATGAGTCGGAAGGGGGAAAAGTCGGCCTTTTTTAATATTTTGAATAAAATATTAAATTAATATTATCCATAGCATGTCGCTCATCATCGAAGACGCTGAGAACAACTTCAAGCACATTCACCGTATCCTCAACACCAACATTGACGGAAAGCGCACTGTCCCCTTCGCCCTCGATAAAATCAAGGGCGTCGGCAGACGCTTCGGATTCCTTATCTGCAAAATCCTCAGGATCAATCCTAAGCTCAGAGCCGGTGAACTCACCGAAACCCAGTGCGACGCCATTGCCAAGCTCATCGCTGAGCCCGAAGGCCACGGCATTCCCCGTTGGTTCCTCAACAGACAGCGTGACTACAAGGAAGGCAAGAATTTGCAGATGGCCTCCAACATTCTCGAAACCAAACTGAGAGAGGACATTGAGAGGCTTTTCAAGATGAGAACCAACAGAGGTTTGAGACACAAATGGGGACTCAAAGTCAGAGGTCAGCACACCAAGACCACCGGCAGAAGAGGAAAGACCGTCGGTGTCGAGAGAAAAAAGAAATGATCTTGTTATTAGATTCCTTAACTACTATTGCTCGTATCTTGCCCCTGCACCCTTTTTTATAACTATTAGAACACACTTTGTCATATCCTACATGCACATATCAACAGCATCGCAAGAATTGAAGTAACGCGTAGTAGAGCACTCTAGCAATCTGAGTGCCTCAGCGGTGAGTGCATGTGCAGTATTGTGCTGAGCCTGTGCCAAAGAG
>Ga0210025_1004790_pt1 | contig 11386 bp, 6 predicted proteins | sample CryGeyme20150102_FD_183989 | JGI IMG/M metagenome (GOLD analysis project Ga0210025, IMG submission 183989) | Groundwater microbial communities from Crystal Geyser aquifers in Utah, USA - Crystal Geyser metaG 2015-0102 (SPAdes) (version 2) | ecosystem: Environmental > Aquatic > Deep subsurface >...
TTGCAACATCTTTTGGAGACGTTCTTCTTGCGATTTCAGCATGGCCTTGTGAGGATCTTCTCCGATGCGATTTCGCAAATAAAAAGCCGAATGCAAAAAGGAGCAAATCCGAGCCTGCAGTTCTAGTGCCGCCGCATCGACCGTTGGTCCGTCAAATCCTGGAACCTTCAGATGCGCCAGCAGTGTCTGCTGCACGCACAAGAGTAGTCGGTATTGCCATGCTGCGTCTGACCAGGTGGATGTTCGTTGCTCTTGACAGTGCTGGGCAAAGTTCTGACGGTCCTTTTCGTTCATTTGAACGACTGCACTGTGAGCAGCTCCCGCCACAGCCAAACGGGATTCCAAGGTCGCTTCCAGACTCTCGTATTCCTCAGTCATAGACTGATCCAAACGATCCATGGCTTTTGTGGCTTGTTGTTCTTGCAACGCTGTCATCATCCACAAGGCTCGACAAACTTTCAGAACAGCCGTTCCCGAAGGTTTCAAGAGACGTTGCATGAGACTGAGAGCTAATTCTTCTCCCAAAATATCCTTGCCCGTCGGATCACTCAACTTGGGCGGTGTTGGTCCAAACAAGGGCGGTTCCGGTGGTTGAGGCGGTGTATCCCCATCTCGAACCATCCATGCCGCCGCAATTTCTGGTGGCAAGGAAGGTTGATCGATCTTTTGCAAGAGTTCTTGGGCCTCGGCTTCGACCGATTCAACCGTCACTACGTGAGTCTTGGATCCTTCCGCTTTTGCACCTGCACCTGTCGCAATATCCGTTCCCCACCTTGACTTTTTGCTAGGAGGTGGTCCAGGAGAATTGGATCGGACGGGAGATACACTACCTGGAAGTGGTAGAGTTGAAGTATTGCCCCCTTCTCCTCCTCCCAAATGTTCTTTTTCAACCGCTGTTTGCAGGCTCGTCATGGTCAATTGGGGATTTGAGGTTTGCATAAACCTAAGAAACTCTTGCCACAACAATTGTCTGTCTTGATCGTCTGTTACTTTACCTCCTTCTTGACCATCAGTTCCTACCAAGGCTTGAAGGTAGATCTGCTGGGCAGTCCGTTTCTTACCTCGTTCTTCCGCAAAGCGAGCGTAGTCCAACCAAATCCGAGCAGCATCGCCCGCAATAGGACAAGCTGTTGCCTGTTCGTAGGCATCCATGGCACTCTTGTTCTGTTTTGATTTTCGCAAAAACAATGCGTAGCTTAACCATAAGGTAGTAATGGCATCTTTTATGGCGGGATCCACAACAATAACATCAGCGGCATCCGTCGTTGTAGAAGTAGTAGTAGTTGCAGCCGTTTCACGGGCGTGATCCACCCAATCCAACAGCGCCGATTGGTACACCAATTGACCACCTTCGAAATCGCCTTGAGCCAACCGAGCATCTGCCGCCGTTATGACTGTGTTAGGATCAAAGTTATTGGTACTGCTGTTGACGTCGTTCATGTTAAAGTTAATTAGTTTTCGAAATTCCACAAACAATAAAAGTTTGAATTTTTTTTTAATGTTGTCGTACCTACTACTAGTAGTAGCTACTAGCTACTACTAGCTCTACTAGCTAGTACATACTGTAGTAGACTACTACTCGCTCGTCGAGTAGTAGTACTACTACTACTAGACTACTACTAGTACTAAGCTAGTAGACTACCTGGTACGGTAGTACTACTACTAGTAGCTAGTAGTAATCCTGGGTTAGCGGTGCCGTGCCACTTTTCGGTCGCAACCACACGGACGAATTTGTGAGGATGGTACAATCCCGTTTTGGTTACGACAAGTCGCTAAAAGACGAGGTTAATCACTCTCCAGAACCACCCCGCGTTAGCTGGTTGACTTTGCTAAGCTACAGTACCTTTAATGAACGCGTGTTTACATGACCGTTGGCCTTATTTTTGCGACGCTTGCCGGCTTTTGTTTGCCTGCTTGGTTGGTTCTTCTTGCCCGATCCTTAGACAGCTTTAGCGCAATTGCCAAATTGATCGGGGCCGGAGCCGGCGATGAAGCCTATGACGAACTCCGTAGTACACTGGAAGAGCTGTGCATTGCGTTTGGAGGTTTGGGAGCGTGCAGTCTGGTAGTCGGTTTTGCCTACGTTTCTTCTTGGACCTACACCGGAGACGAACAAGCAATCCGTATCAAGAAAAGTTTTGTCCAGTCGGCTTTGCGCCAAGATGCCGAGTGGTTCGATGTCAATAACAGGGAAGAATTGCCCACTTCTATTGCTAATGATGACCCTAATTGCCGGGTCTCTGGAGCTGATGTGATGTGCTGCATCTATGGCGTTATCTTGTGTGCCACATTTTTTTGGTTAACGGCACTGGGACTGCAAAGTGTTAATTTAAGTCGACAGGCTGCGGCGTAAATTTTTGCCACCAATAATCAAACGCCAGAAATTGACGCAGAGTCGGATTTTGGAATAGAAATGGACAGTCTCCAAGGAAAGATTGACTTCAAGAAGATCTTTTCTGCCTGCCCGTCAAATTTGAAGCGGGTTATTTTTGCGAACTTTAACCTGACAATTGAGGCTGGCTCGTTAACTTTGTTGAGTTTTTCACTCCAGTCCTCGCGGTGATGCTCGGCGCTCTTGGAATTTCCGAGATGAATGCAGGTTTTAATGCACGAGAAGACGGTTTGAAGGCAGCAAACAGGATATTGAAAATCATTGATGGGCCTCTTAACGAAATGGACCCCTTCAATTCTAACGGCTCAAAGCCTGACTCTCTGGAGGGATTTGACACCTTCAAAAATTGCACATTTGCGGACCCCACAAGGCCCAACAAAATCATCTACTATCCATCAAAAGAAAACGATGAAACTGGATTTTCTCTTTCTTTTGATCAAAAGCAAGCATTGGCTTTTGTCGGGAAAAGTGGTTGTGGGTACGTTTGCTTGTGTTTTATCGTCTCGTTTCTATTATTTCTTTACCAGCCAAGCGTGTCATGTAGTATCTAATATTTCAATCTATTATTCCTCAGAAAATCGACGGCCTTGCAGATCCTTCTTCGCTTTTACAATGTATCCACTGGCGAAGTGTTGCTGGACGGTAACAAATTGGAAGATATCAACATTTCCTGGTTACGAAGCCAAATTGGATACGTTGGCCAAAACCCTACGTTGTTTCACGGGACTATCCGCGAAAATATACTTCCCGGCCATCCCGCTGCTACGGAGGGTGAAATAGTAGCCGCGGCAAAGGCGGCGAACGCGCACGACTTTATCATGCAACAGGCTAATGGATATGATTCGGATATTGGTAGCGGTGGGATCTCTGTTGAGTGGTGGTCAGGCGCAGCGGATTACCATTGTCCGAGCAATCGTCAAGCCCGATGTTAAGTTGTTGGTGCTCGACGAGGCTACTTCAGCTCTTGACAACGAACCCGAAAAGATAGTACAGGCTGCTCTGGACAATCTGCAAAAGAGTCACCCTCGAACCACTCTTGTTGTGGCGCATAGGTTGAGTACCGTGAAGAACTGCGATCAGATTGCGGTCCTTGGAAACGGCGGAGTCTTGGAGCTTGATTCTCACCTTTCACTTTTGGAAAAGCAGGGTTTGTACCACGAGTTGTGGAAAAAGCAGGGATCGTAGGCAAGGCGATTGTTGTGGAAAAATATGAATACATCATAGAGTAATATTATTGTTAAATTTGCGTAATTTGAAAATGCGCATCGGAATGGGTTCCATCCTTCATCCTGAAGTTACCTTGCAAGTTACCTGGTACTCCAGTACCGTAATTGCAACTGACCGGGTGGTACCAGGTACTTCCCTCGGGCAGAAACAGTGCATACTACTACAGTAGCTAGTCTAGTAGTAGTAGTAGTAGTAGTAGTAGTAGTAGTAGTAGTAGTAGTAGTAGTACCGGTAGTAGTAGTACGCCGACCCTCGTCGTCAGGTACGGTATGGTACCAGGTACGTGGTACTGTTTTCTGTGTTCACGAAGAAATAATGGTATTTTTTCAGTTCTGCAGCCAACTAGTAAAAGTAGTCTTATAATTCTCTCATCTGAAGTTACCAGTCATATTGCCAGGTACCGTAGTACGCTTACGTAATCTCAGGCACTCCTGATAAAAGTGGAAATTAAAAATCTCGTAAAAATAAATAAAGAAGTCGTGCACTACTAGTAGCTACACTAGTACCTGGTAGTAGTGTACTGTAATACGGTACTACTAACTAGGGCAGGTAGGAGTGGTATAAGAGTCTGTGGTTGTCAAGAAAAGTTTACTACTATCACTAGTAGCAGCTAGTAGTACCACAACTGGTACGGTAGGAACTTCGTACGTACGGTAGCCACATTTGCTATCGTCAACATGAGAACCCATTGCTTCTACAGCCGAATTAATGCAGTACTGTACCATACGTACCCGGTAATCGTTAAATCGAAAGTCTCAGTGTTCTACCAGGGTACTACTCTATGGTACCAGGTACCAGGTACCAGGTACTAGTACCAGTTGCCTGGTACTAGTAAGTACTACTGTAGCAGCTTCTTGATGCTGAGGATTTCCTGGACTGCAGAGTACCACTGGTACCTAAAGTATTATAATTAGCTAGTAGTAGTACTACTACTGTACCTGGCCTGGCGGTAGTAGTGCACGGTTGATAAATCAAAATAATCAAATCTCAGACAGGAGCGACAGCCAGGAGAAAAGCGACAGAGAGCGGCAAAGGGAGCTTACTATGCGAGTAACTAACGCAAAGAGAACAAAAAATAATAACATATAAAACAGGAGAAGAAGTAAAAGTCAAATACAAATCCCTTCGGTGTTATCAAGGCATCTATTCCAAAATCAAAGACGAGCAGAATGGGGGGGTCTTCCTGGGGATGTTTCTTGCACTCGACCTGCCTGCAGCCAACCTATTCCCTGAGGAGGCAGCTTTTCTTCAGTTTTGGCGCCACTGGCATTTTAACGACCTCTTTGGTGGTGGCACTTGCGTGTGCTTGTGCTATATCAGCTGGCAACCTGGTACGAGAGGAAGCACAGAAATTTATGCGGCAGGAAGTCATCGACAGTATTTCCAACTCCTCCCTCCGCGCCGCAGATACCTTATCGCAAGAACTGGACCACCTACGAGGAACCGTTGCTTTGATTGCAGAGATAGTTCGTGACCGCATAGCAGGTTATCCACAGTCTGGGTGGGACGAGGATCTGTTTGTTCCCTTTCCTACCTACCCCAACGAAGTCACCGGAGTGCAAGGCAACCAACAGGAAAATCAGTACCCTCTCAAGTCCCCTCTACTGCCCAGAGATTGGAATGTCCCATTGAATGTAAATTCTTCCAATTATGAAGAGCATGCGTTAGAGCTTTTTGTTCTGTTGCACCAACAACAACATGAACACCACGCCGGCGCATCCTTTGCAGAACATGCGCTGCCTCGGCTTAGCACGGCTTCTGCTGTGTACAGCTTTCAGGGAACGTGCGACCCCTCGGCTGCTGAAACGGATCCAACCTACTATCCCAACTGTACCGGAGCCAACAATAATGGCACAACAGGCGGTGTTGTGTGGCCAACACCAACAAGTTCCGGCCTAGAGCAACGAGCAGCTGATATTGGAGTCTTTCTCAAACCTATCTGGGAGTCACGGAACGACATCCTGCAGGTATCTGTTCATTTTGTAAACGAAGGGGCTGGGTCGATGGTCCACTTTCCATCCTTTGTTCACCAGAACAGTGACAACGCCTACGAATCGATCGGTTGTGATTGGCTCTACGAGAACAAGAATCCACGCACAGGCCGCCCCTTTCTCACAGAAGCCCAGACCGCCAAGTGTAAACCCAATGGGACCTCGGTACCGAGGCGCGAAGCCAATCCTCTCGAAACTGATTGGTGCAGGGACCAGGCACTCCATCCTGACGAAACGCGGTTCTATGGCCCTTTCCAGGATGAGTTCTTTCGCTCGGGAGGATTAGAGGCGGATCAGGGAGAAGATATCCATGTTTGGGTAGTGCGTGCAGGTCGAGCAATCTTTGATCGTTACACGGGCGAGTTCATCGGTTGCATTGCCCTTGATGTTCTAACAAACAGATGGACGGAGCTGATTATTGATTCGTTGCAAGTTCAAAATCACAGCGAAGCAATCGTGGTACGCGCGAACGATGGTATCGTAGTGGCTGGTGGAGGATGGCATCTCTATAACTCTCATAGCACTGTTCATGCGACGGAAACAGGGGTGGTTCCGACTGCATCGTTGTACGACGAGCTGAGAGAAGGCTTAAATGATCTTTCTCAGGAAATGAATCGAAAAGAGCAGAGAGAAACCGCAGATGCAGGGAATGCACCCTTGGTCCTTCCCGTGATTGTTGAATGCACCACCGGCCGAGTTCTGTCTGCCTCGGTGATTGCTGGATCAGAATTTCTTTACATCCAAGCAGTGAATGAAAATATCTTTGATATTATTGATGTTGTCGAGCAGGAAATCCAGGAAGACGTTTTTACTCGACCATAATTAGCCATCTCCATTGGAGGGGCCAGCATTTGCCTACTGTTGATCGTTCTCTATTTGGGTTCTATGTCTTTGACGCAACCGCTGATCTGGGTGCAGCAAGTTGCATGGACCATTGTGAACCACAGAAACTTAGATTTAGAGCGCCAATCCTCCAAGGTATTGGATTTCTACGAGACACTTGGTTCTGGCCCGGATAGCAAATGTCAGCCTCGTGCCTTGCGATGCAATCCAAAAACTGAAATTACTGATCTTGTTAGAGAATTCAAGGAAATGATTCAAGGCTTCAGCGGGAAACGAGAAGCATCCACAGTGGCTATGCCAGTCGGCCACGAAGTGCACAATACATTGGCTTGGTACAACGTATGCGACGAAAAAAGGAAACAATTCAACGTTGATTCTAATGTGTGCATTGATTCCGATGGGCGCAATGCCACAGATACTATCACTCACAACAAATTGCAATCATCATCTACTACTTGTAGTAGTAGTAGTAGTAGTACCAATGCATCTGGCGACGACGGGAGCTGCGAGAAGCAGAGTTATGACAGTGTTTCTCTCCAAACAGATGTAGTACAGGAGAATGCTGAGATGGAATCATGTCTCTTTCGATCTGTGACAGGGCCGCCTAATAATGTCACTGTAGTTGGAACTGCGGATGAAAAGCCACAAGCAACCGCCAATGGAACTACCTTCACAACAACCAGGAAAAAGGAACCGCTCGCGGCGTCTTTGTCAGCTTCTAAAAGTGAGTGCGACTCAGAGTGGCGGAACCGAGGGAGAAATATCAGCCCCCCTCCAATGCACAGTCACAATGATCCTATGGTGGGCGACTGCAATGCAATCAAGTCATCGCTCTTCCGTTGGATTTTTTTGCTCATTGTGGTCCCAATGGTTGTCACGAACGCTATTATTGCAGCCGCAGTTTCACTTCGAGTACTTATGGTGTTGCCTGTGTGGTTAGGGAGTGTAGAGGAAACATCTTATGACATCCAACTCGAGGACATGACAATCGCATCAAAATTCGCCTCTAAGAATGCCGAAGCTTTCATGGCAACACCTGTCCGAGATCTCTTTTTAATTAATCAAGTTGCAGAATGGATGTTTACAGGCGCTATCAGCCGCGAGGAAAATGCGTTTGTGTCGATGCGATCCGGTGCCGAGGAATGTAAAATGTACGATACTGTTGGAGAGTGCCCATATTTTGACGACAAAGTTAACAATGCTCCTTGCGATTGTTCGTGGGAGAAACCGCAACCCAAAGAATGCGTTGCATATGAAGGAGATTCAGATACACGTCGAATGCAAAGACTCTTTTTTGCTGCGAAGCGGAGTGATGCTGATCCACAAACAGGTGATCGTGAGCGAAGCAGTTTTCCTCTTGTGGATGCATCTGCAAGGAATACATCTTGGTGGCAGAATATCTTGGAGATGCCAGGAGCGTCCAAGGGCAGCAGGGCGGCAGGCCATAAAACAACATTTGATCGGGTGAAGGTTATGTCGGCTCTTTCTACGATCATTTTTCCCATTTACAATTACAGGACTTTTCTCGTCCACAGTGAAGACCACAGGTTTATGGGCGTCAACATTGGGTTTGAGGCGGATGGAATGCTTGCTGGCTGGACAGGCTGTAGCCAACCAACACCTCGATATCCACATTGGAGATCAACTGTGAGTAATTTTGCTGATAAATTACGACCGGATCTGTGTCCTCTGGGAAGTTATGGATATGATTCACGATGTCGTGAATGGTATGCGGCGGGAAAGGAGGCAGCGGTCGACGGTGGACGAAACACATCGTTATTTGTTACCGCACCCTACTATTTAGCCAGAGGAGATGTACAAGCTAGCAGCGCGACCCAGGCTCTCGTAGACCCAAAAACAGGTGAACATTTTGGCCAGGCTCTCGTTGATTTTCTCCAATTTGATATGAATCGACTCTCCTTAGGAAAATCCGATGATCGCTTTCATGTCGTCATTACGCCGTCTCTGGACGTTGCCGGGGGGGACACCGTTATTGGTCCAGATCTCAAAGAAGATGCCCCCCATTTGGACGACAGAAACTCCATCGGCCGCCGAATTCTTCAGTATGACAGGTCCGACTCTACTAATCGTCGTGAGTTCGAAAGGAATGTCCTGCACCACATGAAGCTGGGTCATCCCTGTTTTTCGGGCCAGGGGCGTAGTGTTGACCACGTTCCCAGCTTCACAAGAACGGTGCACCAAGAGGACGATCACGGTAACATTTTGGAGACAGAGGAAGCCTTGCGCATGGTCTACGATCCAATTCACATTCGAGCCTTGGGTTCTGTGCAGACAGACAATTTTTCTCGGGGACTTACCGTCTCGAAACCATTAGTCTACTCCATTGGGATTGTTCGAAGTGAAGCGTCACTCGAGAAAGCATTTGAAGACTTCCAGCGAGATGCTGGACAGCGTCTGCAGCGAGATGTTGTCATATACATGACCATGATTGCTCTCGTCTCGCTTGTCGCTACACTGATTACATGCTGGGTAAGACCTTAATGGTTTTGTCGTTTCTATTATAAGTAAGCGCAAGGAAACGTCACTCACATTATTTTTCTCTCTCTACAGCTCGCCTTGTCGGTGACCCGGCCAGTTATTATCCTTTTGAGTGTTGTCCGGAATATTAATGATGGATTGTTTGACGATGGCATACCGCCGCTTCTTGGTGGTTCCCGCGAAGTAAACCAGGTTTACACTTCGTTTGCAAAGCTTTATAAAATCGTCCGTGTCTCCAACAGCGCCTTCTTCTCAAAGAATCTAAGTCTCGCTCGCCATCTGACTCGCGATGCCTTGAAGTTGTTTTCTAAGATCAACGACAGGAAAGCCATTGCCATTGCGTCGTCGAATTTAGGAAGCACACTGTTTGCCATGAACTGCGGCAGAATCAAGGAAGCGCGGTGTTTGTGCCTTAAATTAGATGGGATGTGTTGCGTGGATGAGGCTGCCATACATCTTGAGACGGCTGTTGAAAGTGCCAAGGATGTCTTGAGCCAAGCAGTGGACTTGCCGAGCCAAATTGAATTGTCGGAACAACTGGCAGACCGACTTTTCAACCGAGGACTGTATTTTTTGCTTTGTAGTAGCGATCCTTGTGCCAAGGAAGATTTTGAGGAGTTGGGTCTACAGGATTTAAGGAAGACGAGAGCTTTGGATCAAGATGTTTACGATTATTGGATTGCTCACGACCTTCTCCCAGCCAAAGCAAGCACTCTTTTTGAGCGCATTCTCCGTCGTCTGAACGGACTTTGTGCACTACTAGAAAATGGAATTGACCAGAATATTTGGGATTTCTCGTCTCTAGCAGACGACTGCTATCGTTTACTCACAAATGCTTGGGAAGACCCTCAGACAACCATGTTTGAAGAATACTCTCCGATAGGGCGTTTGCAGCAGCTGGAAGGGGTTTTGATTCAGCTGCACTTTCAAAGAGACAAAGACGAAGCGGCGAGAATAGCATTTCGAATGCTAGTAGAAGATGAATACGTCAACGAGAAAGCTTTTCAAAATGCAGCAGCTGCAGTACTTCAACAGACGGATGGCAGCCAACCATTGCATAAATTTAATTCGCAGGATACTACTACGCGCTCCTCGTTATTGTCCCGATCAGTGCCCAGCCTCTCGCAGACTTCCGCCGAAAATGATATCCAGCGGATGCTGAAATCCTGCAGGCAGCGATCCTCTAATAAAAACAAGAAATGCATTGTTTTCTGTTTGGATCTCTGCGACGAGAAAAGTTTTTCTACCGACACCGTGAAAATTCAACTTGTGAAGCTCTACGACTCTGTTTGTGATGATGCTGATTACTTTGGCCTGGCGACCCCAAGGGGAATGCAGATGAGCATCGAACCAAGCCGTCAGATGGTAGAGGTCCATAAGAAGAGGATTCGCTCGGCCGTTCAAGCCATGGAAATCAACCCTTTGTCATCTTTCAATAGAGCCATATCATCGATCAATCCTCTCTCATCGACAGGCTCCAGAATTGATCTTCTCACCATGATCAAGAATGGCACACGGCCGTGCAAGGTACTGCCGTTAGCGCTTGACACCGTTCTCGAATCGGATGTCTGCGCTCACAACGACACGTACTTGTTGCACATTACGGACTCATTTAAACGAAATTATGATTCCAAGAGCATCACAGCCTTGAAATTGAGAATTGAAGAGGCTACTGCAAAACGCAAAGGCGATATTCATCTCATTGCTGTCGATTTGGACCATGAAAACGAAAAATACGCAGATTTTATGGCTGCTCCCAGTATTTTTCGAACTACTCAAAGGTCAGCTTATATTGAGACTTCTTTGGAGACATTGGAGGAGAACATGAGCAGAATCAGGAATATAATGTTGGCAGACACTTTCTCTACAGGCACGTACAGCAATGCTTTGATGTCTGGAATTACCATGGAGAAGTTCTAGCTAGCTATTAGTCTGAAACTTATGTATAGCATTATTGAATTTACTTTTGCATCTACAAATGCACCCAGCTGATCCGAATGGATTTTCATCGTACGTCTACTCCGGTCTGCGAATTGCTTAAAATATTAAAATCATTCTGCACACATCGATGGAGCGTTCCTCGTGATGAGGCTTAAGATCTGGTAAAAAGTTAGACTTGAACTTATGGTGATCAGGTCTGTTGCTCTTCTTTAGGCCAGCCGAAGCAGAAGCTACTATTCGGATGATGTAGTAGTGTACCGGTACTAGACTAGTAGCTCACACCTCACCGCTCTTGGAGAAAATAAATCGCTTCCTGTTGAACTAGACTACCTGGCAGTAGACTAGATCAGATAGATAGTAGACGCGTCCTCCTCTCTTAACTTAGTACTTGAAAAGCACTGAGTGGGCTGAAAAGCACAAATGCATAAACACACTGCTACAGACTGCAGGAGATGGGTATTAAAAGTCTGCTAAATGTAATTTATGAGGCAGG
>Ga0210025_1004797_pt1 | contig 11377 bp, 11 predicted proteins | sample CryGeyme20150102_FD_183989 | JGI IMG/M metagenome (GOLD analysis project Ga0210025, IMG submission 183989) | Groundwater microbial communities from Crystal Geyser aquifers in Utah, USA - Crystal Geyser metaG 2015-0102 (SPAdes) (version 2) | ecosystem: Environmental > Aquatic > Deep subsurface >...
ACTACTACTACTACTACTACTACTACTACTACTACTACTACTACTACTACTACTACTACTACTACTACTACTACTACTACTACTACTACTACTACTACTACTACTACCGTACTACTAGTAGCGTAGAGAGTCTACTATCTACCTACTACTACTACTAGATAGAGAGCCTACTAGCTAGCTAGTAGTACTGTGCTAGTAGCTCGCAACACCTCATCATTTTTTATTTTTTAATCGAAGTAGGTCATAGCTTGCAGTATGTGTAGAGACAATCATGTGTCAACTGAAAAGGCGAACAGTCATGCTCTCACTCACAATCCAGAACACTCTCGTCTTTTACTGCTGCAAAGACACCTCATTCTGGTCCCATGCCGTAGCCAGCGAGCTAAGAGCTGTCGTCTGCTGCCTTAGCTGCCATAGCAACAAAAGGTATGCTTCGAGGCTTCTAGTCTCTACAACGGTCGCAGCTGGCACCCAAAACGAGCGTCAAGACGCGCAAGTTATAGTAAACTCTATCGTTGTTTCATAACTCTAGGTAACCTTATGAGAACCCAGGACAGATGAAAATTAAAAGAATGCAGTACAAGTACAACAGGTATTCTCAAGTAGTCTCTTACAATATATTTTACAACTTTTTCTCATTCTCTTTTTTCACACAGTGTTAAATTTTTCCTCATTCCTTCATTACAAATTCGTTTCCTGTATTACACAGTCGCTGCTTTCATCATTAGTATTGAGGCACCAATGAATCGTACACACATCAACATTCCAAACTCCAAAGCATTGATCACATTCATACTCCTAAACCTAACATTCAGTACAAAGACAAACACATACAAATATGATTTTCGGTCATTGTTGTTTCTCAAAAGGGATTACAAAATCGTGCCATTTGTACCATCCAGGTAGGACAAAGTGGTTGACACTCTGGTAGATTGTCGTTCCATTCTTGTTGATAGTCATAAATATTGTGATTATTGTCAGTTGCAATTGTTGTTGTTGTTGTTGTTGTTGTTGTCCATTGACATAGTTTGTGGTACAAATCTCGATGAAATCGATGATCGGCCATCATAACAGCTTCCAATATAGGATCCGTATGAGACCAACCCTCGTAGGCAACGTATTCTGCTTCGAAACCAATATTTACAAGAGATGCAGCAAACCGTTCTGAAACTTGATGCGGTACCGTTTTATCATTGGTACCATGAAAAATGGACACGGGTGGTAACAACTTTTTGTTTGCCTGATATAATGGTTGTAGTAATTTCTGTTGCTGCTCTGTTATTTGTTTTTGCAATCGTTCTACCAAACGCTGTGGATTGTAATCTTCCATGTTAATGGGAATACTTGAATCGCCATGAACAGCATCACCACTACAGCGTTCACCAACACCAAACAATGATTGTACAAATTGTTGATCGAGACCATGTTTTTGAAAATTGGTTGTCATGGCTTGGACGTCCGACGGAGAACTTATAGCACAAAATCCTGCCAATTGTGTAGGATGAAATCCATCTTGTTGTTCTTGTTGTTGACAATGATAATGTTGGTAGTTGTTGTCGTAGTTGAATGGCGACGATTCTTCGTCGTCGTTGTCTTCTACTACTCCTCCTTGTTTTTGTTGCAATACCAATGCCTTTTGTAATAAGATACATTCCGCTAAATGTCCACCGGCGGATTGTCCAGCCAAGACAACACGTTTAGGATCACCACCGTATTTGTGAATGTGTTGCAGTACAAATGTTATAGCATCACGGGCATCTTGTACCATGGTTGGTACGTTACTTTGTGGATAATTTGGATAATCTGGTACGACAACCAGAACGCCCATGGCACAAAAAACACGTGCTAAAAATGTTCCCCACATTTTGTATCCAATCATCCAGGCACCGCCCGTTAAGAAAATCAGAACTCTCTTTTTCTGGTTGTTGTTGTCGTTGTTGTCGTTGTCGTTCGTAGTGGCACCGTAAATATCCATGACATGTCTGCAAGAGTAATTGTTGTTCGTATTGTGATTAGCAGCAGTGTTGTAGGGAGATGGTTGCTTGTACCGTACAACAATTCTATCACTCGTTACTGCGTAGTACCAAAAAAAGCGAGCAAAAGCTGGTGCCAACAGTCCAACAAAGACCAATAATCGTACTGCATTCCAAATCAAAGTGAGGAATACAATGATCCAATAGTTCCATGATCGCTGCTGATGACCATGACAGGAAGACGATGACGTCAACGCTGCGTTTGTTGTCAAGAGAGGAGTAATAGTAGTAGTAGTTGTTGTTGTTGTTGTAGGACACTTGCTATTGTTGTTGGTGCTGGTAGTAGTGATGGATGGAGGAATATCATCCCAATCGCCGGGTGTTAAGAGTTCTGTTTGCAAATCTTCTTGTTCACTTATAACCGATGTCGTCGTTGTTGTTGCTGTTGCTGTTGTTGCTGTTGCTGTTGTTGTCGTAGAAGGAGCAGCAGATGGAAGGAATAATAATGGTTCTTCCAAGTCTACAACATTTTCTTCGTCCTCTGGTCGTTCCAAAGAGGAAGTTATGGATGATAGCATCATTTTGTAATAATAGTTCGTGTTTGACAATTCTTTGCCTTTCAACAATGTTGGTGGTGGTAGTGAAACTGGTTGTGCCGATAGTACTGATGATGATGATGGTGGTGGTAACAACACAACCACTTCTTCGTCTCCTTCTTCTGTCGTTGTTGTTGTTGTTGTTATTGTTGTTTCTACAAGATGAGTTGATGGCGTTCTCTGATGTTTGTAAAAGCGTCGACACTTGCGATTGATGACAGTATTATTAGTATTAGTAGCAGTAGTAGTATTGAAAGTCTTCAAATTCGAAATCATTATTATTATTCATGAACCAACGGGCCACCAGAGACTGTACCACTGTATCACTGCACCCGGAACCTACGCCTGACTTGACGGTTTACCAATTCACAGACTCGCGTAGGTATCTAATTACAAGTGTTGTAGCTACAGTGGTACCGTACTCAATAGCTGATTGGCTTGGCTTGGCTTGGCTTTCAGAGGGGAAAAAAAGAGTTTTGTCTTGTGATATGAGATGCTGTTGTTTGTTGTTGTTGTTGTTGTTTTGTTTTCTGGTGGTGATGATGGGAAAAATTAAATTCTGATGGATTGGAAAGGTTTCGAGACATAGTGCTTAACATAGGATGTGTCATCAATTTTTTAACGATTATTATTTATTTAGTAAAATTGTTTTCGATAGCTTTTCTTCATATTCTTATTTATTTAGGCAACCCCGCAAGGTTTCATCTTTACACCTACCTGGTACTACGTAGACTACTACCGTACTCCTACTGGTAGTAGTACCAGGTAATAGTAGTAGAACTACTAGACTAGTACTAGCTAGTAGAGTAGTAGCTACAGTAGTAGCTAAGTAGCTAGTAGTGGTACTATTATGATGATACCTTGCCCAAGCAAACATGCGTTTTTGGATAGTCTACTATTAGGCCACCTCGTCCGTTGTTACCCTTGGAAGGCCAAAATTTAATGTGACGTCATTTTTCGAAATTTCAGGATTTCACTAAGATGACGAGAAGGGGTGTAGTACCGGGTACCACTCGTGGTAGCCTAGCTAGCTAGTCTACTCAGTAGTTTTAGTAAATTACAAGAACCTGCTGGTTGTACCGTACCGAAGCCGTACCTGGTACCATAGTTGCAGGAGATAAAACAAAATACAGTCTTTTTTGTTCTTCTTTTTCCGAAGCCGGAACGATCCAGGAGTGGTGTGATGAATGTCCTGTGTGAGAGACTAATGCCGATAATGATTAAATAAATGGGAAAGTCTTTTTTATTTTTTATTACTGGTGGTCATCGTAAGTGTAACAATAATAATATGATCACCACGAGTAAGCAAGAACAAACTCCTTTAGCAGGAGATCGTACTACTACTACTAACACAGAACAAGCTGGTCTGGACCGTGCCTACCTGCCGGGTGCCTGATAAGATCCGAGTGAATGTGAATGCCCTCACTTGTTGCTTTTGTTGGAAGGAGACAGGCTAGAGTAATAGATATTTGCAACAACAATGGCACAATAGTAGTTATTATTATTTGTTGTCGTTAGCTGGCTGGTGACAGCCACAACTAGCACGAACGCACTAAGAGCATGGAATCTTTTGTAGGGCTCGAAAAGCAAAAAAGCAAGTCTAGCGGCAGACGAATAGACGAGACTCGACTAGACTAATAGTACTCCAGTAGCTACTACTAGTAGTACTAAACCTATCGAGAGGACGCTCTAGTAGTACTACTACTGTTAGTGTGATTTTCAAAGAAAATGTTGTGAGTAGCACCACTCGCTCTCCTCCTCGTGGTTGAGCTGAGCTGTCTTGTTGGAGTCGCTACTGTCCCGTACTACTACTAGTAGTAGCTACTCGTAGTAGTACTACAGTAGTACACTCCGTACTGTACTACTATTCGATATCATAGTACGGTATGAGTCAGAAAGACTTTCTTTTGAAAGGCATTGGTCACGCAATAATATAATAATGATGTAATAATAACCACAACAATGGTAACAGTTTCGTTTGGCACGGATAGAATACACGAATACACGCACTCATCTTCACAGATATAATAATTGTTACAAGGATAATTGCTTTTATTTTTGCTTTGGTCCGTACGACTACTAAAATACGAATCTTTAGCATACTACTTAGTGTAAATAATGACTACTGATAACAGTAACAGGAGGAACGTTGGTAGTTGCTGTGGTGGTAATGGTAATGGTAATGGTAATGATAGAGCTGATTATGCACGACAAAATAATGGTGGCAAAGAGGAAGAAATAGTTGGAAGGACTTCTGTTAGTAGTAGCAATCGAGGAAATATTCGAGTTCGACTCTTTGCTTCTGGATTCTTGTCATTTGGTTCCTGCGATGACAATGATGATGACGATGACGACAATGACATGCCAGCAGTAGTGGAACTGGATAACCAAAAGTCCCGCCTTCACAGAGAGGCTACTGCTAGTAGGAGTATCGATGGCAGTACGATGATGATGATGATGATGATGATGGATTCGGATGATGATTTCGACAACGAGTCTGATCTGGGTTCATGTTCAGCTGATTTGGAAACAACCACAGAGACGACAAAGCGAAACGACGACCGCGAAATCATTGAGGCCGTCTTGCAACAACTTTCCGTGGATGAAGTGGAAACAGCAGCTCGTGTTTCGTACCAGTATTGTACACAATTATCATCCCATCCACACCACAACATTTATTATGCCCGTCGATTGATACAACGACACATTTCCGATCATTCTGTTCTGAAGAAAGGAAGGAAAGATCATGACACAGTAATAGTAGCAATAGTACAAGCAACATTGCAAAAGGTGAGAACAACTCTTTCCTTTTATCGAGACAAGCGAATTCACGAGACTGTTCGAACGCTACTGTTTGACAATCATCATCATCACCATCACCACCACCCAAACCATCACAACGACTTGCATGAAAAACATAAACGAATTCTAACCGACTACTTGGGTCCCAAAGGCAAGATGTTCGTTCGTGGACACGACAAACAAGGACACGCTTGTGTTCATGTGATTTGTCGTCATTCGCCGCCACATTCACACAACGATCGTGAAGGTGCTATGTTGTCCTTTTTTTACACTCTGGAACGAGCCATTGCGTGTTCCAAACATGGGCACGAACGAGTTGTGGGATGTATGGATCTGCAAGGATTTCAATTATGGCATTTACCACCCCTCCATGTCATGGTGGAATTACTGTTACTCTTGAAAAATATGTATCGGGAACGATTGGTCCGCATTTACTTGGTCGATGCGCCTGTACTGGCACGGTACATGTGGAAAATGCTCCAACCCTTTTTGTACCAAAAAATACGGGAAAAGTGTATCTTTGTAACAGGAGAAAAACAACGAAGAGATATTTTTGCCACGAATTTTGATTTGGATCAATGCATGTCGTATCAGCATCCCGAGGGCAAGCTTCCAGAAACCATTGACATGGACGCATATCTTTGTCAACCCTTTGATACAGCATACGGAGATATGGACGACGAAAAAACGAACGATGGATGCCTGAGGAGGCAACTCGGCTTAGACTAGTGAGTAAGAAACAAAAAATAGAATAGAATAGACTCGTGCATTAACTATAGCCTACAGATATAATTAAAAATTTCACGTTTGGCGAATTAGCTTTTATTTCATGGCTTTGCAGCCAGTGCAGGATCGCTGTAAGTAGATGAGAGTACACTGTTTCTCTACTTCAATTATCACAACATTCCTGTCCGCATGGAAGTCGTCTTTGTCGAAGCGAATCATTATGTAATGTCCGAAGAATAGAAGCGCTGGCATGTCGAAAGGATAGGATGGTTTCTTCTCAATCATTCAAGCAATCGAAGCATCAACCAATGAAACAGGCAATCAATCGCAACATTAGATCGAAGCTCGAAGTCGCTTCGGAATAGGTAAACAGGGACTTGGAGTTGACACAGAATGTCAAAACTCAAAACTGCGAGTCTTTGTTGTTTGTTTCATTGCATGCAGAGAATACATGCACTGATACTGCACGAAAATCATTTTACTTTGCCTGTAAACATTGTTTTTCACATCAGCGAGAAAGGTCGTCAATCGCCTCTTCTGTGCTACTACGGACCGAACTGTCTTCCTGTTGGCTGAATGGAAACAAAAGGAACACGTCGCCCGATGGCACGACTACTTCGGATACAAACAACATCGCCTGAAGTGCTCCGAAATTGGATTGGACGCTTGCTTTCTGATGTTCTCCGCCCATAGAAACAATTCGAATTGAATCGAATTGAATCGAATCGAATCAAAACGAATCAAAAGAAGTGAAAACAAATGGAATGGAATGGAATGGAATGGAATGGAATGGAATGGAATGGAATGGAATGGAATGGAATGGAATGGAATGGAATGGAATGGAATGGAATGGAATGGAATCGATTGATCCTTCAGAATGCCTAATAGCGAAGCTTTGTTCTAAGTTCTAACCTCAAACCAATTCGACGATGGTCGACACCCGACGCACACGTCTATTGTACTCCAGCACACTTCGCCCAAATGCATCGAATGAACTCTGAAAAGTGAGCAAGAATTGACTCAGTAAAACAAACTCTATTCTAACGATATTGCCAGAACTCTCTGATTCCCCGGCCTCCGTAAGAATCATTTATTTGCTCTACGCTACGGCATTTTTTTTTCAGAATGAGTAGACACCACTCCAGTAAACACTACTCTACTCTCTGCTATGCCTCTTTTTCTTAATATTAAGGTAAATTTGGCTTAAAACAAGCTCGTGATGTTTTTGGCGGAAGTTTTTATCTTGGAGCTTCTTTGGTTCCTTTCGCTGAAGGAAGGAGTGTCCATTTCGATCTTTGTAGGTGATGCAGTCGACCAGCTACCACTGTACTAGCCGCTGGAAGAAGCTCCCAGAATAAAGCAATTTCTATCATCTAGACTTGATGTACCAGGTAGAAACTGCCAGCCAGCTGGCTATGGCGTTGTGTTTTTGATGTACTCGTATGACACTACTAAGGCTTGATTCGAAAAAGTATAGGAAGCCTCTTGCTATGCGCAGAAAGCGAAACAATTTTAGTTAGCAGTTGTAGCATGTACTCAGTATGTATGAAACTATTATAAAACAAGAGATATTTGTATAGTTTGCAGTAGGTATGTAAGGTTGGTATATACAATTGAAAATAACAAATACTTGTTCGAATATAGCTTCCTCGAGTTTCCTACGGCATCAGCTGCATTGCTCACCAGAAAAACAGACCATTTTCTTGATTGGTATCGTTAAAGCCAGATTCCAGGGTTTGATTTAACGCAGTGAGGTTTGTTTCACGCAAAAGATTGTCCAATGGATCTGCCTTTATCATGACAGGACGATTTGATGTTGTTCGTCGGAACACATTCACCGGTTTGTAGGGATCATCTTCATCATCGTAACCCAAGTCACTAGATCCGTTGATGCTGCCCGTATCGCTAAAGGCACCACTGGTCAGAGTGGCAGCTGAAGGAACACCACTACTATCGTCTTGCTGCTGCTGCTGCTGCATAGGATTATCGTTGTTGTTGTTGTTGTTGTTGTTGTTGCTGCTGCTGCTGCTGCTGCTGTCCACGAGAGATTCTTCTGGACTAGGTGTAATGCCTTGCTGTTCCTTTTGTTGTTGTGCTTCTTTCGATCGTTGTTTCAGATTGCGTAACCAAGCACCCAAATCAGACCTGATGGACGTTTGTCGTTCAAGTGAGCTTTGGGGTGCAAGAGGCAATGTAGGTGAAGGTTCCTGCGCCGTACACGACGAAGTCGTCGTCGTCGACGACGACAACGACGATGGCTGGGAAATGGTATACACTTGCTTTTGGTTACTCCTGGGAGACGATGCTTCCGAGATTATCGCAGCTGGTTGGACCTTCCCAGGGCGGGGTGACACGGCCATGTCTTGGCTGGTCGTACCCTGCTCTGACTGTTGAGTCTGCTGCTGCAGCTGCTGCAACTGCTGCAACCACTGAGAAAACTGACTGTCACTCGCCGCTGGATCTTGAATGGCACCGGAAACAGTCGTTGCTAGTGAAGTCAATGCCAGGGTGTTAGAGCCACCTGATGCTGCGGACATTTGATCTAATCTTGTCGCAGTTGGCTTGGTTTTGTCTACAAGATCTTGTGCGTCCTTGGTTACCGTGGGAAGAGTCCGCGCCTTTTGGTTGGCAGGGATGCGCTCCCGAAGACACTGTGAAGTTTTGCGAATGGCCTCTTTGTCCCCAATGTCGTGCCACTTAATATTCTCTCGTTCCTTTGGATTCGTCATGGCCAAAAAACGGCCGGGAGGATTTTGCGAACGCCAGAGGCGAACCACTTCCACGGCTACTTGAAGCTTTCCGTACCTGGAAAGTTCCATGTAGTGATCCTTGTATTGATTTACCAAGAGACGAAACTGAATGTTTCCAGGATGGTTTGTGGCGTGTCCTCCTCGTCCACAGAGGCAGTCTATTTTGCGAGGACGGGCATTTTCAAGGTTCCAGGTGTTCGTAGATAACATATGTCGTAATGTCGTAATATGGGATTTAAAATGTAAAGCGAGGGTAGCAAGAAATGCAGGATCAGAAGATGTGTTCAAAATAGTTACCAGTTACGGGTAGAATCAAGTAGAAGGTTAAAGCCAATTCACGTCACGACAAGTCAAGTGTTGTGGCAGCAGATAAATCAGATTCACCTAAATTTAAACAACGCCAAGCACACTCTGGAAAGGACGTACCATGAAGACCGGGATGACATATGTTGGCGAGAAGATGCTCTTCCCCCTTACTGGCTGCTTCGATCTCTGCAGTTTTCTTTATGCTTGTCTTGAATGCCATAATGTAAGATGAGTTTCGCTTGAGGTGAAATGTTTCGATGAAATTAAAGTCAGAAAATATATGGTCTGTTTTACTTCATGATTTTTCGTTTGATTCTTGCCAATTTGTGCATAAAACAGGTATTCTACTACAGTAGACTGGTCTAGTAGCACAATTATTATTCGTCTACTAGCTAGACTAGTAGGGGTCTACTAGACTAGATTTCTCTTATTCATTCTTTTCAAGATGATGATGTATTGCCAAAGAAAATCGAAGACGCAAAATGCATATTCACAGCAGCACTAGCCTACTACCAGGTAGTAGCAGTAGTCTAGCTAGTACTACCAGAGTGGTACCAGGTGCTAGGCCGGAGCTAGTACTACTACTAGAGACTATAGTACTAGACCTAGTCTCTAGTACCTGGTACTAGTACTTTTTTTCTTTTCTACCAGTACGCGACTTTCGGGATGTGATTCTGTGTCAGAAGCAAGAAGGAAAAGATAATGTCGCATGTTGCCTTTCGGCATTAAGTAGTCAATTTGCAGCTTTAGCTTCCGACTGAGACGAATCTCTTCGAAGAGTAACAGTGATTCATTCTTTGGCAGTACGGTACTTGTACCAGATAATTAGTAATACTAGTCTACCTGGTAGTAGAAAAATAATAATAGCTAGGGAGTGGCTACCATGTACTCCGTACCATGTATGGTAGCAGGTAACGTAGTACCTGGTAGTGACGGCCGTCTATATCATTGTAAGTGCAACATTGAAGAAGAAGGAAGAGAATCCGGCAACTTAAGGATGAACAGCTGCAAGTTTATGAATGATTAAACAAGCAGTTTCAGCACACTCTGAATAAAGAAGCTTTGACTTCGAGCAATGTTAGAAGAGTACTGTTAGAGCTACCGCCAGGTAAAACTCCTACTGCCTGGTACCTACGGTACTTGGTAGTACCTGGTAGTAGACCCCTACCACTACTCTACCAGGTACCACGGCAGGCCAATTTGCCGGCTGGCAAATGAGAAGCAAGAACGAATCAATGGAAAATCTTTTAAATGCAGGAATGGTGCGACAAAAAAAGCAGCTGCGTTTTTCGGTGGACGGCGAGATGGATGCTTGCGCTATGCTCTACCACTCTAGACTACTACTAGTACTAGAGAGTAGACTCTACCTGGTCGTAGTGGGCCCAGTACCAGCTACAGTACCTGGTACCTACTAGTACCAGTGATTTACTTCTTTCCTGGTACTGATACAACAGTACAAGGTACTACTTACTGCAAGCGGTAGTAGTACGGTAGGGAATACTCTCTATGTGCTTGATTATTAATATCCACGTTTTGAGAACCTCATCTACTACTACAGGTACTTGTAGTAGTAGTATGTGGCAGGTGCAAAAAGCAGCTACAGTACGTATTACCATTGCTAGTAGACTACTTCTTACTGCAGTAGGTAATAGCTAAATTGCTCGGCGATAATTAATATTATTTTATAGGCTATGGTTCTATTACTTGCCTCTCCAGTTTGGGAAAGAACGACATTGCCATTGTTGCGGACTTTCGCGGAGGAGCTTTTCGATGATGCAACAACGAGGCAACTCTTCTGCGTTTTCTCTCCTCGTCAAAGCGGCACTATGAAAGGAACTCACAAACTATTTAAAAGAAGAACCCACATTTGTACACCGGTGGAGAGTAGCGCAGAAGGTTGGGGGAGGAGCGGAAAACAAGGGCAACGATTCGTTAGCAGGAACTAATTATTTTAGTCCAAAGTACAGAGGAATAGAAGTGCAGATTCGGGTATACATTCCTCCACGTTCTGCACGAAACTTGATGATAGAGGCTGTCTGCATTCACTGTCGCCAACTCGAGAAAAATATCAATGCTCGCCAGACACAGACTAGACTACTGCGAGATCAAGAAACATTTGTTGTCACCAATCGAGGGATATCCCTACCCCGGGATTTCCAAAACTGCCCCGGGATGGGGAAAAACACAATCCCGGGGTTGTTTTTGGAAGTAGCATTTTTTGGGC
>Ga0210025_1004800_pt1 | contig 11373 bp, 9 predicted proteins | sample CryGeyme20150102_FD_183989 | JGI IMG/M metagenome (GOLD analysis project Ga0210025, IMG submission 183989) | Groundwater microbial communities from Crystal Geyser aquifers in Utah, USA - Crystal Geyser metaG 2015-0102 (SPAdes) (version 2) | ecosystem: Environmental > Aquatic > Deep subsurface >...
TACCCGCTGTGGCTTTCTGGGGAGAGCTGGTGGTGACAAGTGTCCATGGGGGTGTGTTGGTAGTTCGCGTCGTCGCTGTGGTCTGGGTGGTGGAATGTTGGCCAATTTTGAGTGTTTGTACTGCTTGTGCCATCGTATCATCAACATGAGTAGGTGGTTGCTGTGCTGGTTGCTGGTGGTGGGTTTCGATAATCGTACCGGGAGTGGTGGCACTAGTAGAGGCATAAGTTGTGCCTTTTACCAAGGGAGTCGTCGAGGAGGTGCGAGTCGTATCTGCTGGAGGGGTACCATCGTCTCGTCGACCGATTGCGCTATCGGTTAACGTTGCGTCCAGTACTACCGTCGATCCATGGTGTGGTGCGTCGTGTGTGGTGGCATCATCATTGATATGGGTGTCTGCGACCAAGGGAGGCCTGGGGGGCTCGTCGAGAGTCGTATCTTCCATGATGTCCTCTACGTCGTGTCTGGTGGGTGCTGTGGTGGCTTGTGTGACGAGATCTCCACCTGCAAGCTGTGGTGTCGGGATCTCCTGGCCTCCTGCTTGCACTAATTGCCTCGACTTCGTTGCCTTCGTCTTGGGTGCCTTGACTCCGGTATTGTAGTGCTGAGCGAGGGTATGAGGAGGGTTGCTGCTGCTGCTGCGTCTGCCAGAGACGATAGTACGGTGTTTGTGGTTGTTCGATCTGGTTATGAGCCTTGTTGTCGCCCTGTATTTTTCTGCTGTTACTAAGCGTTGTTGTCTGCCGCTGGCTTTGTTAACTAACTTAGTTGTTTGTTGTTTAGTTATAGTTATGTTAATATAGTTAACTTGTTGTTGTTAATGGTGTTGTCGAGATTCTATATTACCACTTGTAGTAGTAGTACAGCCAATTCCTTTTTCACTCGATTTTTCTAGAATTGTGCGAAGGAACTGGATTAGCTAGTTATAGCTTCGCATTTTCGCAGAGGCTTTTTTCTTTCAAAACATTCGATAAATTCGCCGGCGATACTTATTGCAAGAAGAAGTGGACTCTAGTAGATATACTCGTAAGATTTTAAGGATGGTGGTGATGTTTCCATACTAGTCTACTAGACCTACGGCTGCCTACACTTGTACTCCGAGTACTACTAGCTATTAGCTAGTAGTAGTAGCTACTAGACTACTACTACTACTACTACTTCTTGCCAGTAGACCTCCTAGTAGACTAGACTACTAGAATATCCTCTAGATTCCTTCATTATTTTTTCAGTTTGTCAAACTATCCTGAACTCTACTGAATTTGTAAAGCAGTGATTCACGTCAAGAGCATCTGGATAATGGCTACTACTATCGGCGTCAGCTAAAGCAATGGCGTTTTGGCAAGGTTGGGGCTACCTATGAAACGACAAAGTGCAGCACTGTGGGCTTGGCCGAGACTGAAAACCATAGGATTGATTTTGACTTGTTTGTAGCCCTGCCCCCAAGCATGGCAGTCGCCTAAGACAACCCGGATCCGGTGTGAGCTCTCGGGCGGCTACAGTGTCTCACAATTTTGGAAGTGTCATTGCTACATTTCATTGCGTGTAGAGGACTGTAATAGCTTCCCTGTTTCTTCTAGTCGTTGCCTGTCTTGCCAAGTGTACTGGCTGTCTGGTTCGACGATGGGTGGGCTCCAACTGTCAGCAGCAACAAAATCCCATGGACGAAAGAAAATATCTCTATCTACACAATCAATCGCTTTCATTTTTGGTAGCCATTTTGCCACGTATCGGGCTTCCGGATCATAGCGAAGAGCCTGACTAATAGTACGGAAGTGTCGGTTCTGAAAAAGTCACCCAGAAAACAGAAAAACAGGCGCTGGGTCAGAACATGAAAAATTCAAAATCAGTCATCCCGTTCGGATCCTTTTACACCACGTACCTTTGGATCACTCCCCACTCCTCCAAAGTACATCCAATTTCCCCAGTTAGCTCCCACGCAATGATCTTGCAGGCAAAATTGAAACCACTCTGCTCCGATACGCCAATCTAGCTTAAGGTCCTTGGCGAGAACTGAGGCCATGTTTTGACGTACCCGATTGGAGCAGTAACCTGTTGCCATCATTTCCCTTGCCCCCGCGTCTACCAATGGTAGCCCAATTCTACCAAAAGTCCAACTGTGGAAAAGATCAATATTGCATCTCGGTTCCTTCCACTGGATACTAGTAGGCTTCACTGAATCCTTTTTCTTCTGGTTTCTCCTTTGCCGCACGGGCATTCCTGCTCTGGCAAAAAGACGGCTCCCTGCGAAGAACGCCGAGTAAAGAAAAAAATCTCTCATTTCCAAATGATGGAGTATCCATTCACGACCGGATGGTTCTTGTTTTGCTCTCCAGTAGATCTGTCGAGGCGATAAGGCACCCGTCGACAAGGGGGTACTGAAACGGGAGGAATTGTGTGCCGAGACATCCGCCAACGACCGATCGGCTGTGGAAGCATAATTTCGAATAAAATCTTCCATGGTCGCTTTGGCCAAATTTTCTCCTGCAATGTAAATGTTTGGCGACTTTTCCTTTGCTGCCTCTACAACGCTTAAAATCTCCGACGAGGGAAGACCGAAGAGACTCACGTCACTGTAGAAACGCGCCAGATCGTCCACGGTCGGCAAATTGCCAGGTTCCAAGCTGTGCGAGAGAAAATAAATTTTCTCGTCCTCTTCGATGCAAAAGATCGGTCGAACTTGCGCAAATGCACGTGCTGCCCGCCGAAAATCGCCCATGATACGAGGCATACCTTCTAGCCGTTTGGTCGAAACATCGACACACGTCGTCTGCTGGTCTTGTTGTACTGGGTGTTCGCACCACAAGTCTGGCCCACGCCTTTGTTTCTTTTGTTTCTTGCTTTGTTTCTCGTTTGGTCTCGCGTATCTTGACCAGGTCATTTCGTCTTTGGGAAGATCGTCAGGATGGTAGAGAGTATACCCCATGACAGTCTGTACAGAGACCTGTTGTTGACACCTGCTCGAGCCAGACTGAAAGGCATCTTTCAGACGTTGCGAAAGCAATTGTTCATAAGTACCAGGTTCCTCGGCCCAAATCACTTCGGTGCAATTCAATGTCTTTGCCATTGCAGGTATAATGTCGAGTGGATCACCAGTACGAATCAGCAAATCTCCTCCCAAAGATTTGAGAGACGCTCGAAGATCCTTTAGTGCTTCAATCAACGCACGAGAGGCGTGAGGACCTACCGAAACAGTCGACCAAGAATTTTCCCCGGAACAAGGACGCGGAGAAAAATCATCAGGATTTATGACGTAGAGTGGTACAATTTGTACAGTTGTATCTCTATCATTCTCATCAGTACTAGTAGTAGAGTACAACTCGTTGTCACATAAGCGCAAATCTCGTCGGTGCCAAATGAGACGACGCCTTTCGTTGCTGTTGTTGTTTGGGAAAGCCATGCGAAAGAGACACTTCTGTACGAAACGCAATAATGAGATGACGCTTAGGCAAAGCAGAGAGCAGGCATGGATCCCATGGAAAATGTTTATGATTTACTGTGCTGTAGACTACTTCGGGAATCTTTTAAAAATAAATTATTGTCATCAGAGCGAAACACGCCCAGGTGAACCACGGCAGTTTGGCTTATCTCTAATAACGAAGACTCCGGAGTACTCATAACTACTCTAGCTAGCTACTACTAGCTACTAGCTACTAGAGCACGGACCTACTACTTGTCCCGCTCCACAATATCATAAAAATAATACAAGCAATACTATCTCCAGCCACAACTCATACGTAGTACACAAGGCTTTTGTGGGTGAGAGATCAAAAATGAAGATTGTGAATTTTATTAGTAGTATGCAAGAACCTTTATGTCGGTTTTCTTTGTCCTTGTTTGAGGTCAAGGAGTGTGCGTCATCATAAAAAAGCCCAAACTCTAATACAGTAGTAATTTTCTCTTACGATTCTTCGTCGTCTCGATTTTGCTTTTCCAAGCAATGCCATCGTGCAGTACAGTATCATGTTGTTGTATGTATCATCATCAGCATCACTGACGATCCACAAAAATAATAATCAGATCTCAACCATTTTGAAATTTTTAAGTATTGTGCTTGTTTGATTTGTGTTACCGCCAACACCCGCACACGCACACGCACACGCACACGCACACATAGTATTATACACATTTAATAAAAAGAGGAATGACTAGTTCCATCAAGAAGTACGCACAGGATGGTCCAGAAGCCAAGGAAATTTCGCAGTACTTGCCCTATTTTCCCTTCAAGGGCATTGATCGATTCTACGACATTGGTGGTTTCCTTTACGAGCCGGCCATTTTTCAAAAGGTTGTAGACATTTTTGTGGATCGTTACAATGAGATTGGTATCGATGCTGTTGCCGGATTGGATGCCCGTGGTTTCATCCTCGGACCACCCATTGCCCTGGCTTTGAAGAAGCCCTTTATCATGATGCGCAAGGCAGGTAAAATGCCCAACACGGTCAGTTCGTCGGAATACAACACCGAATACGGTAGCCGCAGTGGACTAACGGTCCAACGCGACAAGATTGCTAAGGGACAGAGAATTTTGATTATTGATGATCTTGTGGCCACGGGAGGAACTCTCGGGTCCGCTATTTCTCTCGTGAAATTGCTGGGTGGTGTTGTGGTGGAATGCGCCTGTGGTACGTTTGTACAGGTTCTCGCAACGGCGATGATTGCTTGATTTTGCGATGCTTTTGAACTCACTTTTTACTCTTTCTGATTGTGTAACCCAAGTTGTTGAATTGAAAATGTTCATCGACCCCCCAGCTGAAAGTGGATTACCAAATAGGTCGAAACTTTTCAAGGACTTGGGTCACGATGATGTACCAGTGTGGGGTCTCGTTTCCGAGGATATTTTGACCAATGAGGCCAAGCTTCCCGAAGGATACGTGGACGATGGCGAAGAGCATTAAATTGTATTTCATGCACATCCGATTAATGCAAGAATTTTTTGATAGCAACACGCAGTCTCACTAAACCTATAACGCTATCAAATCACAGTATGAGGGCGGGAAAGCATGTGCATCTGACTTTGTAAAGCCAAATTTCAATCTGATATAGTTTTGGCATTAAAGAAGCGCAGCAGTGTAATGGTAAAATAGCTTTCCCCTTTCGAGGTGCTGACGATTTCGCAGAACTTTTTTCTTTCCTTATCTCCCTTTTATCTATCCAATAGTACAACCCCGTCACTTGACAGGTCTTTGCCTTGTCCAAGCTAGCTAGTACTGCTGATGCGTCCACCATCTCCTTCCCAAACGGGCACTTCAGGATTGCTTTTCAGTCCTCCGCGGTATGATGTTTTATCAGACCTCTTTTCGCTTACGACAAAAGGCGCAAGTAGCACAGTTGGTGGCATTTGTCAGATCATTACAACATTGTCGTCGTTGAGGAGATGCGTGTCCACCAAAACAAAAATAAATTGATTGCGGATTGAGAGTAACGTTGACAAAAATAATTGTCTAGCTAGACTAGACTACCTGCAGGGGCGAGACTGCCGTAACTTTTCATTGTCCTAGTTGACATTCATTCGTGCTTAAATAAAAACGGAAAAATGGTCCTCTAGTAGTTAGTAGGTCAACCTCTCTCTGTGAATTGTGAATGAAAGGTGCGCACTGATATTCAGTCTACGAGTGAAGTATTGCGAAACGGACGCGCCTCACTCTACTGTAAAAAATAATGGTGTCTGACTTTCATGTCCAAAAGCGTGCTTAGCAGAGCGAAAATTTGGCCTTCAATTCCAACGCCGCGACGCTGTCGTCTGGAAAACGTTTGTTCCAGGCTGGCCGGCACTCGGCACCACAAACAGGACCCGAGTACACCCACAAAGATCATCAAAAATCCAATTTGATTTGACCATGGTAGCCCCAATTTACAATGACGATGATTTCGCTTTTGATAACTACTCCCAAACCACCACAGATCCCGGTTCATTGTTGCTCATTGGAACAATTGCCATCTGCGTTTCCTTGAATGCCTTGCTGCCTTTTTTAGTCGCAATCGGAAAACATTTCGACAAAGGAAGACGGACAATGCAAAACTATAAACAGTCGCAGTCTGATACTAGAACGGTAACTCCAGTGGAGACGCAAACGATGCAAAGAGCTGATGAGGGAAACTCCCAACGTTCTTTCTCGACGAACAATCGCACCCATGACTATGGACTAACGCTGTCGCAACTCCTAAATCGTCCAGTAGCTCCTTCTATTCAATCTGCTTCGATCCGATCTTTCAGCCAACGGTCTGTTATAAGTATGACGAACACCATGGCATCGTCAGCCTTGAATCCATCTCTTACCATTGGTCCTACAAGTGCTACTGGTATACACCACAACAAACGATCGAGAACACAACGCCGATTTCGCAAAGCGATGGAGAAACGAGAGCTCCTCGAAGAGTCTGGCAAAAAAGCGGACTCCTTTTTTCGTTTCGATACTAGCAGTGGCGCGCAAGCACATTATCCAATTGATCAACAACGAAGAACCGACAATGATGATCACTCTTTTTTAAGCAAGATGGATACCGATGAAGTGTCCGTACAGAGCTTTACCATGGATGCTGAACACGAAGACTTTTTACCCAAACTATTTCAGCCAGATGATAACGATTTTGATATTACGTGTTCGGGGTTTAATGCTTGGTGGAAACCAAACTGGATTAAAGCCTATTTTGACAGGATCATTGCTCTTTCAGAATGGGATTTTGAGATGCGACGGATTATGAGATTGACACTGCCATTTGCAACGCAGGCACTCTTTACTGCAGTATTGGATGTTTTGACTGTTTCAATCATAAGTCATTTTGTTGGAACCAAGGAAGTTTCAGCCTATGTAGTAGTCAAAATGCTGATAAGTCTTTCCAATGAATTTGTGGGTGGATTTTGGAATGCTTTGTCGCCGCTTTGCAGCCAGGCAGTAGGCACCAAACAGAACAAACTCTGTGGTGAATACCTTCAAATGGCCATGATCTTGTATACAGTATTTTCCGTTCCATTCATGCTCTTTTGGTGGTTCAAAATTGAAGATTGCGTGCTTTGGTTTGGCTTCGACAATGAAACAGCATCGATTGGCCAAGAATTTGGTCGAGTCTTGATCTTCTCACAGTTGGTAGCAGGAATCGCTGAGGTTCTCCATGGTCTTTTGGATGTTATCGGGCTGGAGAATTACAGCACTATAATCAGTATTTCCGAAGATATCTTGAATTTCCTTCTGGTGCTGCTGGCGTGCCTCTTCACCGCCCCTGAACTATATCAGATTGGATTGATTCATTTTGGTATGGGGGTTTTCTTCCTGACCTTGAATGTATGGATCATTCACTATAAAGGCTGGTTTTCTCCCTACCTGGAGGGTCTGACAGGAAGCTTTTCCTTGACGAACTATAAAGCTGTTTGGCTAATGACGAAGACTGCATTTACGCTTTCCATTGGATTCCTTCTGACTGACGGAGAGTGGGAGCTCTTGACGTTATTTGCTAGTTATTTGGGACCAGCCGAGGTTGCAGCTTGGAGTATCATTGGTACATTATGGGAGGCTGTCGAAAGTTTTACCGAAGCTATCGGTGATGCTTCTGAAGTGAGATGCGCATTTCTATTGGGATGTGGTAAACCCAAGCACGCCCAGGTTTCTTCTTACAAATCTATGCTGATTGCTTCTCTTGGATCTTTCCTTGTGACATCTCTTGTCTTTATCATGGGAGAGGATATCGCGACTTGGCTGACATCAGATGCTGTGCTACAAAAATTGATTGCTGATTTGCTCCCCCTCTTTGGCATTGGAAATATCACTATGACAATTGGATCCGTGAGTTGGACACTGCTTGGTGCCCAAGGACGTTACCGTCTGGCAACCACTGTAGTTTTTGCCTGCAGTTGGATGGTCACTATTCCATTGGCCGCAGTTGCTAGTGTGTTGCTCAAGCTGAACTTGGAAGGACAAACTGCTGCCGTTGTAATTGGATACATGGCGAGTGGAACAGTCAATGCTTACTTTCTCTTTCGATCGGATTGGGAAGAATTGTCACGCGCGATTATTGAAAGCCACGAAGATACCGAAAATAAAAACACAGAACGCGAACCAGAAGAAGAAACAGACATGATTGAAAGTGCCGCACCAAGTAATTGTGCCGCTGGATCACTTTCCAGTGCTGTATCGGTTTCTTCGCAGGATAGTACGTTCTCCAAACAGAGGATAGAAGGCTCACCGGAAACTTTGAAGACGCCCTAGTTTCAACGGCAAAATAGCATTTTCAGATACAGATAGAATGCTTGCTAGTGTAACTTTACAGTTAGAGTAGCTTAATATTTAAGATACGAGTAGGATACAAGCAACTACGGTGGCCGAGGGCCCAGAAGCTCATTATTTGAGATTTGAGATTGCAGGTACCAGGTACCGTACAGTATGTCCCAAAAATTTGTGAGGCAATTAGGCACGATTCATTATCGTGGCATGATTCAGCTTGGTCGGCGTAGTATTTCGAGAAGCTCGTTAAATAATTTTATTTTGATCCACATTGATGAAGATTTTTATAACTACTGTTATCTGTATATTCGCCAAATCCGCCTCACATTTTCGCTTCCTCTGTAATTCCTGGAAAAAGATCACTCCAAATGCTACAAAAAATTGGAGATAAAAATCGCCGAGTACACTTTCCCCGAGTCTAACTTGAAACACTACACCCGTCATTACACTGCTTCTCGGCTTCACCAATTGAATAAACTCAATCTGTACCGTCCTCCAATCCTATAAAGCATTCATTAGGTTAAAATATGGCGGCAGAGTCGACCGCAGCTACTGCTCCAGCTACGAACCCAACCCTTGTTGAAGAATTGATGATGGGCCATGAAATGCACAAGTCTTCGATCGTTAACAAGACAACAGATGACACGCACGAGGAGAGTTTGAGCGAACAAATTCATAAGTCGCTTAGCATGGCCACTTCTGATGAACAATATAATCACGGAGATACACATCCCAAGAGTGTCGACAGCAAATTTGAGGACGACCATCCTAAGGAGGAGACGGGAAAGAAAGACAAGAAGAACGAAGAAGTCGAAAGCGAGAATGATTTGTCGAAGGTAGCTGTTGAGTCAGAAACTCAATCCGTAACTGACGAGAGCACTGAGGAGAGTAGCTCGGACGATAAATACAGCACTGTGGCTACCTTCACAGAGGATAGCGATCAACCCACAGGCGCAGCACATGTGACGACGCGAATGAATTCCTCTATGGACAGTGAGGCGCCTGCTGGAGAAGCCGAAATTACAACCAGGTCCATCTCGATGGATATGTCTGTTGCTGATCCCAAGGTCGATTCCACTGAGAGCAAGGAGAGCAACGAAGAGACATCCTTGGTGGCCATCAACACTGAAATCTCTAGACCTGGAGCCCCACCATCTACCCAATACTTTTTCACATGCAGTTCTCTTCTTTGTGGAAAGGTCGAAGATGTTGTAGAAGCCGATAAATCTTCTTTGCAGACAGAAGAAAAGGCAGTCACTATTAATGACGCCGGCACAACACAAGAGAAAGGCGAAACTACCAATCCTTCTATCACCCTTACAGAAGATCTGCTTAGTGAAGTGTTTTCTGCCGAGGAGTTGGCAGAGAAAACAACGGCTGACGTGGCTACGTCTGAAGAGGAATTGCCAACCGAATCTTCAGCAACACGCAGCCCCGTCGTCAAAGATGCTGCTGCTAAGGAAGTGCTTTCAGTTGAGGACTCAGCAGAGAAGGAAACATCTGATGCGCCTAAGTCTGAGGAAACACTACCATTAGAACCTGCTGTTACAGCAGCACCCACCCCAACTGTTTTCAAAGATGCCGCTGATAAGAGTAACAAGGCAGAGGACACTGGCGCCCTGGTCGAGTCAACCGCGGAAGGGCAACGCAATCTCAATCATGGTGCAGCATCCTTTGGGGCTCAGCGAAACTTCGCTCAACCATCTGCTTTCCATATCGCTGGACTTTTCTCTTGGTCGAAGCGAGCCTTGATATGCAAGGAGGTACCTACCGAAGGTCCGACCGAAGAATTAAAGATGACATTTTCAGACGACTTTATCATGACTTCTCGCAACGAAGCAGAACGGTCTTTTGCCAAAAACGCACCAGCTGTGGTTCAATTAGCACCGCAGGAACAAGAGGAAGCGGCGAACAAACTGGACTCGAACGATGCTGAGCGTGAGGCATCAGTTGAAGAAGCAGCAAACGGACAGGACGTGCTCGCTGAAGAACGTTCCTCCGCACCAGAAGCGGAGGAGAATCACGCTGCCGAAAAAGATAATGCTGATAATTCTCAGCTTTCTTCAGCAGAAGATCCTCTCGCTCTTATTATTGAGGAATCATTCTCTCAAAATATTGTACCACTTTTTGAAACCTGTTCTTTCATGAGTGTGACGGAAAGTGGTGAAAGGAAGGTTGCTCTGCTCGAAGCCGCATTGCACGAATATAACCAAAAGATCTCGATGGCGAAAGCGGAAATGAAAAAAATTAAACAAGTGGCAACAAAACTTACTGCAAGACAAAATAGATATTTCATAGCTCTTGAAAAAGCTTTGCAACAGCTTGAAGTGACCACCAAAAAGACTCAAAATGAACTTGATATTGCTGTTGCTGAGCTAAACAAAATTGAGGCCAAGCCAGATACCTACACAAACGATGAAACTGATATTACCAACAATATCAGTTCTCAGTCTATGGCATCCAAAAACGACAATGATGTCAGTTTTTCGGCAGACAGCAGTCCATCATCAGCCCACCAGACGACACGTATTAATACTTCTGATTCCGTGGCGATAGTGGGGGTAGACACAATGGCCAATCTGCAAGACGAGGCCTATGCCTGCGGTCGCGAAGCATGCGTGATATTGTAAACTACCCAATCACAGCTGGAGAGGAATCTCCGGGAAGCTCAATGCTGTTTTTACACACTATAGGGTGTCTCGTCTTTTTTGCAAAACAAATTGATACATTTATCCGTAGAAATCAATAATATAATCATCTGCATGTACTTCACTACAGAAAATATTTCAAGTCTTTGAGTACACGATAGTCTGTTGCACTTTGTCGCGTGCTTGTGAATGTTTCTCTTACTATGAAGCTATCTTAATTGTGTAAATACGGAGTAGCCTTCGTCGAGAGAAGTTCGTAGCTTTCCCGGGGTCAAGGTAGCGACTGAACGAAACACAATAGAAAAACGAACAGCTAAGATTGCCCACACAATATTTGATCGGTGGTTCCCATCGGCAGAAAGCAACAAAAATGGAAATGACACATATGTTATCACCATTCCCGGGATATGGAAAAATCCCGGGGCTGAGTATCCAATTTTCCGGGATATCCATATCCCGGGCTTGTTTGACGATTTAGTGATCACCAATTCCGGGATATTGAAAAATCA
>Ga0210025_1004825_pt1 | contig 11330 bp, 10 predicted proteins | sample CryGeyme20150102_FD_183989 | JGI IMG/M metagenome (GOLD analysis project Ga0210025, IMG submission 183989) | Groundwater microbial communities from Crystal Geyser aquifers in Utah, USA - Crystal Geyser metaG 2015-0102 (SPAdes) (version 2) | ecosystem: Environmental > Aquatic > Deep subsurface >...
CCGGATCACACCCATTTCGCGAGCGGCGGCAGGCTCATCAGCACCGCATTGGCATCATGCCCGGTCTCGAGCCCGAATTTCGTGCCCCGGTCATAGACGAGGTTGTATTCCGCATAAAGCCCGCGATGGACGAGCTGCACATCCTTGTCGGCCTCACTCCAGACCGTGTCCCGGCGGCGGTCCACCAGTGGCACATAGGCCGGAAGGAAGGCCCGCCCGATATCCTGCGTCAGCGCAAGGTCAGCCTCGAAATCGCCGGTGCAATGATCATCCATGAAGATTCCGCCGACACCCCGCGCCCGGCCGCGATGCGGCACAAAGAAATACTCATCCGCCCAGGCCTTGAGCCGGGGATAGAGGTCCGCGCCATGCGGGTCCAGATGCGCCTTCTGCGTGGCGTGGAAATGCGCGGTATCCTCGGCATATTCGATGCAGGGGTTGAGGTCGGATCCCCCCCCGAACCACCAGGCCCCCGGCGTCCAGAAGAGCCGCGTGTTCATGTGCACGGCCGGTGCATGCGGGTTGTGCATATGCGCCACCAGAGAGATGCCCGAGGCCCAGAAGCGCGGATCGTCGGCCATCCCCGGCACACCGCGCGCGGCCATCGCGCGCTGTGCCCGTTCGCCCAGCGTGCCGTGCACGGTCGAGATGTTCACGCCGACCTTTTCGAACACCCGGCCGCCGCGCATGACGCTCATCAGCCCGCCACCGGCATCCGACCCGTCGTCAGAGTGCCGCCTTGTCTGCGTCACTTCGAAGCGGCCGGCCGCCAGGCCGGCTGTGGACCCGTCGCTCTGGCGGTCCTCCAGCGCCTCGAATTCCGCCACGATGCTGTCGCGCAACTGCCGGAACCAGGCGGCCGCGACGGCCTTTTGCGGCCCGAAAACCTCTGTCGTCATATGGGGCGTCCCCGTGTTATTGACTATCGGGGTGATCTAGCACCCTTTTCTGCCTGCTGCCACCAGAAGGAACCCATCATGCGCCGCGCCCTCTTTCTCGTCCCCCTGCTGTTTCTCGCCGCCTGCGAAACCCCGCGCGAGGCCTGCATCAACAACGCCATGCGCGAACAGCGCACGCTCAATGCGCTGGTCGAGACCACCCGCGCCAATATCGCGCGCGGCTATGGTCTGGCCGACCAGCAAGAGGTCCGCACCCGCCCCGACCTGTGCACCGGCACCGATGCCACCGGCGCGCCGATCACCGTGCGCTGCGAAAAGACCGAAGTGACCACCGTGCAGGTGCCAGTTGCCATCGACCTCAATGCAGAGCGGGCCAAGCTCACCTCGCTTCTCGAACGCCAGCGCCAGATGGAAAGCCAGACCAGCGCCGTGATGCAGCAATGCATCGCCGCCTATCCCGAGTAGCGCGCTGCACGAGAATGGGGGGCTCTGCCCCCCGGTCCTGCGGACCTCCCCCCGGGATATTTGGGGCCAAAAGATGAACGGGGGGGGTCTAATGTGCCGCGACGCAGGCCGGGTCAATCAGGGTCCGGCCGCCATCGACCGTGATCACCTGACCGGTGACGAAACCCGAGGCGTCCGAGGCGAGGTATTGCACCGCGTCCGACACCTCGCCCGGGCTCGCGATCCGGTTCAGCGGGGTGTGGCTGAGGATCTGGTCGCGGAACTCCTCATGGTCCTTGAGCGCGCCGCGCAGGCTCGCGCTCATCACCGATCCGAAGGCCACGGCATTGACCCTGATCCGCTTTGGCGCCAGCGCCACGGCGAGCGAGCGCGTCATCTGGTCGAGTGCGGCGGTGCTGATCGAATAGCCCAGCAGATCAGGATGCGCCCGGCGTGCCGCGATCGACGACAGGTTGATGATCGAGCCCAGCGGCCCCGCGTCGTCACCCCCGCCGGAGAGTTTGATCATCCGCCTGGCCGTCGCCTGGGACAGGCGCAGCGCGGTCATCAGATTCTGTTCGAGCATCTGTTCGACCGAGGTGTCCTCGAGGTCGAGCGGGTCGGAGGGCACGATCTGGCGCGAGGCGTTCACCAGAATGTCGATCCGCTCGAAGGCGTCTATGGTCAGCGACAGCAGGTTGGTGATCGTCAGCCGCTGCCGGATGTCGCCGGCAAAGAGCCGGGCCGTGCGCCCCTCACCACAGATCTGCCCGACCTCGCGTTCCAGCGCCTCTTCGTCGATGTCGGCAAAGACAACATTGGCGCCTTCGTCGTGGAAGTGCCGGCCGATCGCGAGGCCGACACCATGCGCGGCCCCCGTCACGATGGCTGTCTTGCCGCTGATCGAAAATGACATGCAGGTCTCCTGTGGCTGCCCCCGAGGCGGACAGACTAACCCAGTTCAGCGCAGGGGGCGAGTGGCATGAAAGACCTTGAACGCCCCGTCGCCGCCGGCGTCAGCCACGTTGCGGAAGGTTTCGCGCAGGGTGGCCTCGTAGGGCAGGTGCCGGTTGGCCACCATCCAGAGCTGCCCCGATGGCGCCAGCATCCGCGCTGCGGCGGCGATGAAGGCGCGCCCCAGTGCGGGATCGGCGGCGCGGCCGGCGTGGAACGGCGGGTTCATGATGATGCCGTCATAGGGTGTTGCCGGCGCATGCTGCGTGGCATCGGCCCAGACGAAGCCCGCGCGCGGATCAGTCACGTTGCGCCGCGCGCAATCGAGGGCGAGCGCCTCGGCCTCGATCAGATCGACGCTTTGCACGCCGGTGCGCGTCAGCGCCGCGGCGCTCAGATAGCCCCAGCCGGCACCCAGGTCGGCCAGTCGGGCGGGCAGCTTCGGCGGCAGCGCCTGCGCGAGCAGCAGCGACCCGCGATCCTGCCCGCCCTCCGAGAACACGCCGGGCTGGGTAAAATATCCGTCTGGCCCCTGCACTGGCGCAGGGACGGCCCAATCGGCAAAGGCCCCGGTCGCGGCGAACCAGAACAAGCGGCCATGGGCCTTGGTCACGCCGGGCAGGTCGCCGAGAGCGGCCCGGACCTCACGCCAGAGGCTGTCGATGCCGTCGGTTCTTTGCCCGTCCACAACGACCAGCGGCGCAATCGCGCAGGCCTGCGCGATCAGCCCGCGGGCGAGCGCCTTGGACCGGGGCACCACGACAACGGCGGCCACCGCGGGGCGCGGGGTCTGGCTGACAGGCAGGCCCATCGCCTCCCAATGTGCGCAATCGGGGCGGAAGCTGTGGCAGACCGCGAGCCTGTCGCGTGGCAGACCGGCGAGGTCATATCCCGCCTGAGGCCGCATCAGCGTGATCGGACCGGGCGGAATGGCCAGCAGCCCTTGGGTCAGGGCGGTCTCAAGACGGGATGTTGACATGGGCTGGCCAAAGACGCGCGGGCGCGCCTATTCCTTTTCCATCGTGCATTGCAGCGGGTGCTGATGGCGCTGCGCAAAATCCATCACCAGCGCGACCTTGGTCTCGGCGATCTCGTAGGAAAACACGCCGACGACGGCGATTCCCTTCTTGTGGACGGTCAGCATCAGCTCGAACGCTTGGGCATGGGTCATCCCGAAGAACCGCTCGAGCACATGCACGACGAACTCCATCGGTGTGTAATCGTCGTTGAGAATCAACACCTTGTAAAGAGGCGGCCGCTTCGTCCGCGTGCGCGTCTCGAGCTTGACGCCGACGTTGTCATCGTCGTCGGGTCGGTCGGCCATCATGGTGAAGTCGCTGCGCATGTCGCCCCTTGTTTTTCCCGCACGCGGCGGGTCAATGGGTCTATATATAAGAGGCGCGCGGGCCATGGAAAGGCCGCAATAAGGGGGGATTGGCCGGGTGAGCAACAGGGCGGGATGGACGATCGGCTTTGATGCGGATGACACGCTCTGGCATAACGAACGCTTTTTCCAACTGACGCAGACCCGCTTTGCCGAACTGCTGCGCGATCACGCGGACGCCGACCATCTGCTTGACCGGCTGGTCGCGGTCGAACGCCGCAACCTTGGCCATTATGGCTTTGGGATCAAGGGCTTCGTGCTCTCGATGATCGAAACCGCCCTCGAGGTCACGGACGGCGCCGTGCCCGCACCGATCATCGCCGAATTGCTCGCAGCCGGGCGCGAGATGCTGGCGCATCCGATCGAGCTGCTGCCCGGCGCCCGCGCGGCGGTCGAGGCGCTGTCGGGGCACGGCGCGCTGGTGCTCATCACCAAGGGCGACCTGCTCGATCAGGAGCGCAAGCTGGCGCAATCGGGGCTGGGCGACCTCTTTGACGCGGTCGAGATCGTCAGCGACAAGACGGTGGCCACCTATACCCGCATCTTTGCCCGCCACGGCGCGGCGCAATCGCTGATGGTGGGCAATTCGCTCAAGTCCGATGTGATCCCGGCGATCGAGGCCGGCGGCTACGGGGTCCATGTGCCCCATGGCCTGACCTGGGCGTTCGAGCATGCCGAAGCGCCGCGCGCGCACCCCCGCTTTCGCGAGATCGCGACGCTGGGCGCCCTGCCCGCCCTGGTCGAGGCGCTGTCGTGACCTGTGTCCTGATGGCAACAATCGGCCGACAAGCTGCCGCCACAATGCTGCCACATTCGCCTATCTCGTAGGCACTCTGCGCCCGCCCCCCAGATATACCACCGGGGCCTAGGGAATCACCGAAAACCACTTGAAATTAGTGTGTTTCCGCCTCGGCATGTTCGTGCTACGCTTTTGGAAATCATAAGGTGCCACCAAAAAACCGGCGCCATGAGGCAGTAAAAGGGCAACGACCGTGGCAAGTCGACTGGGACAGTCGGCCCGTATCGGGCTGTTATTTCTATTCATCATTCTGGCGTGGGCCTTCGTGCCCAAGGCCGGTTATTCCGCCCCCTTTGCCGCGATGGTGATGGATGCGCGCACCGGCGAGATCATCCATTCGCAAAACGCCGACACCCGCCTGCACCCTGCCTCGCTGACCAAGATGATGACGCTCTATGTCGCGTTCCAGGCGATCCAGCGCGGCGAGATTTCGCTCGACACCGAGGTGACGATCACCGCCGAGGCCGCGAATGAACCCCCGTCAAAGCTCGGCCTGCGCGCCGGCCAGCGGATCCGCCTGCGCTATCTGCTGCGCGCGGCGGCAGTCAAATCAGCCAATGACGCGGCCACTGCCATCGGCATCGCGATCAGCGGCTCGCAACCCGCCTTTGCCGCGCGGATGAATGCCACGGCGCAGGCGATGGGCCTGCGCGACACGCATTTCGTGAACATGCACGGGCTGACGGTCCAAGGGCATTATTCCTCCGCCCGCGACATGACGATCCTCGGGCGGCACATGATCTATGACTATCCGCAATATTATAACCTCTTTTCGCGCCGCACCGCCGATGCGGGCATCGCCGAGGTCGCCAATACCAACCGCCGGTTCCTCGACAGCTATCCCGGTGCCGACGGCATCAAGACCGGCTTTACCAATGCGGCCGGTTACAACATCGTGGCCTCCGCAGAGCGCGGGCAGGTGCGGATCATCGCCACCGTCTTTGGCGGGACCTCCACGGCGAACCGCAATGCACGGGTGAGCGAACTGCTCGACATGGGCTTTGCCCGCGCGCCCGCCCGCGCCAATGTGCGCGAACCTGCCGTGCCCTCGGTCACGGTGCCACGCAATGACGCCCCGCCGCCCCCTGCCCCGGCCGAAGTGCTGGTGAGCAGCAACGCAGCGCCCGATCAGCCCGGCCATGCGGGCCGCACCATCCGGGTGTCGGGCGCGATGGCACAGGCGATGCGCCCCCCGTCCCGCCCCGGCCCGCTCGATGAGCCCGCGATTGCCGGCGTGGGCGCCGATGCCATCGAACTGGCGCTCGCCGAGGCGATGGGGTTGAGCGTGGCCGCCGCTCCTGCCGCTGCGACAGAACCCGCCATAGAGGTCGCCGCAGTGGCCGCCGTCGAAGCCCCCGTCGAGGCCCCCGTCGAGGCGGCGCCGATCCCCTTTGCCGAAGTGCCCTTCGAGGAAACCCCCTTTGCCACCGAAGAGATCGCCCTCGCCGAAATGGCAGAACCCGAACCCGAACCCGAGGCCATTGCCCCTGCCTCCCGCCCGATCGCGATGGTGATGGCGGTGTCGGCCGAAATAGACGCGCCCGTCGTGGCCGAAGCAGACCTCGAACCCGAAGTCATCACCCGCATCTCGACCTCCGGCGGGCGGCACTGGGGCATCAACGTCGGCCGCTACCGGTCGCACAGCGAGGCAGAGCGCATCCTGATCCAGGTCGCACTCGGCGAGATGGACACGCTCGAAGGCGGCCTGCGCCGCGTCGTGCAGCGGTCGGGTGGCTTTGACGCCAATATCATGGGCCTGACGCGCGACAGCGCCGATCTCGCCTGTCGCCGCCTGCAGGCGCGCGGCACCACCTGCTTCATGATCGGCACCGACGGCTAGGCGCGCCCTCTGCGGGCCGGGTGCGCGTCCGGCTTCATCTTGCCCCAAATATCCCCGCCGGAGGCTCCGACCTCGCCGGACGCGCAAGGGGTTGGGGCGCAGAGGGGGCGCTGCCCCCGTCTCCTGCGGAGACTCCCCCGGGATATTTGGGGCAAGATGAAGCGGGGGGGGAGCCCCTATGTCCGGCCGGACAGCCCGGCGGCGTCAAAGGCGGCGGCCATCAGGGCGCGGGTATAGTCGGTCCGGGGCGCGTCGAATATCGCCTGGGCGTCGCCCGCCTCGACCACATCACCGTTCTTCATCACCATCACCTTGTGGCTGAGCGCGCGCACGACCTTGAGGTCATGGCTGATGAACAGATAGGCGATGGCGTATTTCTGTTGCAGGCGGCGCAGCAGGTCCACGATCTGCACCTGCACCGTCATGTCGAGCGCCGATGTCGGCTCGTCCAGCACCATCAGGCTGGGCCGCAGGATCAGCGCGCGGGCGATGGCGATGCGCTGGCGCTGGCCGCCCGAGAACTCGTGCGGGTAGCGGTCCATCAGCGCGGGGTCGAGCCCGACCTCGCCCATGATCTCGCCCACCATGTCGCGCCGGTTGCGGCCGGGGTCCACACCATGCACGCCCAGCCCCTCGGCGATGATCTGCTCGACCGTCATGCGCGGGCTGAGCGAGCCGTAGGGGTCCTGAAAGACGATCTGCATCTCCTTGCGCAGCGCGCGCAGCTCTCGCGGGCCGATGCCGCGCTCACGCGGTGCATCGGGCAGGCGGTGGCTGATGTCGCGCCCGACAAAGCTGATCCGCCCTTCCGACGCCAGGAGCCGCGTGATGGCGAGAGCGAGTGTCGTCTTGCCAGAGCCGCTTTCGCCGACGATGCCCACCGTCTCGCCCGCGCGGACCGAGAGCGTGACATCATTGACCGCCTTGACATGGCCCACAGTGCGCTTGAGCAGTCCGCGCTGGATCGGGAACCAGATGCGCAGGTTCTCCGTCTCGGCCACAACCGGCGCGCCGGGGGGCACCGGCGCGGGCAGGCCGGTTGATTCCGCGGCGAGCAGCATCTGCGTATAGGGGTGTTGCGGCGCGGCAAAGAGTGCTGCGGTGGGGCCTTGCTCCACGATCTCGCCATCCTTCATCACGCAGACCCTGTCGGCGATACGGCGCACGATGGTGAGGTCATGGGTGATGAACAAAAGGCTCATCGCCTCTTGCGACTTGAGGTCGGCCAGCAGGTCGAGGATCTGCGCCTGGATCGTCACGTCAAGCGCGGTCGTGGGTTCGTCCGCGATCAGCAGTTGCGGGCCGTTGGCCAGCGCCATGGCGATCATCACCCGCTGCCGCTGACCGCCCGAAAGCTGGTGCGGAAAAGCGCCCAGCCGCGTTTCAGGGTCGCGGATGCCGACCTTGGTCAGCAGCTCGAGGATGCGCGCGCGCGCCTTTGGCCCGCGCAGGCCCTGATGCAGCTCGAGCGATTCGGCCAGTTGGCGTTCGAGCGTGTGCAGCGGGTTGAGCGAGGTCATCGGCTCCTGGAAGATGAAGCTGATGTCATTGCCGCGCACCCGGCGCAACTCGGCCTCTGAGGCGCCGACCATCTGGCGGCCGGCATAGGTGATCGACCCTTCGATCCGCGCGCTGTCACCCAGAAGGTTGACGGTGGAGAGCGCCGTGACCGATTTGCCCGAGCCGCTTTCGCCCACCAGCGCGACCGTCTCGCCCCGGCCGACGCTGAAGCTCACCCCGCGCACGGCATGGGTGGTGCCATCATCCTGCCGGAACCGCACATGCAGGCCCTTCACGTCGAGAAGGGCTGTCATGAAAAGGTCTTTCGCGGGTCGAAGGCGTCGCGCACGCCCTCAAAGATGAACACCAGCAGCGACAGCATGATCGCAAAGGTGAAGAAGGCGGTAAAGCCCAGCCAGGGCGCCTGCAGGTTCTGTTTCGCCTGCAAGGTCAGCTCGCCCAGCGAGGGGGCAGAGGACGGCAGGCCGAAGCCCAGAAAATCGAGGCTCGCCAGCGTGCCGATGGCGCCGGTCACGAGGAACGGCAGCAGCGTCACCGTGGCCACCATCGCATTGGGCAGCATGTGGCGGAACATGATGGTGGTGTTGCTCACGCCCAGCGCGCGGGCCGCGCGGACATATTCGAAATTGCGCGCACGCAGGAATTCGGCCCGCACCACGCCCACCAGCGAGGGCCAGCCGAAGAGCACGGTGAGAAACACCAGAAGCCAGAAACTTCGCCCCAGAATGGCAAAGATGATGATGATGACATAGAGCGAGGGGATGCCTGTCCAGATCTCGATCACGCGCTGGAACACGAGGTCGGTCCAGCCGCCGAAATAGCCCTGCACCGCACCCGCCACGATGCCGATGACCGAGGCCATCGCGGTGACGATCAGCGCAAAGAACACCGACAGCCGAAAGCCGTAGATCACCCGCGCGGTCACGTCACGCTTTGTGTCGTCGGTGCCCAGCCAATTGGTGGCCGAAGGCGGCGCGGGGGCGACGCCGGGCACATCGACGATGGTCTTGTAGGAATAGGGGATGATCGGCCAGAGCATCCAGCCGCGCATGAACCCGTCATCGGTGATCGTCCCCGCGCGCGCGGCGGCGATCAGCCCTTCGGGGTCGTCGAAACAGGGCTCGAGCCCGCCGGTGGTGATGAGGCATTGCAGCTCGATATCGGAATATTTCGCCGCCGTCGGGAAATCGCCGCCATAGTCACGCTCGGAATAGAACTGGAACACCGGCATGCGGATCTCGCCCCGGTAGCTGACGAGGATCGGTTTGTCATTGGCGATGAACTCGGCAAAGAGGCTGACGCCAAAGAGGATGCCAAAGAGGATGAGCGACCATGTCGCGCGGCGGTTCCGCTTGAAATTGCGCCAGCGGCGCTGGTTGAGCGGAGAGAGGCGCATCAGCCGCGGCTTTCAAAGTCGATACGGGGGTCGATGAACACATAGGTGAGGTCGGTCACGATGCCGATCACCAGCCCCATCAGAGAAAAGGCGAAAAGCGTGCCGAACACCACCGGATAGTCGCGCTGCACCGCCGCCTCGAACCCCAGCCGGCCGAGACCGTCGAGCGAGAACAGCGTCTCGATGATGAGGCTGCCGCCGAAGAACACGCCGATGAAAAGCGCGGGAAAGCCCGAAATGACGATCAGCATCGCATTGCGGAACACATGACCGTAGAGCACGCGGCTCTCTGACAGGCCCTTGGCCTTGGCGGTCATGACGTATTGCTTCTTGATCTCGTCGAGAAAGCTGTTCTTGGTCAGCAGCGTCAGCGTGGCAAAGGACGAGATGGTCGAGGCCAGCACCGGCAGCGTGATGTGCCAGAAGTAATCCGCCACCTTGCCCAGCGCCGACAGGTCGTCCCAATTGTCCGAGGTCAGGCCGCGCAGCGGGAAAATGCGGTAATACGACCCGCCCGCGAAAAGCACGATCAGCAGGATCGCAAAGAGAAAGCCAGGGATCGCATAGCCCACGATGATCGCGCCCGAGGTCCAGGTGTCGAACGGCGTGCCGTCGCGCACCGCCTTGCGGATGCCCAGCGGGATCGACACCAGATAGGCGATGAGCGTGGACCACAGCCCCAGCGTGATCGACACCGGCATCTTTTCCAGCACCAGATCGACGACGGTGACAGAGCGGAACCAGCTCTTGCCAAAGTCGAAGCGCATGTAGTCCCACATCATCGACAGGAACCGTTCGAGCGGCGGTTTGTCGAAACCGAATTCGCGTTCGAGCTGTTCGATGAACGCCGGCGGAAGGCCGCGCGCGCCGACATAGCGGCTGTCATAGGCGCCCTGTTCCTGCGCGATCTCGTTGTCGCCCGACCCGCCCGCGATGGTCTGGAACACGTCGCCGCGCCCTTCGATGTCGGCGATGATCTGTTCGATCGGGCCGCCCGGCACGAATTGCACCAGCGCAAAGTTCACGATCATGATCCCCAGCAATGTGGGGATCACGAGCAGGAAACGTCGCAGGATATAGGCGCCCATGAACCTGTCTGTCTGGGGTCAGCGGCGCAGGGCGCCGGCAGCGCGCAGCGCCTCGCCCTTTTGCGCATTGTACCACCAGAAATCGAGCTGGCCCAGCGCATAGGGCGGCAGCGGTTCGGGGTATTCGAACATGTCGAAATAGGCGACCCAGTAGTTCGGATTATACCAGGTCGGGATCACGAAAAGCTCGCGCCGCATGATCCGGTCGATGGCGCGCACGCCGGCGGCCATCTCCTCGCGGCTTTCGGCATTGGCCACGATCTCGATCAGCGCATCGACAGCGGGCGAGGCATAGCCGGCCGGGTTGAACACATCCGTCACCCCGTCAGAGCCAAAGCGCTGTTGCAGGCCGATGCTTTCCTCAAGGTTGTTGTCATAGCCGTCGTAGATCATGTCCCAGTCGAAATCGCGTTCGCGGTTGGTGTATTGCGACGGGTCGATCAGGTTGAACTGCGCCTCGATCCCGAGCCGCTGGAGGTTGTCGATATAGGGGGTGATGATGCGCTCGAAATTGGGGTTCGAGCTGAGGAATTCGAGCGTGAACACCTCGCCATCCTTGCGCAGCTTGCCGTCGGCGCCGGGCACCCAGCCGGCCTCGGCCATCAGGTCGATGGCGCGGCGCAGGTTGGCGCGGTCGAGCTGCCCGCTGCCGGACACATGCGGCACCGTCACCGGCTCGGTCAGGATCGCCGGGTCGATCATGTCGCCCAGCCCCTGCAACAGCGCGAGCTCGCGCCCCTCGGGCACGCCCTGCGCGGCCATGTCGGCGTTCTGCCAAAAGCTTTCGCGCTGGTCAAAGAGGCCGTATTGCAGCGTCTCGTTGGTCCAGGTGAAGTTATACATCAGCGCGATGGCCTGACGCACGCGGATGTCCTGAAACTTTTCACGCCGCAGGTTGAACACCATGCCGACCGCGGCGGGCAGGTTGCCGTTGGGCAGCTCTGCCTTGATGACCCATCCGTTGCTCAGCGCCGGGAAATCATAGGTCGTGGCCCAGTTGATCGA